>Ga0207676_10001064_pt1 | contig 20892 bp, 17 predicted proteins | sample KBSSwiS72_FD_184307 | JGI IMG/M metagenome (GOLD analysis project Ga0207676, IMG submission 184307) | Switchgrass rhizosphere microbial communities from Kellogg Biological Station, Michigan, USA - KBS Switchgrass S7-2 (SPAdes) (version 2) | ecosystem: Host-associated > Plants > Roots >...
AAATTCCGGTGCCCATCACCGCTGCGCCAACGCCGATGGTCTTTATGAAGTTTCTCCTATGAATCCCCTGTGATCTGAATGCATCTGTGAACTTAGTCTTACTCATTACTACCTCCTGTCAGGGCGGAGGCCGCTGCGAAACCTTGTAGGGGGCAGAGGTCTCACCCCTCATCATTTTTGAGTGCGGTGCTTTTTTGAGAATCTTGACGGTAGGCAAGATTGGAAAGGTTGCGTGCTCGATAGCGAGGTTGAAAACGAAGAGTGGACCATGGTGAGACACGCCGACACTTTCTCCTTTCGGTTTTCACGTGAGACTAGCGAACTAGCCTGACTACGCATGAGCAATGGGCATGCCGGGAAGATAAGCGCCTAATGTTTCTTATTGTGGTACTGGTGAGAGCGGAGATTGTTTTCTTTTGGCCGGTAGATCTGAATTCTTGTTGGGCCGCATTCGTCAGCGACCAGCAAAGCTTCTTTCAAAAACGCGCACAAGACATGAAATTCTCTCACTTGTTTGGGGAGTTTTCCGCAGCATGCTTTGCGTGCATGTTTTCGCTAGCCCAATTAGTTGGCCAGGTTTACTGGCGCTCTAGTCCGGCAAGTCGATTTCGACTGGTCCACTCCGCACACTTGCGGTATCAACTATGTTATATGGCAAATGATTCCAGTAGACCTCAGTATCTGATCTTCACCTTGAACCCGCCGCCGTTATCGCTGTAGTCGTCGTCGTTAATCGCGAGGTAAAGACGGCCCTCAATAGGGACACTGAGAACTAGTTGAGTTCCCACTAGAAAGGGTTGACTCGCCTGGCCGTTTGGCTGACGAATGTAGCCAATCAGTGCTCCCGGTCCTGAGTTTGGCAGTGGACGGGTTCCGACTATTGCGCCGAAACCACTGACTTTTCCACCCTCCGGTCCAACTTCTCCGATGCGACGACCGGCAATAACAGTTCCGGTGGTAGCGAAGGTGATTTGATCTCCTGTGCGTACATCAATGTTTGTATCCGTATTACGGGAAGTGCCGGGGACATCAATTACCACTTCCGTTGGCGTGCGTGTGGCTGTCGATTCCCTCGTTCGCGTACGATTGCGTGGCCGTAGATTGCCAGAAGGATTGTCGGTACGGTTATCTTCACCCATCGCTTGATCGCGCTCGCGCTTTACCTGTACGGTGAATGAGCCGCGAGCATCGGTGTAGGTACCGCGGTTCGCCGTCAAGAATAAGCGCCCATCACGATCGGCAACGAACTCCCGAGACGCGCCCAACTCAAGCACAGGGGCATTTTGATCGTTCCCAATGGCGCCGATCAGCATACCCTCGGCAGCGCTGGGTAGCGGTGAAGAGGGATCACTGGTTCGCAATCCGTCGGGTGTAATTCTCGAACGACCGGCAAGAATGGTTCCCGAGGCTGTTGTTTGGACGCGTTCGTTGCGGCGCAGGTCAATTCCTGAGTCGATCCAGTTCGGACCGAGAGGCACGTCAACCGTGCGAGTTTCAAACTTCAATTCATCGAGTGAGCGACCATCGATCTCCACGCGGTCCACTTCACCGGGGCGGAAAAACCGAATTTCTCCTTCGTCTCTCGCTACAGTGTCCCTCTGAGTTGTAGTTCGAGTTGTGTCAATAACTTTGAAAGCAAAGCGACCGTTGATGTATCCGATTAAAGTACCGCGAAATGACCGGCCATCACGGAGGTAGAGTGTGTCACCCAGCGCGACACCTGACAGCAGGAATATCGCCAAGAGTGTCAAGAAAGCCAGGATTAGTTTCTTCATGAGTTTCCCCTTTCGTCTCCATCGCCTACCTTATAGACCGATCGGTTTACGTCCAAGTGCCCGTCGTAATGATATGAATTCAATCCATTCACGTGTTCTATCCTCGTAACAACGTAGACAATTCGCCAGCATGCGGAGTTGCCATCGACCTCCGGCACCGTTGCATGACTCGTCAATTCCCTGGTCCAGTAGGTTTTGATCTTCGCAAGTGGCGATGGATCGACTGGCACCGGCAACAGGTAGACCCTGAAATCGTAGGCCGATACTGATTCCGGCAAGTCCTCACGGGAAGGAGGCCCCCATTGCTCGCTTGGGCCGATCGACCAGCCTGACTTTTGGTCCGCGTCGCTAATTGAATCATGAGAGTAATCGACACCGGCCATTATTTCCCACTCAAGCTCAGCGCCCTCGCCAAATGCTGACGCGCCGCTTGCCCCGCTTACGCCTCCATACGCATGAACGTCAAGGTTCCAGCTTGTCTCCTGAAACGACACAGCCCACTGGGAAAAAGCCCGTCCTGATATGACGTCCTTCGCCCATGAGTAACTGAGGTATGGATTCGTGGGATCGGTAAAGGGATAAGCGTTTGTCATTATCACGTCACCAAAATAATTAGTGGTGTCCGTATAGCCCAGCGCCTTCATCGTGGCGTTTATAGCCTCAGGCGTATACGACTCAAGCTTTCCCGGCGTCACCATATAAGGCGTAAAAGTCAGTACGTCTTCATCGATCATGCTCGGAGTGACCGATACCGCTTTTAATGCATCGGTCGGGGTGTTGGTGGTGGAGTCGACATTGGGGCCGAAATTATCGAGATAGCGAAAAGCAGTTATCGAAAACTGTACGCCCACACTTCTGAGCGCGCCATCAGGCACTATCGTTGGGTTAAAATTGCCCTTTGCCGCGTCAATGAGGGTCTCAACCGTAAGAGCATAGGACGTAGTCGTCTCTGACGAATCACCCACGACTGAGCCCATCCCTCCTTTAAAAGAAATATCCCAGGCGGGCCCAACGCCTGCTGTCATCTTGCCCTGGGTCTCAAAACCCAGGCTCCACGTATTGCTGACCTTGTGTGAACTGCCCGTCGAATTCTCGAGCCCGTAGATCATCGAGCCCCATTTCCCATCCGGGCCGGCATCAAGGTTCTTGAAATTTTCGAGTGGTATCGGTATCGGGCCGTCAATAATTCCCGCAATAACATTTAGGGGCTTCTTAAGATCTTCCTTCGTTTTCCGGATGGTGAAATCGGGAATCACTTCTAACGTCCCGCACCGGTTAACCTGGCACATGCCGTTGTAGCCGTAGAAAACAAATTCATATACCGGGTATTGAGTTGCGCCATCCGGCGTTTCGGATTGTCCGTCGGTGAAAACGAAAAACAGCGAAGAGGGCCAACCGACCGGGAATCCAGGAGTCGGATCCGTGATCGTAATCGATTCTGTAGAGGGATTGAACCCCATCCCAACGTTCGGCGTGATCTGGATAAGAACCGCGTTATAGTCACTTTTGCCGCCGCGTCTGACCCAGGACCGAAGCCTGCCGGCCGGGTCCCGAACAAGGTTGGCATAAAACACGTTAAGGTCGGCAGGGTTGGATCCGTTCCTCGTCAGCGTAACCGAGACGTCGCCGCCTCCTGGTTCTCCAATAGCCATTGTGTAAAATGACATGTTTAGAGGTTCGGCGTTGGCCGGACTTGAGTCTCCCAGCATCAATTCAGGCTGCACAAAAACGGCGACATTATAAGTCGGTGGATCTGTCTTCTGACCGTCAGGTGCGAGCATTGAAAACCACTCCACCGACACATGAACGGTAGCTGTCAAATCCGAAAGTTGCAGCGGCAGATAATCATGCCACTTCGCTACCCACTTATTCGCGGTCGTATCTATGTCGCGAGTGTCATAGATCGCCACATAAGTCCCGCCTCCCGAATTGCTCGCCGACGATGCATACCCGCAAGCGAGAATAATGATATTGTCACCCACTGTTGTCGCGCTGACGTCTGAGGACCACCGAGGCATGGGTGCTGTGTGTCCGTCAGATTCGAGTACGCTGATCCCCTGGCTCCACATTCCTGGCACCGTGTTATCGTCGGTAAGCGAGTACATTGAAGCGAAAAGCCCCCGTGTATCAACACCACTGACGAAACAAAACATCGCGCCCGCAAACGAAACCAAAGCGGGCTTCGAATCCGTTGCTGTCATGTCGAGGTCTTTGACAAACCAGTTTGCGGGATTTCTTAAAGCTTCATCGTTGATCGGATCGTCATCATTGGGCGAGCTGTTTTGCTTTTTTAGTTTGCTCAGATCGAAAGTAATCTGATTCGCGGTTATCCCCTCGGAGGGGTGCAGCACAAAAAGCGTATTATTGAAGATCGCGGCTGCCTTCGCTCGGAAAGTTTGGCTTTGTGGAATCTGAAATTCACCTGATTTATACGCCACGTGTTACTTTGCTCCTTAGGTAATCTCGCTTGTTCTAAGTACAGGCTTTCTAATCGACGCTGGTCTTGAGAGACAGACGAACCGGCACAAACTCAAGCGCTGTCATAGACAGAGAACCCACAGATAACGGTCCGATTAACAGCTTCCAGTCTGATTCGAAGTGCCTTGCTTTTAGATCCTGGGAAAGTCCGGGCATCGTAACATGTCTGTTTTTCTACGGATAGGCCAATAAGCGCCGAGCGCTAAAATTAAGAAAGCCCGTCTTTTGGAGGGGGCTTGGCAAAGATAAAAGGCCACCGGAAATCATCCAACGACCTTAGTAATGAACTTTCTGAAGCCAACTATCGAAATGCTCAGTTTCCTCCACCATTGCGAGAAGCGCTTTTAGTCCCGGCAGTACCATACGAGGGTCTCGGATATCTTGACGGTTCAGCAAGAGCTCGCCACAGAGATCTCTGAAAAGTTGAGAATCAGATTGTCTGTAGACCGTGAAAGGCTGGTATCGATGAGTATGGAAAGGCAACTCCGAACCAGTTGGTCGTAGCTCGCGCAGACTTCGGCCGGATTAAAAAGAAAAGCTTTCGATCTAACGGGTCGCTCACTCTGATGGTCTACTTGCAATTATGAACACGACTTGGCAAAGAAAAAGACCTCCGGAGTTTGCTTCCAGCGGCCCTTTTTCAATTCGTTGCTCCCCACCCTCCAAGCGCTTAGTTATGCGGCCGCCAGCGTAACTAGTTGTTGCACCCACGGAATTGCCTCGGGATACTCTTCCGTATCGAAGACGAATTCCTGGCCGAGGTCAACGCTATCTAAAACTGTATGCGGCCCTTCCGATTTCCAGCGATTCATATTTCCGTGACGGCTCAGCGGTGAGCGCCCGTTTCTTGGGTAGAACCAACTTGGTAGTTGCCACAAAGTCCTGTTCGGTTGGTTCGGGCGAGTTAAGCGAAGTTGGTCATTGTAACGTGCAAAGACCCCACCCCCATTCGTTTGCGTCTCGACACCATTCAGCGCAAGACGTGGCCCGGAGACGTAAACAGTATTATCGGCCCAATTTCCAGACGTCGATGGCGGATGGAAGTGGTGATGATATTCAGCCCAACGCGGAATCCGGCAGGTCGGCACACGGAGTGTTTGAGCAATTTGCAACCAGCCAAAGATGACATGCAAGTTCGGCGCTTTTCTAACGTACTGGTATCTTCCGTAGGCAATTTCAACTTGGCGAAACCAGCCGAAGAAGAGAAAAAGATCGGAAACCGTGACACCCTGTAGCGTGAGGTGAGTTTGATCGCCGCCCGCTTGACCAAAAACCGGACGCCATCCGCGGAGTCTCGGATATGCAGCCCTTCTGAGATCCGGGTCAAGATGAGCAAAGTGTTTCTGGCGCACTCGTTGATTAGTCAGGTCCTCAACGATTGTCCCTATAGACTGGCCGCGCCGGAGGAGAATGTCAGCGTAGGTGATACCCGACGTTTCCGACGGATCGGGAATTGGCAGTGGCAGCAAAGTTCCATCCGGTAAGATAGGACTAGGCTTCCCGCCGTTCACAGCATCGAACCCTTTTCTGCTCAACACAATCTTCATAGGTTAATCACAGGCGAAGCCGCATAACGTCTAGATTTCAGGCGCTGATTACGCTACTTGGCAAACGGACAACCGCCGCTCCGGTCCAACGCGTTTTGGGCGGGTTTTGAAACTATTCACTGCGCACCCAACACGCTCCACACCTATCTATCCAAGAGCTTTCTTAATAGTTCGTTGGTCAACCTCGTGTTCGCTTCTACATCAATGAAAACGCTAATCCCTTCTGATATAGCGAGCGCGTAAATACAACCCAGTCCGCCATACAGCAGCGATACCAAAACAATTACTCCACCAGCGGCAGGTGGTCCGTTGGTATTTCCAAACATTTGAATCAATCCCACCAGCGTGCCGATCAGCCCGGCAATAGCGGCAAGGACTGCGAGTACCTTAAAAATCACCGAGATAACGCGCAAAGCTGGATACTTGGTTTGGACGACTGGATTCCAACTTCCTGTATTTTCGTCCGTAGCACTGTCGCCAACTTCAGATATGTCAGCACCGCATTTTGGACAAATTTGATCGTCGAACGAAACGTCAGCCCCACACGCATCGCATTCGTAAGGAGTGACACTCGCTTGCGAAGAAAATGGGATGCCCCTCGCTTCAAGCTCATCAGCGGCATAGCCGAGGGATTCGCTACGATAGTCCGAAGCTTTACGCTCCACCATTTCTAAGAGCTCTTCATCTGATAGCTTTGAGATTCTTTCTTTGAGCTGAGAATTCATAGGTCCCTCGCGGTAAGCGCCCAACTATGTGTATCTTGATCTATATAAAATAGGAAGCGGTGTTAGCCTTTCGTTTCTTTCCGCGTAGAATGAGCGGCTCCATCCGCCAATCTGTTTATTCATGGCACTTGTGGCCTCTTGAACCACCGCCTCGCTGTCTTATCCGGTTCCGATAAAACCGGCTTTCCTAAAAGGATGCTGGTGTCTGCTTCGCCCCCGAAGAACGTGAGCACCATGTACACGCCAATCAGCGGGCCGCATTCAGGTTGTTAGTTAGGAGTATTTGCCGGTTACCGCAGAGAAGCCGCGTAAGGCTATCATGTGAGCTTCCTTATACAGTGGGAGTCAGGAAGAACACGGCGCACTCTATTACAGGTTGCCAGAGAAAGCAAAGAAAAAGGCAGACCTCTTCAGGCGTTCTTTTTGAGACTTGTTCCTGAATATTTCTGTACTCACCAAACTTTGTCCTTCTCTGCCCATGCCTCCGTAAAGCTTTGCGTCAGGGCCACGCTGTACCCCACAGTGGACAATCTTCGCAACTTTTTCTTGAGACCTACTCACTGTGAGAGGATTCTTAGCTCAATCAACCTCGGGACTTGCCAGTTTCTCTATAACTATCCCTTGGGAGGATCACCTCATGACTCCCCTATCGATTGCTGGGTTCGCCGTAGCTATGCTTGGATTGCCATCTATTCTTGTGCCAAATCAAGTGACAGTTAAGTCGGCGGAACTCGGACTTTGCTGTCACTCATTCCCACTTACTCCCGTTCAGATGAAGCTTTGCGTGCAGTAGCGGCCGAACTGCTAAACGCTCAAAGAAACTCTGATGTACACAAACGTTCACTATGATGTCTACTAAAATGGACACTCATTTCGTATTTTCTCATCAAACCTCGTGTTTTTGACCTCGTTCTTCCTTCATGCAAGAACGGTATCTAACTTGCGCCTTAAAGGTCGCCCGATTGTCGCTGACTGAGTAAAGAAATGATCAACCTGTTTTCGTTCTGGAAAGAAGCGCCCACTCACATCCAAGTGTATCCGTGTCCCACATGTAACGAGACGATTTCGGCTGACGCCTCGAGCTGCCGTTTCTGCCATTTGCCGATCGACGCAAATACTGCGAAACAACTCCTGATTGAAAGCCAGCGAGTGACCACGGCCGTTGCGCAAGCTAAGACTTTCAGCCTTTCCACACGCGTTGCGGTGCTGCTGGCAGGATTCGCATTTTTCAACCTGTATACGGATCGGAGTCTTACTGGATCTGTGGTTGTATGCTCATTCATAGCGTTTGCCTACGGGACCTGGTGGTTGTACAGCAACAGGTCGTGCGTCACGTCCGATGCCGACTACCCAGCGGCTATCACGAAGGTGAAGCGGACAATGGTGGTTTGGGTTGCTGTGCTATTGGTACCGCTTGCCGCTTATGTAATTCTGAACGGCTTACGTGATTGGCGAAGAATGGTCGTTCAACTACCTCAACCTCTGGTGCGCAGAATCATCCACGATGGGAACAATCGACCTGTGCTGAGCATAGCCAGCGTGGAAGCATACCACTTCGGCCCGTTTCCAGGAGAAGACGACAGCACTGCTTGGAATTTTCCAATGCTTAGGATTAGGTTCAAGAATGATGGAATTACTACGGCTCGACTGACGGAGGCGGCACTTAAAAGCTATTCGCCTTCGGGCGGTTGCGATTTCAGCTTTAAGGGCGACGAAGAGATGAACATTGTAATTCCTCCCGGACAGGAAGATCAGACTTTATTCGTGATCATGGTAAGACCGCCTTGCAAGACGTCTGGATTGATTAAGTTAAGTGTCCTGTACACGAACGTCGCCAGCGGAGTCGAATACACTCAAGATTTATCAGCATCAGTCGATTTGATGTTTGGAGATCAACCAGGAAAACGAAAAGTCGGGAGCGACTGAGTCTTTCGGAGACAGGGACAGCAACTTCAAGACGAAACCAGTGAACATAACTTATCTCACCCTTACCTACTACTGAGGCTCGCTAGCTTCTTCCCTGCTATGGAGACCGAAATCAAGTTAGTCTTATTCATGCTTGACTTCCTGGTGATTGCCTTTGTGATAACCACAGTGGTCTTTCTGGGTCCGCGGGTCTTGGGAGGCAGGTCCACACGCGCTCAATTCTGGGGCATGTTTGGCGTTACTTGCATAATCCTCCTAATCTTGCGCGCGCTTGCTTGATGACATTGTTCTTGACATTCGCACGATAGAACAAGAATCGCTTGCGATAGCCCAGAGTGGACAATCTTCGTAACTTGTTTCTGACGCGAACGACATGCAGCCGGTTGTTAGCCGCGGCCGGGCGGCCCGCCGAAGCTGATGATGTAGCCATCCGGGTCCGGTGACCTCTTGTTCAATTTCATTTATTAGAATAACTGCTCCCCACAGTGGACAATCTTCGGTGCGCCAAGGAAAGCTTGGTGTTTCTGATTGGGTGCAAGTCCCGATTGAGTAAGGTCATGTTGCAGTCGTCGAGGAGGTGAGTCAATCATCGAACGAAACGATTGAAGCGTACACAGGGCATCACATAGGCCGTAAGAGAGACCGCACTCTCTAAAGCTTGATACAGCCTCGTCAAGTCCAACAAAGCAGACGGCGATGGAGTCGAAGATACAGAAGCCAATACAGAGCAACCGTAAAAGGTGAGGTTGCCGAGGGTCTGCCGGGGTCGCCAAAGAGCGTGGAATGTGTGAAGAGAAATACTAGAGAACTTGGGAGGCCCAACTCGTTCCTCGCAGTGGCGAGGTAAGTGAAGCCGACGGAAACGATAGGAGAACTGAAGACGAGTTGGGAGTCAGATCAGCTCGTAGTACTCAGAGACCGGGAGAGCCGTTCACAGGGGGAAGGGGCTGACGTGATACGAAGCAGCATATCCTGATAGAAGGATTGCCGTGACGTCGGCGACGATAAAGAACGGTGAGATGCTAGAGATCGCGGCTCGAGTCATTTGTGACGCTCTGATTCAGATCCGATTCTCGCACGTGGATGAGATGTCGCATACGCGCCCCCTAACGTTCGAGCTAACCCCGATTTGGGATAACTTGCGGTCAGATCCACGTTTCAAGATCTGATGCGTCGCGTCGGATACACAACACAATAACTTACTTGAGTCGAAGAGCTATCAATTCACGAACCTTTCCAACCGTATCCGTAAGCGAATCAGCTGAAAAACAACGTTCTGACAGCCCTAGCCTAGCGAGGTGATGTTTCGGCTCTGCTGTATCTATGATTGCTTGAAGAGGTTGGTCCACTTGAAGCAAATCGATCTCGTCTTGATGTTGAATAAACAATAGTATGTGTTCATTATCGCCTGGCTCGTAACTCAGTCCTTCTGGTCCCACATAGCGGTTCGAACCCATCACGAGTTTATTAGGTCCATCTCCAAACTCAAACGGGCCGTCCGGAAACGAAATTTGCTCTGCTGCACGTGCGATCACGGAAGGATCCATGAGTTGTTTCGACATGCTTAGCAAATCACCGAGTGATGGATTCTCGGGCCAATCCATGTTCAATTCCGTTCCTAATTTATCAACCAGTTGTTTCGTGAGCGACATCACTTGAAAAGCTTCATCGTCCGAGTGCTGTGGTTCTTTGGAAAACGCTGGCTGCTGAAGCGCGCGTTCAACTGCCTCTTTTAATTCCGCCTCTTGCTCGGAAGTCAATTCGAGCCCAGTCTCATCGCGACCCTCTTGCAGAACACGGCTTCCTTCAACGCTCTCTTGTTCTGACTGTGGAAACACGTGCCACCCGATGTGATCTTCCGTGTTGTACGGAGGCACCTTAAATCGACTCACCCGCTGAACCAATTCTTTTTCAAGAACGTTTCTATGGTCTTCGTTTAGCAACTCTCGTACGAGAGCAGTAGAAACGACGTGACGAACATTCAGAGAGTTTAGGCTCTCAATAGCTCGATTAGCCTCCGCCTCATCCGCCTGACAGAGCTGCAAATAAAATTCAGCGTCAAGGTAAACGGTGCATGTTCTTTTTAACATCGCTCTTACCCCTCGATTGATGTCTCGCCTAATGTACTACCGTCGAGGTGTCGTTTTCTCTGCAATGCATCGTTGTATGCGCTCATGAAAGCTAACGGTTGGGTTGACCGGGCGGCGCTACTTCACACAACCTTCGCCGCACCAGGTATGATGCGAAACACGCTCCCGCCGTTCCGGTCTAACGACTCGTTGGGTTGCGTCGTGGAATAAGATGCAGTTACGGAGCGAGTTCACGATATTTCCGATTCCACCATTTTACGAGGTCTGTGTGCTGTTCGAGTGTGACCCAGTTTAGATTCGGACCGACGTTTGGATCCCCGCCGAAGCACAAAGGCTGGATATACCATTTAATCTGGCCAATCTTTCCTTCGTCGATAATGAAGTTTGCATGGCTTAGGTCTATCTCCAGCGGTGCTAGGTGGCCTTGTGATAAAGGAACCGTCGGCACCGTGAACAGAACGCCACGGTGATCTTCCACGATGAAATCGTCCCAACCCCGGAGGCCGACGAGTTTGTAGCTTGGAAGGAAATCTTGGATTGCATAAGCTTCAGTCAAAGACGATGACCTTTCCTCAAACAGGATTATGTAGTCATCATCGAGCCAACCTTCCTTCATAGATAGCAACCACCTATGTGTATCTTGATCTGAATAAATCGGGAAACGGTGTTAGCCCCTTCGTTTCCTTCCCCATAAAATGAGCGGCTCCATTCCACCAATCTGTTTATTCATGGCACTTGTGGTGTCTTAAACCACCGCCTCGCAGCGAGTCCGCTCCAAGCGCGTTATGCTACCCTTTGAAAACAATCTTTCAACCCTCCGGCTTATCTTGTTTGCCGCGAGAATTCATCTCACGACCAACCGGCGCGGCACGCGCCGCCTCATCTTCAGCAGAGGCTTCCATCCAAGAAGATATCGACGTTAATTCGTGATCCCCTCTAACTTTTCTCCCAAGCCGCTTCTCCATATTTTTCCGGTACCTCCGGGTGAGAAGCCATCCGACAATTGCTACCGCCACCATCAACGGTATCATCCCATTAACTCTTACGCCGAAGACCAAAGGGATAATCACCCAAAAGATGATTATATAAACCGCTGCGACGATGGCTCCTTCAGCGAGCCAGCCCAGTTCTTTCGGTTGCGCATTAGTCATCGTTTGCTCCTAGTCGCCGTGAGCAGAAAGAGGAGATTTCGTAAGACGTTCATGGCATGTGTCTTTCGATATTAGAGGTGTCATATTTTTCCTTGGCGGCAGCTAGTTTAGTCCAGCTTCGAAGCTAATATTTCTGGAGGACGCCAAAGCTAGCAAAACAGAGAGCAAGGTTTATACCAATTAATATGCGTGAACAGACATAAATGAAATCGAGAGTTGTGTTCGTCTATGGGAGCCGAGTGTCGCCTAATGGGAACAAATGAAGGGCAAGTGAGTACGTTTGTCGACACTTGGGTTAGCGCGTTGATGTCGCTGATCGAAGATTCCGCTTGAGAGATCTTGATCATGCGTGCGGTTGCAGACATGTGAACGGGCAGCTCTTGGCCGCCCGAGGTGTTCATTTCTCTGAGGAATCGTGGCTCAATAATCGAAGGGTGTTTGTGGCCAAGGGTAAACCCCCAAAAAGACCATCCATTTAAAAACTGGGTGTCCGTCGTCACAAATTAACGTCATAAAAGACTTGAGGCCACCTCACCGGTGGCCTCCTCTTTGATTTATCACAGGATTAATGCTCCCCACACTGGACAATCTTCGCAACTTTTTCTTGACCACACCCACGGAAGTGCTCAGTTTCTTCCAGCAGTTGCGAGAAGCGCCCTAAATTTGCCAGTCACTCCAAGTCGCGAGGATTGCGCGTAAGCGCTTACAAGCGCAGCGTTTGTACCATAGGGCTTACTTCGCAAAGAAATTCCGGAAAACTCCGAATCAGAAAATTTGGCAGTGGCAGTGAGCGGCGAGCGGCAATAATAGTGTGGAGTACGACTCAATTCGATGTTGCTTTTAATTGAGGCAACGGTTGGCGGCAAGGGCTGGGCGTTTCGACAACAATCCTTAATTCGTTAGAAGGCGCTAACGGAATTGCCCTCGTCATGGTTCCTTGATCCAGAAAAAGAACCTAATCAGTCCCGCAATGCTACCCGAGAGCGAAATAAAGGCTAAGACTGCGCCTGCCAGGGCTGCTGATGGGGAGCGAGACAGGGGCGGCAACTCTTGAGCATTGCCTCGCATTATGAAACCCGCGGTCACGAACTTAAATATCGCGATCGCAGCTGGAACGATGCTTCCTAGCAACGGCCCAGTGGCAAGTTCAGAGGGATGGTTAGAAATGACCCAAAGAAAGACGTTCGGCTCCCCACCTGCCATGGAAGGTGGATGTTGGAAAATCCAGTAAGCGACCGAGAAAACGACCATCGCAAGCGAGAGAGCCCACGCCAAACCAACCCCAGCCCACGGGTTGGGTGCCGCTTCGTCCTTCGCGGTGACCCATTTCTGAAACGCAATCGCCTGATGAAGAAGGAAAAAGGAAATGGCAAACATGGCAACAGACATCAGGAGCAGCCATGGTTGCTCCAGCGGCCCCATCGGCGAGGTGCCCTCGGCGAGAGCAGGAACGCTCGCTTGAACGTGAGTGTCGAGGAGTAGTAAATATATGCTCATGATAATTTTTTCGAAAGCCGTCTAACGCCCAATCTGTTTGTTTATGGCACTTATGGCGTCTAAACCACCGCTCACTGTCTTATCCGGTTCCGGATAAAGTCGTTTTTTGCCAAAGGACTCAAAGCATTGTTAGGCCGCTCGCGTGTTGCTCCCCCAGCCCGTTGAGTCACGTCGCACGCAAGCGATTAGCCAATCCTCGAAAATGACCTGCCCCCTCCGCAAGCTGATCGATATAGCCGTCGTATGAATGGCTGCCCGGTTTAGCCGAATCAGTGAGCTGTTTCCACGCGTCACAGACCCTGTCCAGTTCAGTGGCCAAGCGATTAATCTCATCGGAGGCTAGTGTGCCGTGTGCGACCTCGCGTATCGGCTCCACGTACTGGCGCAACTCGGCACACAGATTGATTGATTGCCTCCGATCTTCGCTTATCTGGCTGACGCGTTCCAGGACATTACTGATCTGGTCGCATAGCGCCGCAAATTTCTTTCGTTTCTCGTCGTCAAGCTGCCGCTTCCATGTAAGAACGCTGGCAAGACTTTTCACTACCGTGATTACATCTCCGAGCATTGCGTCCTCCTCCGGGCCAGTTCCCGTTACAGTAAAGTAGTGCGCCACAACGTGCGGCCTAACTATGTGTATCTTGATCCGGATAAGATCGAGATGCGGTGTTATCCTTTCGTTTCCCTTCCGCACAAAATGAGCGGTTCCATTCCACTAATCTATTCATGGCACTTGTGGCGTCTTGGTTCCGGATAAAATCGGCCTTGCCCACGTGCCCGAAGCAGATAGAGATCGCTAAATGTTCAAATATAAGCATTCTTCTTGGTTATTTAAGGTTACCACCATTCGTCGCTCATTTTTTGTGTACAGGAATAATTTCTCCCCACACTGGACAATCTTCGCAACTTTTTCCTGACCACAACCATAGAAGTGCGCAGTTTCTTCCAACAGTTGCGAGAAGCGCCCTAAATCTGCCAGTCACTCCGAGTCGCGCGCAATGACGTGTAGCATCCGTGTAACTGTGGTAGCCCACAGTGGACAGTCTTCCGCAACTTTTCTGACGCCAACGACGGAAATGGTCAGTTTCTTGCTACAGTTGCGATAGCGACTGGTGTCCGCCAAGTCAGTCCGATCTTGGGACTACAACCGCGCCTAACCATACCTTAGGCCGTGTTTTTTGAGCCGCTGCCGTAGACGAAGAGATCAACAGATTGGCTCACACCAGCGCCCCAGCGGAGTCGAACGCACCAAGGCAACGAGGAGTCAAGCAGGAGCCGCTGGCTTCCAAAGGTGAGGATGTCGCGCTTTGGCAAAGCACGCAGCCATTCCTGGAAGCGACGGCTGTCACGCACAACAGAAGATGCGTCTAGCGCCCAATCTTCCGGCAACGGCTTACGACTTCGGAGTTGGGCAATATGAGTTGCTTCCTCCTCTGAAACAAGATCTACCACTGGAGTCCGATAAAGCTGAGCGATTTCGGCCAATCCCCAAACTTTCTCAAGAGTCTCAATACGGTCGATAACGCCTGGATCGGAGACATCGAGATCATCATTGCCGTTTCTGCGTACACCGTCCTCTTGGGGAGCCATAAGCCGAATGGCCTCAGGCGTCAGCTCAACTTTTGACTTCACTGCCCCGACGAGCGAGCACAGCAACGCCATGATCATCACGACAAGGCCGGGGCCGGCATTATCGAGGGTGAACGATATACCAAGCGGGAGGGTTGCCCCTGCGTTGCCAACGCTCTGAACCCCCAACGCGTACAGTTTATAACCGATGAATCCAAAGACCGCAGCGAGTACAATCCATAGGGCCTTGCCAGCGTAGTGCAAGGCGATGATGAGATTTGGATTCACCCTCTGCATGTAGTTCTCAGCCACGTCTCTCACCTCCGGTTAATAATGTTTTCCGTCTAACGGTTGAGTTGATCGGGTGGCGCGAAGTTATTGAAGCACCGCCAACGATGATGTAAAACGCGCAACCGCGCTCCGGTCCAACTAGGCGGCGACGTCAACCGATCATCGTTGTACAGACACCCGTTTCGGGACGCGTTGGTAGCCCTTCGGATCTCTTCCTAAGATGAGCAGCGACGGTCCCTCGCGAGTCGCAGAAGCCGTCTAGTCCGCACCTCGCGCTCAACCGTTCCAAGGAGTCGGTCACTACGTGCTTCTGAGGCACTCAAAGGGTTTCGCGAACAGAACTCTCAATTTTGACCAGCCTAATCGGATTGATGACGAGATTCCAGAATGACGTGACCCATATTTCGTCTTCCGCATCGTCCCATTGCATTTTACCTTGTGCACAGAGTCGAGTAATCTGCTCACAAATCTCATAGATAATGAATCCAAAGAGGAAGAGTCCGACGTAGTTTGCCCACTTTTCCAAATAATCAACAACCTCGATCTGCATTGGAGAGAGAGTGCGAGTCCGTTTGAATTTATCCCGCCCCTCCGGATACCTGAGATAATCTTTAGCCGTTCGATTAATCCCTTTTGCATTCTCATCTCCTGGGTAGGTCAATGCTAACTGACTCAGATCAGGCTTAAACATGATGCGCACAACTTGGGTGAGTTCACTTTGAATTCTTTGTTTGGAAGACTTGTAATAGACACCTTCAACTTCATACATCGTATAACCATGTAATACTTGCGGAAACGCATCGATGTCGCTTTCATTATTGAGGAATTCAACGCTATCTCGGTAACGTTCTAGCAGATCCTTGATTCCCTCCGCCTTTTCGCGCGTCTTAAAATGATTGATTACCTTCTGAACCTCAAAACCGTTAACCAGAGTGTCATAGAGAGTTCCTTGGAAGCTTGCCTTTTTAGGGAGATATATCTCGACAAATATGCCTGGTTCGCCACGTTGAAATTTGTAGGGTGGGTTAATTACAAAATTCATGACCTACGGTATCGCTAGCGTTCGCTGAAAGCGACAAGTCTCTAACCAATTAGAACCTGAGGAGATCGAAAGAAGCCGTTCGATACTTTCAGCTAGAAAAGAAGTCATGTCGCGAGAATGTGGGCAACCGGACGAATTAGCGAGTATGCGAGGACGCAGAGACTCGTGTCAGTCCATGATTAAAACGCTTGAAAATTATTCCTGTCTAGAACAAAAGTCAACGTGGGACAGGGCTACTTACAGCCCGGTGAGCTTACGGCTTAAGCATTAAAAGCTTGAGGCTGGTGGCCTCACTTTGTATACGAAGAAATTTCTCCGTAGGACTCGAACTTACAACCCTTCGGTGAACAGCCGGATACAGTGATCGAGAAGCTGGGTTCCAGACAAGCAGACCAACATCCGTTTCTCAAAAGCTGCCGTTGCCGACACGCGTGGAACAGTTCTTGTCAGATTCATTGGCGATTGCGAACTGGTAAATCTCAGCGTCCCAGCATTCTCTTGAGGTGGAGAGCCCTGTACGGCGGCATCAGGCGGAGATGGGTATTCCATGATCGTTGGATGTCGTGAGAATTTCGAATGCCGCACGCGAGCCGCTGGTTAAGATGAGTGGCCGTTTGCCGCGTTCAGTGAGACGAACGTGGCAGGTCGCCAACTTTGTGTTGAGGCAGGTCTTCGTTTGGCCGGCAGGATCGTCGTAGGCAAGTGCGACGAACCTACTCGACGGCGCCGAGAAAGTGACAGAAACCTGAATAGGATTGCGATTGCACTCGATGGTCCAATGAAAGTATCCGTACCGGCCTCGATTACGGACGGCCTGCGGCAGCGAGTTCAACTTGATCTCTCGGTCTGACAGCCGGAGCACGAGATTGCTAAGCCACGGTGTCCAGAATGGACCTATCTTCATCCTTGCCGTAGAACATTCCAGGAAAGCAGCCGAGTCTGTGTCGAAGCCCGCGACTTGGCCCCAGGCATACATGTCGGTGTGCTTCAGGCCCCAGTTGTGATTCTGGCTTCCTCGCCAACCACTCACATCGACAGCATGGCCATCTACATTGACGACACCGGAAAAGTCGGCCAATGGAAGACTCGTGAGCACCTTTGCTTTGGGGAATCCGCGACTGTACATGTTTAGCGGAAGTAGGAACGCCGGCAACTGGTGACCGGCGTACGCCAGATCCCACGACAGCCGGTGAGCCTCGCTCTCGACCGAACCGGTCAATTGGCTTTCGTTCAGTCTAGCTTGCCCAATTCGGACCTCAAGGCCTGCCTGTGAGAACGAGCACCTTGAGAACGGTACCGTCTGTTTTATTGCGGTGATTGCAGACGCTTCGCCGTCAAAGTAGATGGCCCAGAGTTGTCCTTCAGTTCCTGCCAGGTTTCCCTTCGGGCTGAAGAGTGTGTACCTGATCCAGAAGGCGAGTGGTCTAAGGGAATGATTCGCGCGCAGGAAGTAGCTCTCATAAAAGCCTCGTGCGGATCGCTCGTCAAACTGAGACGAGTTGATTGTATTTTGAAGTTCTATTCCAGCGAGATCAGCTATGTCCTGCATGTCCTGTTTTTGCGTTGACTCGATTCTTAATTCGTGAGATTGCGTTTTGAGTTAGCTGCGGAACTCCACTTCTAATCATCGCTTTTCAGCACATACATGATGAACTCCGGATTATCTGGTAGGTCAGTAATAAAAAGCTTTCCGCTCCCGCTTCCGTCGGGCGGAAACTTCTTTATCTGTTTCGCTTTCCTTTCCGCCGCGTAGAAATGGCCGTCTGCATCGAAAGCCATCCCGGAGATAGTTTTTACCTTTCCGTCAATAAACGTCGTGGGCGCCACAATTCTCGAGGGCGCTCCTTGTGACAGGTCATAACTCACCACACTGTCATTGCCGCTGCTGCTTATATAGAGAACACCTGTCTTAGCCAGTAAGAGCTGAACAGGCGACTTAAGATTTTCTCCCGCAATTTGGCCATAGAGTTTCCCTGTACTACCGTCGTAGACCTTCACCGCATTTGCGGGCTCATCCGCTACATACAGATAGCCGTTATAGAACAGCACCCCACGAACCGAGTTGGCGACCCTTTTATCTTTATCGCCGGTGAAGCTGACTGTAAGCCCCTGCGGTGCTGGGACATTAGGCGGCGTTGGCGCCGGCACGCCGGGCAGCGCGCCGATTGAGGAGGCGACAATGGTCCCGGCCAGGAACTTATCCGGGGCCGGATATTGCTGCTGGAGATAGGAAGCGATCTCAAGAGGGCCGTCTGCACTCTTCAGTCCCGTGACCACGTTGTTGTCCTGGCTGGAGATATAGCAATGCCCCTGAGGATCAAAGGTCAAGTCATAAGGATGCAGAATGGAGTTGATCATATCCTTGGACGCGAAAACCTCTTTGAAGCTATAACCGCCGTCTGCTCCCGCTTGGTAAACAAGTATTTGGCTGTACTTCTTATAAGCATTGACGACGTAGAGTGAGTCGCCGACTATGCAAAAGCCTCGCAATTCCTGCAATGGCGGATTAGACCCACCCGCCGGCAGGAGGTCTGGATGGGAATGTTGATGCCCACTGTTATGATAAACCAGGATGTTATTGACGCCGCTGGAGCCCCCGTGAAAGCTGATGTACCACATGCTGGTTCCTCCTCAAGAGTTAGTTTTCACAGCTATCTCATACGGTGTGCCCTTTATACGGTAAGCACAAGTTTTATCTTGCTATGTTAGTTTCGCAAGGTCGTTTTGCGTCAAGTCTCCAAACTCTTCACAACTATTAACGCGAGAACTTTTTGGGAAAGCCATCATCCAGTTTTTTAAGTGTGAGTTGATCGAATCGAGCGAGATCCGAAAAAGAGTCGTCTAGATCGAAACGTTTCGATCACTCTCCTCATAACTAATAGGGATCTGAGGTTGACCAAGCAGTCCGCACGATAATTTCCGATCCTTGCAGTGCGCTAGAGGAGCTCTATTACGCCAACGACCCGGACAAAGGCTTTCTCAGCAAAAACATAACCGTGCAGTTGATAGCTCCGAATACCATCAAGGAAAATCAACAGGCTGTCTTTTTCACTCAGGGGCGACTATATGGAGATAGCGTCGCTGTGGTCGAGCTGGGCCATATTGATTTTGATCGACAGGCTTTGGCGAATCAGTTAGCGGAGCGAGTTTACGATGAAGCTAAGAAAAAGCCAGACGCTCTTTTACAAAGCCGGTTGAATTCGGCTGAGTTAGTGGTTAGCGGTGAATCGATTGAAACAATGCCCGCCCGGAATCTGCCGCGCAGGCCCATTAGCGAACACGATCCTCAATGGTGGGAAGCCCGCTTTCGGATAGATTCGGTCGAAAAGGGCAGTACCAGTCGATCAACTATCGTCGTCTACTATCCGACCAGCATTGACATCGTCTGGCGAGGATCACCTCGACTTAAGCGGGGCCAACAAGGCATCCTCCTGCTTCACGCGCGAGAGGGAAAGTGGCTTCCTTATGATGCCCTGACCGCCCTGCACCCGCTCGATTTGCAACCAAACTCCAAGCTGCAGCAGATACGCAAGCTCCTCGGCAAATAGTAGTCGCAGGACTGCTGGCCCTTCGTCCACCGGATCATCACCTTATGGAGGATGACATGAAACTTTTAACGCCCACTCTCACAAATCTCGTGCGCGCACTGACGCTCTTGCTCATGGTAACCACAGTGACGACTGCGCAGGTCAACGTCAGGAATATGATTCCGAGTTCCTGGAGCGCTGAAACGAATCAAGACTGCGAGCCTAACCTGGCGGTCAACCCGGCCAATCCAATGCAGATCGCGGGCTCGGCTTTCACTTTCGACACGGCCACAACAACGACGATGGTCGGGAATTTAGCTCCGATCTTCGTCTCGTCCGACGGCGGCGTAACCTGGTTCATCAATACCATCGTGCCAAGCGTCGCCGGAATTCGCTACCCCACAGGCGACATCAACCTGCGCTTCGGCGGCAGTACCAATGTGCTCTACGTGGGTATTCTTCGCGGGCAAGCCGACATGAGCTTCCCGTTAAATATTCTGCGGACCAATAACTTTGTCGGCCTAACGCCGATGACCGTGCTTTTAAGCCGGGCTAATGAAGATCAGCCTCGGGTAGCGTCAACTACGGTAATTGGCGGTGCGGATGCGGGCAAAGATCGGGTATACATCGGGAACAATAATTTTGCCTCCTCAGCGACCGCCACTGTGGATCTGTCGCTCGACGCGGCGACCGGCGCGGCCCCCGCCGGCTTCGGGCCTTTCGGCATCGAGTTGCGCTCAACCGGCACGGCCAACCAGGACGCTCCTCCAATACTCATGGCGATTCATAAGAGCGGGGTCATCTATGCCGCCTTCCTGGGCTGGAGATCAAGGAGCGGGTCAGTTTTCACTTCGGACGTTGTTGTCATGCGCGACAACAACTGGGGCAGCGGCGCCACTCCTTTCAGAGCGCTGGTGGACTCGGGAGACGGACAACCCGGACAGCGCGTGGTGACGGGTGTGTCAAGTCCATTCATCAATTCTCACCAGGCCACTTTCGGACAAGAGCGCTTTGTTGCCAGCGACCTCTCTCTCGCCGTTGATCCGAATGACGAGCGAAGGGTTTACGTCGCGTGGAGTGACGGCACCGGACCGGCCAATTACACGTTGCATGCTCGTTTCTCCACGGACAGCGGCCAGACGTGGTCGGCCGACCGGCGTACTCTTCTTAAAGCCAAAAACCCGAGTCTCGCCATTAACAGTGCCGGCAAAGTCGGTCTCCTCTACCAGCAAGTGACCGGGTCCGGCGCGTCTCAGCGATGGGTTACGCACTTT
>Ga0207676_10001072_pt1 | contig 20797 bp, 24 predicted proteins | sample KBSSwiS72_FD_184307 | JGI IMG/M metagenome (GOLD analysis project Ga0207676, IMG submission 184307) | Switchgrass rhizosphere microbial communities from Kellogg Biological Station, Michigan, USA - KBS Switchgrass S7-2 (SPAdes) (version 2) | ecosystem: Host-associated > Plants > Roots >...
TGTCAATTTGACTGTCAATTATCGTGCACATAATTGACAGTCAAATTGACACCAAAAATTGACAGTGAGATCGGGCTTGCAGCGTGAGGGCGCGTGCGGTGGTTCGACGTGTTCCAGCAATGTGCCATTTACCAGAGTCGCCCGGAGGCCCATTCCGGCCCAAGCCTTTTGGGAGGATTTATGGCGCACGACGCTTTTGAAGAATTTTCGTCTGAGTATGGAGACCTTGCCTCTGACGCTCTCCGCGTCTCCTATAAAAACTTCAGCATGCGGCTCGCCGACTGGCTAGACTTCATCGATGGGTCACTGATCGCAGCACCGGTAGTCGACACGTTCAGAGACGAAGTTGACTTTGATGCTTGGTATGCGGCCGGCGTTGCAACCGGCGGCAGCTTGGTTGGTAGCGCGTCTCTTGATTGGTCACGCGACCGGACAAAGCGCCTAGCGCAAACGCTTGGGTTAGTCCGGCACCTAGCGGCGGACCAAATGGCGTTCGCCGATTTCAACGCCAAATTCTTATGGGCAGGTTCTGCCTTCGCAGAAGGCGTCGCAAAAATTCAGACTGAAATCCTCGAACCGTTTTTTCGAGATTTCCTGAAGCACGTAGCGCGGCAGGTTAAGCAGGCTGGTCAGGTGCCTGCCTCAGACCGTATCGTAACGTTGGATCACAACGCCCCTAACCAACGCTCACTGGACGCTGATCTTGAGCGCGTTGAAGCTGGGATGCAGGAGAGCAACAGCCTGAGGTCCGATGCAGATTTCGACAGAAACCTAGCAGAATTGAGCGCTGCCCGCCGCCTACTCAAAGCCTCGTCGGTGCGCCTTTTTGCACTGGCGGCCGTTCTCTCGCCAGTCCTGGCGTGGCTGGGACATAAAACTCTAGCGGGGACGATGAGCGTTGCCGTCGCCGCCGTAATCGCAGCCGTCGCCACGATGTTCGGCATACATGTGCCGGGTCTATGAGCCTTCATTAAAGCCTGTGTCAGTTGCCATGCGCCCCTACCCTGCCCTTATAGGGGTGCCTGACTGATTCGCCCGCCGTGTGTGAGCCGGCGACAGTTGGGATCGAACACATGGACAAATCGATTAGCTCTGCCAGCCGTGAAGCGCTTGCCGAGATTGCCATAGCGTTGCTGTGGCTTGGATATGATCGAGCAGCCGACGCGATTTACGCGGTTATAGAGCAAGCTGAGGCGGAGGAAGAGCTGCGCGGATGGGCGGAGGCTTTCGCCGGCTAACCTCAAGAGAGCCAGCTTGAGAGTGACTCGCAATAATTCGCCAAGAGACAATGGCGAAAGCATGTGTATCTGAGCTGGCTCCCTTCGAATCACCGAATGGGTTTTTAGGAGAGCACTCTAATGTCAGGATCGATTGATATCGTTAGCCCGTCCCAGCCGAAGGGGCCAGACGCGGTATATGCCGCAATCCTTGCTGGCGGGCACCCGCTAAGCGGCATGCTCAATTTCCCGCAATCACGCGAGTTGACACTCGCAATGGTCCGGGCCGCCGCAGTATTCCACCAACTGGACCCGCAAGAATCTAAACCTTTTGAAGAGTGGTTCAATTGGTTCGCCTCACAGAGCATAACTGAGCGCAAATTAACGCTTGAGCAGATGAAGTGGTGGATCGGGGATGCATTGTCCACCGGCGTTCTACGCGGACTTGACGATGATTATCGGTGTAGCTTGCGTCTGTTCATAGACAGCTTCGCCGAATTTCAGCGCGCGGTCGCCCAGGCCATTTGAGAGAGCTATCCCGGCCGAGTTCCTCAGCCTTGGCCGGGATAGCCCGCCTGTGTTTTAGGATTGCGCGACATGGACAAATTGGAAGGGAAAGACCGGGTTTGGTGGTAAGCGGACATTTGAGGTATAGAACCTCACCATGGTCAAAGTCCCAATCACACTGGTGTGTGCATGCGCATTTCTAGCAGTGCTCGCCGCGTGTCATCAAAGGCGCCCAGTCATAACCGAAAAGGAAGTTGCATTCCTGCGGACGGCTGAACCTGGTCTATCTAATTCGTGTCTTGAGAAGGCGCAATATTCAGGGATTTCTTCAATTAATCAACTGCCCGTAGACAAGTGCTTTGAAATGGAAGCGGTTCGAACTTGGAAAGGCGTTTGGCAAACCGGTCTGGAAAATTCAGACTTTTGTCCAACGTCCACTCCCGATTGTGGCGCATCTCAGTTTCACGGCACTTATTGGCTGTCATTGTCCCATGATATGGATAACTTCGTGGGTTTTCCTCCACCGACTCAAGGTGGAAGGTATGTGGTAGAATTCGTAGGACGTCGAACCGCTAGACCGGGCCACCATGGTCACGAGGGACTTTGGGATTTTCAAGTCGTCGTCGATCGTTTTGTCGGTATTCACAGAATTCCATAAAGGCTTCCGCTTTGCCGTCGTATCCGGAACGGCAGCTTGTGGGCGCAATCAGCCAACTGGATTGTCCACGCGCCTAGGCGTCCAGCGGCAATTTTAGAGCTCAAGGCGGAGCTGATCGGGAGATGCATCTTGGCAACCCTTCTCACCGTCCAGCACCGCGCGAGCTAGTTCAAGTGCCACATGCTCCCGCAGAATCTCTGCCGGAGCGGTGATGCCCACCATTGCCCAACCCGGAGCGGCAAGAATGGCACGAGCGATAGCATGTTGGTCGTCGATTCTCACAGCGGCGGGAATGGAACTTAATGAGAACGATTAATCAAGGTGCTTGCGGTAGCCCGCTGGCCGTGGTGACGGGTGGGGCGGCGCATTTCCGGCCGCGTCGTTGCGCTTAGGCGACCATCCCAGGCGGACAGCATACAGGCGCGCAAACCATTTCCGGGACGAACGGCACCGCGCGGCCGCAAAACCTCAGATTGAGGTCAGCCCCGGACTCGTCTAGTCTAGCTGATTGCTTCTGATCAGACGCAACTCAGTTTCACGCATGCCATTGGCGGTTGAAGCCCCATAATACTTGTCCCGGTTGCCCGTCTCCGGGCAGGCCAATGCACATCATCGTCCACAAGATTTCGGCCGCACTGGTATCGTGAGGCCAGTTCAAGCGGTCGATGGAGGACAACGGCGTTTGCGACGTGCGGCACTCGTTAAGCCGGATAGGAGGCCAGACCGGTGCGGAAACGATCAGCCGGCGGCGCTACACTCTGCATGTGCGAGCACAGCGCAGGCCGAAATCGCAGCATTGTTGCGATTGCCAAAACAACCAATCTGAAAATTCGAAAGGTTCGCGATTGTCCAAAGGGCGGGTCCCCACCGGGGTGGGGTGGCCCCTCTTACCGGCTGTGCCCCCTCTCTGCCCGCTGGATAGCTGATCGGCTCACGCCGAACTCCGCAGCCAGCGACCCTAGCGATACACCCTCGGCACGTCGCGCAAGCACGGTAGCGCGCTGTGACGGCGTGAGGGCAGAGGGCCGCCCTAGCTTCTTCCCCTCACCCTTGGCACGCTCAAGGCCGGATCGTGTGCGTTCCACAAGCAGGTCACGCTCAAACTCAGCAACGGCGCTGATTACGCCCATGGTCATCTTGCCCGCCGCACTGGTCAAATCCACGCCACCAAGTGCGAGGCAATGCACTCGCACGCCTTCCGTGGCCAGCTTCTCTACGGTGGCCCGCACGTCCATCGCATTGCGCCCAAGGCGATCCAGCTTGGTGACGATCAGCACGTCACCGTCCTCAAGCCGGTCCACAAGCTTAGCGAACCCTGTGCGCTCCATGGCTGCCACCGACCCGGAGACGGTTTCAGTCACGACCCTCTTGGGGTCCACCGCGAACCCCGCCGCTTCAATCTCGCGAACTTGGTTGTCGGTAGTCTGATCGGCGGTGCTCACGCGGCAGTAGGCAAAGGTGCGAGACACGGAACGACTCCTGTATCGAAAAGGTGTCCCGCATCTCTAGCTGTATCGGAAACATATGCAAGCTATTTTACGATACACCGCCCACATATGTATCGTAAACGGACGATTCCGATACAGCAAGGAAACCAAGTGGCCGCGTGACGGTCCCACGGCGTTCAACGACTTCGCGCGGAGAAAGGTGAGCGGGGCCTCGCCCATTGTTTACGCATTCGTTCGCGCGCGGATATGGGCCTCTGGCGTATTCGGATATTTGCGGCAGAAGTCTAACCACGCTCAACAACGCGCGCACCGTCCACGATCCGAGCAAGCAGCGACATAAGCATGAGGGAGTGAACCATATACTCCCGATCGGTTGGCCTCTCCTCATGGGCATGAGGATTGCGGATGAAGGCCCGCCAGCCTTGCATGAGCAGCAGCGCACCTCGTTGAATATTCCGTTGAGTTTCCGTTTGCAGGTCCGCTGGAACGATCAGCACGGGATTTTCGCGATTAAACACGCGTCCTACTTCTCCATCAGAATCGTCGTTCGACCCTGACTTACGCTTGAAGAGGGTCGCGAGATCGACGCTGCATGCTAAGATCAGACCATGGTAATCGGGTGGATCGGCTCTCATGGCCAGCTCCAGCCGTGGCCTGAAACGCGGGTGAATATATTCTTCAATCCCACGCGTATTTTCAGAAAAATTCCGCACGGCATAGGTTTCAGCCTTAGCTAGGATGTCTGGAACGTCTGCGAGGATGATGTCATACCAATCATTGGGCTCGCAAAACCCGATGTGTCGGTTCAAATCACCGATGCGGCTGCGCGGAAAATCTTCGGGCAACAAAGCCTGCAATGCATCCCGATGCGTCTGCAGTGCCGCACGCAGAGCATCACGGGTTGCCGCGACCTCGGCTTCCTCCCTGTCTCGAATCGCGACCCCAGCCAGTTCAATCAATTTCCGGCAATGCCGGCTGACGTTTGCAAGCCACTCAACCGCCTCGTTCGCCATTGTTCGTGCCCTCTGATAAGCTTGAAATATTTCCGGCCCCCTCCCCACCCCTCGCCTGAGACTAGCGGGTTGACTATCGGGGGCATAGTTCGTGCCCTTACCTGGGCGCATAGGCTGGAGCCATATTGGTGTTGAGCGTGACAAACCCAAGCGAGATGTTAAAAGATGTCGTAATTCCATTAGTTACCGGCTTCGGAGGCGCAATCGTTGGCGCGGCCGCAAGCTACATTCCTTCGCGTTTGCTGGCAAAGCGAGCATCAGACGAGGTTCTGGCCCGCGATATAGCTGCACGTCGTGATCAGGACATTAGGGCGGCGCACCAGGTTTTTGTGAAGCTCGCCCTTCTGGTCAACTCGCTTTGTGGGTTCCACGAGCAGGTTGAGAGTATGATTGCCAAGGCTGATCGCGAAGGCAACGAGCATATGCCGGTGTGGCAGCGAGTCTCATCTTTTGCCGGCATCGAACTAGAACCTTCGGTGGAATTTTCAGCCGAGGAGCTTGCGATCTATATTGCTGCAGGGCAGCCCGACTTTGTGGACGAACTAATACTTCTTTCTCGCCGACACTCGGCTATGCTAGGAAACCTCACGGCCTTCGCAAAATTGAAAACCGACTTGATTTACGAAACATTCCGTCTCGGCAATACGGAGAGAGCGCCAGAAACAGGGGTTTCAACGACGCGCATGAGTGTATCGCCGGGCGTAGCGAACTCCATGAAGGCCAGGGCCGAGGAACTGGAACTGTTCACCGGCGAGGTGCGGAGCATGCTTTCAATGTATGGGGCATTCGCCCGTGATATTGCGTCCCGTTTTGCTGACGTGACGAATGGATACCTCGGCGAAAAATCCGTTCCGAGCTTCGAGCCCGCGCAGCGAACTACCTAACTGCTGTTCGCCTCAATCACGGCAGCCCCAAAATCGTCCAACGCCGGCCGGCCCTTCTTCGTCACGTCGCGGGACTGCATCGCCATCCCGAGCTTGATGAGCACGGCATTCAGCGCCGCCACGTTACGGCGATAGGGCTCTTCCTCCGGCTCCTTCCCCTCAAGCACTTCCGCCGTGAAGCGCTCGCACAGCATGGCCAGGGTCGTGGCGTTCATGAGCAGGAGGCGTTCGGCCGGCGTAGGGCTACGCTGAAGCTGTGCAGCCAGCTCGGTGGCGAGGTTACGGAATCGCTTCCCCTCAATGGTTCGCCCATCGATCCTGCGACCGCCGATAATCAGCGGCTCATGCAGATTGCACTCTAGCGCCGTGCTCATGCTGCCGCCTTCATGCTGTGGAAAGCCATGATATTTTTGACATTCAATACCCGCTTGCCCGCCGTAGCGTTCGAGTGAGCTGCAATGAATGCGAGGGCGGCTCTGCTCAGCGCGTTTGGCTCATATCCCGCAGCAAGAGATAACGCGCAAAAGTCCTGCCCCTTTTCGGTGAACCATCGCAAAGCACTCTCTCGATTGCGGGCTCGGGTGGAGGCGCTTTCACCCGCAGCGGGAATGCCGAGTGCTTCCTCGATAGCGGCGAGTATGATGGCCGCGATTAGGCGACGTTCAGGCGATTCGCCTTCGTCGCGCTCACCCAAGGCGGTGTGTGCTACGGCGGTCAAAATTGGACCTCCGCTACGTTCGCAGATGAGCTAGACAGGTAGGGCTCGATTAGCCGGCGCACATGTTTCGGGAACTCGTCCGCGACGTGGGCAAAATGCATCACCATCGAGTCGCCGAGCATTCGCTGCATGACGGCAGGACCTCCGCCAATCTCGCCGGAGGCTAGAAGGTGGATGGCGAGTTCCACGGTCGCCGTGATGATCGGCGCGATTACGTCAACGTCCAGCGGGTAGCCGGGTGGGCAGCGCTCGGGCACACGGGGCCACGCGAGCGGTTGTGTTAGGGCCAAGGGGCGGCCCTGCCAACGCAGTCGGTCCAGCAAAGCCGTGGCGGTGATAAGCGCTTGCACCTTGGTAATTTCGGGCGCTGCGTTCCATGGCTGGCAGAACAAGCGGCCTGCTGCAATCGCTTCGGCCCCGTCCAAGGAGACATACGAATTCTGTCCGACGATGATGCTGGGGACGGTCACGACAGCCAAACCTTGTGAAGGGAGAATGTCGCCATGGTGCGTGTTTCGACGCGGATAGCCTTCAACGAGCTAATGTCAGGAAGGTCGAAAACATCACCAATGACGATGGGGCGCGGATGGTCGATGAGCCAAATTTGTGCCTTGGCATCGGCGAAATCAGCACGGGATACCGAACTCGTCGCTTTGGTAGTCGCGCTGACAATTCGCGCCGGGTGGGTGGTTTTGCCGGATTCAATCGGTGCACCAAAAACATCCCGGCCGGGTGGCAGCCAGTGCTGCACCTCTTCATTCAGCATCGGTCGAATGGCAGCTAACATTTCGCTTCTTTCTGAGATATTTGCCGGTCGCGCCCCGGAGTAATTGGGCCACCGGCTTTCGGGGTTTTTGCTGCACGGTCACTCGCCGAATTGACCCTCCCCGGCTGTGCGGGGTCCCTGCCCCATCCCGCAGGATGGGGAAGAATTGGGCTAGGCCAGCTTCACGCCCCGCAAGCGGGCGGCGCAGCGGGGATGCTCAAGCACGATGGTTCCGTAATGTTCGACGCGGGTGCGATACGCCGGCTTCGCCTGTTGCTCGCCAAGATCGCGAACGCTGATCGGGGCGGTCTGGGCACCAAACATTGCGCCGGGCCCGAAGGCCACAGCGTAGATGCTAGTGGTGTTGTTTGCAGAGCCCTGCACCTCATCGAAGCCGAGGATGGGGTCCCCGGCCGCGTCATCTTCCACGATGCCGAACGGCACGCCGTAATAGAGATCGATTTCCCGGCCGAGATCATCCTTGCTGATCGTCAAGCCGCCAACGGTCCGGGCTATCTGGCGGACCCTCTGCCGCATTTTCTTGTTCATGAGCAGAAGCGATGGGCTGCCCGCCACGGCGTCTACGAGGTCGTCGAGCATTGCCAGCGTGAGAAAGTCGCCATTTGTGCCGGCGCTGAGCACCTGACCGCCGGTGAGGCGAGCATTCAGGCCATCAAATTCCTTGGCATTGGCAGTAGCATCGCCGTCGAACACCGTTTTGAGGTGCGACAGCGAAAGAGCCTTCACTTTCATGGCGTCGTGAATTGCGCGTGTATCGTTAGCGCCAGTGCCCCATGCGATCAGCGCGGTATCCACGTCCAGGTCGCCGCCAATAATCTTGAGAGGGTCGGAAAGCTGGTTCACGACGCCGGTGCTCTCAGTGTAGCTCTCGTTGATGCCACGGAATGCAATGCCGGGGAGCGTCTGTTCGCGGTTGTAGACGTAGGCAGCGCCTGCGATGTTCTGCCACGGCATATACTGCATGATGGGGTTCGTGCTGGCGAAAATTTCCACCACGCCACTCTGGAGCGGGGTCGGATTCAGCTTGGCGTATTCGGTCTGGGTAAGCATCTCTCAGGTTCTCTTTTAGTTGGCGTAGCCCGCCGCGAGACGTGCATGCACGGGGAGCGACGAGGTATCGGGGGTGGTGGGAGTAATGGCCGGGCGTGCGCCGCCATCGGTGGTCGGCACGATAGGATTGTCGAACGCGCCGGCTGCCTTGGCCTGATTGAACCAAGCAATTTGATCGACCGGAGACAGCGCCGATGGGATGAGCGCGCGAAGGTTCTCCGGCACCCCGGCGAGCAATGTGATAGCGGCTTCGGCAAGCTGCGACTTCAGGCTGGCAACCTCTTCGGCGGTCGTATCAGGCTGCATCGGCGGCGCTTCCGACGTTGCCGGTGGTGCCGGCGTTTCCGCCGGCGGAGTCTGCTGTGTCATTGGATTGGCTTTCTGTAGTGGATGTGATTTTCAGCGCCTGCACCTCCGCTCGGCGGCGCATGAGTTCGCGAAAGGCGCTATCGCGGTCGGGGAAGCCATCGGGGTTAGTCGCCATGAGCACGTCTACAGGCGACCACACGCCTAGATCGGCCTTGGTCTGAGCGTTGGTGAGCGCTTCAGCTTCGCTGAGCTGGTCCTGTTGTTCAGCAAAATCGATGCCGACCGTGGCAACCTCTGGGATGGTGCCTGGTCGATGGACATTCACAACGGACCGAAGAGTGGCGAACAGACGCGCTTCCATGGTTCGCGCTTGCGCAATCTGATCTTGCCGGACCTCTTTCAGATCGAGCCGGCCGGCGTGCTTGGCAGAGCCGGACTCGGCTACCTTGCTGAGATCAAACAGGTCGCTGCCCACGCCGTAGGTGGCGGCAGTCTCCCTCAGGACAAATTCCAGCGCCGAAAGGATCGAAGCAATCGGAGCGTTCGGTGCCGCGAACCCAAATTGCCCACCTTGGGGCAGAGCTATGGCGCGATCAGGTCCGAATTGCAGAACCTCATTCGCGGAGATACCAGAAGCCCATGCCTGTCCATGCGCTTGGTGTTCCACGGCCCGCCAGAGGTTGGCGAGACCAACATTGACGGCATCTTGCGCCTCAAACAGATCGTCACCGCCGGGAAGCCAGAATTGATCATCCGGTAAACGATCGAACCACGGCACGAATGGCAGCACACCGTAAGGGTTAGAATTTGTCGGATTGCCCGCAATCGGCTTCGGCGCGCCGCGATGATTTAGAAGACGGAACCCTTCCGGTGTCCAATCGGCGAATGTGGTATCGTCGGACCGCTCGCCCGCATAGGTGACAATTACGCGGTCGGGTCGCTCAGGGTTGGAACCTAACACGTCCAACACGTTGCCGGTGAGCACATGAAGAGTAGGGCCGTTCGCCTCTTCGTTCCATCCCACTTGAAGCATTACCGCTTTAGACAGCTCAAGGTAGCGCGAAGCCTTCTTGAGCACGACGTCGGCATTAATTGCTTTATACAGGGCGTCGCCTGCGGCTTGGTCCATGCCGGTGAACGTTCGCCGGGGCGGTAGGCGGTAAGTGCTGGCGCGCTTGTCGACAATGGCACGAACGAGGTTCACGGTGAAAATGCGAAAGTGCTCAGGACGGCTGAACCGTTGAGCAATTAGCCGGCGGGTCTCGTCGCTGGATTGGTCCCAATAATATCGGAGCCGCTTCGCACACTCCGCCTTGCGGTGAGCCGAACCCGCCGTGATGCGGGCTACGTCAGTTCCCAAGATGGGCCAGCGGAACAAGTTCGTATCCTTCGTCATCGGGGTAGCGAGTGCGCCCCCACGTTGTGGAGCTTCGTTGCGATGAAGGCAGGAAGGTCCACGGGGACCAGCGGGCCGCGCGCGAGGTAAGTGTCGAAGAGGTAGTGGGCTTGGGCCATGGACCGGCAACCATCGGCGCACACGGGTATCTGCGCGCCGCCATTGAGCGCGCAAAGCGCGACTGCGGGACCACGCCCATGGCAGTGGATGCCATCAATCTCATAGGGATTCAGGGTGATGCTTCGCAGTGAGTAAACGGCCCACGCGACGGCATGAACAAAGTCGTCATGAGCGCCCCGTGGATGGCTGAATTTTGGCACTGCCGCCTCTCCATCCGTGGCTTTACCATCCTCATGCACTTCGAAAATCCGAAGCTCGGCAATCAGGTCGGAAAAGCGAGGGTGGATGTGTAACCTGCGTTCGGCAGCGGCTTGATACAGCGCGAGGAAGGCGGCATATTTTGTGCGGCGCGACGGGTGCACAACCTCCGTGCCAGCGCCGTAAGGTCGTGTTGCGGCCCATTCCGCCACGTCCTGAGCGCCGTAGGACTCCAGGACCAGTCGGCGCATGCCGTGCTTGGTTTGATAACTATCAAACCGGCTCTTAATCCCGCCCATTCTGCTGAAAGGGACCGCGTCCGCATCGAGCACAAAGATATGCTCTTCGTCGTCGATTGCGATCTTTGCGACGCATGCGGTGGCGGTTTTGTCGCCGCGCACGGTGCCGCCGAAGGCCCGGTCGAGACCCCCGCCGACGATGGAAGCGGAACCCGCCGACAGAGAGGCTACGTCGAGAGGGTATTGCTCGATGCAAGCATTCAGCAAATCGGCGGGGAACAGCAGGTTCGCCGCGTCACCCCATCGATTGAGATGGAGCAGGGCAAACTTATGCGGCAGCATCTGCCGGGCAAGAGAGCGCAGCTTAGTGGGGCTTATCCAGGCCGGCGAATTAGCGCAGGCATCGTCAAGGTCATTGTAAGCGATATGGCTAAAGCAAATCGACGTGTCGGGATCGGTGGGGTGGCTCGCAGCCTGATACAGCTCCCACAGCTTCGATGATTTGGGGGCCACCGTAGAGTCGATGAGCATGAGCGAGCCGGCGGTGTCGAGTAGCGAGCCGGCAAGTGCCTCATATACGTCATCGCCACCGTTCTTGGCGGCATGGATTTCTGAAATCTGGGCACACGATAGTTTCTTGCCCCAAAGTGCCGAGGGGTTGGAGCTGAACGCCTGAACGACGCTGCCAGTGCCGGGAAGTTCGATACGATCCGCGCCGACCTTGACCGTGCCCGCCGCAACCAGTTGCTTGAGCAATGGCGTGTGCTCAAATGCCTGCCGAATTGTGCGGAACGCCGTGTCCACGACTTGGCGCTCAGAGTTGGCGACGACAGCAATGTTTTCAGCGGGGCGAGTTAGGAACCGCCATACGATGATGATGGCGCTGGTGAGCGTCTTGCCGTGACGGCGGGGCCAGCAGAAAACGGCAACGGAGGTGTGCTCACCGTCTAGGGCTCGGATGATTTCCACACGTTCGCGCTTGCCCGGCGTGAATGGAATGAACCCGCCGGTGCCAGACGGCACGCGGGGTTCTACCTCCGAAAGGAAGCGGAAAAATCCAGCGCTGCCCGAACGCCATGAAGCGATGGACGCGGCTAGACCGGATTTAGCTTGAACTGAGGGCACGAGGGGGAAAACACCGATTAGGTTTCTGAACCGCGTAGTCGCGGGATCAGCCTAACGACGCTCGGCTTGAGCGGCCTATTCCCAGGCATGGGCGGCCAGCGCCCGTTCCTTTGTCGATGCCCTGTCAGGCAAAGCCCTGCATTTTTCCGCTCAGCAGGTAGAGCCACGGCCGCAATTGGCCTGATTTGCAAAGGATAGCATATCAGAACGAAAAAGCAACACCTAAAACGCTAAGGGCTCCGGCAGGCACGCCGCGGGGGATCGCGTCCGGTAGCCCCACCGCATTTCCCCGCTCATGAAACCCCTTGCATTGACACGCCGAAGGGGTTACGCGCGTGCACACGCACACACATGCGCTCGGGCGCGCGTTGTTTGTTTGTTATATTATAATATATTATATTATATATATTATTTTAGATTCTTGATTCAGATTCCTTCACTTCGTTCAGGAATCAGAGCTTCGCTTTCGTTACGTTCTGTCGGACGAAGAAGGTCCTACATCAACCGCTCGGTGGGTGAATTGAGTTTTCCCTCGGAGTTCACATCGGGTCCCATACCCTGCCGGCGTGTAACGCTGTCCCTCGGGCTCCGTCTCGGCGTGCTGTGGCGGAGCCCTAAATAGGGAGGCAGCTTCCGGCGGGTGCCGGACGGAAAACGTTTGCCCCTAATTTTCGATCCTAACAGCCGCTGAGCGCGCCAAAGGACCCAAGCTACCTCGGGGTGCCAAATTTTTCTAATGGCGCTGTATGAGCCTTAAAACGCAATTTAGAGGATATCGGCCGTTTTGGCGAATTTAGAGCAAATGGCCAAATTCCACGCCGTCAAATCGAACCGCATCCATCCACGCCTTGAACAACGTCACCGTTCCCTGAGGGACGCCTCCGTAGCCGCTGGTAGTCGTTTTCTGATTGTGCCCCAAGCACACTTCGACTTGGTCATCCAACAGCTCGGCTTCGACCCGCAAACGATCCGCCAGCGTGTGCCTAAAACTGTGAGCGCCGAAACCATCCGCACCGTCCTTGACGCCAATGCGTGCGAGATAATTGCGCCACCAACGTGAAGGCATACCGCTGACTTGGCCGCGACTGTTTGCTTCGATCTCTGGAAATAGAGGCTGGCTCAAATCGCTGCCGGCGAGGGCCGCGCGGCGGCTATGGAACGCGATGAAACCTGCGGCTTCAAGGATCGTGTGAACAGCTGCCGGACGGCTCAAACCGCTTTTTGTGGATAAGCCCTCGCCCTCGTCGTGGCGGATGTGGATGAACCACACGCCGCGCTCAAGGCGAACGTCCCCTATGCGCAGTTGAGCAATTTCCCCTATCCGAGCACCTGTGAACATGGCCACGAGCGGAATCCACTTGCGCCAGTCATCGGCGAATTTGCTTCCAGGCTCATGCTCTCGGCCGTCATCGGCAAAGCCCTTAAACAGAGGCGAGCCGAGAATGGTATTGAGCTGGTCTGTCCTGAACGATGGACGGCGCTTTTTCCCCTTCACCTTGGCATAATGGAGGCCGTCGCAAGGGTTTGTTAGCCCCGCCCATGCCGGCTGCTTGCGCAACCAATCGAAGAGCGGCGATATCACGGACAGGTGGGAATTCACTGTCGTGAAAGCCATCTTTGGGAGGTCTAGCTCACGCGCCTTTGCAGCCGCCTCGCGCACTCCCATGCCCCGGAATTCCTTTTTGTCGCGCCATTTTGGTGGGAGGTTGCGGAGGGTGTCGCGATATTCAGCTATCTCAATCGCGGTGATTGATCGCACCGCTCTGCCTTTTCCGACGAAATCCGCAAATTGCCTAAGCTTCTTGCGATCTTGCTCTACCGTGTCGGGGCGCTTTTCCCCCTTTGCGAGCTGTTCCTCCGACCAACGCTCGAACAGCTCCAAAACTGTTTCCCCCGTCACAGCGGTGGCGGCTTGCCGTTCACGAACGCGAGCTACGATTGCGCTTTTGGGCTGAGCCTCAAGATTGCCAGACGCGCGTTGGACTTTGACACGAAGCGCATCAAGCCGCACTTTGTTCAAAATGTCACACAAGGCGCTATGTCGCTCGCCACCGACCGGCGCCTCAAAATCGAGCGCCTCTATAAGCTCATCGGCGTGGTCTAGGATCAAACCGTAGTCGCCAGTCGCGGTGTAACGCTGCTGCTGCTCCAGCTCGATCTGCGCCCAATCCACGTAGGACCGCCAAAAATCCGGCCCCATCCCCCTGACATCTTCTCGTCCCCCGTCTGCCTCTTCAAGCAACAGGTCATGGGCGAGCACAACCGCCGCTTCTTCAAGATCGTGGTCGGTGGGAACACGCCTGACTGTTTGTAAGGTAGCGGGTGCCGTTAGTAGGCCCCACCGGCGGTCCAGTTCGGTTGCATGCTGGCGTGCCAGAGCTTCTGCCTTCTTTCGGTCTGAGGTCTCTAGACTGAACTGCACAACCTTCCTGCCCTCGGCGTCCCAGAGACGTTTGGGGACGGCTCTACTGAACCAGATGAAGTCCGTGTTGGGACGGTCCCACAGGTAATTGCTCATGCGGCGGGGCGTGCGCTTCATGCCACTGCACTAGCAGATTCGGCGAAAATTGACAGCAGTTATTGACAGCTGTCGTGACAGAGAGGGACTTGAAAAACTTAGAACCGCGCGACTCAGCAGCATTTCTGAACAAATTGTCTGACAAGAGGGTCGCAGGTTCGAATCCTGTCTCCCCGACCATCAGCACCAGGGTCATGCCGCCGCGTTCACTCCGGCGATCGCCGCCCGGTATAGTCCATCGTTATCGGATTGGCTCCGCTTCGCCCATCGGCCCGGTCCAGCCCGGCCAGAGCGGCAAGGTCCTCCTCGTCGAGATCGACCGACAGCGCGGCCAGGTTCTGGGCCAGGTGCTGCTCGCTCGTCGCCTTGGGAATGACCGACATGCCCTGGGCGGCATGCCACCGCAGCACCACCTGCGACGGCGCCACCCCATGGCGGGTGGCGATGCCGACGATCACCGCGTCCTCGATCAGCGTCCCGACAATCCCCTTCCCCCCGGCGCCGAACGGACTCCACGCCTGGGTGACGATGCCATGGCGCCGGTGGAAGGCGTGCAGTTCCCGCTGCTGGAAATGGGGGTGCGCCTCGACCTGGTTGACTACCGGCACCACCCCGGTCTCGTCCATCAGCCGCTGCAGGTGGGCGATCTCGAAGTTGCTCACGCCGATCGACCTGATCCGTCCCGCCTCGCGCAGCCGGATCAGCTCCCGCCAGCTTTCCACATAGAGATCGCGCATCGGCATCGGCCAGTGGATCAGGTAGAGATCGAGATAGTCCAGCCCCAGCCGGTCGAGGCTCCGTTCCAGCGCCGGCACCACCCGCTCGGCGCCCTGCGCGTCGTTCCACAACTTGGTGGTGACGAACACCGCCTCCCGCCCGCCGGGGAGGCCCCGCAGCGCCTGCCCGGTCTGCGTCTCGGTGTCGTAGACCGAGGCGGTGTCGAACAGGCGGTAGCCGGCGGCAAATGCCCGCTCGATCACCACCCCGGTCAGGTCGGTATCGCCAAACCGCATCAGCCCCAGCCCCAGTTGCGGCATGGCGCGGCCGTCGTTGAGGGTCATCAGGGGGCTGCCGCCCCGCCCGTTGCCATCTTCCATCGTCACATCCTCTGCAAGCCCGCCCGCCGCCACTGGACGCTTGTCCGGCGCGCGACAACCACCATCTTGCCGGGCCAGGCCTTGCGGCTTGCGGGCCGACGCCAAAACCCGGTATGCGCAGGCATCAGGGACGGGACACGCCGTGGGCCAACACCAAGACAGGATCGATACGTCGGGCCGCCTGCCCGGGCTGGAGGCGCTTCGGGCGATCGCGGCCATCTGCGTGCTGCTGCTTCACGTCCGCGCCGTCTTCGGCGGTGCCCCGGTTTTCGGCCACGGCTACCTCGGGGTCGATTTCTTCCTGATGCTCAGCGGTTTCTTGATGACCCGCGTGCAGGAGCCCCGCCTCGCCTCGCCGGGCAGCCCCGGTCCGTGGCCGTTCCTGGTCAAGCGCTACCGCCGCCTGTGGCCGATGATGGCGGCCGGCCTCGTGCTGGGCCTGCCGATGCAGTGGCTGCGGTCGCACGGACCCGGCGATTTTGCGCTGGTCGCCGGGCTCAACCTCCTGCTGCTGCCGGTCTGGGCGCACCCTTTCCTGTTTCCGGTCAACATTCCGGCATGGACGATCTTCTTCGAGCTCGTCGCCAATGCCTGCCATGTCACCGTGCTGCGCCACCTGCGACGCGGCTGGCTGCCCCTGGCGCTGGCCGTGCTGGCGCCGGCGGAAGCGTGGATCGCGCTGCACTGGCACGGCCTCGATGTCGGCGCCAAGCCGGCCACGTTCCTCGTTGGCGGCCTCCGCATCCTGTTCGCGTACATGATCGGCATGGCGCTCGCCCGCTGGTCGCGGACCCGCCGGTTGCCGCCCGTACCGGCGATCCCGGCCATCCTGGCCATGCCGGTCGTGCTGGTGCTGGGCTGGTGGCTGCGGCTTGGCGGGCCGTGGTTCGATCTCGCCTTCGTCGTGCTCGTCGCCCCGCTGATGATCGCCGGCGCCGTCCGGCTTCGCCACTTCGCCCGCGCCGCCGGGGTGCTCGGTCAGCTGTCCTTTCCCCTGTTTGCCTTGCAGATGCCGGTGCTCGAAGGCCTTCGCCGCCTCGGCGTCGACGGGTGGACCGCCGGCGCGGCGGCACTCGCGGTCGGCATCGCCGGCGCCGCCATCACCGCCTGGCGGTCGAACCTGCGGACCGGCGGGGCATCTGGTCGGCCAGGCCTTTCTCCCCCGCCTCGGGCGGACAGCGCGGACCATCGATGAAGGGATCGCGCACCATGGCGAAGGCGAACGTTTCCAGCGCCTCGGCAGGATGCTCCGTCGCGTTCAGTTCGGCCAGCACGGCACCGAAGCCCTGGCAACTGGCGGCATCGCTTCTGCCGCCGCCGAAGCCATTGGCGAGCTGGATGACGAAATGGTCGAGATCGCGCTTGCCCTCGCGCGAACTCCGCGCGCCATAATGTTCTTCAAGCACCCCCAGCACGGATTCCAGCCGGACCTTGTTCGCTTCGCGGAAACGCTCGAACGGCCCGGCGAGATCGACCCCGACCAGCCGGCAGCGCAGGCTGACCGACATCAGCATGATCTCGAACTGCTGCACCCGTGCCGCGCCGATCGCCGCCGGTGCCCAGCAAGGTGCGGCCGCAACCGGCGAGGCCAGCATCACGGCCGCCAGGCTCGCGGCAATTCGCCCGGCCCTGCGGAACATTGGCCCCACCATCAGCTTTCTCCCGGCGCGCAGTCGCGGATCGGCACCGCCATCATCCGCGTGAACGCCGCATCGTAGGCGCTGCGCGCCCGGAACGCTTCGGCGGCAACCGGATCGTAATCGCGCGCCGCTGCCGCCAGCTGGTTCTGCCCGGCGATATCGCCGGCCCGCCCACGCTCGTCATAAAGGCGCTGCAGATCCTTGAGGTGGCCGATGGCCGCCTGGTTGTTGCGGTCGGCCAGGTCGATCGCCGGCTTGTAGCGGGCGTCATAGAACAGGTTGCGGTCCTGAGCCGAGCAGAAATGATCGGGCAAGGCAAGCTCCGGCACTTTCTCCAGCACCGGGGGCACCGGCAGGACGGTGCCGGCCCGCGCCGCCGCAGCCGCCGGGTTCGTTCCGCCCTGACCGCTGGCCAGCAGGCGCAACTGCTCGGCCAGCGATACCGGCGCGACCGGTTGCACCGGGGCAGGCGTCGGCGGAGCCGGCAGGGCCTGGGCAACGGTGGCGACCCGAGGCGCCGGCACGGCGACACTCGCCGCGGGAATCACTGCATCAGCGACTGGCCCCGGCGGCGCCGCCACGACTGCCGGCGCGGCAGCCACGACCGCCGGTGCGGCAACGGGCGGGGGCGCCACGACGGGCGTTGGCGCGGGCGCCACAACGGGCGGTGGCTCGGGCGCCACGACAGGCGCAGGCGGCACAACGGGCACAGGGGCTGCAACCGGGGCTGCAACCGGCGCCGCATTGCCACCCAGCCGCTGCCGCAACGCAGCGATCTTCAAGCGCGCCAGAGTGCTGAAGGCGCCGTTCGGATAAGCCGAGAGATAGGCTTCAAGCTGGGCCTGGTCGTCGCTGGCAGCGACCGATTGCCAGAATGTCAGCTCGTAGGCACTCGCCGACGGACCCCCGCCGCCGACCGGCGCCAGCCCCTGCGCGACGGCCGGTTGGCCGATCAGCACGACCCCGGCGGCCACTGCCGTCGTCGCCACCACCTGCCATGCCTGCACCCTCCGGCCTCCAGCCCCTCGCAAGCAGACCCTGAACAACGATTCCCCCCTTATGCTGCCCCTGCCTGCAACTTACCGGGACTTGGCCGATCCCGGTAGTCCGAATCCGCGCGGCACCGGAGGCAAGTGTCGTCCTTGCCCTCCGCATTGACCTCGCATGGCGATGGCTCTAGCGCGGCCCGGCCCCGGCGTCCGGGGCATCGGCGCAATCGCGCGCGGCAATTGGCAGGAGTTCCGACATGGCCCGCTTCCTCATCATCGAGGCCCGGTTCTACGATCATCTGAACGACATGCTCGTCGCCGGCGCCCGCGCCGTCCTGCAGTCCGCCGGCCACGCCGTGGAGGTCGTCACCGTGCCCGGCGCGCTCGAGATTCCCGGCGCCATCGCCCTCGCCGACCAGGGCGGAGCCTATGACGGCTACGTCGCCATCGGCGTCGTCATTCGCGGCGAAACCTACCATTTCGAGATCGTCGCGGGGGAAAGCGCGCGAGGCATCATGGCACTGACGATGGACGGCATGGCCATCGGCAACGGCGTGCTGACCGTCGAAAACGAGGCCCAGGCGCTGGTCCGCGCCGATCCCGCGCAGAAGGACAAGGGCGGCGAGGCGGCGAAGGCGGCAATGGCCCTGCTCGCCCTGCGGGAAAAATTCGGCGCCTGAACTTTCGCGCGCCTGCTCCAAACGGGAACCGGCACCGCATCCCGCAGCTTGATCGCTCCATGAACGGTCCCATGGAATGGTTCGGCGCCATCGGCGCGATTCTCGCTTCTTCCCTCCTCGCCGGCGATTTCGGTCGCCGCGTCACCGGTTGGGCCTTCGTCCTGTTCATGGCCGTCGCGCTCGCCTGGGTGATCTCCGGTGTCCTCAGCCGGACATGGCCGCTCGTCATCCAGAACGCGATCCTGTTGCTGATAGATGGCTGGGGGGCCTGGCAATTTCTCCTCGACCCGCGCAAGCGGCGCGTGATCGAAAAGCAGGAGCAACTGGCCGAGCAAGCCGAAGCGGAAGTCGCCAGCGAGGATTCGGACGCCCACCTCCCGGCCTGACGCCGGCAATGCTGCAAGGCAACATTTTTGCTACGCGCCTGCAGAATGTTTCTAAACACCCGCCCGACATTGTGATACGACCGATCATGCAAGCGATTGCATGGTTGATTCTGGATTATTCCGCTAATCTCACGAGGAGCGCTTGCGCCCGCTCCTCGCAACTGCGATGGTGACGATGGAAAACATATCCAATATGGGCCTACAAACGACGTTGGCGGATGTGATGGAAAAACTCAGCGATTGCCTGCGCGATCTCGATGAAATTGGTGCATCGATCGCCGCCGCTCACCTCAGCGCCTGCATCGACTGCCTGGCCAATCAGGCGTCTCCGGATTCTCATACATCCGCATCGGATTGAAATCCAGTCGCCTTTTGGGGAATTACGTAAGAGTTTTGCCTCAGGGAAAACCACACCCACGCATTACCGGATTGTTAACGCCGGTACCCGATTTTCATTCCTCGGGCGTGGATGTAGATGAGGAGGCGACATGGGCACGAACAGCCATCAAGCGGAAGGCACCTCGTGATGGACACGCCACCTCTCGGGATCGAGCAGTGGGTCGGCGGCGCTGACGGCGTCGTCCCCAATCCCGATCTCAGCGATCTCCGCCACCAGGCCCGCCGCCTGATCAGCACCGCCAATTCGCTGCTCGCCACCGCACGCGAGCTCGAAGCGATCGCCGAGCGTTCGAGCTATCCCCGCAAGGACGAGATGCCGGTCTTCTCCGCCCGGCGGGATCAGCCCGAATTGGGCGAGATCGCGCTCCAGGCCTATCGCGACCGCCGCCGCCGCAATGCCATCTTCGGCGACGATTCCCTGTTCGGCGAACCGGCGTGGGACATCCTGCTCGATCTCTTCGTCGCCGCCAAGCAGCGCAAGCGCGTCGCCGTCACCAGCGCCTGCATCGGCGCCGCCGTCCCCAACACCACCGCGCTGCGCTGGCTCTCGGTGCTGGAAGACAAGGGCCTCGTCGTCCGCGAAGCCGACGCCAACGACGCCCGCCGCATGTTCGTCCGGCTTTCGGCCGACGCCTACTGCCGGATGGTCGAGTATCTGGCGAACTGATTATTCAAGCAGGGACGTTTTGCCTCCGGCGGGCAAATGGCGTTACGCCCTTGGCAATCCCGGGAACTGGCGGGCTTCGCGCCAGCCACGCCGCCTCACGCCATCTGGCCCGGCTTGCAGGCCGCTTCGCGGCGTGAGGTAACGGGGGTGCAGGTGGAATGCCCCCCTGCTCGTCCCTTTTCTCAAGCGAGACGCCCAAACGCCGCAGGACCAGCGTATTTCGCCGCCGAGCCCAGCTCCTCCTCGATCCGGATCAGCTGGTTGTACTTCGCCAGCCGGTCTGAACGCGCGAGCGAGCCGGTCTTGATCTGCCCGCAGTTGGTCGCAACCGCCAGGTCGGCGATCGTCGCGTCCTCGGTCTCGCCCGAACGGTGCGACATGACCGCGGTATAGCCGGCGCGCTGGGCGATGGAGACCGCCTCCAGCGTCTCGCTCAGCGAGCCGATCTGGTTGACCTTGACCAGCAGCGAGTTCGCCAGCCCCTTGCCGATGCCCATGGTCAGCCGCTTCGGGTTGGTGACGAACAGGTCGTCGCCGACGAGCTGGCACTTGCTGCCGATCAGGTCGGTCAGCGCCTTCCACCCCTCGAAATCGTCCTCGCTCATCCCGTCCTCGATCGAGATGATCGGATAGTCGGCAACCAGCTTGCCGAGGTATTCCGCCATCTCCACCGGCGAGAGCGACAGCCCCTCGCCCGAAATCTCGTACTTGCCGTTCTTGAAGAACTCGGTGGCGGCGCAGTCCAGAGCCAG
>Ga0207676_10001077_pt1 | contig 20750 bp, 19 predicted proteins | sample KBSSwiS72_FD_184307 | JGI IMG/M metagenome (GOLD analysis project Ga0207676, IMG submission 184307) | Switchgrass rhizosphere microbial communities from Kellogg Biological Station, Michigan, USA - KBS Switchgrass S7-2 (SPAdes) (version 2) | ecosystem: Host-associated > Plants > Roots >...
TCCGATCTCCCGAGCGCGGTGATGAAGAAACGCAAGCCGGCCTGTGCCGGGTCGAACAGGAAGCTCAGGCCCAGCACCAGGTTGAACAGCCCGACAAGGGCGACCACCGCGCGCATCACGTTCCGCATGTCTCCGCTCCTCGTCCCGTCTCTTATCCGCCAAGCCTAGCACCAATCGCAAGCCGCGCAATATTTTGGCATTGCTAATGCCATTATAACGTTTCATCTATACGAAGGGGGGGGGACGGCGATGCGGGCACGGGGAATGATCATCGTCCTCGCGCTCGCGACGCTGGTCGTCGGCGCGGCGTCGTTCTCGGGGGAGATCGGCGCCGCGCTGCTCGGCCAGGCGTTCGCCGAGCGCGTCGGTGTCGACACCATCCGCGACCTGCCCGACGGCCTGCATGTCGCCCTGTGCGGCACCGGCGCTCCGCTGCCCGATCCGCATCGCGGCGGCCCGTGCAACGTGGTGATCGCGGGCAGGCACATCTTCGTCGTCGATTCCGGCGAGAGTGCCGCCAAGCACATTTCGCTGATGGGCATTCCCAATGGCGAGATCGAAGCGGTGTTCCTGACGCACTTCCATTCCGACCATATCGACGGGCTCGGCCCGATACTGCTGCTGCGCTGGACCGGCGACGCCGCGACCTCGCCGCTGCCGGTCTATGGGCCGCCCGGAGTCGACCGTGTCGTCGCTGGCTTCAACGCGGCCTATAGTCTCGATTCAGGCTATCGCACGGCGCATCACGGCCCGGCGATCGCGCCGCCTTCCGGCGCCGGTGGCGTGGCGCGCGGCCTCACGCCGCCGCCGCGCGGATCGAACGGCAACGTGGTGGTGTATCAAGGTGACGGGCTGCGCGTCACGGCGTTCAGCGTCGATCACGGGCCGGTCCAGCCGGCGGTCGGCTACCGCTTCGACTATAAGGGCCGCTCGGCGGTGTTCAGCGGGGACACCGCGGCCAGCGCGGCGCTGGTCGCCAATGCCCGGGGCGCCGACCTGCTCGTGCATGAAGGGCTGCAGCCGGATCTCGTCAGGCTCATGACCAGCGCGCTGATCGCGCAACACCAGGCCGGCACGGCGCAGATCACCCGCGACATCCTCACCTATCACACCGCGCCCGACGTCGCCGCGCGCGAGGCGCAGGCGGCCGGCGTGCATTATCTCGTGTTCAGCCACATCCTGCCGCCGCTGCCGTTCCGCAGCGGCTATCCGGCCTTTCTCGGCAAGGCACGACGCAACTTCGACGGGCCGATCATCGTCGGCGAGGACGGCATGATCTTCAGCCTGCCCGTGGGCGGCAAGGGCATGACGTTCGATCGGCTGCCGGTCGATTAGCCTTTCCCTCTCCCCTTGGGAGCGCCGAAGGCGCGGAAGGGTATGGGCAGAAGCTCACCAACATCATCGACCCTGCCCTCACCCCGCGCTGCTTACGCAGCTTGCCCCTCTCCCAATGGGAGAGGGAAAGAAACTCAGGCCGCCACCTCGATCTGCCTGCGCTTCAGCCCCGCTTTTTCCAGCCGCCAGACGAACTGGTCGAAGCGGTCCTGGCCGAAGAACGGCTCGCCATCGAACACCATCAGCGGCACGCCATAATGGCCGCCGGCGCGCTGCGCCGCCTGGTTGTCCGCAACCGCGTCGCGATAATGGCCATCGTCCCGCGTGATCGCGGCGTCCAACGCCGCCAGATCCAGCCCGGCACGCGCCGTGGCCTGCGCAAGATGGTCCCCGAGATGCCAGTCGCTCACCGTTCCGCTCCAGATCAATCGGCTCACCTCATCGAGGAGGGCGAGGCCCCTGCCCCGTTCGGCCGCCGCGACACCGAGATGGGTCAGGCGGTGAATATAGGGCTGCTCCGCGGGATAGGTTCGTGTGGCGAAGTCCATCACCACCGGGTCGGGCTGCGCCCAGCGGAACGGCAGGCCGACGAACTCGGCGCTGCGCGCGATGTCGCGCATGAAATAGCTCAGCCATAGCGGGTCGTTGTTGGCGAAGAAGTCGGGCTGGCGCACCGCGATCGGATAGACCGGGCGGACCTGGGCGCGGACGTCGTAGATCCGCTCCAGCGCGACGAGCCGCGGCGTCACCAGATAGGAATAGGGCGAACGGAACGACCAATAGAGATCATAGGCCAACGTCATGTGACGAGTGCCTTGGTGCGGATGTTGCGCTGGCCGGCCAGGCCGGCAATGCGGTGCTTCTCGGGGCCGGGCAACATGGCGTTGACGACGTTCATGCGGCCACCGCCTCACCGGCGCGGATGAAATCGTCGATCAGCGCGACCAGTTCCTCCGGCGCGTCTTCCTGCAGGAAGTGACCACCGCCGGCGATGATGCGGTGCGGCTGGCCCCGCGCGCCCGGCACGCGCTCGATAAAGGCCTTCTCGCCCCCGCGCGTCACGGCATCCTGGTCGCCGAATACAGTCAGCACCGGCTTGTCGAAGCGTTCGAGTACCTCCCACGCGGCGCGGTTCTCGGCGACGGACGCATGCTCCGACGTGACCGGCACGAGGGTGGGAAATTGCCGCGCGCCCTGCTTGTACGTCTCGTCGGGAAAGGGCGCGTCATAGGCGGCGATCTCGGCCGCGCTCAGGTCGCGGGTCGTGCCGCCATTGACGACGACGCCGACCGGGAAGTTCGGCACGTTCTGGCTGAAGGCGAGCCAGGCGTTGAACCCGTCCGACGAACCCGTGCCGACCGGCAGGCCGGTATTGGCGATCACAAGCCGCGCAAAGCGCTCCGGAAACGCGGCGACCAGCCGCAGCCCGATCAGGCCGCCCCAGTCCTGGCAGAACAGCGTGATATGGTTGAGGTCGAGCGCGGTGAGCCAGTCGCTCATCCAGGCGACATGGCGCTCATAGCTATAGTCCGCCCGCGCCGCCGGCTTGTCGGACTTGCCGAATCCGATCAGGTCCGGCGCGATCACGCGGTGCCCGCGCGCCACCAGCGCCGGCACGAACTTGCGGTAGAGATAGGACCAGCTCGGCTCACCGTGCATCAGCAGCACCGGCGGCGCGTCGCGCGGCCCTTCGTCGACATAATGGATGCGCAGCTCGGTGCCGTCGGCGTCGGTCACGCTGAGATAGTGCGGGGCAAAGGGATAATCGGCCAGCTCGGCGAAACGCGCGTCCGGGGTTCGCAGTACCTGCACCGTCACTCTCCCGAACTGCGCTATATTGGCATAAAGAGTGCCATAATAGCCATGCTCGGTCAATGTCACGGCGATACCGCGCGCACCGATCGGCCGCGCGGCGAGACGAGGATGCTTCAGCGCGCCGAGGTGACCGCGTGCTTGTTCTCGCGGCGACGCCCGATCATCAGCCCGCGCTCGAGCCGCGCGCACAGCGCGGCGTAATAATCCGACAGGAACTCGTAGTCATAGCCATCGTCGGGCAGCCCGGCCTTGTTGCGGATCGACCAGGCGACGGTCGCGATGGCATCCTCGCGCCCGCCGCGCAGCACATCCTCCAGCGTCTGCAGTTCGTACACGCCGTACAGGTCGAGCGCGGCGTCGGGAAACACCCGGCGCTGGCGCTCGACCGGCGCGACCAGGTCGGCACCGAGCTTGGCGACGTCGCTGCGCACCACCCAGGTGCCGGCCAGCATATCGCCGATCCGCAGGCGGTCGCGGTTGAACAGCGGGAAGAACAGGAAGATGCCGCTCCATGCCAGCGAGAAGATCACCAGAAAGGCATCGGCCGTGCCGGCCGCGGTCTGCTGCACCAGGAAGGACAGCGGCAGGATCACCTCGATCTCGCGCATCGCGTTGCGTGCGATCACCGCGCCGCCGGTCAGCCGCGCGCCGTCGCGCGCCACGACGCGCAGGCCCATCGCGCGCTTGCCTGGCGTCGCGCCGCGCCCGCCCATTTCGAACAGCGTGAACCAGCCGTTGCGCAACACGAAGAAGCCGAGCAGCCACACGATGGCGAGCAGGCCCGATTGCGACGCGACGGCAAGCACGGCGATGATGATCGTCGCGACGACGAGGATGGCGATGATGATCATCGCATCGATCATGAACGCCGCCGCCCGTGCCCCGCCGCTGCCCAGTTCCAGCCGAAGATCGACCCCTTCGGGCGTGACGAAGCCGCGCCGCAGCGAGGCCGGCACCTTCGGCGTGTCGCGGTTGCGCCTAAACCAGGCCATCACGCTTCCTCGGCAGGTAGAAATAGACCAGCCAGCCGGCCAGCATGGTCAGCCCGATGGCGAAACGCGTCGTGGTATCGTCGATCAGCTGGCGGCCAATCCCTTCCAGCATGCCCGCGACCATCAGCATCACCACCGTTCCGGCCATGGCGACCGCCGCCGACCGCCCGGCACGCATCGCCGAATCGCCGCGCGACTGGCGCCCGGGAAAGGCGATCGCCGTGCCGATGCGCATGCCCGCCGCACCCGCCAGGATGATCGCGAACAACTCGGTCGAGCCATGGATGATGATCCATCCGGCGAAGTCCACCCCCAGCCCTCGATTGACGAACACCGCCATCAGCGCGCCGAGCGACAGCCCGTTATAGAGGATCAGCAACACCGTCGGGACGGCAAAGGCAAAGCCCAGCGCGAAGGCGAAGATCGCGATCTGGGCATTGTGGGTGAACAGGAAGGCGGCGAACACGCTCAGCGCATTCTCCTGCCCCTCATGGTGCTTCATCGCCCCGTGGAGCGTGTCGCGCAGCGCCTGCGCCGAGGCCGAGGGGTCGCGGCCCTCCGCCATGCCGCCGGGCATCAGCATGTAGAAGCTTTGCGGATTGGCATGGACCATCAGATAGGCGGCCAGCGCGCCGGCGACGGTCAGCAGCAGCGCGACGATCGTCTCCTTCCACAGCGCCTGAACCGAGAGCGGCCAGCCGCGCGCGAAGAAGCCGCCGATCTGCCGCCACGCGGTTGTCTGCACGCCGTAGATCTGGAAATAGGCGCGCGTGCATAGTTGCTCCAGATAGCCGATCAAGGCGCGGTCGAGCGAGGTTTCCCGCGCCACCGACAAGGACGACAAGGTCGCGCGGTAGAGCAGCGGCAGTTCGAGCAGATCGTCGTCGCTAAGCGCACGGATCGAGCGCCGCTCCATGCGGGTGATGAGCTTGTCCAGCCGCTTCCACTCGGCTTCGTGCGCGGCGCGGAAGCGCGTCGCGTTGACGAGCACCGTTCCCGCATCGACGAACGGCATGGCGGCGTTCACAGCAGGTTCCTCCGCTTCAGGTCGACATAGCCGGCGACCAGCTGTTCGCCGACCTTGTCATGATCGCTTTCGATGACATGCACGCCGAGATGCTGCAGCCGCGTCAACGCCAGCCGCCGGTCGCGCAGCAAGGCGGCGGCGGTCACCGCGCGCGTCACGTCCTCGGGCGTCTCGGGCAGGCGATCGGCGATCGCCTCGACCTCCTCGTCGCGCAGCACCACCACGAGCAGCAGATGCTTCTCGACGATCCGCGCCGCCGCCCTGACCATGAAGTCGGCCGAGGTCAGGTCGGTGAACTCGGTGAACAGCACGATCATCGAGCGCCGCGTCAGCCGTGTCGCCAGCGTGGTCAGCGCGAAGGTGTAGTTGGTTTCCTCGGTCGAATAATCGATCGCCGCCGCCAGCCGCTGCAATTCGGCGAAGGCCGGCACGCCCGAGATCAGCCCGGAGGCGATGCGTGGCCGCGAGTCGAACGCGTTGAGCGCGACCCGGTCGCCGAGCTTCAACGCCACCCACGCCGTCAGCAGCATCGCCGACACCGCGCGATCGATGCGCGGCAGGCCACCGACCGGCTCCGACATCTGCCGCCCGGAATCGATCGCGAAGACGATCTGGTTGTTGCGCTCGGTGCGATATTCCTTGGCGTGGAGCTTCAGGTGCCGCGCCGACTGCTTCCAGTCGATCGCGCGGCGGTCCATGCCCGATCGGAACTCGACCAACGCATCGAAATCCGCGCCGTCGCCGCGATCGACCTGGGCGATCAGCCCGTTCACCGCGTGGCGCTGAAAGATCTGCGCGCCGCGTTCGCGCACCGGGCGCACGTCGGGGAGGATCGGGAAGCTGCCGTCGAGCGCGACCCGCTGTTGCTTCCACACCAGCCCGAGCGGCCCGCGCCAGCGCAACCACACCGCCTCGAGCCGCGCCATCCCGCGGCGCAGCGCGACCAGCGGCATCAGCGCGGCGCCCTGTCCGTTTTCGAGCGGGATCCACAGCCGGCCATCATCCTCCAGCCCGAGCAACGCGTTGCCGGCGACCGCGACCTGCGCCGCCGGCGGCGGCCCGCTTCCCCGGATATAGACGCTGATCTTGGCATCGACCGTCGCGCCGACGCTGGCGCTGCCCAGCGGCGCGAGCCGCGCCTCGCCGCGCCGCGCGCCGCTCAGCGCATCGACGATCGTCAGCAACAACACCGCCACCGGCCAGGCCAGCCCGGCATACCAGCGCGCCGGCAGTATGACGCCGATCAGCAAGGCGACGGGTGCGCCCGCCGCCGCCGCCAGCACTGCCGAGCGCGTCGGATAGATCAACGCGGCGCCTCGATCGTCTCGATGATCGAGGTGACGACATCCTCGATCGCGCGCCCGTCGATCTCGGCCGCCGGCGACAGGATCAGGCGGTGACGCAGCAAGGCCGGCGCCAGTGCCTTCACATCGTCGGGGATGACGAAGTTGCGCCCGTCGATCGCCGCCCGCGCCCGCGCCGCGCCGGCCAGCATCGCGCCGGCGCGTGGGGAAGCGCCGCTTTCCAGGTCGGCGACGTTGCGCGTGCCGCGGATCAGGGACGCGATGTAGTCGATCACCTCGTCGACCAGCTTGACCGAGGCGACCGCCTCGACCGCCTCGCCGATCGACGTCGCGTCGGCGCGCTTGGCGACGCCCCATTCCTCGGGCGACATCGCCGCCTGGCGCGCGCCATGCGTGGCGATGATCTTCCGTTCCTCCTCGGCCGAGGGGTAGTCGACATTATGCTTGAACAGGAAGCGGTCGAGCTGCGCCTCGGGCAGCGGATAGACGCCCTGCTGCTCGATCGGGTTCTGCGTCGCGACCACCATGAAGCGGTCGCCGAGCGGCAGGCTCTCGCCGTCGATCGTCACCGTGCGTTCCTGCATCGCCTCGAGCAACGCCGCCTGGGTCTTGGGCGGCGTGCGGTTGATCTCGTCGGCCAGCAGCAGGTCGGTGAAGATCGGCCCGCGCGTCAGCGAGAAGGTCGAGGTCTGGAAGTTGAACAGGTTCGCGCCGATGATGTCGCCCGGCATCAGGTCGGGCGTGAACTGGATGCGCCCGAACTTCAGCCCGACAGCATGGGCGAAGCTGTTGGCGATCAGCGTCTTGGCCGTGCCCGGCGGGCCTTCGAGCAGGATGTGGCCGCCCGCGAACAGCGCGACCAGCATCATCTCGACGGTCGCCTCCTGCCCGACCACCGCCTTGCCGACCTCTTCGCGGATCGCGTCCGCCAGCGCCTTGACCTCTTCGACCGTCACGCATTCTTCTCCCATTGCCACCGGTGCAGCGCCTGCGCCGCGTCGAGTACTTCATGCCGGTCGCGCGCGGATCGCGCGGCTTCGGCCAGATCGGTGAACTTCGCGCCGCGCCCGAGCCGGTCGAGATAGGCGTCGATCGCGCCATCGCGCAGCCGCGCCGGCACGCCGAACACGATCGCCGCGCGCTCGCGCACGACGTCGGCATAGCGCCCGCCCAGAGCCCTTTCGCGCCGCGCGCGCCGCACCAGCGCGGCGGCATTGTCGATCAGCGCCGCCTTGCCGAACGCGATCGCGCGCTCGCGCCGTCGCGGGGCGCCGAACTGGCCGAACGCCTGCCAGCCGGCGAGGATCAACGCCGCGACGATCGCCAGCGTCATCGCCAGGAAAGGCGGCTGGAACATCAGCTTGAGCGGGTTCGGCGCGTGCCCGAGGCCGTTCAGCGTCACATCGAAATCGATCTCACCGGCATCTTCCGGGTTCATGTAATCGAGCATGGCAAGCGCGGCGCGCGCCTGATCGGCATCGACGAGGCCACGGTTCGACAACAGGTCCGGGTCGGACAGGACCCAGAATTTGTCGGCCAGCCGGCCCAGCACGATACCGCCATGGCCGTCGGTGATGATCGGCACCACGCCCTTGCCGTTCATCACCTGCAGGGGCCGCGGCGCGTTGAGCGCGAAGTGCGGGGTCCACTCACCCTCGCTCGTCAGCGGCCGGCCGCCGCTGCGATATTGCCTGATCTTGAGGATATTGGCGGGCGCCAGCACCCCCTCCGGCTCCGACGCGGGATCGAGCGCGAGGTAACGCACCCATCCGGGGTGGGTCGGATCGGGCATGGTTATCCATTTCGGCAGGATCACCAGCGTGGGCTTGCCCTTGCGCGTGGTCAGCACGTCGCCCATCGGCGTCGCGGCGGCTTCCGGGGTCAGTACGACCAGCGCGTCGCCATCGAGCCGCTTGTCGTCGCGGATGATCACCGGGTTGCGTCCGGTGTCCTGCGCCAGCCGCACGATCCCGCTGAAGCCGATCGCCGCGTTCGACAGGGCATGGCCGCCGCCATTATTGCCCGAGCGCATATCCGGCGCATAGGCACCGAGCACCAGGGTCGCGGCAAAGCCGAGAATGCCGATCGCGAGCATGATCGCGACGGTGCGCGCGCGAAACGCGCTCGTCGTGCCGCCGCTGGTGACGACGTCACTCATGCCCGCCACGTCCCCGGCAGGGCGAAATCGGCATAGGCGGCGCGCGCGCCGCTCCAGTCTTCCAGGCTCACCGGTCGCCCGCCGAACAGGCTGCGCTCGACCAGCCGCGCGATCCGCGCGAACAGGTCGCGCGCGGGGGCCGGCACCGCCTCCGCCGCGGCCAGTTCGCGGCTGGTCAGGGCCGGCCGCACCAGCCGTGGCCGACGCCGCGCAATGTCCTCGATCGAGCGGAACAGCAGGTGATGGACCGCCTCGGCATAACGCCCCTCGGCGGCGAGCGTATCTGCCTCCTTGAGCCAGGCACGCACCGGCGCCGCGTCGGGCGCCCAGGCCTCCTCCTCGGGCTCGGCCGCGATGACCGCCGCCTTGCGCCGCCGCGGCAGGCGCCATTCGCCCTCGCGCAGCCGCACCACGATCACCCAGATCAGCATGGCCGCGAGGACCGCGAGCAACAGCCACAGCAACGCCTGCGCCACCGGTGCGGAGGGCATGTGCCGGCCGATCCAGGAAAAGAACCGCCCGACCGGTCCCTTGGCCAGCCATTCGAGGAAATTGATCAGCCAGCTCGGCGGCGGCGGCGGCGGTTTCACCGGCTGCATGGCGAACTGAATCGTCGGGTCGCCACGAAGCGCCTGATGCGCCGCAGCGAAACGATCGGCGGCGGTAGCCGCCTGATGCTCAGTTTCCCCGCTCACTTAGCCCCCGGTGACGCAAGCTGTCCCGATCCCAAGGGTTTAGAGCATGGCGTGAACGGTGCAACGGACAATTACGCTCGACTTGCCCCGTTTCGAGCGGCACGCTGCGACGATCGCGGCTGCGGGACGGGTGATGGCGTCGACACCAACAGACATTTCCTCCCATAGCTTTTCGGTGGGCCGCGTCTTTGCGCGCGGCGCCGGGGCCGTGTCCGCCAACCCGTTCGTGATCTTGCCGATCGCCTTTCTGTGTGGTGCGTTACTGAACAACGGAATCGCGCGACTGATGGCCCGGCTCACCTATACGCTGCTGATGGCATTCCCTTACCCTTATCCCGTTCTCTCGTTATGGTTCGTCAGCGTCGCACTAGGTACGTTTCTCGGCGTCGTGACCCAGGCGGCAGCGACGCGCGCGGTCGTCACCTATGCCTATGGCGAGCGTCCGACGCTCGGCGCGGCGCTCTTGTCGGGGCTGATCGTCTTCTTCCCGCTGCTCCTGCTTGCAATCGTCATATCGCTAGCAACGACGGTCGGCGTCTTGCTGTTGATCGCGCCTGGCTTGTTCCTGCTGGTCGCTTGCTCGGCGGCTGCTTCCGCACTGATCGAAGACCGTAGCGGCGTCATCGATGCGCTGTATCGCAGCTTCTACCTCACCAAGGGTGCCCGCTGGCGCATTCTGGGGATCGAGTTGATCCTGGTCGGGGTCGGCCTTGCCGCAACGGCGCTGATCACGACGATCGGTATGGCGCTGTTTCGAACGGCCGGTCCGGTCACAACCGGTGTAGTTCTATTGCGGCTCGTTCCAACGCTGACGGTCCACACCGCCCTTTATGCCTTTGTCGCTGCGGTGAAGGCCTCCCTTTACGTCGAACTGCGGAACTGGAAGGACGGCCCACCGTCCGATCAACTTGCCGAGGTCTTCGCCTGATGCCGCTCTACGCTCTCAACGGAAAGCAACCTACCCTCGCCGCCGGCGCCTGGGTCGCGCCCAGCGCCGACCTGATCGGCGACGTGCGCCTCGCCGAGGATGCCAGTGTGTGGTTCGGCGCGGTGATCCGCGGCGACAATACGCCGATCATCGTCGGGCCGCGCAGCAACATCCAGGAAGGCGCGATGGGGCATAGCGATGCCGGCGTGCCGCTGACCATCGGCGCCGACTGCACCATCGGCCACCATGCCGTGCTGCACGGCTGCACGATCGAGGATCGCGTGCTGATCGGCATGGGCGCGATCATCCTCAACCGCGCGGTGATCGGCGCCGGCTCGATCGTCGGCGCCGGCGCGCTGGTCACCGAGGGCAAGACCTTCCCGCCGGGCAGCCTGATCGTCGGCAGCCCGGCCCGCGCCCTGCGCCAGCTGGAGGACGACGCCGACGCGATGCTGCTGCTGTCCGCCAGGAACTATGTGCAGAAAGCGCATGCCTGTGCGACCGGGCTGACCCGGGTCGGCTGACCGCCCGCCCAACATTTTCACCTGTTCCGCCTGCAAAAACAGGTGCGACATTTTTTTGCAGCGGCAGGAAGCGCACCAATTCCGATTTTACCGTTCTATATCAATATAATGATACAAGAACCCGAGTCCAACATAACAGGTGCGGAACAGGTCGACCCGCGCCTGCCAAGCAGGAGCGAGCAGGTCGGCGAGCAGGCGGGGCATTGCCCAACAATCGACGCTGCGCGACGATCTGTCGTGTCAACAATTTCAAAGAGCGAGCGCCATTGTGCCCGAGTTACCCGCGCTGTTGAATTGAGTCGTGCGAGGCGTTGTGGCGCGAGAGCGACAGGGACAACGATTTTGGGTTTCGCCGATCGGTGAGGCGCCGGTAGACGTCATCGCGGCCGTGATCGAACGCGCGAACCACCAACTCTTATTTGGGGGATCGTCACCGATTTATGTCTGTCACCGGCCGATGTGAAGGATTACCGGGGGGAAGAAGCGATGAGGGGAAGAGGATGACCGTCGGGCGGGTTGCATCGCGTGGCGGTCGCATGGCCGGGCTGTTGGCGCTGGCGGCGTTGCTGCCCGGCGGCACGCGCGGCGCGACACCATCGCACGGCGACTGGGCCTATTATCACGCCGACCCCGGCGGTTCGCATTATTCCCGGCTCGATCAGATCAACGAGCGCAACGTCACGCGGCTGGTGCCGGTGTGGCGGTTCGACGCCGGCAAAGGCGGGTTGCAGACGACACCGCTGGTGATCGGCGGCACGCTCTATGCCTATCGCACGGACCAGCAGATCATCGCGCTCGACGCCGCGACCGGCAAGGAACGCTGGACGTTCGATGCCGGGACGCCGAGCGGCCAGCCGGCACGCGGCCTGACATGGTGGAGCGATGGCCGGCAGCGAATCCTGTTCGCCGGTGTGAAGGACGCGCTCTATGCGCTCGACCCAGCAAGCGGACGACCGATCACAAGCTTCGGGGAGAAGGGCAAGGTCGACCTGGGCGCGGGGCTGAGCGATGACGGGCGGCGGCACAGTCTGTTCCTGACCTCCCCCGGGGTGATCTATCGCGACCTGATCATCGTCGGGTTCCGGACCAGCGAAACCAAGCCGGCCGCGCCCGGCGCCATTCGCGCCTATGATGTCCACAGCGGCACGTTGCGCTGGATCTTCCACACCATCCCCCGTCCGGGCCAGCCCGGTTATGCGACATGGCCCGATGGCGCGTGGAAGGAAGCGGGCGCGGCGAACGACTGGGCCGGCATGGCGGTGGACGTCGCGCGCGGCATCGTCTTTGCGCCGACCGGATCGGCGGCGGACGATTTCTACGGCGCCGATCGTGTGGGGAACAACCTCTATGCCAACAGCCTGCTCGCGCTGGACGCGGCGACGGGCAAGCTGCTGTGGCATTTCCAGGGCGTGCATCACGATGTGTGGGATCGGGATTTCGACAGCCCGCCGGTGCTGACGACGGTCCGGCGCGGCGGCCGGAACATCGACGCCGTCGCCCTGACCAGCAAGCAGGGCTTCGTGTTCGTGTTCGACCGGGTCACCGGCACGCCGCTCTTCCCGATCGAGGAGCGCCCGTTCGCCGCCAGTGTCGTGCCCGGCGAAGTCACCGCGCCGACGCAACCGATCCCGCTCGCCCCCGCTCCGTTCGCGCGACAGCGCCTGACCGCCGACATGCTGACCAGCCGGACGCCGGAGGCGCGGGCGTTCGCGGCCGCGGCCTTCGCGCGGATGTACAGCGGCGGCCCGTTCACGCCGCTACGCCTCGACCAGCAAACCGTCGTCCGGCCCGGCTTTGATGGCGGGGCGGAATGGGGCGGCGCGGCGGTCGATCCGCGCGCCATCATGTACGTCAACGCCAATGAAATGGCGTGGACCGGCGCGTTGGCCGCCGCCGCGGCCGCGCCTCCGTCGAACCCGGGCAAGGGAATATACGACTCCAACTGCGCCATGTGTCACGGCGCCGACCGGACGGGTGCCCCGCCGGCCTTTCCGTCGCTGGTCGGCATTGCCGGCCGCATGAGCGGCCGTGACATCGCGGCGATCCTGGCGGCCGGGCGCGGCCGGATGCCCAGTTTCGACCTCGCGCCCGACACGCTGAAAGCGCTGGTCGATTTCCTGCTCGCCGGCGACGGCCCGGCGCCCGCCATCCGGTCGGATCGCCAGGAAATGCAGGGCGCCGCGTCACCACCGGACCATCGCCCGGCCTATCGCTTCACCGGCTATCGCAAATTCCTCGACCAGGACGGCTATCCGGCGATCAGCCCACCCTGGGGGACATTGAGCGCGATCGACCTCAACACCGGGCGTTATCTGTGGAAGGTCCCGCTGGGCGAGTATCCCGAACTGGCGGCGAAGGGGATGCGCGATACGGGCTCTGAAAATTATGGCGGCCCGATCGTGACCGCTGGCGGACTGCTGATCATCGGCGCGACCAATTTCGATCACACATTGCGCATCTTCGACCGGCGCACGGGCCACTTGCTGTGGCGGACCGACCTTCCCTTTTCGGGCAATGCGACGCCGGTCACCTATCTGGTCGGCGGCCGCCAGTTTATCGTGATCGCCACCAGCGGGGCGCGAAACCCCAAGGGGCCGCAAGGGTCCGCCTATGTCGCCTATGCGCTGCCGGACAAAGCCACGCCGCACTGATCGCGCCGCGCCGATGTCATCGCGGCGCGGCGACACGGCGCATCGGCGGCACGCCGAAGAAGGTCTTCGGAATGCCGGCGACCGAATGGGCAAAAGATTGGGGGTTATCGCACGAGTCACCGCTCCGCGGCGAAATAGCGCGTCGGGGGCATGCCGAAAAAGGCTTTGAAGTCGCGGATGAAGTGGCTCTGGTCGCAATAGCCGAGATCGAGGAAATGGCGCAGCTCGGCATAGGGGCGCTGTTCCAGCGCGGCGAGCATGCGAGCGAGGCGGTGGCGGATCAGCAGCGCCTTGGGCGTGACGCCGAACAGGCGGCGACACAGGCGCTTCAGCTGCACCGGACTCAGCGCCAGTGCGGCGGCGAGCTGGCCGGCGGTGGTGATGTCGGGCTCGCGCAACAGGCGCTGCAGGCGGGCGGTGCGCTCACTCGCGGCGATGACCGGGGTGACGCCGAGCTTGCGCAGGAAATAGGTCTCATCGCGTCGCGGCCGGGCGGTGAGCGGCGGAGACGAGGGAGCGAGATGGAGCGGGGTGCCGTGGCAATGGGCATGGGCCAGCATGCCGGGTGGCGGCAGCGGGCCCGTATCGGTCGTCGCTGTACGGGCTGATGCCATTGAAACCCCCGGTTACGCCGCGAAACAGGCTCGCGGACCGGGGAGTGCCGGGAGGGAGGATGTGGCGCATCATCCATTTGGGGGAGATGCCGGATAATGCCTTGGAAATCAGGGTTGTGGCAAAGGCTGCGTGCGGGACTCGGTTGCTGATTCGAGCGCCATCCCAAACCGTCATGCCGGACTTGTTCCGGCATCCACCATTCCGCAACTCCAACAGCCACTTCTCACGCGGCCCGGTGGTGTTCGAGCGAGCTTGTGTCCCCCGGACACAAGCTTGGCTTGCCGGGGGCAAGCCAAAACGCGAACACGGAACAAGTCCGGGGTGACGAATGGTATAAGATTACTCCGTTCGCCAGGAACCCCGCGGGATGCCCTGCGCGTAGAGCAAAGCCGTCAGGTCATTGTGGTCGACCCGCGCCGCGGCCGCCGCGGCGACGACCGGCTTGGCGTGATAGGCCACCCCCAGCCCTGCCCGCCTGATCATCGCCAGGTCGTTGGCGCCGTCGCCGACCGCCATCGTCGCCTCGGGCGGAAGGTAGAGCGCGTCGGCCGCTTCTGCGAGGGTGCGTTCCTTGGTGTCGGAACCAACGATCGGCTTGGTCACGGTGCCAGCAAGCTTGCCGCCGGCGATCTCGAGCACGTTGGCGATCGCCTGGTCGAAGCCGATGCTGGCGGCGACCGGCTCGGCGAAACGGGTGAAGCCGCCCGAGACGAGGATGGTGCGCGCGCCCTGCCCGCGCATCGTACGGATCAGCTCGACCGCGCCGGACATGATGTGGACGCGCTCGGCGAGGCAGCGGGCGATGACGCCCTCGTCGAGATCCTTCAGCAGGGCGACGCGAGCATCGAGCGCGGATTCGAAGTCGAGCTCGCCACGCATCGCCGCCTCGGTGACGGCGGCGATCTGCGGCTTGATGCCGGCATAATCGGCCAGTTCGTCGATGCATTCGACGGTGATCATGGTCGAATCCATGTCGGCGACGAGCAGCCGCTTCACCCTGCCCGCGGCCGGCTGGACCACCACATCCACGCCCTGGAAGGCGCCGTCGATGGCACCCCGCGCCGCGACCGGGTCTTCGCCGAACATGATGTCGGCGGCATAATCCTCATCGATCCAGCCGAACGAGGCAGGCGCGCAGCCGGCCACGGCGAGCCGGTCGCGTGCCGCCGAAATATCGCCCAAAGCGAGATTGCCCGGTGCTATCAGCGTGGCGATGAACATGACTTCTCCCTTGCCCGCGACCTTGTTGTCGCGGGATTGAAAGCGAAAAACCGGTGCCCACTTTTTCGCATCCCGCTTTAGCGCTCATTGCAGGGCCGACCGCCAGCGGCAAGTCGGCTGTGGCGATTGAACTGGCCGAACGGGCTGGCGGCGTTGTGATCAATGCTGACTCGGCGCAGGTCTATGCCGATCTGCGCCTGTTGTCGGCGCGGCCCAGCGAGGTCGAGGAGGCGCGCGTGCCGCACCGGCTGTTCGGCTATATCGACGGGGCGGAAAGCTGCTCGGCGGCGCGCTGGGCGGCGGATGCGCGCGAGCAGATCGCCGCGGCACAGACGGCCGGTCGGCTGCCGGTGCTGGTCGGCGGCACGGGGCTGTATCTGCGTACGCTGATCGACGGCATCGCGCCGGTGCCGGAAATCGACCCCGCGATCCGCGCCACGGTGCGGGCAATGCCGGTGGCCGAGGCGCATCGCGCCTTGCGCGAGGCCGATCCGGCGGCGGCAGCGCGGCTGGCGCCCGCCGATACCACGCGGGTGGCGCGCGCGCTGGAGGTGGTGCGGTCGACCGGGCGGACACTGGCGGCATGGCACGGCGCGCGGATTGGCGGGATCGGCGGATCGGTCAGGCTGGTGGCGACGGTGCTGCTGCCGGAGCGCGACTGGCTGCTGGCGCGGTGCGATGCGCGGCTCGCGGCGATGTTCGACGCGGGTGCGGTCGACGAAGTGGCGCGGCTGCTGGCGCGCGACGACATCCCCCTCGCCGCCCCGATTCGCCGCGCGATCGGCGTGCCCGAGATCGCGGCGATGCTCGCCGGCACGATCAGCCGCGACGCGGCGCTGGCGGCGGCGCGGATCGCGACGCGGCAATATGCCAAGCGGCAATATACCTGGTTCCGCAACCAGCCGCCGGCCGCCTGGGCGCGCACCAGCGCGTCCGAAAAAGACGTTATCGTCAATGAAATTGAAATAAGATTACGCAATTAGCGGTTGACGTGCATTTTTCATACAGCTAGCAGCGCGCTTCCTTTGCCGCTATTGCAGTGCGGCAATTTTTTTGGGGACGAGACGTGGTGGCGGAAAAGAGCGGAGCCGATATCCTGGTCGAGGCGCTGTGCGATCTCGGCGTGGAGATCGTGTTCGGCTATCCGGGCGGCGCGGTGCTGCCGATCTATGACGCGATCTTCCGCTCGGGCCGCATCAAGCACATCCTGGTGCGCCACGAACAGGCCGCGACGCATGCCGCCGAGGGCTATGCCCGCTCGACCGGCAAGCCGGGTGTCGTTCTCGTCACCTCCGGCCCGGGCGCGACCAACGCGGTGACCGGGATCACCGATGCGTTGATGGATTCGATCCCGATGGTCGTGCTGACCGGGCAGGTCGCGACGCACCTGATCGGCAGCGATGCCTTTCAGGAAGCCGATACGGTCGGCATCACGCGGCATTGCTCGAAGCACAATTATCTGGTGAAGGACCCCGCCTCGCTCGGCCCCGTGCTGCACGAGGCCTTCCATATCGCCACATCGGGCCGGCCGGGGCCGGTGGTGGTCGACATCCCCAAGGACGTGCAGGTCGCCACCGCGCGCTACACGAAGCCGGGACCGATCAAGCACAAGACCTATCGCCCGCAGATCAAGGCCGATCCGGCGGCGATCGAGGCGGCGGTCGACATGCTGGCGGCGGCCGAGCGGCCGATCCTCTATACCGGCGGCGGCATCATCAATTCAGGCCCGGCGGCGAGCATGCTGCTGCATGAGCTGGCGCGGCTGACCGGCGCGCCGGTGACGTCGACGCTGATGGGCCTGGGCGTCTATCCCGCCTCCTCGCCGCAATGGCTTGGCATGCTGGGCATGCACGGCACCTACGAAGCCAATTTCGCGATGAACCAGGCCGACCTGATCGTCTGCCTCGGCGCGCGGTTCGACGACCGGGTGACGGGCCGGCTCGATGCGTTCAGCCCGCACAGCCGCAAGATCCATGTCGATATCGATCGCTCCTCGGTCAACAAGACGGTGCGCGTCGATCTGCCGGTGATCGCCGATGTCGGCCGTGCACTGGAAGACATGGTGCGGGTGTGGAAAAGCCGGCGCCATCCCAAGCCCGACCTCGCCGAATGGTGGGGGCGGATCGATGGCTGGCGCGCCAAGCGCAGCCTCGACTTCACCGACGGCAAGGACGAGATCATGCCGCAGCGTGCGATCAGGGCGCTGTGGGAGGCGACGCACAAGCGCAGCCCGATCATCACCACCGAGGTCGGCCAGCACCAGATGTGGGCGGCGCAGCATTTCCATTTCGAGGCGCCGAACAAGTGGCTCACCTCGGGCGGGCTGGGCACGATGGGTTACGGCCTGCCGGCGGCGATCGGCGCGCAGCTCGGAAACCCCAAGGCGCTGGTGATCGACATTGCCGGCGAAGCCTCGATCCAGATGAACATCCAGGAGCTGGCGACGGCGACGCAATACCGCCTGCCGGTCAAGATCTTCATCCTCAACAACCAGTATATGGGGATGGTCCGCCAGTGGCAGGAGCTGACCTATGGCGGGCGCTATGCCGAAAGCTATTCGGATTCGCTGCCCGATTTCGTCAAGCTGGGCGAAGCCTATGGCTGGAAGGGCCTGCTGATCGAGAAACCGGGCGAGCTCGATGACGGGATCGCCGCGATGCTCGACCATGACGGGCCGGTGATCGTCGATTGCCGCGTCGCCAAGCTGGCCAATTGCTTCCCGATGATCCCGAGCGGAGCGGCGCATACGGAAATGATGCTCCAGGCGGCCGAGGTCACCGGCGAAATGAACGATGAAGCCAAGGCGCTGGTGTGATGGGCGGGAATTTCCAACCACCGTTCGCTTCGAGCGAAGTCGAGAAGCTCGACCGCCCCGCCTCGACCAGGTTTCTCGACTTCGCTCGAAACGAACGGAGTCTGTGATGCATATCAAGGAAGAAACAACCGAGCGGCACACGCTGTCGGTGATGGTCGACAACGAGCCGGGCATCCTCGCCCGGATCGCCGGCCTGTTCACCGCGCGCGGCTATAATATCGAGAGCCTGACGGTGTCCGACGTGACGGCCGACCATGCGGTGAGCCGGATCACCATCGTCACCTCGGCTTCCGCGCATGTCATGGAGCAGATATTGTCGCAGCTCGACCGGCTGGTGCCGGTGCATTCGGTGACCGACCTGACCGCGATCGGCGCGCATGTCGAGCGCGAGCTGGCGCTGGTCAAGGTGGCGGGCACCGGCGACCACCGGATCGAGGCGCTGCGGCTGGCCGATGTCTATCGCGCGCGCGTGGTCGACGCGACGACGTCGAGCTTCGTGTTCGAGGTGACCGGCGGGCGCGAGAAGATCGACACCTTCGTCACGCTGATGCGCGAGGTCGGCCTGATCGAGGTCGCGCGTACCGGCATCGTCGCCATCGCCCGGGGAAACGGGACGGTTTAATACTCACATCAAATGGTCCGTCATCCCGGCGAAAGCCGGGATCTCGCGGTTCGGGCGTGCCGCCCTTGTCCATGGGATGCCAGCTTTCGCTGGCATGACGATTTAGAGAAAGGGAGCTCAACATGCGTGTCTATTACGATCGCGACGCCGATCTGAATCTCATCACCGGCAAGAAGATCGCGATCATCGGTTACGGGTCGCAGGGCCACGCCCATGCGCAGAATCTGCGTGACAGCGGCGTGAAGGAAGTGGCGATCGCGCTGCGCGCCGGTTCGGCCACCGCGAAGAAGGCCGAGGGTGCCGGTTTCAAGGTGCTGACCAACAGCGAAGCCGCAGCCTGGGCCGACATCATCATGATCCTGGCGCCCGACGAGCATCAGGCGGCGATCTGGGACGCGGACCTGAAGGACAATATCAGGCCGGGCACGGCGATCGCCTTCGCGCATGGCCTCAACGTGCATTTCGGGCTGATCGAACCGCCGAAGGACATCGACGTGATGATGATCGCGCCGAAAGGCCCGGGCCACACGGTGCGCAGCGAGTACGTCAAGGGCGGCGGCGTGCCGTGCCTGATCGCCATCCACCAGGACGCCAGCGGCAATGCGCATGACGTCGCGCTGGCCTATGCCTCGGGCGTGGGCGGCGGGCGCTCGGGCATCATCGAGACCAATTTCAAGGAAGAGTGCGAGACCGACCTGTTCGGCGAGCAGGCCGTGCTGTGCGGCGGCATCACGCATCTGATCCAGGCCGGATTCGAGACGCTGGTCGAGGCGGGTTACGCGCCGGAAATGGCCTATTTCGAGTGCCTGCACGAGACCAAGCTGATCGTCGACCTGCTCTATGAAGGCGGCATCGCCAACATGCGCTATTCGATCTCGAACACCGCCGAATATGGCGACATCACGACGGGTCCGCGGATCATCACCGCCGAAACCAAGGCCGAGATGAAGCGCGTGCTGGCCGACATCCAGGGCGGGCGGTTCGTGAAGAACTTCGTGCTCGACAACCGCGCCGGCCAGCCCGAGCTGAAGGCGGCACGCAAGGCGGCAGCGGCGCACCCGATCGAGAAGGTCGGTGCCGAATTGCGCGCGATGATGCCGTGGATCGGCGCCAACAAGCTGGTCGACAAGGAACGCAACTGAGGTTCCTGTCGCGGCATGGCATCATCTCGTCGATGCCATGCCGCGACATGTTGAAATATTGCGACATGTTGGGGCGGCTGACGTAACGCCGAATCACAATCACATGGTCGCAGGAAAGCAGTGCATGCAGGAAGTCGCCGGGTTGCCGCGCTGGTCGATCGTCGTTCCCTACTACAATGAAGAACCGTTTATCGAGCGCACCGTGGCGTGCGCGCTGGCGTTGCGCGGCCCGGCCTTCCGGCTGATCATGGTCAACAATGCCTCGGACGACCGCAGCGAGGAGCTGTGCAGGGCGATGCTGGCCGACCGGCCGGACATCGCCGTGGAATATGTGTTCGAGGCGGAGCCCGGGCCAAGCCACGCGCTGGAGGCCGGGCTGGCACATGTCGAGACGCCGTTCGTCGCGCTGTGGAACGCCGACACCTGGTATCCGGCCGATTATCTCGAGCGCGCCGAAAGCCTGTTAGACCAGCCCGGCGTGGTCGCGGCGATGGCGGTCGATATCTATGCGCCCGCGAACCATTGGTATGGCTGGCTGACGCGCGTCCACAAACGCAACATGGCGGCGCTGATGTCGCGCCAGACGCATACCGGCACGTACGGCCAGAGCTTCCGCACCGAGATCTTGCGCGCCGCCGGCGGGCCGCGATCGGAGAACTGGCCCTGGGTGCTCGACGACCATGAGCTGATGCAGCGCGTCTTCAAGTTCGGGCGCTCGCGCTACCATGCCGATTTCTGGTGCATGCCTTCGGCGCGGCGCGGCCGCAACGCGCATGTCCGCTGGTCGCTGTTCGAGCGGCTGATGTACCATCTCACGCCCTATGCGCTGAAGGACTGGTTCTTCTACGACTTCCTCGCCCGGCGTTTCGCGGCACGCGGCATGCGCAACGCCAATCTGCGCGACCG
>Ga0207676_10001081_pt1 | contig 20734 bp, 17 predicted proteins | sample KBSSwiS72_FD_184307 | JGI IMG/M metagenome (GOLD analysis project Ga0207676, IMG submission 184307) | Switchgrass rhizosphere microbial communities from Kellogg Biological Station, Michigan, USA - KBS Switchgrass S7-2 (SPAdes) (version 2) | ecosystem: Host-associated > Plants > Roots >...
GCCAACCGCTCGCGCCGCCATTCGTCGTCGTCGACCGTGCGCAGCGCGATCCATCGCGGGAATCGGCAGCGGCCGACCTGCCGCGCTTCGCGGGAGCCCTCACCAACATCGAGCTGCTCGATCGCAGCGCGGCCGGGCATGGCCTTATCTCGGCCGGCCGCTCCGACGACGCCATCCGGCGCCTTCCTCTGGCGGCGCGGATCGGCGACGGCCTGGTCCCGTCAATGCCGATCGAGATGCTCCGCGTCGCGCTGCATGCGGGCGAAGTTCGATTGTTCGTCGACGGCCCGGTCGTCGAGTCGATAGGCGTCGGCGATTTCGTCGTACCCACCGAAGCCGATGGCGAGCTTCGGATCTATTACGCGCGGCGTGACTCCCACCGTTCCGTGTCCGCAACAGACGTGCTCGATGGCAAGGTCGATTCTCTGCGCTTCGAGCACAAGCTTGTGCTGATCGGCACGACCGGGCTCGCGGTGGCCGACTATCAGAACACGCCGCTCGGCATGCGCATGCCGGGAAGCGAAATCCAGGCGCAGGTGCTGGAGAATCTGTTCGACCAGACCTGGCTCGAGCGGCCGCGCTGGGCGCCGGGTCTGGAGCTCGCGGTTTTCACGCTGTCCGGAGTGATGCTGATCGCGGTCACGCCACGCTGGAAGCCGCGCAACGCCGCCCTGCTCGCGACGGCGTGCATGGCGCTGCCTGTTGGCGCGGCGTTCTTCGCGTTTTTTTTGTGGCGCCTGGTATTCGACGCGGCCGCGCCCGCACTGGGCCTGCTGATCCTGTTCAGTTTCCTGCTGTTGCTCAGCCTGGGCGAGGCGGCGCGGCAGCGGAAGCGGCTCGAGCAGGTGGTCCAAGCGCAGCGCGAGCAGGCCGCGTACATCGACGGCGAACTGGCGGCGGCGAAGCGCATCCAGACCGGATTTCTGCCCCGTGCGGACTTCCTCCGCGACGACTCCAGGGTCGAGCTCGCCGCGGCGATGACGCCGGCGCGCGAAGTCGGCGGCGACCTCTATGATTTTTTCCTGCTCGGCTCCAATCGCCTGTTCTTCCTGATCGGCGACGTCGCCGGCAAAGGCGTGTCGGCCAGCATGTTCATGGCCGTCAGCAAGGCCCTCTACAAGAGCACGAGCCTGCGCAGCCCCGCCTGGCCGGTGGCCGACTTGATGCGCGCGGCGAACGAGGAAGTCTCGCGCGACAACCCGGAGATGTTCTTCGTCACCGCCTTTGCCGGCGCGCTGGACCTACGTTCGGGCGAGCTCGACTACTGCAACGCGGGACACGACAACCCGTACTTGCTGACGCCCGGCCGCCCCGGCCTCGAGCGCCTGACCGGCGGCGCCGGACCACCGCTGTGCACGGTCGACCGCTTTCGCTATCAAGGCGCCTCGCGCGTGTTGCTGCCCGGTCAGGTGCTCTGCCTGGTGACCGACGGCGTGGCCGATGCCCAGAATCCGGCGGGCGAACGCTACGGCAGCCAGCGATTGCAGCAGAGGCTCGACGGATTTGCGCTCGCCGGCACCGACGCGCACGCGCTGGTCGACGCCCTGTACGCTGACATTCGCTCGTTCGCCGCGGGCACCGAAGCCACCGATGACGTGACTGTGCTGGCCGTGCGTTGGGTCGGACCGCAAGCCCTCGGCTAACGAGGCCAGGATCGCTCCGCAGATCGTCCCGCGCCTTCAGCGCACCAGGATCTCGACGCGGCGGTTACGCGGCTCGGCAACGCCGTCGGCGGTTGGGACGGCCGGCGCCCGCTTGCCGCGCGAAATGGCTCGGACGTTTTCGGGCGCGAGGCCGCGGCCGATCAACGCGGCGCGCATGCTGTCCGCGCGCTGCTGTCCCAGCGCGTCGTTGGACGTATCGTTGCCGACCGCATCGGTGTGACCGACGACCAGCACGTCGGGCACCGGCCGGCGCGCGATTTCGGCGAGGATGCGGTCGACGTCCTGCTTCGACTCGTCGGTCAATTCGTCGCTGCCCTGGATGAAATACAAGGTGAATACGGTGGCGCGCGCAGGCTGCGCCGCGAGTGCCGCGCCGAATTGGGCCTCCACCTCCTGCGGGCTCGCGCGGTACGCGCTCGGCCGCAATGGCGTGATCTTCGCGGCGGCGTATGGCTGATCGAGAATCAGCTCTTTGTCGCCTTCCTTGACCACGACAGCGGTCGGGTGGCCGTCCTTCTCGGGCAACAGCACGATCGTGCCGCTGCTCGCGCAGGCAGCAACCAGCACGCAGCTCAGCACCCACGAGACAGCGCGTCGGGCGACAGATGCGAATTCGCTCATTCCGAGCTGACGACGAATTCGGTTCCACGCACACCGAGCACCGCGGTCGGCGTGCGAACAGTCATCGCGTCGGACGAGCCCTTGGCTATGCGGCCGGAAATGACTGCCAGCGTCCCCTTGTTCAGCGACGCGTCGAACCGCCCCTGGCCGGTCGTCGGCTCGAATGCATAGCGATCGAGGGACAAGATACTGCCGGGACCGGCGGACAACAGCGAATCGTCGTCCATCGTTATCCCCACCGCACTGTCGGCGCCGGTCTTCACCACATCCGCGCTTTGCAGTCGCGCGCCGACCGTCCCCGGCAACGTGTGTCCATCACGCTCGATCGTGACCCGGCCTTTCGCTGTCTTGATCTGGCCGATCTCGGCCGCGCCGACGAGGGTGGACAGGCTCAACGCGGCAAGCACCGTCGCCACCACGCCGATGCGTGTCATTGCAAGCACCATGGTTTCCTCCTGTGGGTCCCGGATGCAAGTCTACTGCGGAAGTCAGACGCCGGTCAGCCCGCGCCGGGCCGCCCCGGACCGACGGCATGGCGCGATGGCATCTATGGAGCGACGCCCCTTCCCCGCGATTCTCCATTGGCGTATATTTTGGTCCGGGGAGCAATAGAGTCTGCGGTCGTGAGGCAATCATGGCAAAAGCCATACCTCATTCGTATCGGCCCGACGTGCCCCCTGATTTCGGCGCGAGCTCGGGGCTGCATGCGCAGCCTTTCCTCTCGAGCAGGGCGCGAAGATGGAACGGCATCGTGGGTGAAGTCTTTCGTGTCCGCGATGTCGATTACGTCGCCCAATTCCCCGATCACGTCGTGTCGCTGTTCCTGCGCGGTCCCGTTGATCTCCTGCAGCGCCGCAACGGACACACGACGCAAAGAACCATGCGTGCCGGCGATATCATCTTCACTCCGGCCGGCGAGCCGAAGTTGCTTCGCCATCGCGAAGAAGCGGAGATCCTCAAGCTGCGCGTTGCGCCGTCGTTTCTCGACGGGGTGATCGAGGACGTGGAAGGCGCCCCGCACGGAAGCATAGAACTTCTGGACAATTTCGGTACGCGCGACGCGCACCTCGAAGCTCTCGCTCAGCGGGTGCTCTCGGAAATCAGGGCGGAAGACTTCGCCAGCAGAATATATGTGGAATCCCTCGCCAACCAGCTCGTCGTTCACCTGCTACGGCACTACTCGACAGCGAGAAAGGTCGATGACGCGCCCTTTCGTAGACTGCCTCGCCACAAACTGGATAGAGCCATCGAGTTCATCGACGATCATCTTCGCGAAAACCTGACGCTCGAGGAAATTTCGCAGTCACTATCGATGAGCCCGTATCATTTCGCGCATGCGTTCAAGCAGACTGCCGGACTGGCGCCGCACCAGTATGTAACTCAGCGCAGAGTCGAACTCGCAAAGTCGTTGTTGCGCGAGACGGAGTTGTCTATCACGCAGATCGCGCATCATGTCGGCTACTCGAACCAGAGCCACTTCTCCGTCGTCTTTCACCGATGCACGGGTCAGACGCCACGCGAATACAGACGCGATACCTGAACCAGCGTGAACGAAGAGCAATTTTTCGAACGTTTTAGCAACTAATCGAAAGTTTTCGGCGTCGTATCCCGCTAGAGTTTCGGGTGCGACGGTCGTATCTCGCATGTAGCGCATCGCATCCCGGGAGGCTCCGAGCGCGGACTCGGATCATGCCTGCGGCCGTTTGCTCATTCCGAAGTTACAGAGTGATTTAGCAGCTCATCGCTTGCCATGAGGAGATTCATCATGATGCAACAGCAGCGCTATAGAAAACGCGCGCTGGGTCCGGTCGCAACGGCCATCGCCGCGCTAGGCATCGCGGCGTTGAGCGCAGGCGCGATGGCGGCCCAGCCGGTCACCGCCCCGGCCGCGGCGGACAGCCACAATATTCAGTGGCTGGGACACGCCGATCTGCAGGGACGCACTGCGTACCAGCCGACTCTTCATACCATCAATGGCCGCGTCTACCTGTTCGTCGGACATTTTTCCGGTCAGACCGTGAACGGCGAGCCCAACGGCACCACGATCACCGATGTCACCGATCCGGCGAATCCGTTTCTGGTGAAGCACATTCCGTCGGCCAACGGCGCACAGATGGTGCGCGTGTGCACCGGCCAGACAGGCGTGATAGGAACGACGGGCCAGTATTACATGTTGCGCAACACCGGCAACACCCACGAAGTCTGGAACGTAACCGACCCGGCAAATCCAGCGCGTCTTTCGGTGATCCAACCGACGCCGACTACTTTTTTCACAAATACCCACAAGAACTGGTGGGAGTGCGACACCGGCGTCGCGTACATCGTCGCCGGTGCCGGCTCAGGTTCGGGCACCCCCGACGGCTGGAGAACCAATCAGCACATCAAGATCTACGACATTCGCAATCCGTCGAGTCCGCAATTCATCCGCGACATCGGACTGGTCGGCCAGAACCCGTCACCCCCGTCGACGAGTAGCACGAACACGTCCGGCGTACACGGGCCGATCTCGGTCTGGCACAACCCGATAACCGGCGAGTTGGTCAACCGGATATATGTTCCTTACGGAACCTCGTCCAATGGCGTGTTCCAGATACTGGACCGCGACAGAGTGTTGCCTGCGCCGTGGGGAAGCTGGAACGGTGCCGATCCTACAGCGCCCACCGATGCCGAGCTTCAGTTCCTCGTCGTCGGATCGATGGACATGACGCCGACCGAAGGCGCGCATACCTCGTTCCCGATCTTCGGCGTGCCGCTGACGCACTTCCAGGGATTTACCAGCAACACGACGCGGGACCTCGTCGCGCTCATCTCCGAAGAAACGGACAACCTTTGCCAAGGGTCGCCGCATTTCGGCTACCTGGTCGACGCAACGAGGGCAGCCGGCAAGGGCGCGGCGTCGGCCGGCGAAAACCATCCGATGGTCATCTCGACGATGCAGGTCCAGGAAGACTCGGCGAAGCCTGACTTCTGCACGCGCGGGACGCGATTCGGGACGCACTCGACCAACGAGTCGTTCTTCGCGCCGTACTACGGCAAGCTGCTGTTCATCGCGAACTTCGACGGCGGCCTGCGCGTCTGGGACATCCGCGATCCGTACCATCCTGTGGACGTGGCGCACTTCATTCCGCCGGTCAACGCGAATACGCGCGCAACGGTTGTCAACGGCGTCAGCTATTTCGACGTCTCGACCGACAACGCGGAGCTCGACGACCACGGACTGATCTACATCGTCGATCGCGTAGGTGGTGGTGCGGATATTCTGCAGCTGAACGGCTGCGCGAAGCAGATCGTCGACAAGAACGGCTCGTGCAACGGGAACGGCAACTGATCTAAGCGAGCGGGCGTCTCGGCTGGCGCCCGCTGGCGCGCACCAAGAGGTCGTTCGTGGCCGGCGCTTGTCCGGTCGCGAACGACTTTGCGTTGCCTAGCGAAAGCTGTTCGGTCGTCCTTGCATCGCTAGCAGTCCGCGCAGCGAGCGCCAAACGACGAATCAACTTATAGCGTCTATCGGCGCCACGGCCACGAAGCGGTTGCGCCCGGCCAGCTTGGCCCGATGGAGCGCGTCGCCGGCCGCCGCCAGCGTCGACGTCCATCTGCGCGCTTGCCTTGGCCGCGCCGAGACTGACCGTACAGTGCAGATCCGGCGCCCGCTCGAAGGCGACATCTTCCAGCTTCGTACGGATGCGCCGCGACGCTCCCCGGCGCCGCGCTAGGTCGCCTGCCGAGCGCCGGCGCGCTACTGTCAGACGGAAATTTAGCGTAAGCTTTTTTCGTGAGCGAAGCAGCAACCTTGTTCAGCGCCCTGCGGCAGACGGCCGATCCCGCGGTCGTGTCCGCGATCGAGGCGCTGGTTCGCGACGCGCCCGATCGCCAGTTGAGCCGGATCAATGCGCTCGCCTTTGCCGCCAGGACCGGCCTGGACGAGGATCGCGTGATTGCCGCGTTCCTGCACGCAGCGCGCCTGGGTCTGTTCGAGCTGTCGTGGAACGTACTGTGCCCCGGCTGTGGCGGCGTGCTCGACGCGGGGTCGTCGCTGAAAACGGTCGATCAGGCGGAGTACGCGTGCGCGCTGTGCGCCGCCGGCTACGAGCCCACGCTCGATGAAATGGTCGAGGTGACGTTTACCGTCAGTCCGCGTGTGCGCCGCATCGCCGCCCATTCGCCGGATCAGCTTCCGGCGAGCGAGTACATGCGGCAGATATTCTGGAGCTCGGGCATCGACGTGCCGGACGATGCGTTCGCCCGGATGATCGACGAGGTGACACTCGAAATGGTCGAGCTGCCTCCCGGCGAGAAAGCGATGCTGTCACTGACCTTGCCGGCGGAATTCATCATCGTCTTCGAGCCGGTCACGCATTGCGCGCAATTCATCGACGTCAAGGGCGAGCCCACCCGCGAGCGCCAGGCGCTGACGATCGTATACAGCAAGACGCACGCGCCTCACGAGACGCTGATCATGCAACCCGGGCCGCTGCGCCTGACGCTGGAGAATCGCAGCGACATCCGCGTCGTGCCGGGTGTTTATGTCGCCGGGCAAACAATGCACGACATGCTTGGCCAGCGCCGGCCGTTCCTGACCGCCAAGCGCCTGCTGACCAACCAGACGTTCCGCGAGATCTACCGGACCAGCACGCTCGACGTCGATCAGCGGCTCAAGATAACGAGTCTCACGTTCCTGTTCACCGATCTCAAGGGCTCGACCGATCTGTACGAGCGCGTCGGCGATCTGGTGGCGTTCGACATCGTCAAGGAGCACTTCAAGATCCTGCACGAGATCATCGCCGCCGAATCGGGCGCAGTCGTCAAGACCATCGGGGACGCGGTGATGGCGACTTTCGCCACGCCCGATCGGGCGATCGCCGCGGCGCTGCGTATCCGCGCCGCGATGGGCGACCTTAATCAGCGCCGGCATAATGAGGACATGCTGCTGAAGATCGGCATCCACGAGGGGCCCTGCCTCGCGGTCACGCTGAACGATCGGCAGGACTATTTCGGCCAGACGGTCAACATCGCATCGCGCGTCCAGGCGCTCGCGGTGTCGCACTCGATCCTTGCGACGGGATCGGTCGTCGATCATCCGCAGTCGACCGAGCTGCTGCAGACCGACGGCATCAAGCCGACGTCGCGCCGCCTGCCGTTGCGCGGCATTGCCGACGAGGTCGCGGTGTACGAAATACCCTAGGGAGCCGCGATGACCGCAAGCTGCTACCTTTGCGCCATCGGAAACAAGACGATTCCGAATACCGACGCCGGGGACGCCCTCGGCGTTTGCCAGATCTGCAATGTGCTCGCCTGCCAGGGCCACGCCGTTCGTGATGCGAACTATCCGCGCTGGATCTGTGTGCTTTGCGATCTGACGCTGCTCACCGTTGCAGGAGTCCTGCAGAGCGGCGACGAGGGCGCGCAGCGGGCCGCGTTGAGCGACGTCTCCGAAGAGGTGATCCGGGCGGCGCGATCGATACGCTCGGCGAGGCAGTATTTCCGGAATCGCCCGAGGGATTCCTGGGGATGGATCCAGAGTGCCGCCGAGGAATACCGGGGCTTGCCCGCATCGGCGCTCGACGGCGAGTTGTCGCCGATGTGGCGCGGCATGTCCGACGACGGGCAGGAGATGATTCGCTGCGCGCTCGCCATCGTCGACAAACTCGACCTTCGCGATTCGGAGTTGATCGGGATACTGCGAGGGGTTCGCGCCGCGGTAGTACGACGTGTCTGAGAACTTCGACGCGCGGGGCCACCCCGGCTGGACGTCGTCGGGACAGGTTTCGGTGCCGCAGCAGACCTGGGACAAGACAGCGTTGCGGGATGCGCGGTACGTTCGGATAACGCGGAGCGACAACCAGGCTTCGAGCGTGTTCAAGGTAACGCCGCGGGAAGCGGCTGGCGGGAACGCGGTTTGGGTGAGTCCCGGCCAGCTCGGTCTGGCGGTGAAAGAAGTCCGTGCCGTCACGGTCGAGGCCGCGAGCAAGAACGCGTATCAGTGGAGTCAGCTGGTCGGCACCGGATGGGGCCAGCTGACGCTGATCGGTCTCGCGCTGGGCCTGATCGGGATCGGCATCGACGCCGCATTCGACATCGGCAAGTACAAGCTGCTGTTTCCGACCAGCGATGCCATGGCGGCCTGGGCCCGGCTCGTCGCCTACTTCCTCAAGGCTCTCGGCCTGTTGATCGTCTTTCTGCAGGCTACCTGGTTCAAGAAGGACTGACGACGGGCTGCCGACCAATTCCGCGTCAGGGTCCCTCGCGGGTGTCGTCGAACAGGTCTTGGAGCAGAAATTTTTCGAGCGCCGCCGTGTCGGCCAGTCGCGCCGACAAGGTAACGATGCGGCCGCCGTGACGCCCCGACTCCCAGGTGAAATCTTCGCGCTCGTGCTCGCGGATGATAACGATCATCCTGCGCACCACGGCGATGCGCATGTCAGGATTGTTGCCCTTGCGCACTTCGATCATCTGCGGCGTCTGCCGGCCCATCTGGTTATTCCATCCGAAAAACTCGAACGCCGCATCGTCGTAGGACATCCGCTTGATCTGGAAGATGCCGCCGCCGCGGATCGACCGCTGCGCGGCGACGCCGTGCGCGGCGCCAGGAAGATTGGCGGCGATTTTGGTATTGAAGTCGGGCTCGGAATTGTCCTGCGCTGACTCGACTACGCCGCGCGCGCGTCGATTGGCCTGCACGAACGAAAGAAAATCGCCTTGCGCCGGGGGTCTCGCTTGCGGCGGCGACGGAGCCGCGGCGATCTGCGGGGGCGGAGCGAGCGCCGGCGTTCGAATGGCCGGCGCCTCCAGGCGCGGCATCGCAACCATCGGTGGCGGTCGTACGCGGGGTGCCGCGCGCGCCACCTTCGGTAGCGGCTCCGCCGCAGGCTCGGCACGAGCGGCCGGCGGCGACGGCGATGGCGGTCTCGCCTCGGCAAGGTCGACCTGGATCGGGTTGCTTTCCTGATCGACCGCCTGCTGTTCGAGGCCGGGGATCGGCGGATGGGTGACGAAAAGCAGCAGCGCCGCCATATGGACGAGCAACGATACCGCCAGCGTTAACCACACCTTCCGAATGGTCACGACGTCCTGCCGGGTGGCAGGCTTGTGCAACCAATGGCTCATCGGCCACTCGTCGGGCGGTGGCGGTGGCCGCGGGTTGGGGATGGAGGTAAGGGTGGTCATCGGCTTGGGATACGAGCGCCGGCTCTCTAATAGTCGCACCGGAGAATCCACAGATTCAATACGAGCCAGAGGCGGGCGATTCGTTCCCTCCCCCGGCAGCGCGCTGTCAGCTCCCAGTCCGGATCGCGCTGAGCCCAAAATCGGCTACGCTCGCGGTTTTGCCGCCAGCCCCCCATCTTAGCAATGTCCTCAGCCCTGTTCACGCCGTACAAGCTGCGCAAGCTCGCGCTCGCCAACCGCATCGTCGTCTCGCCGATGTGCCAGTACTCGGCCGTCGACGGCTGCGCCACCGATTGGCACCTCGTCCATTGGGGCCAGTTGCTGCAATCGAGCGCGGGAATGTTCACGATCGAGGCGACCGCGGTGTCGGCGATCGGACGAATCACCTACGGCTGCCTGGGGTTGTACGACGACGCCTGCGAAAAAGCGCTGGGCGAGCGCCTGGTGATTGCGCGCAAGCACGCGCCGCCGATGCCGGTGGCGATTCAGCTCGCGCACGCGGGGCGCAAGGGCTCGTCGCAAGTGCCGTGGGAAGGCGGGCAGCTGATTCCGGTCGCGCAAGGCGGGTGGACGCCGGTGGCGCCGTCGGCGATACCGCAGCTCGAGCACGAAACGCCGCCGGCCGCGCTCGACGCGGCAGGCCTGATGCAGATCAAGAGCGAATTCGTCGCCGCCGCGAAGCGGGCGGCGCAACTCGGTCTCGATGCGCTCGAGCTGCACTGCGCCCACGGTTACCTGCTGCACGAATTTCTTTCGCCGCTATCGAACCGGCGCGACGACGCTTACGGCGGCTCGTTCGACAATCGCGTGCGCTTTCCCCTCGAGGTCTTCGCGGCGGTGCGCGACTGCTGGCCGCAGGACAAGCCGATGGGCGTGCGCATCTCCTCCACCGACTGGGTCGACGGCGGCTGGACGATCGAAGACTCGATCGCGCTGGTCCGCCGTCTCAAGTCTGCCGGCTGCGACTGGATCGACACGTCGAGCGGCGGCATCTCGCCCGCGCAGAAGATCCCGCTCGGTCCCGGCTACCAGGTACCGCTGGCGCGCGAGATACGTCGCGCGACCCACATCGCGACGATGGCGGTAGGCCTGATCACCGAAGCCAAGCAGGCCGAGGCGATCATCGCTTCCGGCGACGCCGACCTGGTCGCGATGGCGCGCGCGATGCTGTGGGATCCCCGCTGGCCATGGCACGCCGCCGCCGTCCTGGGCGCCCAGGTCTACGCGCCCGAGCCGTACTGGCGCTCCCCTCCGCGCGACGCCGCCGCTGTGATCGCGCATGCGAAGGTCGGCATGCGATAGCGCTGCTAGCCGGCGAATACTGGATATACTTTCCCACGCGCGTCGTGGGTCATGCGCGCCAAGAAGGTTCAGGAGGACTGATGTTCATCGCCAAGCGTTTGTTGCCGGGCCTTTTGCTTGCCGCCGTCGCGATGACGGCGCGCGCAGAAATGACGGAGATCAACGTCGCGCAGCAGTACGGCGTGGCTTTCCTGCCGCTGATGCTGATGGAGCGCGACAAGCTGGTCGAAAAGCACGCCAAGGCGGAAGGCTTAAGCGAAGTCAAGGTGGGATGGATCAAGGTCGCGGGCCCGAGCGTGATGAACGACGGCATCATCAGCGGCGCGCTGCAGTTCATCTCGGTCGGCGCGCCGTCGCTGATCACCTTGTGGGACAAGACCCGGGACAACGTCCAGATCAAGGGTATGTCCGCGCTGACGACCTATCCGCTGTACCTCAACGTGCGCAACCCGAACATCAAGTCGATCCGCGACTTCAGCGACAAGGACAAGATCGCCATACCGTCGGTCAAGATCTCGACGCAGGCGATCATGTTGCAGATGGCGGCGGCAAAGGAATACGGCGAGCAGAATTATGCCCATTTCGATCCATGGACCGTCGGCCTGTCGCATCCGGATGCGCTGGTCGCATTCATCAACCAGACCGGCGGCGTCGATGCGCATTTCGCCACGTCGCCATTTCACGAGCAGGAGATCAAGGTCCCTGGAATCCGGACACTGACCACCAACTACGAGATCCTCGGCGGGCCGGCGACCGCGCTGGTGATCGCCGCGTCGACCAAGTATCGCGAAGCCAATCCGAAAAGCTACAAGGCTTTCTTCGACGCGCTGAAGGAGGCGATCGACACCATCAACAAGGACAAGCGCGCCGCGGCCAAGATCTATCTCGAGCAGGCCAAGGACACCAAGAACAGCGTCGATGACATCTACGCGATGATCAACGCCTCGGATTACGCGTACACGCTGGTGCCGCAGAAGGTCGGCAAGACCGCCGATTTCATGTTCAAGATCGGCTCGATCAAGACCAAGCCGGCCTCGTGGAAGGACCTGTTCTTCCCCGAGGTGCAGAACCTGCCGGGCGACTGAAGGCGCATGATGCGCGAAACGCTTCGCATCGGCGCCGGCGCCGGATTCTCCGGCGACCGCCTCGAGCCCGCGGCGGTGCTCGCGGAGCGCGGCCGCATCCAATACCTGGTGCTCGAATGCCTGGGCGAGCGCACGGTGGCGCTTGCGCAGCTGCGCAAGCGGAACGATCCGGCACGCGGTTACGACCCGTTGCTCGAGCGGCGGATCGAATTGCTGCTGCCCTTGTTGCGCCGGCACGGCGTGCGCCTGATCACCAACATGGGCGCGGCCAATCCGATCGCCGCGGCCGACGCGATCATCGCAATCGCGCGAACGCAAAAGACGCCGATCCGCGTGGCGGTCGTCACCGGCGACGACGTGCTGGCGAAGATCGAGCCGTCCGAGCTTACGCTGGAGACGCAGGCGCCGATCGCGAAATACGGCGAGCTCGTGTCGGCCAACGCCTACCTCGGCGCCGCGGCGTTGCTGCCCGCGCTGCAATCGGGCGCCGACATCGTCATCACCGGCAGGGTCGCCGATCCGTCGCTGTTCGTCGCACCCATGGTCCACGAATACGGCTGGCAGCTCGACGACGTCGATCGGCTGGCGCGAGGCACGTCGATCGGGCATCTGCTGGAATGCGCAGGACAGCTCTGCGGCGGCTATTTTGCCGAGCCCGGGCGCAAGGATGTGCCCGACATGGCGCACCTGGGCTTTCCTTACGCCGACGTCGATGCCGATGGCGGCGCGACGCTGGGGAAGGTCGAACGAACCGGCGGCTGCATCACCCTGGCTACGGCGAAAGAGCAGTTGCTCTACGAGGTGACCGATCCGTTCGGCTACGTGACGCCGGATGTCGTCGCCGACTTTTCCACCGTGACGATGCGCGAGGCCGGACCGGATCGCATCGACGTGCGCGGCGCGACCGGCAAGGCGCGTCCCGCGAAGCTCAAGGTAAGCGTCGGCTATCTCGCCGGGTACGTCGGCGAGGGTGAAATCAGCTACGGCGGCGCGAACGCGCTGGCTCGCGCTAGGCTCGCCGGCGACATCGTCCGAGAGCGCCTGGACAAGGCATTCACCGACCTGCGCATCGACCTGATCGGCAGCACCTCGCTGCATGGAAAGTCGTTCGATCCCACCGAGCAGCCCTACGAAGTCCGCCTGCGCGTCGCCGCGCGTGCGCCGACGCCGGAGAGCGCGTCGCTGATCGGCGAGGAAGTCGAAGCGCTGTACACCAACGGCCCCGCCGGCGGCGGCGGCACGCGCAAATACGTGCACGAGCAGGTCGGCATCGTCTCGACCTTGATCGAGCGCGAGCGCGTGCCCACGAAGGTGACATTGAGAGAGTGGTCGCGCGATGCCCAAGCTGCATGAGCTGGCGCACTGTCGCGCCGGCGACAAGGGCGACACGTCGATACTGTCGCTGATCGCATACCGGGCGGAGGATTATCCGCTGCTGGCCGAGCGGGTGACGGCCGACGCGGTCAGGAAACATCTGCGGGGCATCGTGCTGGGGGAGGTTCGCCGCTACGAGTTGCCGGCCTTGTGGGCGCTGCAATTCGTATGCGACAGGTCGTTGCACGGCGGCGTCACGACTTCGCTGGCGCTCGATGCGCACGGCAAGTCGTTGAGTTACGCGCTGCTTGAAATGAGCGTGTAGTAGTAGCGTTGAGAGCGCAGAACGTTCTTGTCGCCGCCAATCACTTCCTCACGTTGACGCCACTCCCTGAATTGGCGACCACCCGGCGGCGGCGCGAACATAGCTTTTAGGACAGCCTCATTCTGTCGGCCACAACCGCGCCGTCCGTCGGATGGGTGCTGGTGCTGTCTCCAAAGTTCCTGTAATAATTCCGCGCTGCCCATTGCCTCTGCTCGCTTGAAGCGCACCACATCGAGGAGACTCATTCCATGCACAAGCTGTTCCGATCCCTTGTCTGTACCTCAAGTCTGCTGTGCCTGACGATGTCCGCCGCTTTTGCCGCACAGATACTCGGACCCGGGTCCGATGAGTCGGATCTCGTTCCGACCGGCAAGGGCTGGGGCGAGCGCGCGTATCCGGCGCCGCCCCGGGCGAACGAAAACGCCAACGGCAATTCGAATGCCGCCGGACACGCCAAACCTACTTCCGGCAACGGCATCTTCTATCACGGCGGCCCGTTGATGCTGGGCACCACCAATGCGTATTACATCTGGTACGGCAACTGGTCGGGGAATACGGCGACGACGATCCTGACAAATCTCGCGACCAGCATCGGCGGTTCGTCGTACTTCAACATAAACACGACGTATTACGACGGCTCGAATACGGCGGTAAGCAATTCCGTCCACTATGCCGGCTCGACGACCGACAATTATTCGCGGTCCACGGCCCTTTCGGACGCTGATGTACAAACCGTCGTCGCCAGCGCAATCGGCTCCAACAGACTGCCCAAGGATACGAACGCCGTCTATTTCGTGCTGACCTCGTCCGACGTCAATGAAACCTCGGGCTTCTGCACGCAGTACTGCGGCTGGCACACGCATGGAACGATCTCGGGCTCCGACATCAAGTATTCGTTTGTCGGCAACCCCGATCGCTGCCCGAGCGCGTGCGCGGCCCAGACGACGAGTCCCAACAACAATGCGGGCGCCGACGGGATGGCCAGCATCATCTCCCACGAACTCGAGGAAGCGGTGACCGATCCGGACCTCAATGCATGGTACGACCGTCGCGGCGCGGAAAATGCCGACAAGTGCGCGTGGACGTTCGGCACGACATCGACTGCGTCCAATGGGTCGGCCTACAACGTCACTCTCGGCGGCACCAAGTATCTGATCCAGCGGAACTGGGTGAACGCGTCGGGCGGGTATTGCGCGATGTCCTACTGACGGGAGCTAAGAGCCGCAAAACATGCGCGTCATACGCACGTCGCGGCTTTTGGTTGGTCTGTTCTGGTTAGCTGCATTGCCGGCGGTATCGACCCCGGCAATCGCCGCGGACGAGCCGGCAACCGGCCGCGTCGGGACTGTGACGCGTCTGGTCAAGATCTTCCTGGATCGCGAAGAGGCGTTGTCCGCCGCAATGCGGGCCGGCGACGCTGCGTCGCTCGAACGCACGCTCACCGACGACTTTGAGTTGCGAGCAGGCGCGCGGGCGGCCAGTCCGGTGCCTCGCGCCGACTTCCTCAAGGATGTTGTGCAGAATCGCCCGGCCAGCGAAGCGGCGGGCCGCATGGCCGTTCACGATCTCGGCAACGTCGCGATTGTGAGCTTCGTGCAGGGAGACGACGCGAAACGCGCCGTCTTCGTCGTCGATATCTGGCGCCAATCGGGGCCAGACTGGAAGCTTGCGATTCGTTACGCGGCGCCGGCGGGAACGCAGGACTTCCCGATTCCAGGCGCTGGCGCGCCATCGACGCAGATACCCAAGAAATACTGATCAATCGATCAGTGGTTGTCGCCCTTTCGGTAGCGCAAAGGTGACGGCGCCTCGGACGAGCCGAGATAGCGCTCCTCGAGCTGGTGTCGCAGCCGTTGCGCGAGCTCGATGTCGGCGTCGCTCGCGTACAAAGGCGCGGGCTCGACATTCGCGTCGCGATCGGGAAGTCGGTTCTTGCGCATCATGGGTCTGCCGGTGCATATCGCATGCCAGCAGCAAAATGTCCTGTGAAAACAGGGCAAACTTCCTGCAGCGAGACTGGCGAAAGGGGCGAGGCTAACGGCGGGTGTAAATTTTTGACCGTCCGGCGGCAGCTCAGATCCGCGATACCGAAACCATCGCGATTTGGCCATGCACTGAAGTCAACAATTCGCGCGCCTGTTCGCCGCGGCCCTGCGCCTGCCACAGCCTGGCGAGACTTTCCGCGGCGTGCAGCTCCCAGAACATCGCCTCCTGTCGCCGAGCGCACGCGAGCGCTTTCTTGAAGCAGCGCTCGGCCTCGTCGCGCTTCCCCGGACCGACCAGCAGCAGGATCTCGCCGCGCGAACGCTGCGCTTCGGCTTCCCACCAGCGCTCTCCGGTACGACCGACCTCCGCCACCGCCTGATCGGAAAGCTCGAGCGCGCGCTCGATTCTTCCGGCGCGCGCGTGCGCCTCGGCCAGGCGCGACAAGTTGTACGAGCTCTGAAAGTTCGCTCCGGTCTTGCGATGCGCAATCAGTGCGTGCTCCATCAGTGTTATCCCTTCTTCCACCCGGCCGCTGTCGACGAGGTTGACCGCCCTCAGCACGTTGGCGCGCGACAGGTGGTAGGGACTGCGCTGTTCGGTCGCGATCGCCAGACCTTCCTCGGTCGCCTCGATCGCGCCTTTGAGCTCGTGCGTGTGATTGAGGAACCGCGCCAGCGCCAGCAGCGCGGACACCAGCGTGAACGGATGCGACCTGCTCCGGGCATCCTTTACCGCCGCCGAGATCGTCTCGGCTGCCCGTTTCAGCGACCCGATGTACAGATAACCGAGACCAAGCCAGATGAGCGTGAAGGAATGCAGATGAATACCCGCGACGAATGCGACCGGGCGGCAATCTTCCTCGTCGTAAAGCGAAAGCGCCGTTTCAAGATGCCCGATCGACTTCCGGAAGTTACCCAGATGCAGATGGGCGGTCCCGACCAGGTAATGAACGACGTTCTCGGTCGGCCGATCGAGGCGACGCTTCAGAAACGGCGCGGCGAGTTCGAGGCAACGCGGCGATTCGGATCGGATCAGATGGTAGTTGAACAACCCGCCGAGCGCTCGGATCGACTCATGATCAGTCTCATCGAGGAGTCCGCGTGCGCGCGACAAAGCGGTCATGACCTCCGGTGAGGCAAAGCCCTTCGTCATCGTCAGCGCGTCACCCAGCGCAAACTGCAGGCGTCCTTCGAGCTGTTGGCGCGTCGCCCCGGCCGTAATCCGGGGCAGCAAGGCCATCGCTCTTTCCACTTGCGCCTGCGCTTCGACACCCGCCGAGCGTTCGAGCGCCATGCGGGCGGCCTTGATCGAGAAGTCGATCGCTTTTTCCGCGAGGCCTGCCTCCTTGCAGTGGTAGGCCAGCACATCCGGGTGACGTTCGGGAATTTCCGGGAACTCGTGCTCGAACACGTCGACGATGCGGCCGTGGATACGCGCGCGCTGGCTCTTGAGCATCGTCTCGTAGGCGGCGTCCTGCACCAGGGCGTGCTTGAAGATGTACGCAGCGTGCGGAGCGACCCCGCGCTGCTGCACCAGTTCCGACGCGACCAGCTGCGCTAGCAGCGCCTCGAGCTCACCGTCGGGCAGCGATGTGACGGCCTTGAGCACCGCGTAGCTGAACTCCCGGCCCAGCGCCGCGCTGGTCTGCACGAGGGCGCGAACGGGCGCGAGCCGATCGAGCCTCGCGATCAGCGAAGCCTGCAAAGTCGACGGCACGGCCAGGACCGGCAACGGCCCGGCGAGGACGTAGGCGCCGTCTTCCTCGCGCAGGATTCCGCTTTCCAGCACCGACTTGGTGACTTCCTCGATGAACAGCGGCACACCGTCTGTTTGCGTCAGCATCTGCTCGAGAAGCTCCGGCGGAAATTCCTTGCCGCCGGCGACGCGCTTGACCAGCGCGGCGTTGTCTCGCCGTCCCAGCCGGTTCAGGGTCAGCGCAGTGACATGCGCCTGACCCAGCCACGACGGAGTGAACTCCGGCCGATAGGTCATGATGAACAGGACGGGGAGTTTGCGAGCGCGCTCGATGACGACGTCGAACAACTCGCGCGTCGTCGGATCCACCCAATGCGCATCCTCCAGAACCATCAGCACCGGTCCGCGCGCGGCCAGAGCGGACAGCTGGGCGATAAAGCGTTCGAACAACATTTCCTTGCGCCGCTGCGGGCTGATCGATAGCGGGGCATGGCGACCGCCGGTCGCGATCGACAGCAGATCGGCAAACAGCGCGACGTCCTGCGCAGCGTCAGGCGAAGAAAGTGGAAGCAGGCGTACGAGCTTGTTCAGCTTGGCGTCGTCACTGTCCTCGGGCGCGAAGCCCGCCGCGTCCTCGAGTTGAGCGATGACCGGATGCAGTGCGGTCTGGACTCGATGCGGCGAGCAGAAATAGCGCAGAGACGAATGGCGCTCGGGCTTGAGCGCGTCCTGCAGCGCGGCCACGAGGTGCGATTTGCCGATGCCCGCTTCTCCCCAGATCAGGATCACCCGGCCTTCGCCGGTTTTTGCCTGATTCCAGCGGCGTCGAAGGAGTTCCAATTCCTCTTCACGGCCGATCAGCGGTGCACGCGCGGGGCGCAAAGCTTCGAAGCGATTGGCGATCGCGTTTTCGCGCGCGACCTGCCAGGCTCCGACAGGTTCGGCGCTTCCGATCGGCCGCAGCGGACCAAGGTCGCGGCAGTCGAACAGCTTTCCAATCAGCCGGCGCGTGGCGGAGGAGATGACGACCGCGCCCGGATCGCCGGCGTCCAGCAGCCGGGTCGCGAGATGCGGCGTTTCGCCGATCACCGCGTGCTCGGGAAGCGCGTCCGCGCCGTTCATTTCCCCGACCACGACCAGACCCGTGGCGATGCCGACCCGCGCCTTCAGCGGCTCGCCGATCGTCCGGCTCTCGAGCTCGCCTACCGCCCTGGTCGCGGCAAGCCCGGCACGCACCGCGCGCTCGGCGTCATCTTCGTGGGCCTGCGGGTAGCCGAAGTAAACCAGAACGCCGTCGGCCGTGTGCCTGGCAACATGGCCGCCGTAGCGTCCGACCGCCTCTTTGACGCAGTCGTAGTATTGCGCCATCACCGCGCGCAGGTCCTCGGGGTCGAGCCGCGATGCGATGGCCATGGCGCCGACGACATTGCAGGCCATGATCGTCAACTGTCGCCGCTCGGGAAACGCCGGCAGAGCCGTTGCCGCGGCGGCGGCGGCCTTCGCCTGGACCGAAGACGCGTTCGTCGAACCCGCGGCGTCGAGTTCCGCTACCTCGCGCACGGTTCCGACAAAGCGAAATCCCTTGCGCGCAATCGTGCGGATCAGGCGCTGCTGCTCGCCGTTGTCGCCCACGGCGTGGCGAAGCGCGGCGATCCGGCTGCTCAGCGTCGACTCCGAAACGACCCGTCCGCTCCAGATCTTGGCGAGCAGGTCGTCCTTGCTTACGACGCGGCCGCGATTGCCGATCAGATAATGCAGGATGTCGAATACCTGCGGTTCGACGGCAACGATGTCGTTGCCGCGCCGCAGCTCCCGACGCTCGGCGTCGAGCGAATGATCTTCGAATAGGTAGACCATCCTCCCCTCACAGCCCGCTTGCCTGATCGCCCCATAGCAGCTCGGGGAAATCTCAGCGAAAAATCAAGGTTACCTCAAAGACCGGCGCCCGTGCCGGAGCCATAGTGGGCCCGCCTTTACAGGAGGACACCATGGTCAAGCGACTGTTGTTCGGCGCCTTGCTCGCCAGCTTTGCAGGATTCAGCCTCTCGCATGCCCTGCAAGCGGCAGCCGCCCCGGCGGGTGCAGGCAAACAGGCGGTGGCGCAGAAAGTGCGCATCCCGGGGACCGGGTACGACGTCGTCGTCGCGAGCCGCGAAGCGACGCCGCGCGCGACCCAGCCGTCCCAGGCGCTGCTCAAGGCGATCGTCACGTGGCTGTCGAGTAATTTCGACCTCCCGAAGCACTACACCTATCCGGCGATCAGGTTCGAGCCCGCGCGCAAGATCGCCGCGTTTCGCTACACCGGCTTGGTGTCGGATCGGCCCGAAGACACGGCGATGGTGCCACCGGGTCAGCGCGAAACCGTCGCGAGTTACGACCCGTTGACCAGAACGATCATCCTGCCCGAGGCGTGGACCGGAGATACTCCGGCCGATCTGTCGATCCTCGTCCACGAGATGGTCCATCATCTGCAGCATGCGGCGCACATGAAGTACGAATGCGTGCCCGCGAGCGAGGAGCTCGCCTACGCCGCGCAGGACAAGTGGCTGAGCCTGTTCGGCCACGACCTCGCCACCGATTTCGGGCTCGACGGCTTTACCTTGCTGGTCGCCGTCAGATGCATCTACTGAGGTCGCACCCGACTCGTCCGCTCTGATCCGATCGCCACGATCCTCGTGGCGGGGCGTAGCATCCGCCCCTGACTTATCCGGCGGACGAGGGTCCGCCGATGCGCGGGTCCGCCCGTGGCTTACCCGCCGCTTGACAGGTGCGCAATTCCCGCGCACACTTAACCTTATGGTTCACTATTCGCCGCGCCGGCTCGATGCCGTCTTCAGCGCGCTCGCCGATCCGACGCGGCGGGCGGTCCTGGTCCGGCTCCGTCAAGGCGAGCGCTCGGTCGGCGAGCTGGCCGCGCCGATCGGCATGTCGCTGCCCGGCGTCATCAAGCATCTGGCCATTCTCGAGGATGCGGGGCTCATCGAACGCAAAAAGGTCGGCCGCGTCGTGACCTGCCAGCTCAAGGCCGGCGCGATGAAAGCCGCGCTCGAATGGCTCGAGCGCAACGAGGAATTCTGGAACACGCGGCTGGATCGCCTGGGCGCGTTTCTGGAGCAAAAGGAGAATCCCGCATGGAAATCGCAACCGAAGACAAAACCAGTCTCCACATCCGCCGGATCTACGAAGCTCCCGTCGCCGCCGTCTGGGCGGCGTGGACGGACCCGGAGCAAATGAAGCAGTGGATGGGCCCGAACGACCCGCCCCGTGAAGCGGAAGTCACGATGGACGTCCGTGTCGGCGGGCGGTATCGCATAGTGATGTATTCGCCCGACGGAGAAACGCATCGCGTCGGCGGCGTATATCGTGAAGTCGTTCCCAACCGGAAGCTGGTCTATACCTGGGCGTGGGAAAGCACGCCGGAGCGGGAATCTCTGGTCACGCTCGAGTTCAAACCTTCGGGTGAAGGCACCGAACTGGTGCTCGCCCATCAACGGTTCGCCGACACGCAGGCGCGCGACAGGCATCAGCAAGGCTGGATCGTCTGCCTCGATCGGCTCGAACATTTTATGTCGCACATT
>Ga0207676_10001083_pt1 | contig 20710 bp, 16 predicted proteins | sample KBSSwiS72_FD_184307 | JGI IMG/M metagenome (GOLD analysis project Ga0207676, IMG submission 184307) | Switchgrass rhizosphere microbial communities from Kellogg Biological Station, Michigan, USA - KBS Switchgrass S7-2 (SPAdes) (version 2) | ecosystem: Host-associated > Plants > Roots >...
TCACTACACCCGCTCGATGATGATCGCGGGCGCCATGCCGCCGGCGGCGCACATGGTGATCAGGGCGCGCTTGGCGCCGCGGCGTTCCAGCTCGTCGACCATGGTGCCGATCAGCATGGCGCCCGTAGCCCCGATCGGGTGGCCTAGCGCCATCGCGCCGCCGTTCACATTGACCTTTTCGCGGTCGAGCTTGAGGTCGCGGATGAACTTCTCGGCGACCACCGCGAAGGCCTCGTTGATCTCCCAAAGGTCGATGTCGTCCACCGTCAGCCCGGCTTTGGCCAGCACCTTGCGGGCGGCGGGCACCGGGGCGTTCAGCATCAGCGTCGGGCTGTCGCCGACATTGGCCATGGCGACGACCCGCGCGCGGGCCTTGAGGCCGTGCTTGGCGGCGTATTCCGGCGAGGCCAGCAGCACTGCGCCCGCCCCGTCGACGACGCCCGAGGAATTGCCGGCGTGGTGGAAGTGCTGGATCTGCAGGTCCGGGTAGACCTGCTGGATCAGCTTGGCGAAGGTGGTGCCCTTGGCGTCCAGCGGCGCGTTGGCCATAGGCTCGAACGAGGCCTTGAGCGCCGAGAGGCCCTCCAGGGTGGTCTGGGGCCTGGGGAACTCCTCGTGGTCGAGGGCGACCGAGCCGTCGTCGCGGTAGACCGTGACCAACGACTTCTTGAAGTGGCCGTTCCTGATGGCGTGGTCGGCGCGCTGCTGGCTCACCAGGGCGAGCTCGTCCAGCGCCTGGCGCGAGATGCCTTCCATGGTGGCGATGGCGTCGGCGCAGACGCCCTGATGAGACTGCGGGTGCTTGGCGCGCAGGCGAAGGTTGCCGCTATCCATCAGCATCGGACCTTCGTCCGGGTTGCGCGGCTGGGCGCTGGAGGCGGTATAGGACATCATCTCGGTGCCGCCGCCGATGACCAGGTCTTCCATGCCCGACATGATCTGCGCCGCAGCCAGGTTCACCGCGGTGATGCCCGAGCCGCAGTAGCGGTCCAGCGTGACGCCCGAGGCGCGCACGTCGAAGCCGGCGTCGAGCGCGGCCATCCGGCCGAGGTCGCCGCCCTGTTTGCCGCGCTGGGAGGAGGTGCCCCAGATGATGTCGTCGACTTCGGCGGTGTTCAGGTTGTTGCGCTCGGCCAGCGCCTTGAGAACCGTGGCCCCCAGGTGCTGCGGGTGATGCTCGGCGAGCGCGCCCTTGCCGACCTTGCCGATGCCGCGGGGCGTGCGGACGGCGTCGATGATCAGAGCTTCGGGCATGAGAGCGTTCCTTCAGAGGGTCTGACTGTTGGCCCCGAGTTTCGGCCCCCGCCGTAGGGTCAGTCTAGCCCCTGATGCGCCGCGTTCTCGGCGCGTGTCAGATCTCAGTCAGATCAAGCTCGAAGGGACGCCATTCCGCAGGCGCGCGGGCCTGTCTTTCCGCTGATCACATGCGCCCGCGATCGCACCAGCCTTACGCCACGGCGGCGTTGACTCGTCTCCCGCCGCTCATAACGTGGTCCGATAACCCCTTCGAAGGCGGATCGAGACAAGGGAGGACCGGCCATGACCGTCTCAGCACCTGAGACGCCGGTCGTTCCTCTGGAGCTGCCAAGCCGCGTTTACCGCAGCTACGCTCTCGGTCTCCTCATGCTGATTTACGTCGTGAACTTCGTCGACCGCCAGGTGGTCTCGATCCTGGCCGAGCCGATAAAGCGGGACCTTCACCTCGCCGACTGGCAGCTCGGATTGATGACCGGCCTAGCGTTCGCGGTGCTTTACACAGTGCTTGGTCTGCCCATCGCCCGGCTGGCGGAGCGCGGCGACCGGCCGCTGATTATCGCCGCCGCCGTGGCAGTCTGGAGCTGCTTCACGGCGCTCTCGGGCATGGCTCAGACCTTCGCCCAACTGGTGATGGCCCGTATCGGCGTGGGCATTGGCGAGGCGGGCTGCACCCCGCCCGCGCTATCCCTGATCGCGGACAGCGTCCCCAGAGAGCAACGAGCCTCGGCGGTCTCTGTTTATATGTTGGGCGCGCCGGTCGGCAGCATCCTCGGCCTGGCCCTGGGAGGTCTGATCGCAGACGCCTTCGGCTGGCGCATGGCCTTCGTGTTCGTCGGCCTGCCGGGTCTGCTCCTGGCGGCAATCGCGGCTCTCACACTGCGCGAGCCACGCCGGAGCCTGTCCCGCGTCGCTTCCGGAGACAATACGGCGCCGAGCTTCCGCGAGGCGCTCCAAGAGCTCTCCGGCAAGCGGGCTTATTGGTGCGTGGTGGGCGGGGTGACCCTCAAGTCGTTCGCCTCCTATGGCGCCTTGGCCTTCACTGGCTCGTTCTTCTTTCGCAACTTCCCCGTCGAGCTGGCCGAGATGGCGGCGATGATCGGCCTGAAGAGCGCCGGGTTCCTGGGGCTAGCGCTCGGCGTCACTTCCGGGGTGATGGCGATGATTGGCACCCTGCTGGGCGGGCAGCTGGCGGATCATTTCGCCCGCAAGGACGCGCGCGCCTATGCATTTATCCCGGCCGTCGGCGCACTGGCGGGCCTGCCATTCTCGCTCGCCGCGCTCAATTCCGACTCGTTGCTCCTGGCCTTCGCGCTCCTGCTGGCGCCAGGGCTGCTGGGCTCGATGTGGCTCGGTCCGGCCTACGGCGTGGTCCAGAGCCTCGTGCGACCGCAGACCCGCGCCACCGCCACCGCTGTCCTGTTGTTCGTCGCCAACCTGATTGGCCTCGGCCTGGGTCCGCTGGCCGTCGGGGTGCTTTCGGACGTCCTTTTCGGCCAGGGCCATTCCGAGGCCGATGCGATCAAGTGGTCGCTGATGAGCTTTGCGATCCTGGCCTTTCCCTGCGCCTGGCTGTTTTGGAGCGCGAGCAAGACCATGCGCCAAGAGATCGTCAGCTGATCCGCCAGCGGCCCTGCGCAGGGCCGGCAAGGTACGTCAGCCGCCCGAGCGCTTCAGCAACGCCGCCAGCTCGTCCTTCCAGAGCGCCGCCCAGGTGTGGGTGCCGTGGCCGTGGGTGTCCTTGCTGGCGGGGATCAGGACGAAGCGGCCCTGCTTCAGGCGCTTGGCCTCGAGCGGCGCGATGCCGAGTTCCGGCGGATTGATGAAGTCGTCAGCGGAATTCACCCAGGTGATCGGGGCGGTGATCTTCTCCAGGCCCGGCGAGGGGTCGTAGGTCCGCGAGGCTTCGAGCTGGTAGATCATGTCGTTGGCGTCGACGGTGGCCATCCGCTTGGGAAGCTCGGCGGTGATCCATGCGTCGACCTGCTCGCCCTTCGGCATGGCGAGCTGCATCGGCAGCGCCGACTGGCCGGCGAGGATCAGCAGGCTTTCGGCGGTTCGCAGGCCCTGCAGGGGCTGGCTCGCGTAGTTCCCGCCCTGCCAGGCCGGATCTGATTTGATCCCGTCGATCGACATCTTGCGCCAGAGCCGATTGCGGCCGCCCAGCGCCACCGTCTGGCAGGCGAGCGGCATCAAGGCCTGGGCGTCGTTCGGGAAGGCTTCGCCCCAGACGAAGATGTGCATGCAGCCCATCGAGGCGCCCATGACCAGGCGCAGCTTTTCGACGCCGAGCGCCCTGGTCACCAGCTCGTGGTGGGCCTCGACCATGTCGGCATAGTCATAGTGCGGGAAGGCCATCTTCAGCCCGTCCGAGGGTTTGGACGAGCCGCCGTGGCCGATGCCGTCGGGCAGGATGATGAAGTACTTGGCCGGATCGAGCAGGCCGCCCGGGACCAGCAGCACATCGGCGAACTGGGGGCTGAGGAACTGCCGGCCGGAACCGCCGGTGCCGTGCAGGATGAGGACGGCGTTGGTGATCTTGCCGGCCGCGTCCTTCTTCGGCTGTCCCAGCGTGTAGTAGTGCAGCTTCAGCTCCGGGAGGGTTTCACCTGAGCGGAACTTGAAGTCCTTGATGACGTAGTCGTGGGCGTCGGGAACAAGCGCGGCGGCGGCCGGTCCATGGCTGAGGAACGCCGCCGCGAGGCCTGCAGCCAGCAGCGATCCAAGCTTCCGAATCCCGAACATCCAACCCTCCCCACGCGACAGGCGGGAACATTAGCCGAGCGAGGCGGCGACGCCAGTGTCGCCGTGGACGGCGACCTCGGCCTAGCGTCCCTTACCGACCGTGGACAACTCCAGGCTCTCGCGAAGCTTGGGCCGAGACAAACCGACCCTGGACACCCTCAATGACTTTCCAAATATCTTGGAAATCCCAACAATATCTGGAAATGGTTAAATCCAACTCTTGGAACTTCTAGGAACCTTTGCTTCAAATTGGCGTTTGGTTGCCAACGGAAGGATATGAATCCTTTCGAGGAGCAATTTCTGATGCGCAAACACCTCATCGTCGCCGGCATCGCCGCCGCGACGCTCATCCCTACTTTCGCCTTCGCCCAGCAGACCTGCGAAGACCGTCGTAACAACCGCGTGGCCGGCACAGTCGTCGGCGGCGTGCTCGGCGCGCTGGCGGGCAGTGCAGTGGCCGGCCATGGCGACCGCAACGAAGGCGCCGTGGTTGGCGGAATCGGCGGCGCCGTCATCGGCAACCAGGTCACCAAGGGCAGCGGCGATTGCCAGCACGCCTACGGCTACTACGACACGAACGGCATGTGGCACTCCAACGCGGTGAGCCGCCAGAGCGCGTCCGGCTACTACAACCGTGACGGCGCCTGGGTCGAGGGCGCTCCGAACGGCTACTACGACGGCCAGAATCGCTGGATCGCCGCCAATTCGGCGAGCTCGGCGGCCGGCTACTACGACAACGGCGGGCGTTGGGTTCCGGCTTCCGCGTCCGGCTACTACGACACCGATGGCCGGTGGGTCGCCGGCGCCGCGAGCGGCTACTACGACAACGGCCGCTGGATCGCGGGTCCGACCACGGGACGCTACGACTCGAACGGACGTTGGATGACCGGTCAGGCCGACGGTCACCGCGACGCCAACGGGCGGTGGGTCGCCGACGCCCAGACCGGCTACTACGACGGCAATGGGCGTTGGAGAGCCGGCCCGGTCATGGGGTACTACGATGGCAACGGCCGATGGATCGCCACCTCGGCGTCGGCCGGCGCCTACGGCCAGCAGCCGAGCTACGGCCAGCAGGCGAACTACGAGGGCCGTTCCAACTGGCGCGATGCGCCGCGCGACGTGCACGAGCGGACGGCTTGGCTTGAGCAGCGCATCCAGCGCGGCCGCGACGACGGTACGCTGAGCCGCCGGGAAGCCTACGACGCCATGCGTTCGCTGAACTCGATCCGTCAGCAGGACCGGTCCATGCGACGCCACGGCCAGCTACGGGACCGCGATGAAGCGATCATCCAGGCCCGGCTCGACGACCTGAACAGCCGCATCCGGTGGGCGCGCCAGAACTAAGGTCGGCGATTTCGACATCTGACGGGGCCGAGTGCCGGCCCGCGTCCTTCAGGCTCCCGGTCTCGCCGGGGGCCTGTTGTCGTTTTGGGACGCCCTTTGACGCGGCGTCGCGGGCCGGCGCCGGTCCGCAAGCGGGGGCGTTCTCCGTAAAAACCCTGGGAACCTTAGCCTTGGCGGGGTGTTTCTAGCGTCTACGGGCAAGACACGAGTCCTGCCGAGGAGGCTAGCTTATGCGTAAACATCTTCTGGCCGCGGGCATCGCGGCCATCACTCTCATTCCGACCCTCGCGGCCGCCCAGCAAACCTGCGAGGAGCGCCGCAACAACCGCGTGGCCGGCACGGTCGTTGGCGGCGTCCTGGGCGCGCTGGCGGGTAGCGCCGTCGCCGGGCATGGCGACCGTAACGAAGGCGCGGTGATCGGCGGCATCGGCGGCGCGGTGATCGGCAACCAGCTCTCCAAGGGCAGCGCCGATTGCCAGCACGCCTACGGCTACTACGACAACAACAACACCTGGCACGCCAACACGGTGAACCGCGAATACGCCCAGGGCTACTACGACCGCAACGGCAATTGGGTGAACGGCCAACCGCCGGTCGGCGGTTGGGATCGCGACGGCCGCTGGGCGACTTCGGGCGGCTCTTACAGCACGCCGGCGAGCTACAATCACCGCTCCGACTGGCGTGACGCGCCGCAGGATATCCGCGCCCGCGAAGACTGGCTCGAGCAGCGTATCGTGCGCAACCGCAACAACGGCGGCCTCTCGCGCCGGGAAGCAAATCGCGCGCTGGACACCTTGGAAGGCATCCGCCGCGACGAGCGCTACATGTGGCGCGACGGCCACCTCAGCGACCGGGAGAGCCGCACCCTGATGGCTCGCCTGGACGACCTGAACAGCCAGATCCGCTGGGATCGCCGCGACTAAGGTCCTCGGGTGAAACCCTGATACGGCCCGCAGGCCTCCGGTTCGCCCCGGGGGCCTGTTGTCGTCATGGCTGCGACGTCATGGCGGCTTGTCCGAGTCGCCCGCAGCCCTCATCCACCGCGCATCGACGGGGCCGAGTGCTGGCCCGCGTACTTCAGGTCCCCGGTTCCGCCGGGGGCCTGTTGTCGTTTTGGGGCCATTTGTGACCTAGGACGCCGCGGCCAGCTTCGCCGGGCCGGGCACGCCGTGGGCTTCGGCCACCTGGGCCTGGAACCAGGCGACGCCCTGTTCGTGCTTGGGCGAGAGCACGCCTCCGCGATAGATCCCGGTCCTGAGGTTGCGCTGCACCTCCTCGCAGACCTGCCGGTCCTGGGCCGTGACGCGGTCGGAGACGGCGAACATCTCGACAAGCTCGGCCCTGCGCTCCGGATCGAAGAAATAGAAGTAGTCGAGCCGCGTCTCCTCGGCCCCAACCGCGGTGATCCGCTCGATCATGTAGCCGTGGCGGTAGGTGTTGATCGCCAGATTGGGCCAGAGCCAGGCCCAGGTGCCGGCATAGACACTGGCGTCGCGGGCGGGCGCAGAATGAAAGATCACCTGCCCCTTGATCTCGACCTTGTAGTCGGCGACCACCACGTCCTCATCGAACTCCGGGTGGACCATCTGCAGGTGGTAACCCTCGAGGTAGTTCTCGACGTAGGTCTTCCAGTTGCAGGCGATGACGTGGCTTCGCCGTTCGGTCAGCGGGAAGGACGGAAGCTCGCCGGTTCGCACCAGAGGGTCCAGCGTCTCGGCTAGCGGGGCGGCGGCCAGGTCGAGGTTCACGAACACCAGCCCGCCCCAAGTCTCCACTCGGATCGGGAAGAGCCCGTACTGTCGCGGATCGAAGCCGGGTGCTGCGCCGAAGTCGGTCGCCGCGCGCAGCCGTCCGTCCAGCGCATAGCGCCAGCCGTGGTAGCGGCAGGTGAAAGCCTCCCCGCAATTTCCCTCGCCGTCGGCCACCAGGGCGCCGGCGCGATGGCGGCAGACGTTGTGGAAGGCGGCTAGGTCGCCGTCGGCCTTGCGCACCACGACGACCGGGGCGCCGCCGATCTCCTCGGCCAGGTAGTCGCCGCGGTTGGGGACCATGGCCTCGTGGCCGATGAACTGCCAGGTGCGGCGCAGGATCTGCGCCCGATCGGTGCGGAGCACATCGTCGCCGCAATAGAGATCAACGGGCAGCATGGTCCCTCGCTAAGCCTTGCGCGCAGAACTTAGCGGCGGCGAAGCCAAAGATACAGGAGGCCGGCGGCGGCGATCGGAACCAGGCAGACCGCCAGCTCGACCGGCTTTCCGGTGGCGATGAGGGCGACGCTGCAGCCCACGGCGACCAGCGCGGTCAGCTGCGCGGGCAGCCGACGCCGCTGGCCAAGGACGCCGGAGACCCGGACCAGCGAGCCGCCGGCCAGGATGTAGGTGTAGAGGCTTAGCAGCACCGAGACGTTCGCCAGGACCGCGAACTGCTGGCCGAGCGTGGGACTGGCTGTAGCGGCGGCCACCAGGCTCATCAGCGCACCGGTGGTGATGAGGTTGATGGCCGACGCCCGCTCCCCGGGGCGCGTGCGGAAGAACCGCGGAAAGACGCCGGCGTCGGCGGCGGTGCGGGTGGTCTCGCTGGTGACCAGGGTCCAACCGGTGACGCAACCCTGCGCGCGCAGGAGGGCGCAGACCGCGATCAGGGCCGCGAGGCCGAGGCCCAAGCTCGCCTTCCCGGCCCCCGCGAAGGGAGCTGGGGAATTGGCCAGGTCGGCGGCCGGAAGGATGCCCATCAGCACCGTGCAGGCGCTGATGTAGACGAAGGCCGTGGCGATCACGCCGATCAGGGTGGCTCGCGGCACGTTGCGTGTGGGATTGCGCACTACGCCGGCCGCCGCCGCCGCGCACTCCACGCCCAGGAAGGCCCAAAAGGCGGTCAGCGCCGAGGACCCGACCGCCGAGGTCAGGCCAAGGCCCTGCGGGTTCCAGGAGGCGGCGAAGGTCGCGGGGTGGAAGGCGAACCAGCCGAACGTCGCTGCGACCAGCACCGGCAGGAGCCCGATCGCCAGCGTCAGGCCCTCCATCCGGGCGACCGCGCGCGGCCCGATCCAGGAAACGCCGACGGCAAGCCAGATGGCGGCCAGCGTCACCAACAGCCGTGGCGTGGAACCCGAGAGCGCAGGCACGAGATATCCAGCGGCCCCCGCCACGGCGACTGCGATCGCCGCCGTGCCGACCCAGTTGGTCGCCCAGTAGGCGACGGCCGTCTGGACGCCGAAAAACGGGCCGAGGCCCGCTTCCACGTAGCCGGGCAGCCCCTTAGCGTCGGGCGCCGCCATCCCCAGCCAGGCGAACATCCCCGCCAGCGCCAGGGCAGCTGCAGTCGCCGCGATCCAGCCCAAAATCGAGATCGACCCGACGGCGCCGAGACTGGCGGGCAGGAGATAGATCCCCGAGCCGATCATGCTGCCGGCGACCAGCGCGGTGGCGCCGAAGAGGCCGACGGAGCCATGCGTCGCGGTCGCCGCCTTGGCCGGACCTATGGTCGTTTCGGACGCGCTCATGGAAATCTCCCCCGATGGCGAGGCTAGCACCGATCTTTGACAGAGGTCAGACGGCGTCGGAGAACGTCGGCATGGGGAAGAAACCGAATTTCATCGTGATCCTGGCCGACGACCTGGGCTTTGGCGATCTCGGCTGCGACGGCGGGACGATCATCAAGACGCCGAACCTCGACAAGATGGCGGCCGAGGGCGTACGGCTGACGGACTTCTACGCCTCGGCCAACGTCTGCACGCCTTCGCGGGCGGGCCTCCTGACCGGCCAGTATGCGATCCGCCACGGCCTGGCCCACGAGGTCCTGCAGCCCGCCGACACCAAGGGCCTGCCGGTGGACGCGCTCACCATCCCCAAGGTGCTGAAGGCTGAGGGCTACGCCACCGCCCTGATCGGAAAGTGGCACCTGGGGCATGTGGCGCCGCACTGGCCGCCAATGGTCTACGGTTTCGACGCCTTCCACGGCCTGCCCTACAGCCACGACATGAAGCCGCTGTCGCTCTATGCGGCCGACGCGCCCGACGCGCCGCTGACCGAGAGCGCGGTGGATTTCGAGAAGCTGACACAAGGGTTCTTCGAGCAGACGCTGGCGTTCGTGAAGGAGCACCGCGAGCAGCCATTCTTCGTGCTGCTGGCGCTCACCGCCCCGCATGTGCCGCTGGATCCGAACCCCGACGACCTGACCGGCTCGGCGGCCGGCGCCTATGGCGAGGTGGTCGAAGAGATCGACCTCAACGTCGGCCGGCTGATCCAGGGGCTGAAGGACTTGCGGCTCGATGAGGACACCATGGTGGTCTTCACCTCCGACAACGGACCTTGGTTCGAAGGCTCGTCCGGCCCCTTCCGTGACCGCAAGGGAGGCTCGGCCTGGGAGGGCGGCTTCCGCGTGCCGTTCATCGCGCGCCAGCCCGGGACCTTGCCCGCCGGCCAGGAGAGCGCGGCGCTCTCCTCGAACCTCGACCTGCTGCCGACCCTGGCGGCGATGGCCGGCGCCGCCCTGCCCGCGATCGAGTTGGATGGCCGCGATCTTTCCACCGTGCTGACGGCCGACGCGCCCTCGCCGCACGACGAGATCGTGCTCTTCAACAACACCAAGATCGCAGCAGTCCGGACCGCGCGCTGGAAGTACGTGGTCAGGACCTATTACCGGACATACGACCTCAACCTCGCCCGCTACGGCTATCCCCTGCTCTTCGACATGGCGTCCGATCCCGGCGAGAACTACGGCGTCGCCTATCTCCACCCGCAGGTCGCCGAGGAGATGAAGGGTCGCGTCGAGCGCGCCCGCGCCAAGTACGAGCCAATGGCCGCGGCGTTTCCGGCCCATGTCGCGCCCGCCAGCGCCAAGGACCATCCGGACTGAAGTGCGTCCCCACGACGAGCGAAAGAGATCGAGATGATTGAAACGACGCGCTTGCTGCTGCGGGCCCTGCGGGAGGACGACCTCGCCGCCTAGACCGCGATCTGGGCCAAGCCGGCGGTGGTGCGGTTCCTGCCGAGCGAGGGCGACACGACGCGCGCGGCCGATACGGCGGCGTCGTTCATCGGCCAATGGGCGAGCGCGTGTGGCGCGACGGCTACTGGCCGTGGGCGGTCGTGGAGCGCTCAAGCGGGCGGCTGATCGGCCACGCAGGGCTGCGCTTCTCGGCCGGGCTCAACGCGCCCGAACTTGTCTACATGTTCGACGACAGCGTCTGGGGCCGGGGCTATGCGTCGGAAGCCGCGAACGCCGCATGTGACTTCGGGCGCGACTCCCTCAACCTCGACTACGTCGCCGCCGTGGCCCTGGCGGACAATGCGGGTTCGGTGGGGAGGCGGGCTTCACCTTCGAAGGCGAGACCATGGCGGACAGCTATCGCGTGGTGCGATACGGCCGAAGGCTTGCGGCCGCCGCCTAAGGGGCAGCGGCCCTAGGTTCAGGCCGTCAAGGATTCAGCCGCGGCGCGTCCGTTGGGCTCCGGGACCCGCGCGTCCGGGAAGATGCGCAGGAAGTTCTCTGCGTAGAAGGCGTCCCGCACCGCGTCGCTGCGTTCGCCAAGGAAGCCCTCAAAACGCTTGATCGGATCACGCCCGCCCTCGACGTGCGGATAGTCGCTGGAGAACAGGTAGAGCTCCGGGTTCGACTGGTCGATCAGAGCGCCCACGTCCTCGAAGACAAAGGGCGTGAAGGCCATCTGGCTGGTCAGGGTCTCCGACGGCTTGCGGCTGAACGGGGTCTGGTTCTTGTCGGCGCGGATCCAGTTCTTGGCCACCCAGTCCATCCGAGTCAGCAGCGACGGGACCCAGCCCGCGCCCAGCTCGACGCTCGCGCCGCGCAGCGACGGGAAACGCTCGAAGACGCCGTCGATCAGCATCACCGACAGGAAGGTCTCGGGCCCCTGGTGCAGGATGGCGATGTCCTTGGTGCGCAGGTTCTCGCCGCCGCCCATCCAGTCGGCGACCAGCCCGCGGCCATTGTTCATCCAGGCCTTGGCCTGCTGCAGCGGCGCGCCGCCGACGTGCAGCAGGAACGGCGTCCCGCTCTCGGCCAGGCGGGCCCAGAAGGGATCGAAATCGATGTGGCCAGGCGAGCGCTCGCCGCACGGTCGGTGCGGCACCCAGACCGCCTTGAGGCCCGCGGCCAGGGCGGCGTCCAGCTCGGCGATGGCCAGGGCGGGCTCGTCCAGGGGGATGATCGCCACCCCCAGAAGCCGCGCGTCGCCGCTGCAGAAGTCGGCCATGTGGCGGTTGTGCGCCCGCGTCGCGCCATAGCGCAGCTCAGGGGTGATCTTCGAGGAGGCGGAGAACGGCATGGCGACGCTATGGGTGGCGAACACCAGCTGCTTCTTAAAGCCCAAGAGGTCGAGCGCGCGGCTGCGGTCGGCGGAATCGAACGCCCCCAGCGCCTGGATTTCCTTGGAGCTCTCGATCAGCCGGTCGCCAAGCGCGATCTGTGCGGCCACATGGTCGGCGCTGTGGCGGCTGCCCTGGCCCACGATCACCGCGACCTCTTCATCGGTGACCAGCGAGGCCTTGTAGTTCACCTCGGGAATCTCGTCGCGCAGCTTGGGGTCGGCGTATTTCTTCAGGAAATCAGGCAGCTCCATGATGTGGCTGTCGGCGTCGTAGAACGCCCGATGCGCGGGAGCGTAGGCCATTGTGTTTCCTCCGCGGGCCTTCCGTGCGCGGCGCTGGCCGGTTCAGGACCCTGACGCGCCACTATTGGGCCGCGCCAGAGGCTTGTCACTAGAGCACCACCCGGATCAGGCGCAGGCGGCGCCGGCCTTAGAGCTTTGCCGCTCCGCTCCCCCTCCGCGCCCCGGGTCCCGCAAAGCAATCGCGCGAGCGCCGCGGGAATAACAACTGCCAAGTGTAAGCGCTCTGATCTAAAGTAATTTAATGGTTTTTATATTATTCCCGCTTAGATTGAATTAGACACACGCGTCGCGATAACCGACGCAAGATATTGTGGCATCCACAACGATTAGTTCTAGATGTGGACTAATATTGCAATCTCGTCATATTGATATTGCTGTTATGCGAAAACACAGCTAAGTATTCCTCCGCGTGCGGGGATGTGGCGTAGAACGTTTCTGAGACCAATCTAGCGTGGTCGCCCGCGCCCTGTGGTCGGATACTCGCTTTGGCGAGCCTCCGACTTGCGCGACCTCCACGCGGAGGTGCTGCATGCCTGCTTCAAGACCCGCAATAGAGACGACGATGCCTGGACGTTGCTCGCACTGGGGAAGCCGCCGCTGGCGACCTCGACGTGGCACAAGACCCAGGCGACCCTGACGGATCGCTCGCGCCGAGGGGCGTGAGGCCGCCCCTCCTCATCCACTTTCATGACATCGCGCCCAACGCCGGTGAACCTCGGTTCAGTTCGGCCGCGACCCTTGCTGTCTCGGAGAGACGACAATGACGATTACTGTGAACAACGTCCAACTCATCGTCGACGAAGCGATGCTCGCCTCGAACGACCCCGATGAGGTCGGCGCCTTTGCGGCCACCTACAACTTAGCGCTCGGGTCGGCGGTGTCGGCCATTACGCCAGCCGCCGCCACAACCGACTTCAGCACGACACAGGTAGCGGCCCAGGACGGGTTCTTCACGATCGGGCCCAATACGACGGACCTGAGCTTCGTCGCCAGCGGCGGCAGCCCCGGCGTTCCGCCGACCAACTTCCCCGTCGGAGGAACCAACGGCATCGACAGCGGCCTGAAGACGACGGACGGAACCTCGATCTATCTCTTCCAGTCATCCCAGACCAACAACGTCATCTATGGCGCCATCGGCAACAACGCCGCCAATCCAGCCGCCTTCGTCCTCGCGCTGGACGAACAGACAAGCGGGGGGAACGTCACCAACGCCAAGATGTGGATCGTCCAGTACGCAGCGATCCAGCACCACGGGCAGAACCTCACCGAGGCCGATACGGTCGACCTGCTCAACAAGGTCTTCGTCGCCTCCACGTCCTTCACCCAGAGCATCTTCAGCGACTTCAGCGACGTGCCGGCCGGCTCGCCGATCTTCGCCATGATCGCCGACGACACCAACGCCAACCCGGTCGACTACCTCGTCACCGGCTTCGCGCAAGGAGCGCCCGGCACCGCCATCCAGATGAACGTCAGCAACCAGGGCAGCTTCCCCGGAAGCCTCGCCACCGGCTCGCAGAACCTCGGCCCCGGCTACGGGTTGCGGTTCGACTTGGTGACCGATGGCGTCAACACCTACACGTCGTCGCAAAGCCAATCCGACACCGCCATCGACTTCAACACCCACCAGACCGTGGTCCAGGCGGGATTCTCCATCGTCCAGAACCAGGGCGCCCGGCCGACGGACCTGAAGATCGAGCTCTGGGACTCGCTCTCAAACACTGCCGACGGCCACAGCTTCTTCACCAGCGTCCTTAACCAGGCGTCGCTGTCGATCGACAAGATCCTGGTCGGGACCATCAATCCGGCGACCGGGGTGATCACCCCGCTGTGGGACTCGTCCAACCCCGCCCACGCCAGCCACTTCACCGTCAGCGGCAACGCCATCACGGTGAACGACGTGCTGCTCAACTACGAGGTCGAGATCGTCCGCGCGGGGGGCTTCGACCGGTTCACCGCCACCAACGTCACGACCACCGTCAACAACAAGGGCCAGGTAATCCCCGACACCAACGCCACGGTGGACATCGGGCGGCTGACCTTCGTGAGCACCCAGACCTCCAATGACGCCCAGGAAGTCGGTTCGAAGATCTTGATCGACGACTCCGGCCCGACCATCGCGATCACCGGCACGGTGGGCGCTCTGGACGTGGACGACAGCGGGCTCGCCAATGGAACCAACGTGGGCTTTGGCCTCACCGACACCGTCAACGTGGCGGCCAATTTCACACACACCAACGGCTCCGACGGGGCCGGCGCGGTCAGCTACGCGATGAAGGTCGTCAACGGGACCGATAGCGGCCTGGACGACGTCGCCACCGGCGACAACATCCTGTTACGCCTGAACGGGTCGGGCGTGGTCGAGGGCTACCTCTCCGCGCACACGACGGACGTCGCGTTCACGGTGGCGGTGGACTCCACGGGCGAGGTCACGCTGACCCACCTGCGGGCCATCAAGCACTCGCCGGGCGGGGTCGACGAGACAGCCTCCGCGATCGCCGCCAATGCGGTCAAGGTCACCGGGACCATCACCGACAATGAGGGGGTCGCCACGGGCGACACCGCCTCGGTCGACCTGCCGATCGGCGACAAGCTCAACTTCCACGACGACGAGCCGACAATCTCGGCTCAGAACCCGACGATCAACACCCTGAACGTGGATGACGACACGCTCGGCGCGCCGGGCGCGGACACCATTGACGCCTCGGGCCTGTTCACGAAGGCCTTCGGCGCCGACGGACAGGACGCTGTGACGCCGGTCAGCTACGCGCTCTCGACCACCAATGGCCCGAGCGGCGTGTTCGACGTCGGGAGCGGGCTGCAGGTGCAGTTGAAGACTGTCTCGGGCGTCGTCCATGGCTACATCAACCAGGGCGGCCCAGACATCGACGTCTTCACCGTCAGCGTGAGCGGGGCCGGCATCGTCACGCTCACCCAGCAGCGGGCGATCAAGCACACCGACGTGCCGCCGGCCAGCGACAACAGCGATGACCCGACCAACCTGGTCGGCACGAACCTGATCAAGCTGACTGGAACAGTCACCGACAAGGACGGCGACACGGCCTCGGCCGTCTCCGACCTCACCGGAGCGCTGCAGTTCAACGACGGACAGCCGTCGATCACGGCCGGGTCGGTCACCCCTGCCTCGCTGGCCACCGACGACGATAGCCTCGGCGCGACGGGTGCGGCCAGCACATCGATCGCCGCCAGCTTCACCAAAAACTTCGGGCCCGACGGCGCGGCGGCGTCCAACGACACCACCTACGCCATGACGACCTCAGGCGGCGCGAGCGGCGTCGTTGACGTCGCCTCCGGCCAGTCCGTCCTCTTGAAACTCGATAGCGGCGTGGTCCATGGCTACATCAACCTGGGCGGCCCGGACATCGATGTGTTCACCGTCAGCGTGAACGCCAGCGGCCTGACGACGCTCACCCAGCAGCGGGCGATCCAGCATACCGACGTCGCGCCGGCCAGCGACAACAGCCCTGATCCGACCGGCCTCTCGGGCTCCAACAAGATCGGCGTTCAGGCCACCGTCACGGACAAGGACGGCGACACCAAGTCGGCCACCCTCGACCTGACCCCGGCGATCCAGTTCACCGACGGCCAGCCCTCGATCTCGGCCCAAGCCGCGGGGGCCAACACCCTCGTCGCCGACGATGACAACCTGAACACCGCGATCAAGCACACCTACGACACGAGCTTCACAAAGAGCTTCGGGCCGGACGGTGAGGCCGCCAGCAATCCGACCGTCTACAGCCTGACGACAGCCGGCGGGAACAGCGGGGTCTTCGACACCGCGACCGGTTCACAGGTGCAGCTGGAGCTCGTCAACGGCGTCGTCCACGGCTACGTGGTCATCGGCGCCGTGCATGTGGACGTCTTCACCGTCAGCGTGAACTCCAGCACCGCTGAGGTCACCCTGACCCAGCAGCGGTCGCTGCAGCACGCCGACACCGGTACGCCGACCGACGCAAGCCAGGACCCCTTCGGCCTGGCGGGTTCACTTATCGGCCTCAAGGCCGTGGTCACGGACAAGGACGGCGACACCAAGGAAGCCACCGCCAACCTGACGCCGGCCTTCCAGTTCAACGACGGCCAGCCGACGATCACGGTGGCGCCCTCGCCCGGCGGCAGCGCAGCCACGGCGCTGCATGTGACCAACACGGCGGGGGCGAATGCCACCGGAGCCTTCGGCTTCGATGTCGGCCCCGACCAGCCCGGGCAGTACGGCTCCGGCGTCTCGGACTTCGTCGACGCCAATGCAAACGTGGCGGGGGTGCAGCTCAACCTGAGCGGCACGGTCAGCGGCCCGCCGTCCGCCGCCATCAGCAACACCAGCGTGACGCTGGCGTCGGAAGACGCCAACAACGCGGTGTTCAACTTCAGCTTCGACTATGACAAGGACCCCCTCACCAACGGCGTCCAGACGGGCACCGCGACCGGAACGCTCACCTTCGACAAGGCGGCCGACACCTACACCGTCGCCATAGCCAATCCCGTCCAGGGCTTCAGCTTCAACGTACTCCACACCAGCGAACTCCTGGCCAAGCAGCCCGTCGGCAACAGCGGCCACCCGCCCATCGTTGTGGAGAGGCTTGCCGTCGACAATCCGAACACGTCCGTCGACGAAGACTTCTACGTTCAGTTCACGGCGGACACCACGCCGCTCGGGTTCTCGACCACCGGGGACGTGGCGGGCAGCGCCGATAAGGCTTTCACCGGCGCGAACCACGACTTGGCCGGTGGTGTCGAGACCTGGGTCTCCGCGACACAAAGCACCAACGGCGTGGCCGGTGACACAATCCAGAAGGACGAGCTGCTCAGCCTGAGGTTCTTCAATACCGATATCCTGGGTGACGTCGCCACCGGAACCGAGAAGACCGACCCTACCGCGCTTGCCAGTGGTATTGTCATGAAATTCGATGGCATCGGAGCCAACGAAGACTTGATTGTGATCCTGGATCTCAAGGATCCAATCACGAACGTTGAGATCACGCGGGCCGTGATTGTCGAAAACGCAGATATCTACAAGCTCTCTAATGGCGGCGTTCCGGCGCCGTACAACACCGAGTTCACGCTCGACAACAACGACGGTGTCGTGATCATCGAAAGCAACGATTACAACGGCGCGGGCGATCACTACCAGATCCAGGGCGTCCAGATCATGCAGAGCCCCAACGGCCTGACGGGTCAGGGCATCAACCTGATCAGGGCAGTCGGGGATAACGGCGGCAGCTCAACGACGTCCAACTTGCAGGACTTCGGCGGCAACACTACCGACGTGCTGAAGATCGTGGACATCGGCTTTGTCCAGTCGACCTCCGGGACACAGGACGCCCACCTCGACTTCTCGCTCCAGATCAGGGACGCCGACGCCGACCTGACCACGACGCAGCACCTGTTCGTCGATTTCCTGTCGGCCTGACGGTGATGTTTGGGAAGTTCATCAAAAGGCGGGGTCATACCCCGCCACCGGCCGAGTTCACCATGACCCTGGTGACGGAGGATTGTGAGGGCGACCTCGCCCACACCAATCTGCTTACCGTCAATCCGGATCCCGCCTTCGTCTAGGCGGGAGCGCGGCGGAGGGGTGACCCGGACCCCTCTGGCGCCACGCAGCGAGGATGGCAGTCTTCGCTGTAACCTTCCTCGGCGGAACGCCCGCGCGTTGCACCACCGGCGCGCGGGTTGTCGTTTAGAGGATTAGAACTGCCATCCCATGTCGGTGGGATAGAAAGACAGCGCCGCCGAGCTGACCGCGGCGGCATGCACGCCCTGCAGGGTCAGGCTGTCGCCGGTGTCCCAGGTCAGGGTGACGCTGCCGGTGGCGTCCTCGCCGATTGTAAGGACGTGGCCCTCGCTGGTGACGATCTGTTCGCCGACGCTCAGGTTGTGCGGCGCGGCGTCATGCACCGGGTCGCCCGCGTTGTTGGTCACGTAGCCGAAAGTGAAGAAGATATCTTCGTTCGGCTGGTAGTCGGTGACGGTGTCGTGGCCGCCGCCGTTCTTCAGGACGAACTGGTCGAAACCGCCGCCGCCGGTGAGCCGGTCGTCACCTGCTCCACCGTTCAGGTAATCGTTCCCGGCGCGGCCATCGATCGAGTCGGCCCCGTTGGTGCCGATCAATCGGTCGTCGCGACCGCTGCCCGAGATAATGTCGCCGGTCGTGGGCTGTCCGGCGTGCCCGTTTCCACTTGTCTTAGACATTGCAACCTTTCCTAGAGATCAGCCATCGATTTTCAGGAGGCTCCCGAAATACAATAGCTGCTACATCTCTTAGGATAGGGGATCGTGGCTAATGAATCACTTAGATGAGGCAGATTTCAGGTCACTATTAATAAATGTTTACTGACGCAATTAAGAAATATATTAAAGTTCCGCGCGATTGAACGCTGCCTGCGACAGCCTCTGCACCACCAATGAAAGCGGTCGAGTGGGAGAATCCGGATCGGCGGTCGGCCTAGTGCCGCTGCTCCACCGGCGCGACACGCCACTTGGGCGGGGGCGGAACATAAGCGCGGAAGGCGTCGATCGCCTGGGCCGTGGTGTCAGCGTAGATCAGCATGTCGGCGTACTGCTGGGTGGTGAAACCCTTGTCGGCCATGTTCTGCACCAGGCTGCGCATCAGGTCGTAGTAACCATTGACGTTGACGAAGCCGCAGGGCTTGGCGTGGAAGCCGAGCAAGGCCCAGGTCCACTGCTCGAAGATCTCTTCGAAGGTGCCTGGGCCGCCCGGCAGGCACAGGAAGCCGTCGGCTAGCTCGGCCATTCCCCACTTGCGCTCATGCATGGAGTTGACGATCCGCAGCTCCGTCAGGCCGCGGTGGCCGATCTCCTGGTTCACCAGATCGGCGGGCATGACGCCGATCACCTTGCCGCCGGCGGCCAGCGCCGCATCGGCGACCGCGCCCATCAGCCCTACCTTGCCGCCGCCGTAAATCAGGGTCAGTCCGGCCTTGGCGATGGTGGTTCCGGCGGTCACCGCCTCGGCGAGAAAGGCCGGATCGGCGCCAGGTCCGGAGCCGCAGTAAACACAGATGCTTTTCACGCGCGGGCCCGTCTGAGCGATCCAAGGAGCGGCAGGCTGATAGGCCGATTGGACAACGATGTCACGGTCCCGGCTGGTCTACCGGCTTTTCGCCCGCTACATAGCTTGCACGGTCCGTCAAAATCGATGGCCGGGCGCCGTCATCTGCGGCGCAAGACTCTATCTCGGTTAGGTCACGCGAATGTCGAGCGGCACGGTCAAGTGGTTCAATACCGCCAAGGGATTTGGCTTCATTCAACCGGACGATGGCGGATCTGACGTCTTCGTCCATATCTCAGCGGTCGAGCAGGCGGGCCTTCGCGGCCTGAATGAGGGCGATCAGGTTTCCTTCGAGCTCGAGCAGGACCGCCGGTCCGGCAAGCTCTCGGCGGGCCAGCTGGTGGTCACGGGCCAAGGCGCGGCTCCGTCGCGTGGCGGCGGCGGCGGCGGCGGTTTTGACCGTCCGCGCGGCGGTGGCGGCGGCTTCGGCGGCGGCGGCGGTGGTTTCGACCGTCCGCGCGGCGGCGGCGGCGGACGTCCCGGCGGCGATCCGGCCGGTGCAGGCGCCGGCACGGTGAAGTGGTTCAACCCCACCAAGGGGTTCGGCTTCATCCAGCCCGACGACGGCGGCCAGGACGTGTTCGTGCATATCTCGGCGGTCGAACAGGCCGGTCTGCGCGGCCTGAACGAAGGTCAGACGGTGGCCTACGACCTCGAGGCGGACCGCCGCAGCGGCAAGACCTCGGCGACCAACCTTCGGGTCACCGGCTAAGACGAGATTGAGCTTTCCTCTCCCGTTCGCGGGAGAGGATCTCTGCTCTAGAACAGCCCCGCCAGGAGGTTGATCGTCAGCGCGACGATCACCGTGTTGTAGGCGAAGGCGAACAGGCTGTGGGCCGTGCCCAGCCTGCGCAAAGCCTTGTCGGTGAAGGCGATGTCCGCAGTCTGGGACGCCACGCCGATGACGATCGAGAAGTGGAGGAAATCCCAATAGTCGGGCGCCTCCTTGCCCGGGAACAAGAGGCCGCCCGCGTCGCCCAGCCGGCCGGCCGCGGCCGTGTAGTAGGCGTGCGCATAGTGCAGGGCGAAGTTGAGCTGCACGAAGTACCAGCTCATCGCCACCGTAAAGAAGGCCAGCGCCACATAGACCCCCCGCGCCAGCCCATGCTCGGCCTTGGCGGCTGAGAGCTCCATGGCGATCGCCACGACGCTCACCACGGAAGCCAGGAGGATCAGCACGAGGACCACGGCCCGGCCCTCGTCGGCCTTGGCCGCATGTGTCCGGATGGCCTTCTGGTCCTGGTTGGACATGTAGAGGGTCATGAGGCCGGTGAAGGTCAGGCACATGACGTCCCAGCCCGCCACGCCTGCGGTGACCGTTCGGAGTTCTGTGAAATAGGCCAAGGCCAGGCTCGCCGCGAACCCCGTCAGCATCGAGCCCACGAGCCTGGGCCGCGTCACGAAGGCGCCGACGATCGCCGGGCGTCGTCGGGCGGGGGTCCTGGCCATGGTTCGCGCTCCCTCGGGGACCGACCATCGCCCGAGTCCCACAGGCCACGCCAGAGCGCGGTCTGAAGCCCTGCCCTAGGGCTTGGCGGGCGAAATCCGCGCGATCCCGCCGCCCGGCAAGCGGGTCTGATAGGACCCGAAGCGCGGGTCAGGGTGCATGTAGTCGGTCGAGACGTATTGGGCGCCGGAGGCGAAGGCGG
>Ga0207676_10001085_pt1 | contig 20668 bp, 17 predicted proteins | sample KBSSwiS72_FD_184307 | JGI IMG/M metagenome (GOLD analysis project Ga0207676, IMG submission 184307) | Switchgrass rhizosphere microbial communities from Kellogg Biological Station, Michigan, USA - KBS Switchgrass S7-2 (SPAdes) (version 2) | ecosystem: Host-associated > Plants > Roots >...
AAGTCGATCGGCGTACTCGACTGGGATCTGGCGAATTTCGGCGCCAGCTTGACTGGTCGTTACATCTCGAAGCTGCGCGAAACCGCGGCCTCGGGCGGCGGCAACGTAATGAACAAAAAGTTCTACACGGACCTGCAGCTGCGCTGGAGCCCGAGTTGGCTCAACCACCAGTTCGGCTTCGCGGTCGGCGCTAACAATCTGCTCAACACGAAGGCGCCCGGCTGCTTCAGCTGCGATCTCAACAACTTCGACCCGACCATGTACGACGTGCCAGGCCGGTTCTATTACATCCGCGCCGGCGTGAAGCTCTAAGCTTCATCTCTGCGCCATTTCGGGGCGGTTCGGCGATGCCGGGCCGCCCCTTCTTTTATCCGGCGCTTGAACCTTTGCCCGATCCGCCCGATGTAGGCTGGCGCCACCAACAAAGGATCCGTTTTCCGTGACCGACCATCAGGACATCGTCTCGCAGCTCGTTCCCATCGTTATCGAACAGTCCAACCGGGGCGAGCGCAGCTTCGACATTTATTCGCGGCTGCTGCGTGAGCGGATCGTGTTCATTACCGGCGCGATCGAGGACCATATGGCGTCGCTCGTCACCGCCCAGTTGCTCTTCCTCGAGTCCGAGAACCCGAAGAAGGACATCTTCATGTACATCAACTCGCCGGGCGGCGTGGTCACCGCCGGTCTCGCGATCCACGATACGATGCAATACATCCGGCCCAAGATCAGCACCGTGTGCATCGGTCAGGCAGCATCGATGGGCAGCTTCCTGCTCGCGGCGGGTGAGCCGGGCTTGCGGGTTGCGCTGACCAACAGCCGGATCATGGTCCACCAGCCATCGGGCGGCGCCCAGGGCATGGCCTCGGATATCGAAATCCAGGCGCGCGAGATTCTGCGCATGCGCCAGCGGCTCAACGAGCTTTACGCGAAGTACACCGGCCAGAAGATCGAGGCGATCGAGATCGCGATGGACCGCGACAAGTTCCTCGAGGCCGACGAAGCCAAGGAATTCGGGATCATCGATGAGGTGTTCGGCACCCGTCCGCCCGCGGGCGAGGATGGCGGCACCGGCGCCGGGGACGTCACGCCGGCCTAACGGGACTATTCGGGGGAGGGGACGATCGGAATTTTCGGCCGAGCGGCAGTCGCAGGCGCAGCGTTGCTCTTATGCAGCGCGGTGTCCGCCGAGACGGTGGACGTTCACGCCGGGCGATTGATCGATCCGGGAAGCGCCAAGGTGCTAACCGACCAGCGCGTGCGTATCGTCGATGGCAGGATCGCCACGATCGCCCCATGGCGCACGGGCGACGGCCCGGCGGCGGTCGACTGGACGGGCTTCACCGTCCTACCCGGGCTGATCGATCTCCACACCCACCTTGCCGACGGCGCGATCGACATTACCGAGAGCGATCCGGCGGCGCCGCTGAAGAGGAGCGAGGCGCGAACGATCCTCCGGGGTGTCGTGGCCGCGCGGCTGGAGTTGCGCAGCGGATTCACCACGGTGCGCGATGTCGGCGTCTATCGCGGTCTGACCGATATCGCGCTGCGTGATTCGATCAATGCCGGCGAAGTCGAAGGCCCGCGGATGTGGGTTGCCGGTGGCTATATCACGACGCCGGGCGGCGGTGGCGAGATCGACGCGCTCGCGCCCGATATCCCGCTGCCCGAGACCTTCCGCATCGGCGAGGTCCACAATGCCTCGGAGGCGCGCGACCGGGCGCGTTACTTGCTTGATCACGGGGCCGACTTCATCAAGCTGATTGCGACCGGCGCGGTGCTCGCGCTCGGCAGCGAGCCTGGCGCGCTCGAACTGTCGCCGGAAGAGATGCAGGCGGCGTGCGACGAGGCCAAGCTACGCGGTAGTTACTGCATCGCGCACGCCCATGGCGCCGAGGGCATCAAGGCTGCGATCCGCGCTGGGGCGCGGACGATTGAACATGCGAGCTATCTCGACGCCGAAGGGATTGCGCTGGCCAAGGCGCGCGGCGTGTGGCTCGACATGGATATTTACAACGGCGACTGGATCAACGACGTCGGGGTCAAGCAGGGCTGGCCGGCCGAATATCTGCGCAAGAATATCGAAACGACCGACGTTCAGCGGCGCGGCTTCGCCGCGGCGGTGAAGGCGGGGGTGAAACTGACCTTCGGGACCGATGCGGGTGTCTACATGTACGGCCTCGGGGCTCGCCAGTTCGCCTACATGGTGCGCTACGGGATGACGCCGATGCAGGCGATCCAGGCGGCAACCAGCGAGGCGGCGCGGGCGCTCGGCAAGGACGGCCAGGTCGGCAGCCTCGCCCCCGGCGCGTACGGCGACCTGGTCGCGGTCAAGGGCGATCCGCTGACCGACATCCGCGTCCTCGAGCATGTCGAAGGGGTGATCAAGGGCGGCCAGATCGTCCGCTGATTGGCCAGTGATCGCTTTTCAATGACTTTGAACTTGCTAGACTGAGCGCGCCGGATTGCATTGATTTCGAGGGGGCGTGCGTGCGTTTATGGTGTGTGCCGGTCGTGGCGCTGGCGTTGACTGGGGCAAATGCGGAGGGGTTCGAAAGCAAACCCGTGACAACCGAACAGGCGTCGGTCCCCGATGACGCCGAGGCGATTCTCAAGCAGTATTTTGATCAGCTATATGACCACCACTACGACCAAGCGCTCGCCCTGGCGTCGCAGCTTCATCCCGATCCGGACAACAAGACCGGAACCGCAATTGTGGCCGGGCTCCGCGCGAGCGCGTTCCTCGGACTCAAACGAGACTCCGAAGCAAAAAGGCTGATCGCCGAAGCTGAGCGGCTCGCGCCGCAGGAGTCGTTCCCAACGACCACTATCCTTCAGGGCAGCCTGATCGCCGATCGGTTCGAGTTTGCGGCCGACGCACTCGACCGGCTCATCGCGAGATTTCCCGATATCGCGCGCGAGCAGCCGGTGCAGCTCGTCGGTTATTTCCTGCGGCACGAGCCGGATGGCCAGGAGCAGCGCAACGACGACCGTCGGGTGGCGCTCGCTCGCATCGGGTTTGGCGGCAGCGCCGACGGGGATTGGCTAGCCGCCGGCGCCATCGACATTCTGGCTAAGCGAGGTGACCTTACCGGAGCAGCTGCTCTCCTGCCTTACGTCGACGATCCCCAAACGATCGAGAACATGTTGGTCCAGAAGCGCTATTCGGCATTGTGGCCGAAAGTTGAGGACCGCGCCGGGTTGCATCTGACCAAGGTCCGCGTCTCGTCCGTGGCAAGCGCCGAGCAGGACTATTTGAAAGCGCCCGAAGACCACGAGAAGCTAAAAGTTTATATCAACGCTCTGCGCCGTGCAGGCCGGCTGAACGACGCCATTGCTTTGCGTTCCAAGCTCCCCGCGACGAATGAAGCGATCGCCAAGTCTGACGAGGATTCAGCCTGGTCAATCAACGATGTCGCGCTGGCCCTCCATGAGGCGGGCCGCGCGGACGACGCCGATCAGATGTTTGCGATGCTCAACGAAGTGCCGATGGAAAAGGCCGGGTGGCGGGTGAGCATGATCATCAATCGGCTCGAGCTGTTGGTGGCCGACGGAAAGTTCGACAAGGCTGCGATATTGCTCGACGCGACCGAGTCGTCAGCCAAGGTGGACGGCAGCGAATATGCTCAGCAGCTCGTTCGGCGACTCAAATTTTGCACGCTGAGTTCACTCGGCCGGAAGGCTGAAGCGGCGAAGGTTCGCCCCGACATGCTGGCCCATGCCAAGGATGCGCCGCAACCGACCGTCGAGGGGTTGCTGTGCGCGGGAGAGATCGACCAGGCCGAGCAGCTAACGATGCAGACGCTCAACGACCCCAAAGCTGCTCCGGCCAAGAAACGGACATTCGAGGAGGATTTTGTGCGAGCCCTTCAGCCAGTGCCGCTGACGAGCGACGACCCGTCGGTCTGGGTGAACAGTTTGACGGCGCTTAAGGGTCGCCCGGCGATCGCGGCCGCCTACCACCGCCTCGGTCGCGACATGCCGGCCGAATATCTGGCGACAAAGGCCAAATAACAATTCTTTGTTCTTCTCTTGTTCTCCTAGAACATATCAGATACAGACTGTCTCCACCGGCGGGGCTTGGCCGCCATGCCAGGCGGAATGACCGCTTGCATTGACGAGGGAGACAGGGTCATGGCAGCGCAGCTCAAAGTCATTGGAAGCGAAGTGGAAAGCCCCCGCATGGACCGCCAGAAAGCGCTAGAAGCAGCGCTCGCGCAGATCGACCGCGCGTTCGGCAAGGGCTCGGCGATGAAGCTCGGCAGCCGCGAGAAAATGGAGATCGAGACGGTCTCGACCGGCAGCCTCGGGCTCGACATCGCGCTCGGCGTCGGCGGCCTGCCGCGCGGCCGGGTGATCGAGATTTACGGGCCCGAGAGTTCGGGCAAGACGACGCTTGCGCTGCACGCCATCGCCGAGGCGCAGAAGGTCGGCGGAACCGCCGCCTTCGTCGATGCCGAGCATGCGCTCGATCCGGGCTACGCCAAGAAGCTCGGGGTCAACATCGACGAGCTGATCGTGTCGCAGCCCGACACCGGTGAGCAAGCGCTTGAGATCGTCGATACGTTGGTGCGTTCCAATGCGGTCGACGTGCTGGTGATTGATTCGGTCGCCGCGCTGGTGCCGCGGGCCGAGATCGAGGGCGAGATGGGCGACAGCCACGTCGGCCTCCAGGCGCGGCTGATGAGCCAGGCGCTGCGCAAGCTGACCGGGTCGATCAGCCGCTCGCGCTGCACCGTCATCTTCATCAACCAGGTGCGGATGAAGATCGGCGTGATGTACGGTAATCCCGAAACCACGACCGGCGGCAACGCGCTCAAATTCTACGCCTCGGTCCGCCTCGACATTCGCCGCACCGGCCAGATCAAGGACCGTGATGATATCGTTGGCAACACGACGCGGGTCAAAGTGGTCAAGAACAAGGTCGCGCCGCCGTTCAAGCAGGTCGAATTCGACATCATGTACGGCGAGGGCATTTCCAAGGTCGGTGAGATCCTCGATCTCGGGGTCAAGGCCGGGCTGGTCGAGAAGTCGGGCGCGTGGTTCAGCTATGACAGCGTGCGGGTCGGTCAGGGCCGCGAGAACGCCAAGGTCTACCTCAAGGAAAATCCCGACGTCGCGCAGCGGATCGAAAATGCGATCCGCGGGCGGACCGAGGAAGTCGGCGAGGCGCTGATGGTTGGGTCCGGTCCGGACGACGGCGACGAAGTCGCGGCCGAATAGTGCTTAGGCCTCGGGCGGGATCGGCGCGAACAGCCGTCTCGGCTCGGTGAGGACGATCGCGACGAAGCCAAACGCGGTGCAGATCGCGGTGCCGACGACGAACGGCGTTGCGGTCCCGTCGAAGCGCTGACCGATGAAGAAACCGATCGCGGCCGCGCCGAGCGTCGAAATGACTCCCTGAACCGACGACGCGGTGCCCGCGATCGGCGCCATGTGCTCCATCGCCAGTGTACTGAGATTGGACGAGGCGAGCGCGAAGCAGCACATGGTCAATCCCTGGAGCACGACGAAGCTGGCCAAAGTCTCACCGCCGACGAGCGCCAGGACGGCATGGATCGCGCTGATCGCGACCAAAGCGGCGGCGGCCGAATGACCGACGCGCCGCAAGCCGAAGCGGCCGACGATGCGGCTGTTGGTCCACGACGCAAAGGCCATCGGCGCGGCGATCGCGGCGAACACCAGCCCGATGAAGCGGGCTTCGTGGAACGCGTCGAACACGATCTGCTGGATCGAGGAAATGTAGGCGACCAGCGCCGAAAAGATGATTGTGACCGCAATGGTGTAGCCGCGTGACTGCGGCTCGCGGACGGTGGCGGCAATCGCGCCGAACATCTCGCGCGGGTTGAGCGAGCGACGATATTCGGGGTGCAGGGTCTCGGGCAGCCGCCACGTCGACCACGCCAGCATGATTAGCGCATAGCCGCCGAGGACGAGGAAGATCACCCGCCACGACGCGACCAGCAGGATCGCCTGGCCGATGTTGGGCGCGAGCACCGGGACCAGCATGAAGACCATGAACACCAGGCTCATCACCCGCGCCATCGCTTCGGCTTCGAACAGGTCGCGGACCATGGCGACGACGAGGACGCGGGTGACCGCGGCCGACGCGCCCATCGCGATCCGGCCGGCGATCAGCAGCGGAAAGCTTCCCGCGAACGCGCACAGCAAGGCGAACAGGCAATAGAGCGAAATGCCCGCGGCAAGCACCGGCTTGCGCCCAAAACGGTCGGCGAGCGGGCCCCAAAGTAGCTGGGTCGACGCGAAGCCGGCGAAATAAGCGATAACTACCAATTGCCGCTCATTCTCCTGGGCAACGTTGAGCGACTGGCCGATCGCGGGCAGGGCGGGCACCATCGCATCGATGGCGAAGGCATTGAGCGCCATCAGCCCGGCGAGCATCGCGGTCATCTCGCGCATGCCCGGGCGCTTGACGCCGTCGTGGGAGAGGGATTCGAACATCGGGACGCGCCTGCTGGCCGATTGCGCCCGAGCGTGCAACATAAGCGGAACGGGAGGCGGGCGATTGAACGAGACTGTGGCAAAGGTGCGCCTGATCGGGCTGCCGACCGACAGCCATTCGTCGTTCCTGCGTGGTCCGGCCGCGGCGCCTCCGCTGATTCGCGCCGCGCTGCATTCCGAACACGGCAACATGGCGACCGAGGGCGGGCGGGAGATCGGCATCGATATTGAATTGGAGGATGCCGGCGACCTGCCGCTCGACGAAACCGACGAGGACATCGGGCGGATCGCGAACGCCGCACGGGAGGCCGCGAGTGATGGCGCTGTTCCGATTTTTCTCGGTGGCGACCATATGGTCACCTTCCCGATCGTTGCCGGCCTCGCCGAGGTCCACGGCGCAATCAACATCCTCCATTTCGACGCTCATCCGGACCTTTATCAGGACTTTGGCGGCGATCCGCTGAGCCATGCCTCGCCATTCGCCCGGATCATGGAGCGCGGGCTGGCCGGGCGGCTCGTCCAGGTCGGTATCCGGACGCTCAATCGGCATTGCCGGGAACAGGTCGACAAGTATGGCGTCGAGGTTGTGGAAATGCGCGCTTTCGACGCGGCCTCGGTGCCGATCCCGCAAGCGCCACTGTACATCAGCATCGATCTGGACGCGCTCGACCCGGCCTTTGCGCCGGGGGTTTCGCACCATGAGCCTGGCGGGCTCAGCGTGCGCGACATCCTCTCTGTGCTGCACCGAATTGACGCGCCGATCGTCGGCGGGGACGTGGTTGAGTACAATCCAACGCGCGATATCAATGGCATGACGGCCGTGGTTGCGGCCAAGCTGGTCAAGGAACTCGCCGCGTTCGCGGCAAAGGAGGATCAATGAGTGTAATGGTTTCGCGCCGAACGATGCTCGGCGGTGCTGCGGCGGTGGCAATGACCGTGCCCTTGAGCCGGGTCATGGCCGAGGCCGTCGAAGCAACGCCGTCGATCCCGATCCCGCCGCCGATCAGCGGCGCTGAGCGGGTGCAGCGCCTCGCTCGGGCCAAGGAGTTGATGCGCGCGGCGGGCATCGGCGCGATCATCGTCGAATCCGGGCCCGGTCTCGATTATTACACCGGCGTCCAGTGGTGGCGGAGCGAGCGGCTGACCGGGGTCGTCATTCCCGCCGAAGGCGACCCGATCATCGTCACGCCCTTCTTCGAGCAGCCGAGCATCGCCGAAATGCTCAAGGTGCCGGCCGAGATCCGGACGTGGAACGAGGACGAAGAACCATTGAAGCTAATCGCCGACTTCCTGCACGAACGGAAGCTCGCCGACCGGCCGGTCGCATTTGAGGAAACCAACCGTTTCTTCATTGAGGACCGCCTGAAGCAGCAATTGCCCGGCACCTCGATCGTTAACGCCAACCCGGTTGTCCGCGCCCAGCGAATGATCAAGTCGCCGGCCGAACTGGCCCTGATGCAGGCGGCCAATGGCATCATGCTCGCATCGCTGCGTTATGCCGGGGAGCGGACAAAGGCCGGCATGACTCCGGCGGACATCGACGCGATGATCGCTGCCGTGCACAAAAGGATGGGCTCGGCTTACGACGGCGGCCTGGTCCTCGTTGGCGAGGCTTCCGCTTATCCCCACGGCAGCAAGAAACCGCATGTCGTGCAGCACGGCGACATTGTGCTGATGGACTGCACGTCATCGGTGCACGGCTACCAGGCTGACATCACGCGGACGTTCGTTGTCGGCACTCCGTCTGCAGCGCAGCGCAAGCTGTGGGACCAGGTCCATCGCGGCCAGCAAATCGCGATCGAGTCCGCGAAGGTCGGCCTGCCCGCGGGCGCGGTCGATGACGCGGTGCGCAAGGTCTACGAGAGCTGGGGCTTCGGGCCGGGTTACCGACTGCCCGGTCTGTCCCACCGCACCGGCCACGGCATCGGCATGGAAGTCCACGAGCCGGTGTATCTCGTCCACGGCGAGACCACACCGCTGGCGCCCGGCATGTGCTTTTCCGACGAGCCCGGACTCTACATCCCGGGCAAGTTCGGCGTGCGGCTTGAGGATTGCTGGCACATGACCGAAAGCGGGCCGAAGTTCTTCACCCAGCCGCCGCCGAGCATCGATCGCCCGTTCGGCTAGAAGTGGTCGCTTCCCGCGGGCGGCAGAGGCCGATGTGACGGCGCATGCGGCGGTTCGATATCCGCCGGTTCCTCGGGATCGAGCGTTCCTTCCCAGCGTGCGACGACGCTCGCCGCGACGGCGTTGCCGACGACGTTGGTCGCCGAGCGACCCATGTCGAGGAAATGATCGACCGCGAGGATCAGCAACAGGCCGGCCTCGGGAATCTTGAACATCGACATGGTCGCGGCGATCACCACGAGGCTCGCGCGCGGCACGCCGGCCATGCCCTTCGAGGTGATCATCAACACCAGCAGCATGGTGATTTCCTGGCCGAGGCTGAGGTCGATGCCATAGGCCTGGGCGATGAAGATCGTCGCGAAGGTCATGTACATCATCGACCCGTCGAGGTTGAACGAATAACCCAGCGGCAGGACGAAGCTGGCGATCCGCGGCGGCACGCCGAAGCGGTCGAGCGCTTCGAGGGTGCGCGGGTAGGCGGCTTCGCTTGATGCGGTCGAGAAAGCGAGCACGATCGGGTCGCGGATGTAGCGGACCAGGTGGCGCGTGCGCGGACCGACAATGACGAAGCAGGCGGCGATCAGCAACGTCCACAGGATTGCGAGCCCGAGATAGAAGCTGCCGACAAACTTGCCCAGCGTCAGGATGATTGTCGGGCCTTTTTCGGCAAGGGCGCTGGCGACCGCTGTGAAGACCGCGAACGGGGCGAAGCGCATCACATAATCGGTTAGCTGGAGCATGACCTTGACCAGCGCTTCAACGCCGCGAACGATTGGCTTGCCCTTGTCGCCAACCGCGGTCAGCGCGACCCCGAAGAAGCAGGAGAAAATCACGATCGGCAGGATCTCGTTGGTGCTCATCGCCTCGAAAATCGACGCCGGCACCAGGTGCGCGACGAAATCCTTGAGGTTGAAGGCGGCGGTTTCGACACCGCTCGCGGCGGTCGCCGGCGGGATCGGCAGATTGAGGCCAATACCCGGGTGAAGTGCGGTGACGATGATCAGGCCCAGGGTCAGCGACACCAGGCTGGCGCCGATGAACCAGCCGAGCGAACGCACCGCGACCCGCCCCAGCGCCGCGATGTCGCCCATATGTGCGATGCCCGCGACCAACGTTGAGAAGACCAAGGGCGCGATGATCATTTTGATCAGGCGGAGGAAGAGCGCCGTGACAATGCTGAGATATTCGGCGATCGATTTCAGCCGCTCGGCGCTCGCCGGACTGCCGTCGTCGATCGCGTAATTCAGCGCCCAGCCGGTGATCAACCCCAGCACCAGGGCGATCAGGATGAATTGGGTCAGTCTTTTGGCCAATGCCATTCCCCTTGCAGACCGCGACCCAAGCGGGCGGGGCGAGCGGCGTCAAGCTTCACAGGCGCTGGTCGACTGGGCTAGGGCGCGCGTCATGGCTGCAGACAGTGAAAATCAAGCTGATGTGATCGCCTTCGGGCGCAGCGTACTGCACGACGAGGCGCGGGCGCTCGACGCCTTGGCCGACGGCCTCGGTTCGTCGTTCGAGGATGCGGTCGGGCTGATCCTTACCTGCAAGGGCAAGATCATCGTCAGTGGGCTCGGCAAGTCGGGCCACGTCGGGCGCAAGATCGCTGCGACGTTCGCTTCAACGGGAACCACGGCGACCTTCCTCCATCTCGCCGAGGCGATCCACGGCGACCTCGGGATGGCGGCCAAAGGCGATGTCGCGATCCTGATCTCGCAAAGCGGCGAGACGCCCGAACTCGAGGCGGTGATCGACCATTTTCGGGCGGTCGGCAGCCCGATCATCGCGATCACCGGCAATGCGGGATCGATGCTCGCCGAAGCCGCGACCACGCCGCTGATACTGCCGCATTGGGCGGAAGCCGGCCCGGAATCGGTTGCTCCGACCAGCTCGACCACCATGACGCTAGCGCTTGGCGACGCGCTGGCGATGACCGTTATGCGGCAAAAGGGAGTTACGCGGACCGAGTTCGGGCTGCTCCATCCCGGAGGTTCACTTGGCGCGCGGCTCAAACCCGTCAGCCGCTTGATGCACAAGGGCAAGGCGCTGCCACTGACCCGCGAGGCCAGTTCGATGCACGACACGGTCGTCGAAATGACCACCAAGCGCCTCGGCCTGGTCGGCGTGATTGACGAGGCGGGCCATCTCACCGGCGTGATCACTGACGGCGATCTACGCCGCAACATTGAGCGCGGGCTCGAGCATGTTGCGGCCGAGTTCATGACCTGCGATCCCAAGACCATCGCCGCGGATGCGCTGGTCGACGACGCTTTGACCCTGTTCGACGAGTATCGGATCACGGCCCTGTTCGTGGTCGAACAGGATGCGAGCGGAAAAACACCGGTCGGTGTGCTCCATATCCACGATTGCCCGCAGGCGCGATGAACACCATCATCCTGATTCCGGCGCGATTTCAGTCGACGCGCTACCCGGGCAAACCGCTGGTCGAATTGAAGGGGGCCAGTGGCACGCCGAAGCCGCTGATCCAGCGCAGCGTCGATGCCGCGCGCAAGGTCGCGGGCGTTTCTGGAGTATTCGTGGTCACCGATGATGAGCGGATTGCCGATGCCTGCACGGCGTTTGGGGTCGGCGTAATCATGACTTCATCCGCATGCCGCAACGGGACCGAGCGCTGCGCCGAAGCGTTGGCCGCGCTCCACGAACCCGATCTGGTGATCAACTTTCAGGGCGACGCGTTGTTGACGCCGCCGGGGTTCGTCGAGGCATTGATCGCGCGCATGGAGTACGACAGCGACGCTTTGGTCGCGACTCCGGCGATGCTTCTGCGGAGCGACGAGGTTCGAGCGTTACAGGCCGAGGAAGCGGCGGGCCGGGTCGGCGGAACCACGGTTGTCACGGACAATGCTGGCCGTGGGCTCTATTTCTCCAAGCGCCTGATCCCGCATCTGCCAACCGGTGCGCTCGACGCCGAAATGTCGCCCGTGCGGCTGCACGTTGGGGTTTACGCCTATCGGCCCGAGGCGCTCGAGCGCTATGTCGCAACCCCGGTCAGTGAGCTCGAGACGTTGGAAGGGCTCGAGCAATTGCGGTTTCTCGCCGCCGGCATCCCGGTAGCGGTCGTTGACGTTGCGACGCCATCTTTTGCGCTGCGGGAGCTTAACAATCCCGAGGATGTTGCGCCGATCGAGCAGGCGCTCGCGGAGGCCGGGCTCGAATGAGCTTTTGGGCGACGCTCGATCCCAAATACGGCGTGATTCTGTGCGACGTGTGGGGCGTCGTTCACGACGGCGTGAACCTCTATCCCGGCGCGGCCGAGCGCCTGCGGCAATGGCGCAACGAGGGCCGCAGCGTCATCCTGATCACCAACGCGCCGCGGACCGCGGATTCGGTCGAATCGCAACTCCGGCGCATTGGCCTGCCGCGCGACGTCTGGGACGGGATCGCGACGAGTGGCGAGGCCGGCATCGAGGCGTTGAATGCACTCGGCGAACCGGTTGGCTTCCTCGGAACCGACGCCGACCGGAAAATCCTGGAGGGCCGCGGCGTGCGGATCGCTGACGGCGAAAGCTTCACCGACCTGGCTTGCGCGGGCCTCGAGCAAACGCGGCCGCACGTCGAAGGCTATCGGGTCGATCTCGTGCGCTGGGCCGGCCGCGATGTCCGACTGCACTGCTTGAATCCCGATCGCGTCGTCATTCGGGGCGGCGTTCCGGAGCCATGCGCGGGGGCCATTGCTGATGTTTACCAAGGCCTCGGGGGTCACGTAATTTGGTACGGCAAGCCCTATGAAGCGATATATCGCCATGCCCTGCACCTGGCCGGAAACCCAAGGGTGAACGAGGTGCTGGCGATCGGTGATTCAGTTCGGACCGACGCCCTTGGCGCGGCCCGGATGGGGTTCGATTTCGTGTTCGTGGCCTGCGGAATTCACGCCGGCGAGCCATTTCCGAAGGATTTTGAGGGTGACGAAGGTTTAATCTGGCGACCGGTGGCGGTTGTCGATGGGCTTCACTAGATAGCCCCGATGAAACTGCTCGGACGCTCCGTTGGGATCGACCAACCCCTGTTCCTGATCGCCGGCCCATGCGTGGTCGAAAGCGAGGAGCTGCAGCTGCGCACCGCCGAGCGCCTCAAGGCGATCACCGACAAGCTCGGTATCCTGCTGATTTTCAAATCCAGCTTCGACAAAGCTAACCGCTCGTCGGACAAGAGTTTTCGCGGGCCCGGGATGGACGAAGGGCTGCGCATTCTTGAGAAAGTACGAGCCGAACTCGGCTTACCGATCCTAACCGACGTCCACGATATTCCGCAGATCAGGCCGGTCGCCGAAGTCGTCGATGTGCTCCAGACGCCTGCGTTCCTCGCCCGGCAGACCGACTTCATCCATGCCGTCGCGGCGTCGGGCAAGCCGGTGAACATCAAGAAAGCGCAGTTCATGGCGCCCCACGATATGACCAATGTCGTCGACAAAGCGCGGAACGCGGCCCGGGCCGGGGGGGTTAACGACGCCACGATCATGGTGTGCGAGCGTGGGGTGACCTTCGGCTACAACAATCTCGTTAGCGACATGCGGAGTCTCGCGATCATGCGCGAAACCGGCTGTCCGGTGGTGTTCGACGCGACCCACAGCGTCCAACTGCCGGGCGGGCAGGGGACGAGTTCGGGCGGTCAGCGTGAATTTGTTCCGGTTCTAGCACGCGCCGCCGTGGCGACGGGCGTAGCGGGCCTGTTCATGGAAACGCACCCCGATCCTGCCAATGCTATGTCCGACGGGCCCAACGCGTGGCCGCTCGACCGGATGGAGAGCTTGCTGACTACCCTCGTCGAGCTCGACCAGCTGGTGAAGCAGCGGGGTTTCGAGGAAACGTCGCTGTGAAGCCGACGGTATTTATTCAGGCCAACGCGCGGCAGCGGATTGGCGCGAAGATCTCGGCCTACAGTTGCAAGCGTAACAGCCACAGTCCGGATCGTTTCGACGTCAAGATCATGATGGCCGAGGACTTTCCGCGGTTAACGCAAACCGGGCAGTCGATTCTGCGCGCTGGACATATTCGCGAGTGGGATCCGGACGACCTCCAGACCTTCACTCCGCTGAGGTTCGCGCCGCCGACGCTGATGGGTTTCGAGGGCCGCGCCTTGGTCACCGATCCGGACTGCTTCGCCATCGGCGACGTCGTCGAACTTCTGGAACGCGATATGGCCGGCAAGTCGGTGTGGGCTAAGCCGCAGCCGGGGCACAATGGCAATCCAAACTATATCGCGAGCTCGGTCATGGTTCTCGATTGCGCCAAACTTCGGCACTGGGACTTCGATCCGCTGCTCGATCGCTTGTTTGCTCACGACATTGACTATGTCGACTTGATTGAACTGAAATATGAGGACCTGTCCGACATTGGCTTTCTCGAAACCGAGTGGAACAGCTTCGACACGCTGACCCGCGCGACCAAGATCCTCCACATCACCAGGCGGCGCACCCAACCGTGGAAGACCGGCCTTCCGGTTGACTATACCTTGCGCGAGAGTGGCTGGTGGGACGGTTTGCGGCGCATGTGGCATGGGACCTATCAGCCGCATCCCGACACTCGTCAGGAGGCCTTGGTCTTCACTTTACTCGGCGAAATGTTTGATCATGGGATCGTTACCGAAGACGAACTCGTGCGCGAGATGGGCGCCAACCACATCCGGCGCGATTCACTAGAACTGATTGACCGTTATCGCGGCGACAGGAGTCAGCTGGCCGAGCTGCGGATTTTCCAGCATCCTCAATCGCGGTTCAGCAAGTCCAACACCGAATCGACGGCCTTGCCGACCGGGTTCTGAGCTTCGCCGGCGCGAGGCTTGTTAAGCGTCCCAATGAGCTTGTTGGCTTTCAGGCTGTCCCATACCGCCGGCAAATTGGGTCTCGGCGGTCGCGTCAGGCCGGCATCGCACAATGCGTGATCGACCACACCGCGCGGCGACAGTCGAACGGGGATCAAGCCGACCGGCTTGCCGGTGAACACCGCTTCGGAGAGCATCGAGACGCTGTCCGCCGTGAGGAATATCTCGTCGGCATCGTCAAGCATGGCGCGGTAGCTTGGCATGGGTCCGTCGACGAAGCGGTGCCGCGTATCCACGATCAATGCCTCCACCGCGTTGATCACCGCGGTTTGAGTCCGGGGACTGCCGATCGCGATCAGGGTGCCGCCGTCTTTCGTACAGCGACGGATCAGCGTCCGCGCGGCCTTGGTCGCGTCGTCGATTGAGACGAACCAATGCTTATTGGGGCCGCCGATGATTAGCAGGCGGTGCGGCCGCTTGAGCTCAGCGAAATATGCGCGTTCCTCATCAGTCTCCACGGTCGGTGGATGGGGGCTGGCCATCGCTAACGGCAACCGAATGACATTTTTATGCGGCTCGATCCCATATTGCGGCGTCGTGATCACCAGGTCGAAATTGCGCGGATGGATGCGCGGGTTGCCGAGTTGGACCAGCTTGGTCCGCCCGTCCGAGGCAAGACGGATGTGACGCGCCACCGGAACGCTCCGATGGCCGATGCCGAGCACAAGGTCGGGCCAAGGCGGCGCAAGCCATTTGCGCGCGGCGGGCAGGACCGAAACCAGCTGGTGGCCGAGAATCCGTTTGGGCACCTTGCGCAGGATGTTATAGCGCATCGAGCGCGTCTCGAACGGCAGGTTCAGCGCCTGCGCCAACACCAGCAGCTGGTTGTTGTCGCCCTTGCGGTGACCCAGCAGCACCCAGATGCGCGGTTGCCGGATCACGCGGGGCGAAGGCGGCGATATTGCCTGCCGAGCTGCGCGATCATCACGCCGACGTTGATCGTGGTCGCGAGCACGAAAGCGATAGCCGCCCCGACCACGCCGAATTGCCACGACAAGGGCGCCAGGCTGATGAAAAACAGGAGGCTGGCGATGAGCTTTGCACGTAATGGGGCGCCGCCCTTGCCCAACGCATACAGCATCGGTGCCAGCGGGAAGCTGAGCACACCGAGCACGGGGACGATCATCAGCACCATCAGCGGGGCGTATGCGCCGAGGAAATCCTTGCCGAAGAGCAATTGGATGATCGGTTTCCCGCCGAGAATGAGGATTGCCACGCCGAACGCCGCGATCGCGGTGGCGAGCGCGGCGCTGCGCAACATCAGTCGCCACGGCTTTTTCGACTTGAGGTCCATCCGGACGATTTCCGGATAGAAGGCCTTGCCGAGCAGGTCCGCCGGCTTTTGCGCGCTGTCGGCGAGGCTCGACGCAATCCGAAATAGCGCGGCACCGGTGGGGCCGAGCAAGCCGCCAACCGCCAGCCGGGCGATCGGGCCCCACACCGTCTGCACCCCGACGGCGAGATTGATCTGGATCGCGAATTTCCACGAGCCGGGAAGGTCGGTGGGCTTCAGTGTCGGCCGAATGCCGACGTGGAGATCGTGACGGCGCAGTTCGCGCCACGCGAGAAACCATTGGTAGGCGTCGCCGGCAAGATCGGAGATGAACCAGATCGCGACGTAGACCGGCAGCGAGGCGTCGGCGGCAAAAGCGACCGCAGCCATGATGGCGCGGCTGATCGGAGTCAGCGTACTCGACCAGCTGATCAGGTCGAACCGGTCGAGCGTCCGCAACACACCATTGGGGCTCGCCGCGCCCATCGTCGGCAGCAGCGTGCAATAGAGCATCGCCAGCCACCAATATTGGCGGTCGATGCCCACGGCGGGGGCGATCAACGGGAGCAGCAGGACTGCGCCGATCATTCCGACGATGCCGCTCAAGACGTCCAGCGCGGCGGCGAATCCGGTCGAAGACTTAAACTGTTCGGGGTTACCGGCGGCAAGGCCCTGGCCACCGTAGCGGACGATCAGCTGCCACGACTGGAACTTGGCGACGCCGCTTGCCGCCTTGGTGTAACTGGTGATCAGAATTAGCATCCCGAACAGCAGCACCCCAAGTCCGCGGCCGGCGAGAGCCAGGGTCGCCAGCGAGCAGGCCCCCGCGACCCCACGTGACGCCGCGAGGTAGCCGCTGTTTTTGACCAGCGACCGGAAATGCGCATCTTTCAACCAATGCTTCATTGGCCGCGTCGTCTAAGCGAGGCGGCCACGGCTGTCGCCTGACAAATTCTGCCCTCAGGCCGGCTCCGGCACCCGTTGCTGGATGACCTTGTCGGCCAGCGGCCCGTTGAGCTCGGCGAGATGGTCGAACTCGGCCTCGTAGGTCGCCAGGCCCTGGCTTTGCGACCGCAGCTCGGCCTCGAGCCCGCTCAGCTCGGCCTCGGGCAGCAAAGCGTCGATCCGGTCCCAGCCAGTCCAGCCGTCGCGCGGCGCGAGCCCGAGCATTTGGCCGCGCCGGCTCGCGATCGCCGAACTGATCCGGCTCGTCGCGCTGGTCGGGCAGACGACCGAGAGTTTGTGCATCGGCTCGAGCAGGTGCGGTTGCGCGCTTCCCAACGCCTCGGGCATCGCGAGGCGTCCGGCGAGGCGGAATGCCAGCTCCGATGAATCGACGCTGTGATAACTGCCGTCGATCAGGGTCACGGCGAGGTCGACCACCGGAAAGCCGAGGGGCCCCTTGTGCATCGCTTCGCGCACGCCGTCCTCGACCGCGGGAATCCATTGCTTCGGAATCGCGCCGCCGTGGATCTTCTCTTCGAAGTGGAAGCCTTCACCCCGAGCGAGCGGCCGGACCTCGATGATCACATCGCCAAACTGGCCGTGACCGCCCGACTGTTTCTTGTGGCGGCCCTTCTGGGTGACCGGTTTGCGGATTGATTCACGATAACCGATCGCGGGCGGATGCGATTTCACTGCGACACCGTAGCGGCGCTGGAGCCGCGCCAGCACCGTGTTGAGGTGCTCGTCATTGACGCCGCGCAGCCTGAGTTCGTGGTTGGCTTCGTCATGCTCGACAACCAGTGCCGAATCTTCCTCGGCCAGCCGTTGCAGCGCCCCTGACAGCTTGACGTCATCCTTGCGGTCCGCCGGTTCGATCGCGATCGCGCAATTGCGCGCCGGAAGCTCAAGCTCGACGGGCGGCGGCAGCTTGCCCGAGCCGAGCCACTGGCCGGCTTTGACGCTATCGATCTTGGCCACGGCAACTACATCGCCGTCGTGCGCTTCACTCGCTTTCTGGGTCTTCTCGCCCTGGACTTTGAACAGCGAGCCGACGCGCGCGTGCTCACCGTCATCGGTCTTGATATCGGAGCCCTCGTCGATTTTCCCGCCAAGGACGCGGCACAGCGCGAGGCGTCCGGTTGGGCCGTGAATGATCTTGAACGCGTACATCGACGGATCGGTGACCCCGAGGCGGCTGGCCGCAGCCTGCGGTGCCGGACCTTCGTGACGCAACGCTTTGAGCAACCGCCGCACGCCCCATGAACTGGTCGCGCAGCCGAACAACACCGATACGCCAAGGCTTTCGCCGGTCTCCCGAGCAAGGTCCTGGAGCACTTTCTCGCGGCTTGGCGTCTCGTCCATCAGCAATTGCTCGAGCAATTCGTCGTCATGGTCGGCGAGTTGCTCGAGCATATGGGTGCGGGCCTCGATCTCGCGATCCTGAAGTTCGGCGGGGATTTCGATCCGCTCGGACTCCTGGCTGGGCCGATATTTGAACGCCCGCTCGAGCGCGAGATCGACGAAACCGCCAACCTTCTCGCCGTCCCAGATCGGAACTTGCCGCGCGATCAGCGGCGACACGCTGATCGGCTGGAGCGCCGAGAGGAGGTCGCGGACGCGTCCGTGGGCCTGGTCGATACGGTTAACGAAAATGATGTGGGGGATGCCGAGTTCATCGAGCGCGCGCAGGGCCGGGGCGGCGAGTGGGGCTCGTGCCGGGTCGGGGTCGACGACGACAATAGCCACGTCGGCCATGGCGATCGCGCGCGCGCCGTCGGCGGCAAAGCCGATCGAGCCGGGGACGTCGACGATGGCGAACTGGTCGCCGAGATAGTCGAAGTTGTAGAGGTTCAGTTCAGTCGAGCCGCCGCGCTGGCGGCTTTCCGGGCTCGAATCGCCGATGCTGGAGCCGTTGGCCGTCGACCCCAAGCGGTCGGTGGTGCCGGCTGCGAACAACATCGCTTCCGCCAGGCTGGTCTTTCCCGCGCCGGCGGGTCCCACCAGCGCGATTACTCGAGTGCCTTTGGATTCTCCGGCCATGCGACTCTCCCTTCGTGCCATCGCGGCGCGCGAGTCGCTTCAATGAAGGCGCTCGGGCGCCTATGTTGAATATTTCACCGTCCGCCTGTTTTTCGCGGAAGGCAAGGGGGGTTATCGCGGAAGTGGAACGACCGGGCCGGCGGATCATACCGGAATGTCGGTGTCCTTGAGTTGCGACAGCACGGTCATGCTGTTGATTTCGCTGATGTGGGGCAGGGTTGCCAGATTCTCGAGATAGAATTCGTTGTAGTCCCGAATGTTCTTCGCAACCACATGAAGCATGGCGTCCGTGTTGCCGAGCATGATGTAATATCCAATCACCCGGTCGTGGTTCATCACGGTGCGACGGAACTCCTCGACGTTCGCCCGTCCGTACTGGCTGGCTTTGAGGAAGACGAACAATTCGAGCTCCCAGCCAAGTTTTTGCCAATCGAGGATTGCGGCCTCGCGGACGATGACCCCGTCGGCGCGGAGCCGCTGAACGCGGCGCCAGCAAGGCGCGTGCGACAGCCCGACGGCTTCAGCAACATGGGCGATCGGGCGGGAGGAGTCGCGCTGCAACTCCCGCAGAATCCGGCGATCAGCTTCGTCTAGAATTTTATCCATAAAAGACCTCTCAGCGCATATTTTATGCTCAAATTAGCGGCAAGTTGAGCAAGAACGCAAAGCAATTGCGAGAGCGTAACGATAATATCATCGGCTACCGCGGAGACGAGGATCAAATGACGCTCACACGTCGTGCGCTACTTGAACAGATTGGAACGGTTGGGGGCCTCGGCGCCACCTCTCTGGCGATGGAGGCGCTCGGCTTGGCGATCCCCACGCCAGCGAACGCGGAGAAATTCGCGCTTCCCACTGGCAGCGGCAACGGCCGGTCAGTTGCGATCCTGGGCGCCGGGATCGCTGGTTTGGTTGCGGCCTACGAGTTGCAGCGAGCCGGATACCGGGTGACGGTGTTGGAGGCGCGCGATCGGGTCGGCGGGCGCGTATGGACGATCCGCGGAGGCGACCGAATCGTCCAGGCGGGGCGGCCGGACCAGCGCGCTGCGTTCGACCCGGGGCTATATTTCAACGCCGGGGCGGCACGAATCCCGTCCACGCATCGGGCGATCCTGGGCTACGCCCGCCGGTTCGGCGTGCCGCTCGAGGCGTTCGTCAACGTCAATCGCAGCGCTGGCTGGGACTTTGGCGGCAAGGTCCAGCCCGAACGTCGCATGATCAACGACATGCGCGGGCAGATCGGCGAATTGTTGGCCAAAGCTATCGATCAGAACGCGCTCAACGGCCTCGCGTCCAAGCACGACCTGGAAGTTATCCGCCACTTCCTCGGGCCTTACGCGCAGGTCGACGCCGGCGGCATTTATGTCCCGCAAGGTAGTTCCGGTTATGCGACCGAAGGCGGGGGATATTCCAGAGCGCCCAGGACGCTGCCGCCGCTGCCGCTCGGCGAGCTACTGCCGGTGCCGGCGACGTTAAGCCGCGGCAGCATGGCCCTGCCGTATTTGTTCGAGAATATCTGGGACATGCAGGCGGCGATGCTCCAGCCGGTCGGCGGAATGGACCGGATCGCCGATGCGATTTACGCGCAGGTGAAGCCCCTGGTGCACCTCGGCACTCCGATCACTCACATCGGCCACAACGGCGATCGCGTCAGGATCGCTCACGGCAATGGAAGCCGCGTGCTCGAAGCAGATTTCTGCATTTGCACACTGCCGATGCCGATCCTCGCCCGCCTCTCGGCCGATTTCTCTCCGGAAAAGAAAAAGGCGTTCAGCGCAGTCGGATACAGCATCAGCGTGAAGGCGGCGTTCGAAGCCCCGCGCTTTTGGGAGAGCCGGGATTCGATCTATGGCGGCCTCGCCTGGACCGATCGCCTGAATGAAAACGTGATGTATCCGTCCGGTGGCTACCACGACGCCAAGGGCATCCTGGTGGCGGCTTATTGCGGCGGCTGGACCCGCACCGATAATACCAAGGCTTTTGCCG
>Ga0207676_10001088_pt1 | contig 20600 bp, 12 predicted proteins | sample KBSSwiS72_FD_184307 | JGI IMG/M metagenome (GOLD analysis project Ga0207676, IMG submission 184307) | Switchgrass rhizosphere microbial communities from Kellogg Biological Station, Michigan, USA - KBS Switchgrass S7-2 (SPAdes) (version 2) | ecosystem: Host-associated > Plants > Roots >...
TCGCGTTTTCGCTTGGGCGCAGGGTAATGCCACCGTGTCCACACTGGGAAAGGAAACAACCGTTACCGGTATATCCCGTATGCACTTTCCCATCGGGATCCTGGTATTGGAACTGCTCGGCAATTTTGAATTCGACGATACTAGTCCTAACGAGAATACCCGCCATTCCGGCGCTAAAAGCTCTCTCGTCTCCGTTACCGCCAATTCCGGCAAACCTCTGAACGTCATTGGCACTGATTGAAAGCTGAATATGTCCATTCACGGTTTGCTGATTAAGTAGGGCAAATCGTTCTTCGCCAAGCATTGCCCTTATCCTTGCTAAGGCGGCTCGTTGATCTTCCTCGGTACCCGTGAGCTCGACTACCTCGCCAGTTGGATCGGTGTACTTCAACGGATTATTTATGGTGTATGCGTACTGATTCCAGAGTTGCGGCTGCATAAGATAATGGATGAACATAAATCTTGCCTTATCAGGATTCGGTTCGTTCTGTACTTCAGCCACAATCTTATACGGGTCGGGCGAAGTGAAGCGTCCTTGTGTGGTTGAGTAATACCTCGCAAGGAAGTAATCGAGACCGATTTCAACATCCCGTTCCTTTTGGGTGAACTGCTGCCGCACGGCATCGCCTGTTGCATAACCTTGACTAGCGCTGCGGCTGCCAGCGGGGGCGAAAAGTTCTTCGCCGAAAGGTAGATAGTCGTGGCGCTTCACGTTCGCCAGGCTGCCGGTTTGATCGACGATGATGCGTGGTGTGCCTAGCTGATCCGGGACCAGCCATCGTACGTCCGCGCCGCCGCCTCCGAAGACCTGCACCTCCGCTACCGACAGATAATCAGAACCACCCAATTGCACTCGTACGTAACGACCGGTACGGTTCACACTGATCGTTGACGGAAGTCCAGCCTGACCAGTTACATAGTAGGTCGATACGCCCGGTTGGTTCTGCGTCGAAGCGACATCGTTTGCCGTAAAAGGATTGTCAGAAACGAACACATAAAAATTCGACAATCTTTCACCACAGCAATCAGTGCGATTCCATACCTTGATGTCCTGAATATTAGCCACGCTTTGCAGATCTACCTGCCACCATGGTTGCGTTTCGAGCAACGTATGCGTGACTGAGCCAATCGAGAAGTTGCCGTCAGTGTTGCCGTCCGCACCCAGTTGAGCGAGACCGCCCCAACCGGTGCTGGATTGACTCGCTGGTTTGTTCATGGCGAGATTGGTAACGCCCGTGCCGGTACCCCAAGCCTGCAATTCCACCAGCCGGCTCCAGGAGTCGGGCACACTCGTGATCCACAATCGGATTTTGCTGGTCGTAATGGGCGCGAAGGTGAACTTGCGCCACACCTTGTTATTTCCAGTCACACTGCCGCCGGGAACAGTTGCCCAACTGCTGCCGTTCCAGTACTGCACCTCGAAATTGATCAGACCATAGAGGCTAAAGGTCTGCGTTTCGGTGGGTGTGTTTTGGACGTAGGCATCATCATGCAGACTGAAGACGTCGATCTCGTCGATCGTCCTGCTGCCCGCGAAATCGACCTGGAACCAATCCGGTAATTGATCCGGTGTCGCATCATTCCAGCCTTCACCGTTGCCCCATGGACCACGATTGTTGCCGTTGATTGCGCCGGTAGTCGAGAAGCCGCAACAGGTATGAGCGGTTGAAGCAGTAGCCACAGCACCATTCGACGCGAGCGCAACATTGAAGCGACCGGTGGCAGTAACGAGTAACTGCCCGTTGCGATAGCCGTATTCCTTCTCGGGCGCCGATGGTGATGCGCCAGCCTGATACTCGGCCAACAACTCACGATCGATCCCATAGATCAGCCACTCTTCCTGACTTGACGCGACCTGCCGGCGCACGCGGTTGCCCTCGGCGTTATACGTGTAGCGACTTGTCTGGCCTGTATTGTCGGCTGCCGTGCTCATGCGATTCTCGGCATCGTAAGTGCGATTGCCAACGCCAGTGTAAGTGTCCGTCGTCAAATTTCCTGCTGCATCGTAAGTCATCGTTCCCGGTTGACCAGTTGGTACCAGGAGTCTGTTCGTATTAGCGGGGTCGACGACAAACTGTTTGTTATTAATGCCCGTGCCCCAGGAAGCGGGATTAATGGTGCGATTGCCCCAGCGATCGTAAACGAACATCTGCGCGAAATCCTGACCGCTTTGGCCCGACGGTGTCCCATGTACCTCGACTGCCGACTGCAGCCGGTTGAGAGAATCGTAACTGTAAGCGTCTTGCGTATACGTGTAGCTACTAACGCTTTCATCAGCAGGCACCCAATGCTGTTGCAATAACAGGTTGCCATTGTTATCCGGTCCCGCAGGTGTGGCCGGGTTGCCTTCCCAGGCATAGTTAGCACTGTAGTAGTTGACGATAGCGCCGCGGTTCCAGTTCCACTGGTCGCTGGCCCAGGGCACGGTGCTGACTCGAACATCGAAAAGCTGGCCGCGCCGGTTGTAATGGTTCTTGTGGTAAAGAAGAGTCTGCGTGCCGAACTCCTCCTGCTGAACGCCGCCAAATGGAGAGTAATCGATATTGTTCGCGTAAGTGCGATTGGTGCCGTCACCAAGGTAACCAGTGAAGGTGCTGGTGCGGCCCGCGGCGTCATATGAGTAAGAAACTGGATGGCCCGAAGGATAAGTTTGCGCTCTCACCGCGCCCGCCAGATTGTAGCTGCGTGACGTTTGATACGATGAACTCCACGCCCCATTCAGCTTCATCATCTGCCGTTGCACCAGCACGCGACCGACCGCGTCATAACTATCAATCGCCGTGTGTTCCAGGTTGTTGCCGGTGGAAATGTCTCCGCCGCTGTAGGAGGTCCAGAAGCGCCCTGTACCATTCGTGGCCCCATCATAAAAGCGAGTCACATCCGGATTAGCTGAAGTGTCGGAATAATCGATGCTGGTGTTGCGATTGAGCACATCGTAGACATAGGTTGACACCACGCCGCGCGCATCGGTCTTCTGCGTCAAGTTGCCACCGGCGTCATAAACATATCCAATGGACCAGGCGCTGTTGCCCGTCAGCGGATCGGAAAGATTCAGACTCGCGAGCGTGCCTTGTTCGGGATTGCGCGCGCGAATCAGACGTTTGAGCGAGTCGTACATGAAGAAGCGCTGCTGACTGCCCTGCGTCACCTGCACCAGATTGTCCAGCGTGTCGTACAGATAACTGGTCTGGTAATTAACTCCGTTCGGATCCTCGTAGACTTCGATCAGCCGGCCCAACGCGTCGCTCACACTGCGTCGCTTTTTCCCAGCCGGGTCCGTGACGGTCACACTGTTCCCACTGTAGCTCGTGCTAACCGCTGCACTATCAGGCGTGGTCACAGAAGTCACGCGGCCGAGCGCATCAAACGCCTGCGTGGTCCACACTGCAGTCTCACTCTGCCAGGGACGAAACGGATTGGAAGTCTTGTAAGCCCGACCGAGCGCATCGTACTGCGTTTGCGTGACGATATAGTTCCCACCACCTTCATACTGCCGCGTCTCAATTGCTCGGCCCATCGGGTCATAGACGAGCTTGGCGACCAGCAGATTGTCGCCATAAGCATCTTTGTCGCTCGACGTCGTAACGATCCGATTCTCGTCGTCATACGCAAAAGACGTTTGACTCTGCGCGCCGGTTCCAATGGCGCGGATTACCTGCACGGGCCTATTAAGCGCATCGCTGAAATTGCCACTCGCAACAATGCCATTCGCATCTTCGCCGTTAACCGGCTTGCCGAGGTAATAGTCGAATTGCGTATAGCTGGTATGGCCCAATGAATTGACGATCTTCGTAGGAAAGGCAAACGAACTTAACCCCGCTAAGGCGACGGGAGCAGAATTGCTGCGCGCCTCATTGTCCGGTGCGCCAAAGCGATCGTCATATTCGATCGTGGCCGCGATGTTGTTCGAAAGCGTGCTACGCGGATCGAGAACGCGCACCACGTTCCCAGCCACATCGTATTGTGAGTAGCTCGAGACAGAACCAGTCGGAGTGCCATTTGAGAAAAGGTAACGAGTGCTCGCAGTCGCATTCCCTCGCATCGCATGGCTCAGAGCGTCAAGCCCGCTGATATTCGATCGCGTTATCAACGGACAATGGAAACTGTGCCCGCAATCAGCACCGTCCATTACGTAGTTGTCGTACTCGATCACAGACCTCGCTCTTTCAACACCTGCAGCATCAAAAATCGAAACCTGCATCGGCAGATTTCGGATGTGACTCGTCTGGCTCAAATCAGGATTCGATGAATTCGGATTGAGCGTGTCATAGCCCGACGTTAAATAATCGGTATGACTGCGCCGCACCAGCGCACCCGCAGCGCCATTACCGAAATCGTATTCGTAGACGTCGGTCTGGTTCGAGTACTTGTCGTAACCAAATGTTTGTTTCGAGACTTTGTTTGCCTGCGACGGCTCGAGAGTGTTGATCGTTTGTGTGACCTGTGGATTGTTCGTTTTAGCGGCCGCATTGGTTTCCGCCTGCGTGAGCGGCCAGAAACCACCCGCTACAGGTTGCTGCCAGGTGCGCGTACTGCGTTGCAAGATCGTCGTCCCATCCGCCTCCACTGACTCTGACTGGTATTCCTTTCCATCCTTCCACGGTGAATACTCCGTGGGTGCTAAAGAGAACGAATCGACCGGATTCCCCTCGTAATAGAGTCGTCGTTGACTGATGCGCGTGGTCCCATCACTCCCGAATTGATCGATCACCACACATCCCGAGCACGGCGAAGTTGCAGGTCTGCTAAACGTCAGCTTACTTTCGAGCGTTATGCCGTCACTGTAAACGCGCCGGGCTACCACCGATCGGAAAACATTTAGTGCATACTCGTCGGAACCCACCAACTACTCCGCCGTCGTAGTCATACTCGAAAGCCCCACCCGTCGGAAGCACAACGCGCGCGAGTTCACCGTAAGAGTTGTACTGAAACTGGTATTGCTGATTGTTTGGAAGCGTCACCGAGCGAACTATCTTCGGGTTGTAATTGGTATTGATCGCTAAACCCGTATTCGGAAAGAGCTGGGCGTAGGTTTGAATCGAGTAGCCCGAGCGCAATGAACCGGCATCCTGAAGATAGGCGTAATTCACCCGGAGAGTGCGCTGTACACCACCGAAACCTTTGTAAATAATTTCATCGTAAAGCACGCTGCTCGTGGCATACGTGACGGTCACTTCGCGATTAATCGCGTCTTTAATATTCGTGACTCGTTTGAAGGAATCGTAAGTGAAAGTCATCTGGCTGCCATTGCGATCGCGCAGCCACGTCACTGTACCGTTGTCAAAACGATAACGAGTGCCATTACGCAACAGCAGGTAGCCCGACGGATAAAAAAGATCATTCTCGCCATTAGGCACCACAATGTAATCGACAATGTTTTGGTCTGAGATAAAAGTAGCGGCACTCCCATCAGCAGACACGAAGATCTTGCCACGGTTAAGTCCGTGCAGATCGCAGAGACCTACGCCCGCGGGCGCACCGTTAGTTTGTTTATCGCGCAGCTCAAATTCAGTGCCGTCTGGAGCGGTAAAGGTAAGTCGCGTCAGCGTCATGGCTGCATTCATCCTGCTATCCGGACAAACCTGCGCGCCAAATTGCGCTACTCGGCCCTGGAGCACGCCTGGACCATATCCGGGCTGGATGCCGGCCCACCAATTGGCTGACGGAATGTAATGGTAAGTGACTTGCGGATCGGGGAGTGGCCCGTTGCCGCCGTCTTCATACACATACTGATAGATCGGATTGACACTAATACGCCACTTCTGTTCGAACGGCAGCATCATCGTGTAACCCGCGGTGCCGCGGCCACCCAAGCTCATCAACGGCAATCGGAAATTCAGCGAACCGTTATATGGATTGATGTTGTCAAGATCAGTCAGCGCGTAAGAGCCAGCGGGAGCACCGGGTTGAAGCGCGAGTGGAGTGCTGCCGTCGGTGCTGTCAGCGCGAGCTACGGCTGCGTGAAATGCAATGACGAGCAGCACGACGAGCCAGGAATGAACTTTCTGGGTTGAGGTTGAATGAGGATTCATAGCAATCACCAACTCTTATGGTTGAGAGAGCATTGAAGCGTTATCGAGGCGTCAGCGTGAGATTGCATTGCCAACTCTCGTCGTTGGCCGCTCGCAGGATGTAGCGCCCGGCGGCAAGTCCAGCACTTGCCTCCAGGCGAGTTTGCCCTTGCGATTTAGCGCAACATTCACGCGTCCACCTGTTTGGCGCTCGAGATACAGATCGAGATCGCCAAGACCACTGCGATTATCAACGGCCAGGAGAAAGCGGCCCTGTGGACGCGAGATCTCGTTCGGTTCAAACCCAGTGGGTGTTGCGGTGACGATCTCCGCCTCGAGTTCAGTATCGCTGCGCTGCTGTTGAGACGTCGGGACTGACCGCTTCCAACTCGCAAAAACAAGCACACCAGATGTGAGTATCAACGCGAGCAACATGAAGACGATCAAACGACGCGAGGTGATCTTTAGCTGTGGTAACAACATGAGCAATTCCTTTGGTGAAGAAGGCCGGCTGGGGGAAGCGGGCGTATTCTGGACCATACTTACAGAAATTACAAGACGGGATTTTCTAATCCGGCTAAACTCCGGCCATGTGTAAATTTACTACTTCGCTTCTGATGCTGGCCTTGCTAGCGTCGCCTCGTTGGACCATGCAGACCAGCGGCGTTAACGTACGCCTCCGTGGCGTGAGCGCCGTGAATGAGCGAGTCGCGTGGGCGAGTGGCGGCGGAGCGACGGTGCTGCGCACGGTCGATGGCGGAGCGACGTGGCAGAAGCTGAATGTAACTGATGAAGCGCTCGATTTTCGTGACGTCGACGCGATCGATACTGATACGGCTTACGTTCTCAGTATCGGTAATGGTCCAAGCTCACGAATCTACAAGACAACTGACGCAGGCAAGACCTGGCAGTTGCAATTTAAGAACGACGACCAAAAAGCATTTCTCGACGCGATGTCGTTTTGGGACGCTGATCACGGCATTGCTTTCGGCGACTCCGTCGATCTCCAGTTCTACATCCTGACAACCGACAACGGCGGTCGCACGTGGTCACGCGTTTCAACCGGCAATCTCCCACCGGCTCTCGGCAACGAAGGCGCATTTGCCGCCAGCGGTACAAACATCGCTATCTTTGGAAAGACGCACGCGTGGATCGGAACCGGCGCCGCCGCGAAATCGCGCGTACTCCGCACATCCGATCGCGGTCGCACGTGGCAAGTCGCCGACACGCCACTCGCCTCCGGTGGCTCAGCAGGAATCTTCTCGATCGCTTTTCGCGACGCGCAGCATGGAGTGATTGCCGGCGGTGACTACAAGAAGGAACAGGAAGCGGTCGACAATCTCGCGGTGACTAGCGACGGCGGGATCACGTGGACACTCGTCAAAGGTCTGTCAGGCTTTCGCTCGGTTGTGGCTTATGTGCCCGGCACTAAAACGCTGATCGCGCTTGGTCCATCAGGCGGCGATTACTCGCTCGACGACGGAAAAACCTGGACCCCGATCACTGGTCCAGGCTTCGACACATTCAGTTTTGTTCCCGGTAAACCAAGCGGCTGGGCAACCGGCGCCCAGGGAATCATCGGCCGCCTCACATTCACGAACTGAATCCGTCTTTCAATCCGCGTAAATCGGCGTTCACCGCGCCTCGGTACTCTTCGCCACGAGCTTCAGTTGCTTCTTGATCGCCTCCTCGAGACTCGCGGAACGCTGCCAACTCGTCCCCACGCTAATAAGCTTCACGACTCCTTCGTGATCGATCAAAACGTACGTCGGAAACGCGCGCACCCCGAACGCACTCAGAATCCGGTGATCGCGATCGCGGTACTGCGGCCAGATCATCTTGTTCTTTGCCGTAAATTCGCGCCACTCGTCTTCGTCACTGTCGGAACTGATACTGAGCACAACAAAAGAACCTTCTTTCGAATAGCGCTTGTGCAGGTTGCGAAGCTCCGGAATCGACTCAACGCAGGGCGGACACCAGGTGCCCCAGAAGTCGATCAATACAACCTTGCCGCGCAGATCTTCTAAATCAATGCGCTCGCCTTCCGAGGAAGTGAAAGAAAAATCAGGCGCGAAGTTCTCGCGCGCGCGACGCGGATTTGCAACCATCTGCCGCGCCATATCGAGATACGAACCATTGGGTTGAAGTTTGATGTACTGCTTCAGTTCCGCAACTCCTTCCTCATCTCGATTCAACTGCAAGAGCACGACGCCGAGGTTGTAGCGCATGATCACGGGCGCATTTTCCATCGCCAGTGCTTCCCTGAAAACAGCCTCCGCCGCCTGCAGCTTCTTCTGGTCCTTCTTGTCAGCAGACGCCTGCAAGGCGAGCCCCTTGTTGTTGTAGGCCTTCATCATCAACTGCTTGTCGCCGTTCGCCAACTCGAGCATCTTGTCGGCACTCTCAACGGCATTTTTGTAGGCCTCGAGTTTCAGGTACGTTTCCGACAGCCAGCCATAACATTCGGCCGACTTTTTCTCCTGCAAATCGTTCGCGCGTTTGAAACTCTTCAACGCTTCCTCGTAACGGCCGCGGCGAAACAGTTCTCGACCCTTTTGAAACTCTTCTTCATAGTCGAGGTCCTGGGCCGCGACGGTCCAGGCGCGTTGTGAAATAGGTATTGAGGCCAGAATCCCGACAACAAACAAAACCGCGAGTGGGATGAAACGGCCAGTTGGGCGCATCAGCATGGTCGGTCCTCCGTGAGAGGGGCATGATATCACCAGATCTGGTCCTGCGTAATCTGGAAAATCTGTGTAAGCTGTGGTCTATGGCTGAAAATAATCAAACGTGCCCGTGCGGTTCCGGTTCCACTTTTGCGGCGTGTTGCGAGCCAATTATCAATGGCGCTCGTGAGCCTCAGACGGCGGAAGAGTTGATGCGCGCCCGGTACTCCGCTTTTGTCACCCACGCTATCGATTTCATCGTCGACTCGACTCACTCACGCACGCGTAACGAGATCGATCTCGACTTTATTCGCGAGTGGTCCGAGACGTCGACGTGGCGCGGGCTGCAGATCTTCGAGACTAAACAAGTCAATGACGACAAGGCTTACGTGTCTTTCGAAGCACATTTCACGCAAGAGGATAAGGAGCACAGCCACCGCGAACGCAGTTTGTTCGAACGCGAAGACGGCGCGTGGCGTTTTGTGACCGGTGACGAACTGAAGAATCCGACGGTGAGGTACGAAACACCAAAGCCGGGGCGAAACGATCCCTGTCCCTGCGGGTCCGGCAAGAAATACAAAAAGTGCCACGGATTAAACGGATAAACTGCGGATTTTAAATCCGTGGCATTCCTGCCTTAAAATCGAGCCATGAATTACGCAAATGCAACCCAAATCAACTATGAACCAGATTTATTAGACGCTTATTCACGTGCGGTGATCGAAGCCGCGGAGAAAGTAAGTCCCTCGGTTGTTTACATACAGGTTACCAAGGGCGGCAGCGGATCCGGATTCGTCTTTACACCCGATGGATTCATCCTCACTAACAGTCACGTCGTGCACAACGCCTCGCACGTCGACGTCACACTCATGGACGGCCGCAAGTTTCAGGCGCAGTTGATCGGAGACGATCCGGACACCGATCTCGCAGTGATCCGTATCACGGCGCCAAACCTCGTTCCGGCTGAACTAGGAGACTCGCAATCAATTCGCGTCGGCCAACTCGTGATCGCGATCGGAAATCCCTACGGGTTTCAGTATTCGGTGACGGCGGGCGTGGTGAGCGCTCTCGGACGTTCGTTGCGCGCCCAGTCGGGTCGACTGATGGACGGAGTGATCCAAACCGATGCCGCGTTGAATCCCGGTAACTCAGGTGGTCCACTAGTCAACTCTCGCGGCGACGTGATCGGCGTTAACACTGCCATGATTCTGCCGGCGCAGGGTATCTGTTTTGCGACTTCAATCGACACGGCGAAATTTGTCGCCGGTCGTTTGATTCGCGATGGAAAGATCAGCCGGAGCTACATCGGCGTGGCCGGACAGAACGTGCCGATCCCGCGCCGGATTGTGCGGTTCTATCAACTGCCGGTCGACACTGGAGTGCTACTTGTTTCGTTTGAGACAAACGGCGCGCCGAGTGCGGCGAAGGAAGCGGGGTTGCTGGCAGGTGATCTGCTCGTCGAGTTTGATGGTTATCCGATTCGCGGGATCGACGATCTGCACAAGTTGCTGACTGATGAACGCATCGGAAGAAAGATGCCCGTGACGGTGATTCGTGGCGTGCAGAAGTTGAGTTTCGAGATTGTACCGAAGGAAGTGAGCCACGGATAAGCGCGGATTGATTACGGATTCCTGAATTCCTGACTCACCATCAGGCCGCGGATTCCTCCATCCATTACTCCGATCCCGACGCGACCGAATTGAGGGCGCAGGATGTTGGCACGGTGGCCCGGAGAGTTCATCAGACCGGTATGGGCCACCGGAATCGTCGGCGCGAGTGCGAGATTCTCGCCTGCGGTAGTGAAGCTCACTTTGGCAGCCTTCATGCGATCGAATGGCGAGAGACCTTCAGGAGTGTCGTGCGCGAAGTAGCCGCGCGCGAACATGTCCGCCGAATGACGTCGCGCCACTTCCGTCAACTCCGGATCGGGCGCCAACGGCTGCAGCCCGGCAGCTTGTCGTTCCTGATTCACCAGGTCCAACATGCGTTTCTCGAGATCGGGTCGCGGCCGCGTCTGCTCAACTTTGAAGGGCAGGGTTACGCGTTCGTTCGAATCCGGACGGATCGTGAGCAGATTCAGTGAACGAGAAATAGCTTCCCCAAAAACTGGTCGAAGCTGAGCCTCGAGCCGCTCGGCATAAACTGCCAGTCGATTGACGAGCGCGCTGTCACGGGTGCGCTCGCTCAAACCTTCACTCAGCGGTAGGGCAAGCAGCAGCGCCGAGATGATCGCGGCCAGGATCAACCCGTTGATAAAACCCGGGAGCACGCCGAAGATTTGATTGACCGGTCGCTCCTGCAGGTCGTCAGGCAGACTCCTCAGCAGCCAGTTACCAAACAGTTGAACCAACAAACCAACCACAATCGCGACCAGCGCAAACGCGACTGGCTGATCCCAAACTTCTGACCACAGATCGATGCGTGGACCCAGCCACACTGCGACTGGTTGGTAAAAACGCAAAGCGGCGACCAAACTCAGCGCCCAGCCCGCGAGATCGAACACCCCATGCACGAACCCACGGCGATAGCCGTTGAGCACGCTCAACAGGATCACGATCCCGAGCAGGATGTCGATGAGGTTCATTGTCACGTCGCGATAAGCATAGTCCACAGATTACACGGAGTCATTTCTAAATATCTCTCGATCCATTACGACGTACGCCGGTCTAATTTTTCGCAGTTCAAAATCAGCAATGCCACTTGCGTTTTTGGACTGGTTATGTGGAGAGAAACGCTTGCGTGAGGATTGATTGTTCGAGTTTTCTTTGATTGAAAACTAACCGCGTCGCTTGGAACAGTAACTGCATCCTCGCCCAGCGAACTTTTGTCTCCCCTGAATGCTGCCCACAGCATTCCAAAAGCTACGAAACGATCCATCAATCCGTTGAAAAATTCTGATCAGAATTCTCAACGATCGAAGCCCGACCCACACAAGGAAATTAGGGAGATGATTATGAGTAAACGCAGATTTGGAAGTTTTTCTCTAGTTTCGTTTCTAGTCTTAGCGTTGTTCGCGCTGACCGCTCACGCGCAGTCAGGCGGCACGACGGTGCGCGGCACGGTCAAAGACCCGCAGGGTAATCTTGTGAGCGGCGCCACCGTAACTCTCACTGACCCCGCACGCAATTTTACGCGGACACAACAAACCAACGAGGACGGCGCGTACGTGTTCACCGCCATCCCGCCAGGCACTTACAAACTTGACGTAACGGCGCCTGGATTCAAGACTGCGAGCGCTTCAGGCCTGCAGGCTTTGGTTGACACACCAACCGTCCGCGACGTGCAACTGGAAATCGGAGCTGTTTCTGAAACCGTAGACGTCACTTCCGCCGCTGAGGCAGCCATCAACACCAGCGACGCCACCATTGGTAATTCGTTCGAACGCAAACGCATCGTCGAACTACCGCTGAACGCGAACAACGTCGTCGGTCTGCTGTCACTGCAACCAGGTGTCACGCGCTCCGGCTTCGTTAATGGGGGACGCGCGGACCAGTCAAACATCACGCTCGATGGTGTTGACGTGAACGAACAGCAGGACGGTCTCGACGTGATTACTGACGAAGCATTTGCGAGCGTCTTGAGAGTGACGCGCGACTCTTTGCAGGAGTTTCGCGTGACCACAACCAATCCAAACGCCGAACAGGGCCGTTCGTCGGGCGCGCAGGTTTCCCTGGTAACGCGCTCCGGATCGAATCAATGGCACGGTTCGCTGTTTGAAACTCATCGCAACACCGTCACGACTGCCAACGACTTCTTCAACAACGCGGCGGGTGTCGAACGTCCGCAGTTGTTGCGAAACATCTTCGGCGGTTCACTCGGTGGTCCAATCAAGAAAGACCGCGCGTTCTTCTTTTTTACTTACGAAGGGTTCCGTGAGGCAACTGCGACTTCCGTCGTGCGGGAAGTGCCGTTGCCAACATTGGGCCAGGGCATCGTTCGCTTCCGCACTGAAAGCGGCGACAGTGATCCGGGCTGTCCGGCGGGCACACCAGCCGGCGTGAACTGCCTGACGCCCAGTGAGATCAACGCTGCTTACGTGGCTGCCAACGGAAGCACTCCCGGTATCAACCCGCAGGGGCTGGCTGTCCTGGCCGCTGCCTCGCAAAGGTATCCGGTTAACGATTCAACTGTCGGCGACGGCTTGAACACCGGCGGCTTCCGCTTCAACGCGCGCACGCCGACGGAGTTGAACACTTACATCACTCGTTTCGATTTCAACCTGACGAACAATCAGACGCTGTTCCTGCGTGGCAATTATCAGAACGATACCGTCACGCGGGCTGTTTACTTCAGTTCCGATTGCAGCGTGCCGGGCGATAACATTCAGTGCTTCCCTGACACGCCGCCGCTAACCACCTGGAACCATCCGAAAGGGATCGCGGTGGGCCATGTTTGGACCGTCAACAACTCGGTGGTCAATCGTTTCAACTATGGCTTGACCCGCGCCTCGTTCACGCAAAACGGCGACTCGAATGAAAACCGCGTGAACTTCCGGTTCATCTTTTCGCCGCAGTCGTTCGCGCGCACGCTGCAACGCACCACGCCGGTTCACAACTTCGTCGACGACGTTTCCTGGGTGCGCGGCAATCACACCTGGGGATTCGGCGGCAACGTTCGTTTGATCACGAACAATCGCAATTCGTTGGGAGCATCCTTCGATGAAGCGATCGTCAACCCGTCGTTCTACAACGAATCGGGCGACGTGATCATCGCTCCGTTCTCTGATTTCGAGAGCGGCAGTGACTTGCGCGACGCGCTCGCCTCGGTGATCGGTCGTTACTCGCAATACAGCGCGAATCTCGTCTATGACGCTGGCGGTCAACTGCAATCCGTCGGCACGCCGACCGATCGCGCCTTCGCCACGCAGGAATACGAAGCTTACTTCCAGGACTCGTGGCGCATGCGTCCGAACTTTACGTTGAATTACGGGGTGCGCTGGTCCACCTCAACTCCGGTTTACGAGAAGAACGGTCTGCAAGTCGTCCCGAACGTGAACCTGACTGACTACTTCAATCAGCGAGTGGCAAGTGCAAACAATGGCGTGCCCTTCACTGATCCGATCAGTTTTGTGTTGGGTGGGAAAGCAAACAACGCTCCCGGATATTACAAACAGGACTGGAACAATTTTGCGCCGTCAGTTTCGTTTGCCTGGTCACCTGACCTCGGTAGTTTCTTAGGCAAAGACGGCAAGAGCGTTATTCGCGGCGGGTTCCGCATGACTTACGATCGGATTGGCAGCGCGCTCGCGGTCAATTTCGATCTCAACAACCTGGCCGGTTTCACTTCCGCACGTAACATCAACGCGAACACGTTTGATGTGATCGACGGTCAGTTGGGACCGCAGTTCAGCGGTTTCAATCCGAACGTCCGCACGCTGCCCTTCCCAGGCTCGAGTGGTCCAATTCCGACTACGTTGAACTTCCCGTTGACAGTTCCGGCAGACGAAGATCAACGTATCGAGACTTCCCTGGACCAGGGCATCACTACGCCTTACAACTACAGCTTGAACTTCTCCTATGGCCGTGAAATCGGCAAAGGACTTTCCTTCGAAGCCAGTTACGTTGGCCGCTTCGCCCGCAAGATACTCGCCTCGCGCGACATCATGCAGCTCAACAACATTCGCGACCCGCAGTCGGGAATGACTTACTACGAAGCCATCAACTCGCTGGTGGGTTATCGGTATGCCAATCGCGAGATCAATTCGATACCTGACCTCGCGTTCTTCAACAATCTGTTCCCGTTCATGCCCGAGTGGTGGGGTGATACTTCGTTGACGCCGACGCAGGCTGCTTATGCGTTTCTCGCGCCTACGAGCGTTGGTGGCGCCGACATCATCGACTATACGTTCCTGCAGTTGCTCTGGGACGATCGGCCCGACTGCACCACCTGTCCGCGCGGTGGTGGCCCAGCGAAGTTCAACAACATGTTCTACCAACCGCAGTTTGGTGCACTCTCGGCGTTCTCCACGATCGCGCATTCAAATTACAACTCGTTACAACTCAGCCTGCGTCAGCGGCTGCGTGAAGACATCACTTTTGATTTCAACTACACCTACGGTCATTCGCTCGACAACGCGTCTGGCCTGCAAAACTCGACCAGCTACGGCACTGCGTTTATCGTGAACGCATTGAACCCGGATGAAAACTACGCCACTTCGGATTTCGATGCCCGGCACATCATCAATGCCAACTGGGTTGTCGGACTTCCCTTTGGGCGTGGCAAGCGGTTCTTCTCAAACTCGAGTGGCTTTGTGGAACAGGCGTTTGGCGGCTGGCAGACGACGGGTATTTTCCGTTGGAACAGTGGGCTTCCGATCACTGCGGCGCCTTTCGATTGCTGTGTTTGGGCAACGAACTGGAACGTTCAATCTAATGGCGTTCGAGTGCAGCCTATCCAGGCGACGCCGACAAGGAATGGAGCGAACGGAACGCCGAACCTGTTCAGCGATACGATCGCGGCCTATCGCAGTTGGCGGCCGGCTCGACCAGGCGAAGCGGGCGACCGGAATGTGCTTCGTGCTCCAGGTTACATCTCACTGGACATGGGCCTGTACAAGTCGTTCAAGCTGCCGTGGGAAGGTCACGCATTACAGTTCCGTTGGGAAGTATTCAACGTCACCAACACGCAGCGGTTTGATGGTCTAACCATAGCGGATCTGAGTTTGGGCCAGGATCCTTTCCTCGGTGGAAACCCGACCTCCGACTTCGGACGCTTCACGTCAACTCAAGCACCTCTGAACGAGACCAAGGCCGGACGCGTAATGCAGTTCGCGCTGCGCTACACCTTCTGAGGATGTCCCCCCACGGACTTCGCAGGTTACACGGATTGCATAATCTGTGTAATCTGCGAAAATCTGTGGCCGATGCTTCAGTTCCTGAACATCTCCAACATAGCCTTAATCGATGACATGCAGGTTGAGTTTGAAAGTGGACTCAATCTGTTGACGGGTGAGACTGGATCCGGGAAGTCGATCATCGTCGACGCGCTTGGTGTGCTGATCGGCGGACGATTCACCAGTGAACTGATCAAGTCGGGAGCGGAGCGTGCGTCGATCGAAGGACTATTCACTGTCACTGCAAATCCGGATCTCGAACTCCTGCTTGAAAACGCCGGTCTCGAAATCACGAACGACGTCATCATTCGGCGCGAACTCTCCGCTACGGGCCGCAATAAGATCTTCATCAACAATCAACTCGCGACTCAGTCGCTGCTGCGCGATCTGCGGCCTTTTTTAGTCGACATTCATGGACAGGGAGACCAGCAGACGCTGTTCAATCCGGAGACGCATCTCGAGATACTCGATGCGTTCGCGGGTAACGGCGGACTGCGTCTTGAAGTCGCAGAGGCATACCGGCGCTGGGCGGCGGTACGTCTGGCGTTGGATTCGTTGCGCCATGACGAGGCGGAGAAGTTTCAGCTCGTTGACACGCTGAAGTTTCAAATCGGTGAACTCGAGGGTGCACAGTTGTCGATCGGTGAAGACGAACGACTCGAGGAAGAGCGACGGCGTTTGGCGAATGTCGAAAAACTGACTGGCCTTTGCCAGTCGAGCTACAGCCGCATTTATGAGGACGATGACGCGGCGGTGACGCGCGTGCGACAGACGTTAAAAGAGGTCGCGGAACTCGCGGAATACGATTCGAGTTTCCGCGACTATCTCGACGGACTGGAATCCGCGCGCGCCGTGTTGGAAGATCTGTCGTTCACGTTGCGTGATTTTTCTGATCGGCTCGAGTTTTCTCCGGCGCGTTTGGCTGAGATCGAAGACAGGCTGGCGGAGCTTTCGCGGTTGAAGCGCAAGTACGGCGGTTCGCTGGCTGCGTCACTCGAACACCTGGCGCGCTCGGAGGATCGGTTGAGACAGATCGAGACATCGGACGAACGCGAGCGCGAGTTGAATGCGGAACTGGCGGCGGTGCGTGAAAGCTATCTGCAGTTGGCCGGCAAGCTGCACAAGGAACGCGTGCGGGCGGCGAAGAAGTTTGAGCAGGCGGTCGAAAAAGGGATTGCGGAAGTAGCGATCGACAATGCGCGCTTTCAGGTTCAGGTGTCGGACGACGTCGACTCCGCGGGGCAGAAGGGTATCGATCACACCGAGTTTTATTTTTCGGCAAACGTTGGCGAAGAAGTTAAGCCACTCGCGCGGGTGGCGTCGGGCGGCGAAGCGTCGCGGCTGATGCTGGTGTTGAAGACAGTTGCTAATGGTTCGCAATTTCCGCGCACGATCGTGTTTGACGAGATCGATACCGGTATTGGTGGGCGCGTCAGTGAAGCAGTGGGGTTGAAACTGAAGAAGCTTTCGCAGACAAATCAGGTGTTGTGCGTCACGCATCAGCCGCAGATCGCGCGTTTTGCGGATAGCCACCTGGTGGTGCAGAAGGAAGCGTTGAAGGGACGCACGCAAGTTAGTGTTGACCGGCTCGACAAAGCTGGCCGCGTTGAAGAGCTGGCGCGCATGCTCACCGGCGCGGAGATCACTGACAGCGCTCGTCGCCACGCGAAAGAGCTATTGAAGGGTTAGCCACAAAAGGCACAAAAGTCACAAAATGAGTACTGAACCAAACAAAGTTATTTATTCGATGGTCGGCGTCAGCAAGTTTTACGACAAGAAGCCGGTCCTGAAAGACATCTATCTCTCTTATTTCTACGGCGCGAAGATCGGTGTGATCGGATTGAACGGATCCGGGAAGTCGTCACTGCTCCGCATCCTCGCCGGCGTCGACAAAGACTTTCAAGGTGAAACTGTTATCTCGCCGGGTTTCAACGTCGGTTACCTCGAACAGGAGCCGCTGATCGACGATGCCCGCACCGTGCGAGAAGTGGTCGAAGAAGCCGTGCAAGAGACGGTCGACTTGCTGAAAGAGTTTGAAGAGATCAGCGCGAAGTTTGGCGAAGAGATGACTGACGACGAAATGTCGGCACTGCTCGAGCGCCAGGGCGAAGTGCAGGAAAAGCTGGACGCGCAGGACGCGTGGGATCTCGATTCACGATTGGAAATGGCAATGGACGCCCTGCGCTGTCCGCCACCCGACACGCCAGTGAAAGTTCTATCAGGCGGTGAACGACGGCGCGTAGCCTTGTGCCGTCTCTTGCTTCAGAAGCCTGACATCCTGTTGCTCGACGAGCCGACAAACCATCTCGACGCTGAGTCAGTCGCGTGGCTTGAACATCACTTGCAGAGCTACGCGGGAACGATCATCGCCGTCACTCACGATCGATACTTTCTCGACAACGTCGCCGGTTGGATTCTCGAACTCGATCGCGGCCAGGGCATTCCCTGGAAAGGCAATTACTCTTCGTGGCTCGAACAAAAACAGGAACGACTCCGCCGCGAAGAAAAATCCGAGACTGAGCGACAAAAAACTCTGCAACGCGAACTCGACTGGATTCGCATGTCGCCAAAGGCACGTCACGCCAAAGGCAAAGCGCGCATCAACTCGTACGAAGATCTGCTGCGACAGGAAAACGAAAAGCGGCGCGAGGATCTCGAGATCCACATCCCTGCCGGACCACGTCTCGGAAACGTCGTGATCGAAGCGGAACACGTGAACAAAGGTTACGGACAAAACCTGCTCGTCGACGACATGAACTTCGCGTTGCCGCCGGGCGGAATCGTCGGCGTGATTGGTCCAAATGGCGCGGGAAAGACGACGCTGTTCCGGATGATCACCGAGCAGGAGAAACCTGACGCCGGGACGATTCGCAAAGGCGAAACGGTGGTGCTGGCTTACGTCGATCAAAGCCGCACACTCGATCCGCAGAAGTCGATCTGGGAAGAGATCAGCGGCGGCGATGACGTGCTCAAACTCGGAACGCGCGAAGTGAATTCGCGTGCATACGTGGCGCGGTTCAATTTTTCCGGTTCCGACCAGCAGAAGAAAGTCGGGATGTTGTCAGGCGGTGAACGCAATCGCGTGCACCTGGCGAAGATGTTGAAGGAAGGCGCCAACGTGTTGTTGCTCGACGAGCCGACGAACGATCTCGACGTCAACACGCTACGCGCACTCGAGGAAGCGCTGGAAAACTTTGCCGGTTGTGCAGTAGTGATCTCACACGATCGCTGGTTTCTCGATCGCATCGCGACGCACATTCTCGCCTTTGAGGGCGACAGCAAGGTCGCCTGGTTCGAGGGTAACTACTCTGACTACGAAGCTGATAGAAAAGCGCGTCTCGGCCCTGCAGCCGAGACGCCACATCGAATCAAGTACAGGCAACTTACGCGGTAGCTTCTGCCTTCGCTTTCTCGGCGCACTCATCACAACAAACCGTGATCTCTTTGCCGGCCACGGTCACTTTGATGCCGCCATCGTTGATCGCCCAATCACAGACCGGACATTTGCTCGTGTTCATCGACTCTGTCTCCCTTGAATGAAATTAACCAACGGCGACAAAGTACCAAGCCCACGAAATCAGGACTTCCAGAATCTTGCTCGAATATCGGAAGGCGCGTGACCGAATTCGCGCCGGAAAGCATCGGTGAAGTGACTGTGACTCGAGAAACCAAGCTCGAGCGCCAATGCCGTCAGATCGCTCGCGCCGTCCGCCAGTCGCTCCAGCGATGCGCGCAGGCGAAGCTGCGTGAGATAACGGTGGACGGGGACGCCTGTGTGTTGCTGAAAGATGCGCGCCAGATGAAATGGCGAAGCGTGTACGGCGCGCGCGACGTCGTCGAGCGTGATGCGCTCGCTCATGTTCGACGCGAGATACGTTTTCGCAGCTTCGGCGCGTTCGGCGTGATCGACATCCGTGCCCTCACGCTTTGGCTTGCGCGGCACGCCGCGTTGTACGAATGCTGACTCCAACACGTCAGCCACCAGTTGCAACGCAGTGACATCCGCCCACAACGGCTCGAGCGGGTTCGTCTCCGCCGCTTCCAACCGCTGGACCAGTTCGCGATGACTCCAGAAGACCTCGCTGCCGCATGGTCCGGTAAAGAATCGAAACGGCTGATCGGGATGGTCGTCGATCGAAGGATCGAGTTCGCGAACGATGTCGTTGAGAACGCGCGGCGCCACGGTAAAGACTGTCCCGCGATCGCCACAATCAGACGGATGACTGACACGGTACGTCGAATCGCGCGAGAAAAACACTGCCTGGTTCACGTCGGCCGTGACAGTGCGCCTTCCAAAGTGCCGCGAGAAAGCGCCGTGACGCATCAACACGATGTTGTTTGCGTCCGACTCTTCTTCAGCACCCGGAGCTGTATGGTCGATATGGCAACAGTAGTCCTGCACGCTGATGATCGGGCTCTCATACAGCGCCCGGAAAACTATTTCTTTATCGCGATCGTCAGCCATTGGTGCTATCGTACTATCCGTCATCAATCCGTGAAAATCCGTGGTCGAGGTTCATATGAAAACTACGTTTCTCATGGCAGTCTTGCTTGCGGCTTGCTCGTCGGTAATCGCCCAGGACACCGGCGAAATTCGTAACTTCCTGCGCGTCAACAAAGACTTCTGCACCGGCGGCCAACCAAAGCTCGAGCACCTCGAAAAACTCAAAGCCGACGGCGTCAAAGCCATCATCAATCTGCGCCAGCCCAGCGAACATCGCGCCGCCGAGGAAGAGGCCAAAGCCAAAGAACTCGGCTTGAAATACTTCAACATCCCGGTCGCTTACGGTAATCCAAACGAAGAGCAGGTCGCGGAGTTTCTGAAAATCACCGACGATCCGGAAAACCGTCCGGCGTTCATCCATTGCACGGCCGCGATTCGCGTTGGCGCGTTCTGGATGATCAGAAGAGTCTTGCGCGATGGCTGGAAGATCGAAGATGCGGAAGCAGAAGCGGTAAAGGTCGGCCTGCGCGAGAGTCCACACTGGCTGGAGTTTGCGCGCAAGTACATTGAGACGCACCGCAGCAAAGCATCGCTGCCGTCGCATCCTCTGTCGTTCGGCGTTTTTACGGTGCGCTTCGATCAGGCCG
>Ga0207676_10001094_pt1 | contig 20512 bp, 15 predicted proteins | sample KBSSwiS72_FD_184307 | JGI IMG/M metagenome (GOLD analysis project Ga0207676, IMG submission 184307) | Switchgrass rhizosphere microbial communities from Kellogg Biological Station, Michigan, USA - KBS Switchgrass S7-2 (SPAdes) (version 2) | ecosystem: Host-associated > Plants > Roots >...
AGCCGTTGTACATTCGCCCCGCGTGAAATGCCACCAGATCATGCAAAAAGATGAAGTCAATTGTGCTGTCCGACGGCAGCCGGACCAGTCGCGGCAATGACCGTGGCACCGTCACAACACCGGTGTAGGTCAGCGATGAACGCCGGCGTCGCCGCAGCAGAAAAGCCACGCACAAAGCCTTGTTGATTACCCGTGGAAACGGGTGTGCCGGATCGACTGTCACCGGCGTGAGCAACAGGTCGAGTTCACGGTCGCAATATTCCTCAACGAACGCCCGAGCATTCTCATCGAGCTCATACAGCCCTAGAACGCGGATTCCCTTCTCCGACAGCTGTGGCCTCAGCTGCTCGTTCCAGCACTGGTACTGCTCGGCAACAAACTTGTGCACTTCGTCAGATATCGAGTCCCGCTCTTCAGTCAACGTCAGTCCGTCCGGCCCCGCTTCGCTGTAGCCATCTTCAATCTGCTGCACCAATCCAGCTACGCGCACCTCAAAGAACTCATCCAAATTGCTAGCGCTGATGGACAGAAACTTCAGCCGTTCCAGAAGCGGGTTCGAATCATCCTGGGCTTCTTCGAGCACCCGCCGGTTGAACTGCAACCAAGAGAGTTCGCGGTTGATGTAATACGCCGAATTGTCAATAGAAGCACGAGCCATGACGGGATTGCGGCAGAATGCCGAGGCACTGCAGGCGACAGAGAGCGCCTGCGCGGCCCCCTTAGTATAAGGCAGGCCCTCCCCTCGAATCTCCACAGGAACTCTAGCGAGGGAGTGTTAAAGGAGTGTGAAATTGATCGTTATTTGCGACCCGCTTTCGGTGCAAGGATCTGAACCCGTTGCGGCGAAACCCAACCCGCCTGAACGCGCCCGAAACCCTTCGCAATGAGGTCCCAAAACGGGAGTAGGAGACGACGTTTTACAGCGCCGGAACCCACTCTCGACCCTGCTTCCTCTCCGGACGAACGGCCACACCAGCCGGCACCCAAACGCAAGTAAGCGCATCTTGTGAGTTGCAGTGCTGAGCAGGGTTCGACTGCACCTGGTTCGTGAGACTTTCAAGTTGTTCGCGAGAAGGAGCCGTCAGGACTGCTTGGTCATGGTCCCGGTCGCTGCTGCGGGTAAGAAACAACAGGCGCAGGTACCGGGTTTCATTGGGAATTTGGAAGAGCGGTATAAGCGGATGCGGTGCCCAGCTCAGAGAGCCGTCGTTGCGTCGGATCTCGGCGGAACGAAAGGTGACTGTCAGAAGATTCCTTGCATTGTGCACCTCGTAGTAGTCCGTCTCGTATCCTTCGAAGTCCTTACCCGTTGTCATCGTGATGGTTCCGTTTTGATTGCGCACTTCTTCGAGCTGGACGTTGTACCCTCCCGATTTCAAAATCGGTGCCACAACTCGAATTCTCCAACCGGGTCGAAGATCGATATAGGTGAGGTTGCTGATTGCCGACGGTTGGCTCGAGGGCTGACGAGCCCTACAACCGCTCAGAGTTGCGGCAACAGCAACGAGAACACAAAACCAATACCGCGATTTCATGGAAGGTTTGATGCCTGCGAGGGCAGGAGCTGGGGACTGGCTTGCTATACTCACCTCCATGCTGAAGGAAACGCTGGAAGAAGGACGGAAAATTGCGGACGCAGCGTTGGAGCGCCTTCTGCCCAGTCCCGACGCACGTCCGGCGTCCATTCATCGCGCCATGCGGCACAGCGTTTTTGCTGGAGGCAAACGCATCCGTCCGATTTTGTGTATGGAAGCGGGCCGGGCAGTAGTCGGTTCGCTACCCAATGGAATCGAGGAAGTAGGTGCAGCGCTGGAACTGCTGCACACCTATTCTTTGATCCACGATGATCTTCCGGCGCTCGATAACGATGATCTCCGACGCGGACGCCCCACTTGCCATAAAGCTTTCGGCGAAGCCACCGCCATTTTGGCAGGCGACGCCCTGCAAACGCGCGCATACGAGATACTTTCGCGCGTGCAATGCGTGGCTGAAGCCCGCGTCAGAATCATCGAGGAAATCGCCCGCGGCACGGGCACCATCAACGGAATGATCGGTGGCCAAGTCGTCGATCTCGAGTCCGAGCACAGGAAGCCGGACCAGGAGACGCTGCAATACATCCATCTTTCGAAAACCGCAGCGCTCATCACTGCGAGCGTCGTGAGTGGCGGCCTCTATGCCGGTGGCTCGGAATCCGAGGTAGGGCAACTGCGTTGCTATGGACAGTCGATTGGGTTGGCGTTTCAGATTGTCGATGACATCCTCGACGTCACCCAGACGTCCGAACAGCTGGGCAAGACGGCGGGAAAGGACCTAGCCTCGGAAAAGGCAACTTACCCTGCGATGTTCGGTCTTGAAGAATCTCGCAAGCGAGCAGCGGAGCTGCTTGCCTCGGCAGGCGATGCGCTGAAAGGTTTTGGTTCACGGGCAGAGATGCTACAGGTCATCGCACGCTTCCTTATCGAGAGGACCAACTGAGGTCCCGGGGCTTGCGAGCTCAGTTGACGAAAGGCCCCCGGCGCTGATTTTCCACAGCAATCTAGCACCGAAACGTTATACTTACGTCAGTGTTGTTCCTCGGAACGCGCGCCAGCAGGACCACACGCCATTGGGCATGCACTCACGATGAAAAAACACAACTCTCCCCGCGTCGCTTACTTCTCGATGGAGATCGCCCTCGAGCCGGATATTCCTACCTATAGTGGCGGCTTGGGCATTCTTGCCGGAGATACCCTCCGCTCAGCAGCTGACCTTGGCGTGCCACTCTGTGCCGTTACCCTCTGCTATCGCAAGGGGTATTTCCGCCAGATTCTGGATGCCGCGGGCAATCAGTTTGAGAAGCCCCAGGATTGGGCGCCCGAGCAACAGCTGACTGAAACCAAGCACCGGGTGGACGTAGAGATTGAGGGCCGCCAGGTCGCCATCCGTGCCTGGAGGTACACGATCACGGGAGTCAGCGGCGACATTGTTCCTGTCTACCTCTTGGATACAGATCTGCCGGAGAATTCCGAATACGATCGCGCCTTGACCGATTGTCTCTACGGCGGCGATCAACGCTATCGGCTAGCGCAGGAGATCGTGCTCGGGTTTGGAGGCTTCCGCCTTCTCGAAAAGCTCTACCCCGGCCAGCTCGAGGCCTATCACATGAACGAGGGCCATTCGGCCTTGCTCTCGCTCGGCCTTCTGGAGCGCCGCCTCGATCAGAGCTTCGCCGGACGCCTCAAACAGCTGGATATTGATGGCGTTCGCGACATGTGTATCTTCACCACGCACACGCCTGTGCCCGCTGGGCACGACCAGTTCCCGCGTAGCCTCGCAGTCCAGATTCTCGCCCACGATGACGTCGCCCTGCTTGATGAAGCCGAAGCTTGGGAAGGCGATGCCTTGAACATGACCTATCTGGCGCTCCGCTTCTCCGGATACGTGAACGGTGTGGCTATGCGTCACGGGGAAGTGTCCCGCGGCATGTTCCCGACTTATGAGATCAGTGCGATCACCAATGGCGTGCATGCAATCACTTGGACTTCCCCGGCTTTTGCCGAGTTGTTTGACTCATTCATCCCCGGGTGGCGGACCGATAACAACTATCTCCGCTACGCGATCAGCATTCCCCTGCCCAGCATTCGTCAGGCTCATGCCGAAGCAAAGGCTGAGCTTTTTGAAGCAATTGCAAAATCTTTCGGCGTGCAGCTCGACCCTAAGGTGCTCACCATTGGCTTTGCGCGTCGAGCTAGCACTTACAAACGCGCGGACTTGTTATTCCACGATCCCGAGCGGCTGCGAAAGATTACACGCGAGGTGGGGCCGATCCAGCTGGTTTATGGCGGCAAAGCCCACCCTAATGATGAAGGTGGCAAGAATCTCATCCGCCGGGTTCTAGGGGGAGCAAGTTCTCTCTCCGACGTTATTAAGACCGTATACGTCGAGAACTACGATATGCGCTGGGGTCGTCTCATCACCTCGGGGGTGGATCTCTGGTTGAACAATCCCATGCGTCCCCAGGAAGCCTCGGGCACGAGCGGCATGAAGGCCGCGCTCAACGGCGTCCCCAGCTTCAGCGTGGTCGATGGTTGGTGGGCCGAAGGACACATAGAGGGGGTCACCGGATGGTCCATCGGCAGCAGCGAGATAGCCGAAGACCCATCCAGCGAGATCGCCAACCTGTATGACAAGCTGGAGCGGGACATCGTTCCGATGTTCTACGGACGGCCCAACCGATACATGGAAGTAATGCGTTACACAATCGCGCTAAATGGTTCATTTTTCAACACTCAGCGCATGGTCCTGCAATACGTCTCGAACGCCTACCGGATGCAGCGGGAAGTAGCGGTAGCCGTCTAGACCCAAAATCTGTTAGCACCCAAGTTGCCCCAGAGTAAACGCCTCTTGCCAGATAGCATCTAAGTACCTACTATGTTCTGGCGGCGTAAGGAGCTCCCAGAGGACGACGAGCCGTTGGTTCCGCATGGCCTCATATGGCAGGCCACCGAGGCCCAGGCTTCCACAGAGCTGCCGCCGGATATGTGGGACAACTTCCCCAAGGAAGTAGAGCTCTCTCCAGCCGAGCCTGTGAAAATGCCGGTGCGCATGTCCACGCGCGCTGAACCCTATTCCCCGCAGGACCCCGGCGCCAATTCGGTGCCCATGCAGTCGCCGCGCGTCGACGACATAGAAATAGCCCGTCGCGCGCGTTTGGTCGACACTGCCGTTTCCTTCCCCTATCGGAAAGCGATCGTCGGCGCCGTTGTGCCCAAGCCAGTTGAGCCGGAGTCGCAAAAGGACGGGGAACCGGCAAAGCTCGAGCTGGTTTACGTCTCGCCATTGACTCCACTTCGCCCGGCTCGATCCAAGAGATTCAAGAATTTGGTTTCGAGATTCAAAAGTCTGAAACTGCCCAAGATATCTTTGATTTTGCAGCGAGCTCGCGGAGTGGAAGTCTTCGCTCGAATGAAGGCCGCTGCGCGCAGCGGTGCTCAGGTGAGCACTGAAGGGCTAAACCTTATTCGCCAGAAGTCAGGCTACGCGCTCGATGTCGTGAAACTAAGGTGGACGGCCGTCGTCAAAGATGCGTTTTCTCAATCCCGCTCAGACCTTCAACGGTTTCGAGAGAACGTTCGTGGGGCCGACATGAGCGGTCCTGCGCGAATATGGCACCGCGCACGCACCCTGCGGGTTAGGATCCGAATACCAGGCTCGACTTGGCAATTTGTTAACCCTCTGGCGGCAAGGGCGAAGGCCGCCAAAGCGCAGCAGGTTCTACCGCGGAATTCGCGGCTGTGGGCCTCTGTGGCAATGGGTGGCCTTTCGGCCCTGTTGGCGTTAGGAGTTATCTCTGCTCTGCGCCACTACGGGCCGGGACGGGGATTTCTACGGTCAGCACAGGAAACCGTGGATGCGGCCGCACCATCCCCGACATCTCAGCCACCATCCCCGCCCGTTATTCCTAAGGAAGCAATCACAGAGAAGCCCAGTCCATTTGCGGGTGGTAGTCAGAAGGGCGACAAGGATAAGATCGTCGCCGTGAGGCCCGCGGCTCCCGAAGCTCAACCGAAAACCAACGCCTCGACTTCCCAATCAAAAAAGCCGCGGGTACGTCGCAATCCCGACGAAGATGACTACGTGGCGACCGACACTTACGTCTACTATGGCTTGGCCGGCAAACCAAAACGCTGACCTACTTCAACCTAACCAATCTCTCGACAACGTCTGAATAGTCCTTCTTCTCCAGCCCGTGCACGGTGCGATTGTAGTCATCCACTTTGCTTGAATAATTCATAGAACAGAACTTCGGTCCGCACATCGAGCAGAATGCCGCTTCCTTGTAGTAATCATCGGGCAGAGTCTCGTCGTGCATGGAGCGGGCCGTCTCGGGATCGAGGGACAGCGCAAACTGCTTCTCCCAATCGAACTTGTACCGCGCAAAGCTGAGGGCATTATCTCGGTCCTGAGCCCCCGGTCGGTGCCGTGCGATGTCGGCAGCGTGGGCCGCAATCTTGTAGGCGATAATTCCATCCTTCACGTCTTTGGCATTGGGCAGGCCGAGGTGCTCTTTCGGAGTGACATAGCAAAGCATGGCAGCACCATGCCAGCCGATCATGGCTGCACCGATGGCCGATGTGATGTGGTCATATCCAGGAGCGATGTCGGTCACGAGCGGTCCGAGAGTGTAGAAAGGCGCTTCGTAGCAAAGCTCGTTCTCCTTGTCCACTTGCTCCTTGATCTTGTCGAGCGGCACGTGCCCAGGGCCTTCGATCATCACCTGCACGTCCGATTCCCAGGCCTTCCTCGTCAACTCACCGAGCGTCCTCAGTTCGGCGAACTGAGCTTCGTCGCTGGCATCGGCAATGCACCCGGGGCGAAGACCATCGCCCAGTGAGAACGAGACATCATACTTCGCAAAAATCTTGCAGATGTCCTCGAAGCACTCGTAGAGAAAATTTTGCTTGTGGTGGTGAGCCATCCACTGCGCCAGAATCGCACCGCCGCGACTTACGATACCGGTGATACGTCTCGAAACCAGGGGCAGGTATTGGATCAGCACGCCGGCGTGGATTGTCATGTAGTCCACCCCCTGCGCGGCCTGTTCTTCAATGACTTCCAGCATCAGGTTGGCGGTGAGATCTTCGATCCTCCGAACCCGCGAGATGGCTTCATAGATCGGAACCGTTCCGATGGGTACCGGCGAGTGACGCAGGATGGCCTCGCGAATATCGTGAATGTCGCCCCCGGTTGAAAGATCCATGACTGTATCGGCGCCGTAGTGAACCGCCGTGTGCAGCTTCTTCAGTTCATCGGAAATCTCCGAGGTAACCGCGCTGTTTCCGATGTTTGCGTTGATCTTGCACAGGGAGGCAATGCCGATGCACATCGGCTCCAACTCAGGATGGTTGATATTTGCTGGGATTATCATTCGCCCGCGCGCTACCTCGTCGCGCACCAGTTCCGCAGCGAGCTTTTCCTTTCGGGCGACGTACTCCATCTCATCCGTGACCACACCGTGTCGGGCGTAGTGCATTTGCGAGAAGTTGCCGTCCGTATTCTCGGCCTTACGGCGGGCAATCCACTCGGTGCGCGGACGATTCGCGCCACCGTTCCCGTCTGCGTTATGGCCGTTGCCGTTATGTCCATTTGCCGATGGCATGGATTTCAATCCTCGAGTGAGATTAAAACAACATTATAGCGGCGATTGTATGTTGAACTGAGACTAGTCGGCTGGTTCAACCTGTGCCGCCGAAGCGCCGCGTATTGGCCACGCTGCGGTTGCAAATCCCAGCGTGTACACAAGTCCAATCGAGGCAAACCCCGCCTTCAGGTTCTTCTCCGCGACCGCGCCCACCAGATACGATTGAAGCACCTGCAAGAAAGTTCCGGCCGCATAGAACGTGTTCTGCACGCGCCCCATGTAGTGCTTCGGAATGTCTTCCATCAACCTTGTACCGAATGCGATTCCGGTAATTCCCCGCCCTGATCCCATCAATCCATACAGCAGAACGGCGAGCGCGAGCAATGGCATGGTCGGAGCCGAAATCATGCACAATGCCAGCACGCCGAGCGAAATCGCGATGGCACGCCTTGCTCCAAACCTGCCGATGAAGCGCGACGCGTAAAAGGCACTCAGGAATGCACCCACACCCCAACCGCCGTTAAGCCAGCCGTAGCCGACCGCGCCCTTCTGGAATACCTTTTCGCTCAGCGACGGCGTGACCACGACCCCGGTCATCATGGCCGAGAGAAACAGTGCCCAACTTATGCCCAGCAGCACCACTTCGCGACGGCCGCGAAGGTACTCCCATCCCTCTCGCATTTCACGGAAGAATTTTCCAAGCGCAGTCTCCGCCGCAATCATGTCGGCTTGCAACTCCGCGGGGCGGGGTACCACATGTCGTCCTTTGCGCACCGCCAAATAACACACAAAGGAAACCAGATAGCTGCTAACGTCGATCAGCAGCACTCCACCAAGCCCTATCTTGTTGTACACAAAGCCGACGATCGCTCCGGCAACCAACCAGCCGCCCTGTACCCCGGCCATGAGGAAGATGTTCGCATGAACGAACTCCTCTTCCGGCGTAAGCTCCTGAATCAGCGCGCTGATTGTCGGCCAGAACATCCAGAAACCGGCCGCGACCAGCATGTTCATTAGGTAGAGTTCCCACACCACCACTCTGTCCGTGAATGCCAGGATGGCAACGATGAGGATGATCGCCGCGCGAATCAGATCCAACATCATGACCAGACGCCGCCGGTCCTCGCGATCGATGATCACGCCGGAAAACGGCAGCAGTAGGATGGCCGGTAATGTTTGCAGGACCGCAAACGTTCCTAAGGCGATCTCAGAGTGGGTGATACGCAGAATGTGCCAGGCCACCGCGGCGGCATTCATCCCGCTGCCCAGCATGGAAATCACATTTGCCGCAAGGATGAATCGCAGCCCGCGACTCTGCAAAATCGATCGCATAATCCACTTTAAACGAGTGCCCGCAGGTTGCGCGAACTTCCATCATTCTTTTGCGGAGAAGCCCATCCGAGGGGTGAGGTTTGCCCAGGGAGCGGTGTTTTGAGCATGGCGAGTGGAACGACTTGGGAACCCAATGGGAGAGGCTGTTTGGCTTTGCGAGCCGCGAAAAAACCAACGACTCTTACGCCTCTAGAGGTGACCCGCAAAGGCGCGCCGCCTCAAACCCGCCCCGTAGTCGCCGATCCGGAACGGTAGCTTTCCTTAGCCATTGATCCGCCGCAGTTTCCAATCCAGCTTCACGCCGCGGCTCTCCCACAAAAGGTAAACGATCAACATCGTCATCACGGCTTCAATCGGGTGCTTGTATCGCGGAAACGGATTTATCAAATAGTAAGGTATCGGGTATACGAGGAGGCACGGCGCGAGCAACCACCGATATGGATTCCTTCGCATCAACATGAGCCCCAGTCCGGCGAATGCAAAGAGCGCAGCCAGCAAGAACTGTACGTGTCGCGCAATCCAGAGGTCGTATCCATTGACGTTTGTGGCCTGCCGGGGAGCCGCCCAGAAATAGAACACCCTCTGGATCGTGAACCAACCGAACTGCTGTGGGTGGGAGCGAACAAAGTCCCAGAACTCGCGTTTGGTCTCGTCCATGTAGCGGATCTCGCCGAGCTCTTGAAACCTCTTCATCGCGACCGAATCGTTCCCAGGATGCTCGCGCCTCGTCCACAACCCGTCAGAGGATTCATTGTTCGCCTCGTGCAATTCAAGCGGCAGGTTGTCGCGGATAAATACAAATCGCCCAAACACCCGGTAGTTCCGAATGGTCCAGGGAGCAACCGAGAGAACGATTGTTAGGAGGCAGAGTGCGACCGGTTTCACCGCCTTCCATCCCGCGGGATAGCAAATCCACGCAAGCATGAACGGTAGCAGCAGGACCAGCGCAGTGTTGGTCAGCGCGATCAATCCCCAGAGCAGCCCATAAACGATCCCTGCGCGCAACGTCGTCTTCTCGCGCATGCGGATCGCCAGCCAGAGCGCAACGGTCAACAGAAACGTGCTCAGGCACACGTCCCAGACCACCCGCACCGGCCAATAGATGACATAGGGGAAAGCGGCCCACGTCCAGGCTGTTCCTCGCGCTACGGATTCCCCGAAAATCCAACCCGCGATCCGGTAAAGGGTCCAGCACGTGAGTGCCGAACAAATACTGTTGAAGACAAGGATCACCCAAGCAGACCTATTGCTGTAGATCCCGAACACCTTAAACACCTGGCCCAGGATGAACGGGTAAACAGGAGCTGTCCACGCGCTCGCTCCCGTAGGCAAGTCCGTTGGCGAGGCGAATCCCTGGCCAAGGGCAATGGACCGCGCAATCCGACCCGTCTCCCAACCGAATTGGAAGTGGTCCCGGCGTGGCGTGATCCTGTAGGTGTGGCCCACGGTGATCACCAATACCCGTAAGACCAAAGCGATGATGACGATCCATAGCAAGGGTATGCGCCGCCGCGAGCGGGGTTCGCCTCGGGAAACATCAGGCGGAGTCGCATGTTGAACGAGGTTTGATGAACTCACTGCGCCAAGACTACCGCACGCGGGGAGCGCCGCGCCAATCGAACTGAAGGTTCGTTCGGCACACTTGGGACAAAAATCCTGCTTGAAGCTCTAGCCAATCAGCGCTAGGATTCGGGCGCTGGCCAGGAGGTCACGCCCTCATGTCTCCAATTCGAGTCGGCCTTGTTACAGCTTTGGTATTCATTTCCTCGGTTTCCTTCGCTCAAATCGATAGCGTCACCATCGCAGCTGGAACGCCCGAGGATAAGGATCTCACCACCATCGGAAATGAGCAGGACCCGCAAAAGAAGATTTCAATGTTCCAGGATTTCGTGCAAAAGTATTCGTCCAACCCCATGGCTGTTGCCTTCGGCAACTGGCAGCTGGCCCAGATATATCAGGCAGCGGGAGATCTAGCGAAAGCCGTGGAAGCAGGAGATACCGCGATGGCGGCGTCTCCTAGAAATCTCGACATTCTCAGTTCCCAAGTGGGGATCGCGCAGCAGATGCACGACAATGCGCGCGTCTTCAAATACGCCATCAAAGGCGGCGGGATCTACGATTCCATCGGCCAACAGACAAAACCTGCGGACGTGAGTGACGAGAATTTTCGAACGAGCATTGACACCGAGAAGCAGAACAATAAAGGCGCCTACGAGTTCTTTCAGAACTCGGCCTTCAGCGTGATTACTTCGGAAACCGATGCCAAGACCCGTATGGGCTACATAGAACAGTTCACGGCAACCTTCCCCCAGTCAGGTCTTGATGATCAACTGACTTCCTACGCCATGATGTCTTTGGCTGAGATGCAAGACAACAAGCGTCTCATCGCTTATGCAGAGAAAGCAATTGCCACCAACCCTGACAATATGGCCGCGCTTCTCATGCTGGCCAACACTTATGTGCAGAGTCCCGAAACCGCCGCCAAGGCCATTCCTTATGCCCAGAAGGTGATTGTACTTGCCAAAGCGGACCAGCCAAGTGCAAGCAAATCGAGTAAAGTGTCGGCGGGGGTTTCCCATTGCGTCGTGGGCCGGGCCTATGCGCTGCAGGCAAGGACTTTGCCTTCCATCGCAGAACTGAAAACCGCGACCAGCCTGCTCAAAGGCGAGGATGAGCAGCAATACGCCATTGCCGCCTACTATCTCGGGTGGGACTACGCGAAACTGAAAAGACTCACGGAAGCGCGGGCAATCCTCACTGAAAGCGCGGCGGTTCCCGGTCCCATGCAGGCTCCGACGAAAGACTTGTTGTCAAAGGTGAATTCGGCGCGAGCCGCAGGCAAATAGCTAGCGCTTGGCCAGATCATCCGAAAGCAAGTGAGCTTTGAAGGCCAGTGTGTGGGCGCGAGTGAGATCCCCAGCATCGGAAGCAGATCTCGCCTGTCGAACGTAAGCTTGAATCTGATCAAATATGCCTTGTTCGGAGGGCGTCAAAGGCCGCCCGGAGATTCGCTTCAGGTTTTCGCCGGTCGTCGCCAGCAGCTGCGCAGTGTTTTCGCGATTGTGAACTTCCTGCTCCTGACCACCACCGGGCGACAACCGAATCGGCCCATCCTTCGCTCCACCGTTTCTGACCACGACTTTGCCAGGTTGGCCAGTAGCGTCTCCCGCGGTCGAGGGATGCGCAACTGGCTTGGATTTCGTCCTTGTCCGCTTCTTCTTGTTCGTCGAACCAGGCTTCGCAGGAACGGTGGGTTGGGTGGTTTCCGAGTGTGGCGTGCTGGCAGGCGGCGTTTCCTCGACCGGCGCGGGCGAATTCTCTTTTGCTGGTGACGGCTGGTCTTGCGGGGGAGATGGGGAGGAGGATTGCGGCTCGGCGGACGGCGTCGAGGTCTGAGGATTCTGCGATTGGGAAGCGTTCGGGTCGGGCGGTGACTGGTTATTTGGAGCTTGTTCTTGTTGCGCCAATCCGAAAGCGGCACACAACAGGAGCGCAAGTGCCAAGAATTCCCTTTTGTGGATCCTAATCATGCTAGTTCTTTCGGGCGAACACCGCGTCGGAAGCAATGTCTTCCGCCGTCGCCGGGCGCGTTTCCCCAATCGGTAAGCGAAGACGGAAGGTCGTCCCCTTTCCTTCCTGAGATTCGAAGTCCACGGCGCCGTAGTGCCACTGCATGATCTGATAAGTCTGCGCCAGACCGATCCCGCTACCCGCCTTCTTGGTGGTGAAGTAAAGCTCAAAGACCTTCTCTTGCACGGCAGCCGGAATACCCGTTCCCTCGTCTCTGATTTCCGTCACGACCGTATCCTCATCGCGATGCGCTGCGATGGTGAGCGTGCCGCCCGCGGGCATCGCCTGAACACCATTGATCACCACGTTCAACATCGCCTGCTTGATGAGATCAATATCCACCTTGACCGGGATTGCTTCCGGGGGAAGCTGGCGCATAACTCTCACTCCATGCTGGGCGGCATCTGGGGACGCCAGCAGAACAACTTCATCCAAAATCAACTTGAGGTCTGCGTCCTCAATGTGCAGCTCGCGGGGACGGGTGAAATCCACCAGGATCTGCACGACGCGATCCAGGCGATGAATCTCGTTATCGATGATATCTACGTGGCGGCCGGTATCGGGATCGATCTCTTGCAGCTTGTTCCGCAGCAATTGCAGATGCAGCACAATGGCATTGATCGGGTTCTTGACTTCGTGCGCCACTCCCCGGGTAACACGGCCGCTGGCAGAGATGCGTCGCGAGAGTTCGATTTCGTCTTCAATACGCCGTGCCGATTCCGCGTCTCGCATAGTGAGCAACGCGCCGATCTGGGTACCTCTTTCGTGAATAAAATCGAGTGATACCTCGACGCGCCTGCCATTGGTGGATTCCATCTCCCGCTGTTCAATGTTGTGGTGCAAGCGGAATGCATCCAGCAACAAGGCGCCCAAGGGGGATTCAGCGGAGAAGATGTCCTTAGCGTTGCGGCCAAGCAGTTCACGCCGCGAGCGCCCCAGGAAACGCTCGACCGACGCACTGACCAGCACGACCTTCGAATCGCGCGTGAACAGCATCAAGCCGTCCTGCAAGCTGGACATGATCTGGTCGACATTGTCCTTTAAGGCGGAAAAAATCTCGCGCGCGTCGCGCATTTGCCGACCAAGGTGCGCGATCTTCTCGGTCACCTGTCCGTATTCGTCGCGCTCGCCGCCGCCGTTGGTGTCGCCACCATGCGCCATGGTCATAGGTCCAAACTGCGACTGATTGTGCTCGAGCGGTCCGAGTGCTACGTGAGCCAACATGGCAGCCAATAAGAGAGAACACAGGATGGCCAGGCCCGACAACTTCACCGCCCGCTTGAGTTGCGGAGTAAGTTCGTTGCGCAAGAACACCGTCGAAACTCCAACCCGGATATCGCCAAACACAGTGCCGTTCAGCAATAGCGGCATGCGGACTTCGTAAACCGCAGGTGGGTTGTAAATCATGCGCAATTGACGGCGGAACCCCCCTTTTTCGAGAGAGGCGAAATCCGGCCGATCGGCAATCTTCTTTCCGACCAGATTCGGATCGGTATGCAGGATTGCCTTCCCATCCAAATCCAGGATGGTTGCGTCGTAGATGGTCGGCCAGCTGCCAACCACAGAGTCCAACATAGTGTTCAGGTCGCGATCGGTGCCGAGATAGTAGGCAACACCGCGCCGCACGGCTTCCGGATTGTTGGTGTCCACCCGGGTGCTGGTCAGATCGGGAGCAGCGTTCGACGAGAGATACGCCAGCTGGGAAGTTAGGTACATCGCTGTATCGTGGGCGGTTGCCACCCGCTGGCGCAGCATCTGCGAGATAAAAATGTAGGAAGTGCTGGTTACCAGCGCAGCCACCATGAAGGTGATGGCAAGTACGATCTTGGTTCTGCGGCGCATGAAATAGGCCCACGAAGGTTAGTACCACGATCGATCGTGGTCACTACCACTAACAACACCTTACGAATCTCTAAGTTCCGCCGAGTCTTCCCTCTCAGTTCGGGCCCCCTCAGGCGACGAACTCCCATATTCTTTCAGCTTGTTATGCAGGGTTTTCAGGCTGATGCCAAGGATCTCAGCGGCGCGCGTCTTGTTATTGTTGGTCGACTCCAGTGTTTTCAGGATCAACAACCGCTCCGCCTCCCCCACTGTCGTGCCCACTCCCACGCGGATCGAATCAGCATCATCGAGCGAGGGACGAGTCGGGGCACTCCCGAAACCCGGCGGTAGGTGCTTCGTCTCGACCACGGGGCCTTCACAAACAATAACCGCGCGCTCCAGCGTATTACGAAGCTCACGAACGTTGCCGGGCCAGGTGTAGTTCTTAAATGCGTTCAGCACAGCTTCGCTGACGGTGGCTATGCGGCGACCATGCTTCGCACTCATTTCGGCAAGCAGTGCATGCACCAGATCGGGAATGTCCTCGCGATGCTCTCTTAGCGACGGCATATGAATGTTGAAGACATTCAGGCGGTAGTAGAGGTCATTGCGCAGTTCGCCACGTGCCACCGCCTCCTCCGGAACCTTGTTGGTTGCGGCGAGAACTCGCACATCCACCGAGGTCTCGACCCTGCTTCCCAGGCGCCGCAGCTTCCTGTCCTCGAGAACTCTGAGGAGCTTGGCCTGCGTAGCCACCGGCATCTCGCCAATTTCGTCGAGCAGCAGGGTCCCGCCTTCAGCCAGTTCAAAGCATCCAGTGCGGCGCTCCAAAGCTCCCGTGAATGCGCCTTTCTCGTGGCCGAATATCTCGCTTTCAATCAACGTCTCAGGAATCGCCGCGCAGTTGATAGCTACAAAGGGTTTGGATCTCCTCGGGCTCAGCTCGTGAATAGTGCGGGCCACCAGCTCTTTACCCGTGCCACTTGCGCCTGTGATGAGCACAGAAGCGGTGCTGGGCGCCACCAACTCGACCAGGCGAAAAATCTCCTGCATCTTTTTGGATGGGCCCACCAGAGATCCGAGCGATCCCGTATCCCGCAGTTTCCTTCGGGTAACTTCCAGTTCGGTCCGCGTGCCTAGTAGGGCCGTGGCATTTTGCAGGATGGTGCGCAAGCGGCTGGTGTCGATCGGTTTGCTGATGTAATCGTACGCCCCGATCCGCATGGCCTGTACCGCGCTGTCAATGGTTCCTTGCGCCGTTACAACGATCACGGCGACAGTCTGGCTGTCCGACGCAATTCGCTCCAACAGCTCCATGCCGCCCAATCGTGGCATTTTCAGGTCGGTAATGACGATTGCCGGCGACCAGGAAGCGATCTTCTCGTAGCCTTCCTGGCCGTCCGCGGCGGTGTTGGCTTCATAGCCCCAGGCGGACACGAGCTCCGCCAGTCCGCTACGTTCGTTTTCTTCGTCCTCGACGATCAGCACTCTTTCTCGGTTCATCCGTTCACATTATTCAGGCTGGCAGCCCTCGGTGCAAGCCGTTGGCCAAAAACCCTGGGGAGATGACGAAGGGCCTCTGCAGGCCAGGGTCCACGGTTGCATCGTTTAGTATGGAGGATCACATCATGATGGAACCTCTGTGGGGAGCACAAGATCAGGCCGCACGCTTGGCGGAACTCGTCGCCAGTACCGAGGACCGCGGCAAAGAACATCCCCTGCGCCGCGACGTGCGCTCCCTCGGAACCCTCCTTGGGCGGGTTTTGAGCGAACAGGCAGGGCCGGGAATTTTTCAAAAAGTTGAGCAGCTTCGCCGCTTGCTGATCCAGGCACGCGTAAACTCCTCCGGCCACACCGAGCTCCACAATGGCGAGATGAAACAGGCTCGCACCGTCGTCGAAGACCTGAGCATCCAGCAAGCTTACTGGATCACAAAAGCTTTCGCGATTTACTTCGAATTGACGAACCTCGCCGAAACCAATCACCGCAAGCGCCGCCGGCGTGCGGCAAAAATCAACCCGGAGCATGCTACGCAGCCGGGGTCGTTTCGCGGCACGCTGCAGCGGATGCGTGAAGCTGGTATGGCTGCCGATCAGGCGATGTTAGCATTGCGGCAGGTCAAAGTCTTACCGGTTTTCACCGCCCATCCGACGGAAGTAGCGCGCCGTACTGTCTTGCAAAAGCGCCGCCGGATCTCGCGTCTGCTGGAGCACCTCGATCGACTTCCTCTTCCCGATGCCGATGCCTGGGCTCTGGAAAATGAGATTGCTCTCCAGATCTCTGTTTTGTGGCAAACCGACGAGGTCCGTGTTCAGAAGCCACTGGTCACCGATGAAATTCGCATGGGACTCGACCATTACCCCATGTCGATTTTCGAGGGCTTGCCCCGCCTCTACGTCGAAATCCGCGATTCGTTCCGTGAGGTGTACAGCCTCGAACTGCAGCCGGACGACATGCCCGAAGTCCTGTCGTTTGGATCGTGGATTGGTGGGGATCGCGACGGCAATCCCTTCGTCACGGTCGAGAGCACGCGAGAAGCATTGGAGCGCGCCCGCAACACGGTTCTCGCGCACTACGTTTCCGAACTGGAACACATCAGCGAGCAGTTGAGTTCGTCGTGTAAGCAGGTCGCGGTCTCGAACGAATTCCAGAAGAAACATGACGAATACTCGCAGCACATCGGCGAGGAGCCTGCACGCCTGGCAAGACTCTCCGCCACCGAGTTGTATCGCCGCTTCATCAGTTTCGTGATCGTCCGCTTGCGGAACACAAGCACCGGGGAGGAGAGCGCGTACAAGGCATCGGGACATTTTGAAACCGACCTGCGGCTCATGCGGCGTAGCCTGGAGCAAAACCATGGCGCGCGGCTCGCTTATTCTTGGCTGGACCCACTGCTTCGCAAAGTTCGCACTTTTGGTTTTCATCTCTCCACCCTCGACATCCGCCAGCACGCGAAAGTTCACCGCGAAGCCCTGGAACAAGTGCGCAAGGATTCGAGCTCGGGCGCGAGTATTGCGGGGGGTACCGCCGTCGAAGCAGCAGTGTCAGACGCTGCTTCCACCACCCTCGACGTGTTGCAGGAACTTTCGCAATGGAAGCGAGTCTTCCCGCCTCGCTGCATTCGCAATTATGTGATCAGTGGCGCCGAATCCGAGCGCGACATTTACGACTTGCTGGAACTTGCCCAGGCAGCGGGCGTACAGGTGCACGGCTCACCCGATGACCCGGGATTGATGCCGGTCCCCTTATTCGAATCGATCCAAGCATTACGGGACGCGGCTTCGATCATGGAACGCGTATGGAGCGATCCCTCGTACCGCCGGCTGCTTGCATCTTGGTCCGGATGGCAGGAAGTGATGATCGGCTATTCCGATTCCAACAAAGACGGGGGCATGCTGGCCAGCCTCTGGGAATTGTACAAGGCTCATCGCGGGCTGCACGAGGCCGCGCGCCGGCACAACGTCAAACTGCGGTTGTTTCATGGTCGCGGCGGCACTGTCGGACGCGGGGGCGGCCCAACACACCATGCCATTCTTTCGCAGCCGCCCGGAGATTTCTTCGGTCAGATTCGCATCACCGAACAGGGAGAGGTTCTCAACTGGAAATATTCCGACCCGATTCTGGCCGAATGGAATCTGGAAGTCATGATCTCCGCTTGTCTGGAAGCACTCACTCGCCCAGATGGACCCGCGCCTGGATCAGATGCCCCTTGGATCGAGGTCATGGCACACATGTCGGCGGATGCATTCGCTTTTTATCGCCGCAACATCGCCGATAATCCCGAGGTTCTCGAATACTTCGAACAAGCAACGCCGGTCAACGAACTGGAACACGCACAAATCGGCTCTCGTCCGGCGCGCCGTTCGCAGAGCCGAAAACTCGAAGACCTGCGGGCGATTCCGTGGGTGTTCGGGTGGATGCAGAGTCGTCATGCGCTGCCGGCTTGGTTCGGCGTCGGCCATGCTTTCGAGCGCTACGTCTCATATGGCGAGACTCACCAAAGGCGCCTGCAGGAGATGATGGCGAGTTTCCCGCTGTTCTATGACCTGATTCGCAATGTGGAGTTGGCGATGTCGAAAGCAGATCTTTCCATTGCCAGGCTGTATGCCTCGTTGGTAAAAAACCCCGGTGTGCGCGAACGGGTCTGGAACCTGATCGTGGAGGAGTTCGAGCGCACCCGCCGCATGCTTCTTCTCGTTAAGCAGCAAGAGTGCCTCCTGGATCGCAATCCTGTGCTTGCCCGCTCGATTAAACTTCGCAATCCTTATGTCGACGCAATGAGCTTGATCCAAGTGGAATTGCTGCGGCGCAAACAACTAGGGGACGATTCCGCAGATCTGAACTACGCATTGGGAGCAACCATCAACGGAATCGCAGCCGGCCTTCACAACACAGGTTAGGTGAAAAACCTGAAACTGGACCGAGCAAAAACTACTCGCGAACCGAGCACAAAACTCCTTTTGCTTCGTACTTTTTTCGCCCTGCACCTCTGATTGCAAAACTGTTACGTAAATCCCTCTTCTTCTTTGGAATTTCCTTGAACCTAAGTAGATCGCTGACTACTCTCACCCCAAGTCAAGTCCATACAGTTTTTGCTGGAGAACCTTAAAAATGAAATTGTACCGAGTCGCGGCACTATGCCTTATTTCGCTATCGTCCCTTACCGTCTTGTCCGCTCAAAATACCAGTAGCCCCTATTACCATAAGTTTTCGAGTTTGCAGAAGAACACCTGGGGACCAGGGTATGCTCTGCTTTCCCCTAGTTGGACGATTTGTAGCACTTGTTCGTCGACTGCAAGCGGTGTCAACTGGTCCCGAAATCGAAGCATCTCTTCCCCCTCGCTTTCCGGTAGCGCTACCAAGCACAGTATCGGCGGCACGCGGCCGTATTCGGACATACTTTGGAACGACCATCTGGTGGGATCGTTTTCATCTCAAGGTCTGCCCGATTACAGCCACACGCTCACGAATGGCGCGCACAACTTCAAGTACGAGGCGTACTTCTACACTTCTAGTCTATCCTCCTCTCAGGCGCTGGAATTCGATATCAACCAGTTCATGGGGACCAAGCTGGGCAAGGGTTTCATCTGGGGCCATGAGTGCCGCATCGCTGGCGGCCACGAATGGGACATCTACGACAACGTAAACAAGAAGTGGGTTGCCACCGGCATTCCTTGCTGGCCGAAGAACAACGCTTGGAATCACCTCGTAATTCAGGTACAGAGGACCTCCGACAACCGTTTGCTCTACAAGTCCATTACGCTAAACGGAGTGACCCATACTCTTAATAAATACAAGAATCCCGGCACGACCAGCTGGAACGGGGTCACGATTAACTACCAGCAGGACGGAAACAGCCAGATGGTCGACTACAAGGTCTATCTCGACAAGGTAACGTTCACCATGTGGTAGACCCTATTTAGGGGCAAGAAAAAGGCGCCTGCTGGAGTAGGCGCCTTTACTCTTTTTGAGCTTAGGTGGGAAGCTCTTAATTTCTATTTTCAACTCTAATCGCGCGCTCCAATCGTGGGAATCGGGTAGGAACTGTAGTGCACCCTTAGCGTTTTGGTTTATTCTTTGTGTACGGAACCAACTTTGTGTAGGAACCCGAAGCAATGCCCATTTTTGAGTACATCTGCGCAATCTGTGACAACCATTTCGAGGCCTTGGTGTATGGCCAGGAACAAGCCTCCTGCCCCAAGTGCCAGAGTACGAAGCTTGTCCCTCAACTGTCAGTGTTCGCGGTTTCTGCCAAGTCCGGTGCTACCAAGCCCACCGCCGGACCATGCGGAACTTGCGGCGATCCGCGTGGCCCGGGCGCCTGTTCCATGAAGGATTTCAACTAACTGCAAGCCTGCTTTGGCTTTGGCTCGGGCTCTGGTGCTCAAACTCTGGTACCCACACGGCAATAACGCGCGTAAGTTTGCAAAGCCGCCGGGGTTGGTCAAAATCTCTCCTAATAGTCCCAAAAGGGGGGTACATGGATCGACGGCGAAGCGCCAGGGTGAGCGTGCAATTGCCAGTGAATGTCTGGGGGGTAGATGCATTCGGGCAGGCCTTTTCTTTGCCCGCCATGGTCACAAGCCTCAGCGCCAACGGTGTCGTCGTGCAGGGAGTACGCCGGCGCATCCGCATCGGGGACACTCTCGACCTTCGCATGGGTAGCTGCAAAGGCCAGTTTCGGCTGACTTGGATTGGGGAAATGTCGGAAATGGGGTTGGAACGAATCGAAGGCAATTCCTTTCTGCCTGCTTCGCCAATCGCGCAATTCGCGCAGTCGGCTGCCACCTGCTGATTCCAAAATCGTGCCGATCCACTCAGGTCAGAAACCCGAGCCGAGCGAGCCTTAGGTCTGCGATTGCCGAGCCTTCTCGCGAGCGGGCAGTGGGATGGCGTCAAGCCCTTCTCAGGCGCCGCCGTGAGGACCAAAGTTTTGGCATTTAGCACCTAGGTCGCAATTCCATCCCATGTTCATCTGCTGCGGGACTCTAGCGGGACTCCAAGGGATCGACGGTTGCACACGATCGAGAAACAGTTCCGTGCCCCTCAAGCCTCCCGGGTCTCAATCATCGTTTTCCTTGAGTGAGTTGCCGGAGAAGAAGCTTTAGCTCACAGATATCCCCGCAACGGCCCTGCTTCGGGTTAATATTTTCCTTCAACTCACCCGTG
>Ga0207676_10001096_pt1 | contig 20489 bp, 33 predicted proteins | sample KBSSwiS72_FD_184307 | JGI IMG/M metagenome (GOLD analysis project Ga0207676, IMG submission 184307) | Switchgrass rhizosphere microbial communities from Kellogg Biological Station, Michigan, USA - KBS Switchgrass S7-2 (SPAdes) (version 2) | ecosystem: Host-associated > Plants > Roots >...
GAGGGCCTCTCGTCCTGAGGTGTACGCACAAGGAGCGTTGAGGGCGGATCGCGAGGGTTGGGCAGCACAGGCACGGAAACCATCGCCGGACGCGGCGGCGGGATGGACTGCTTGGCTCGCGGCTACGGCCAGACTGTCTGTCGATAATCCGGCTGGAGCGCGGCTGAAGGGCACGGGCGCGGACCGGAGGAAGAGGAGACTCAGCGCAGAACTCGGATGGAGACGATCTTCTCGGTAATGGGCTTGAACGCTTTGTTCGTGGCAGCCTGCGTTTCCCGACCATGAAGCCAATGGTTCAGCGGGCAAGAGATAAGACCAATCCCGACAACCGGGATGACGTCCGTTCATCCTTACACCACCTCACCCCAGTTGGGCTTCGAGGCCTTGATGATCACAGCAGTGGCAACACGATCCTGTTGGTCGGCAGAGATCGTCCGCCGCATGACCTCGATGACTTCGGGGCTGAAGAGCGGCATCAGAGCCGCATCATCGATCCCAAACGGCCGGTGCCCGCCGACCCACACGTTCGCGAACCCGGCTCTTTCGAGCTTCTCGGCGAAGACACGCTCCGCCAGGGCCCCCGACACTCACCCGGCCCATGCACTCTGATCGTTTGCAACCTCTGGGGGCAGCTCGCCCTCGACCGTGAGATCCGCCATGCAGATCCAACCTCCCAACCAAAGCAATCGGAACATCTCCGCGAGCGCTCGACTCTTCCGAGCCGACAGGTTCAAGACGCCATTGGAAATCACCACGTCGATCGACTCGTCCGGAAGCGGGATGTCTTCCATCTCTCCCGGGACGAACTCGGTCCAGCCCTCGACGCCGGCCTCAGTTGCGTGGCGACGTCCCCGCTCGCACATCTCCTCGAGGATGTCGAGTCCGATGGCCTTCCCTTCCGGTCCGACGCGCTGGGCGGCGAGGATGGTGTCGATCCCTCCCCCTGAGCCGATGTCCAGCACGGTCTCGCCGGGCTGGAGGAAGGCGTAGCGGACGGGGTTCCCCACCGAAAGGGACCAATCCACGGCCCCGACGGGAACCGCGGCGAGCTCGTCGTCCGTGTACACGCGGCGGGCGACTGCCTCGCCGCCACCCGTGCCGATCGCCGAATACGCCTGTCGGACAGCGTCTTTGATCTCCTCCTGGAACATGAGGTCCTTGGCCACGGCTCCTACAGCTCCTGCACGAAGCGCTCGAGATGGGCCTTCACGTCGGGTGGGATCTCCTGCGCCTCATTCGAGGCAAGGAAGCTCCGGAGCTCCTTCGCGAACTCCAGCTCCCCGCAGCACATGCGGCAGAACGACAGGTGCGTCTCCACCCTCTCCTGATCCTCGGCCGAGATCGCGTGGTCGAGGTAGTCCCAGAGTTGCTTCACGGCCTCGGAACACGGGATCGAGCCTTGCTGGTCGGTCATCTCCGTACCTCCCCTATGAGGAGCCCCGTCTCCTCCGCGTACGCCCACATCTCGGTCTCGAATCGCCTTCGACCTCGGTGGAGCCGCGCCAGGATCGTTCCGAGCGGCGTGTCGAGCATGCGAGCGATCTCTTTCGTTGCGAATCCGTCCATGTACCGAAGCACCAGGGGTGCTCGGTAGAGCTCCGGGAGGCGCATGAGGACCTCGCGTACGTCGTCCTTGCCGAACGCTCTCAGGAAGTCCAGGTGCAGGGTGTCCGAGTAGGGAAGCGGATCCACCTCGACCAGGGTCCGGTACAGCGAAAAGTCCTCGACCTCCTCGACGGGAAGCTCCTCCACGGATCGGGCGCGCTTTCGAAGCTCATCCCGGAACACGTTCACCAGGATGCTCTTCAGCCATCGGGCGCCGGCATCTTCCTCCTTCAGAGCGCCAAACGACCGATACGCTCGGATCAGCGTCTCTTGCACGAGGTCCTCCGCACCATCCCGAACGAGCCGGTGGGCAAGCGAGTAGAGGGCCGGCAACTCGCCGACGGCCATACTTTGAAACGCTTCCTTCGTCCGGTCCTGGACCCCGATGTCCCTCATCCCGTCGGCCCGTCTCACAGGCGTGCTCACCTCTCAAGACGCTTGAATGGCCGACCTTATTGCATCGCCAGAAGGTGCAATCGGCGTCGGCAGTCAGACGTCTCTTAGGGGCGAGAGGAGGTGCGGGACATGACGAGCATCACGGTGGAGGACACGAGAACGGGCAAGTCGGCGACCGCTCTTCGAACGGGCTCCTGGCTCATGGGGATCGCCGCTGCGGGGTTCATCGGTTACGCGGTGATCTTCTTCGTCCGCAACTTCACGGACTCGTTCCTGGAGCTCGGGATCGGGCCCAACGAGGTGAACGTGGGGAAGGAGCAGATCCAGCAGTTCAGCCCGTCTTTGTTCGAGTACGTGAGCCATCTCCACCTCGCGGTCTCCGGATTCATCGCGGCGACGGGCGCTGCGGTGCTGTTCCTGGTGGCGTATGGGGTTCGACGAGGGGAGCTCTGGGCATGGGTCGGAGCGGTGACCGCGCCGGTCCTGGGGCTCGCGGTTGCCCTTCCGGCGCACTACGTGAATGGTTTCGACACCATCGGCCACCTGGGACTGATCTATTTGGCGGTAATCATCTTCGTGGTCGGCGCGCTGGTGTCCCTGCGAGGCATCGTCCAGGCGCGGAGGAACTGAACCGGCGCAGGCGGCGCTTCGCTTCGATGGTCCCGCCGCCTGCCTTCGGTCTCGAGATCCAGAGGGGTGACCGGCGATGGCACAGACGGAGAGGCTGATGTGCGCGAAGTGTGGAGGCCCGGGGGACGGCTGGAAGTGCGCCATCTGTGGATCGGTGGCGAACGAGCACGACGCGGCACATCTCCACGTCGGTTCCGATCGCTACTGCACGGTTAGGTGCGCCGCGTGCGACCGAGCCGACGTGCTCTGCACCTGCGTCTGATCAGTTCACAGGAGCGCCGCAACGGGCGGATCCGGCGGAGGAGCCATCGTCGGAGCATTCTGAACCAGCTATCGAGCGCACACCAGGCCGCGGTTGCTCTGCCGCGCTCGCTCGCGGATCAGCCTTAAGGAAGGACCTACCGCTCGGCTTCCAGCAACATCGCGACGAGCCCCGCCCTCAGCGTCCGGTCCTCCTCGCAGCCGATCAGGAGCTCGGCGAAGGCACGACTCTCCGGGTAGCTCCAGAACTCTCCGATCCGGTCGGCCCGATCGAAGTCGGGCAGCATCAGGACGTGGAGCAGCTCGGCGCGGGGAGCGGGACCGAGGCGTCGAGACGCTCCCGTAGCTGCTTCTCGAGTTCATCCGGACGCAGGTGAACCGGAGACTACGGCGCCTCGCAGTTCTTGAGTGTGTCTGGACCCTTTCCGCCCTTGCAGGTGTCGTAGCCAGGGCCGCCATTTAGCACATCAGCACCAGGCCCGCCCTTCAGCAGGTCGCGTCCCTTGCCACCCTTCTCGACATCATCACCAGCCTTGCCGCGAAGAGTGTCGGCGCCGGCCTTGGCACAGATCACGTCGTCATCAGCCGTGCCGACCAGCGTGTCCGCTCCGTTGGTACCGGTGATGGTGCACTCACCCGGTGGCGGTGTACCGCCTCCACCACCACCGCCGCCACCGCCGCCGCCACCGCCGCCGCCTGCGACGAATCGGCTGAACTGGACCTGCGGGTTGAAACCGGTCCAGCATCCGTCGTCGAACCGGAACACGCTGGAACCACCCTCGCCGCCGTCGCAGTAGGCGCTCGGGAACACGGAGTATTGGAACGCTCCGTTCGGTGACAGGTCGTCGCCCACGAAGGGCGGGGCGTTGCCGTCGGTGCCGAGGTTCAGCAGATCGTAGTCGCAGCCCGCGTACTGGACCGCGGCGCACGCCGCTCCGTCGCCGATCGGGTCGTAGCCGTAGTCGCTTGTATTCCAGGCGACCCCGTACACGATCTCGTCCGGGACCACGACGCCGGTCTCATCGAAGGTGATGACATGCGCGAGCCCGAGCACGCAGTCCTCGCCCCACCCGTGGCCGTTCACCGTGTCGTCACAGTTCTCGCTGGCGCTCGGGCGGAACGGGATGTTGAAGGTCTGCGTCGTCGTGTCGATGAGGCTCATCTCGTTGTTCGGGTCGTACAGGTTCAGCGTGATCGGCATCGAGAACGTGGTGCCCGGAGTCGTCGTGCACGGCACCACATTGGTCTCAGCCCAACCCGTGCCGTTCTCACACGCCCACGAGGAGACCAGGACCTTGGCGTTGTCGAGCGTCTGGTTACCGTTGGTGCTGAACTCGATCCCGTCTCCGACCTCGGCCACGCCAAAGGACTCGTAGCTGTAGCTCGCTACGTTGTCCGGAAGCGGACTCGGGATGTAGTCGAAGATCGTCTCCGCAGCGGCCGACACAGTCTGCGTGGATAGTGCCACCATCGCGAAAGCGAATGCCCCCACGGTCACCAGCCTTCTCATGCTGCTCCCCCTCCGCTCTCCTCGGCCTGGCCTCCGCTATCCGGCTCCTTCCTGGAGGTCCGTCACCTCCGACTGGGAGCGAGCGCTGGGCTCCGACGGTGCGCCGATGATGACGCGGCGGGCCGGGGTTTGGGGCTCGCTCGGTCAAGGTACGCCCCACCCCTCCAGCGGTCAATCGGTCGAGGAGGCTGCGGCGGTGTGGACCGATCGACCTCAGCAGGGCGGTCCCCGGTCAATATTGAAGGCGTCCATCTCAGACAAGGCTTCGATCGACGCCGCGCGGGAGGGCGATACCGAGCGGTTCGCCACCGACTACGACGAGGGCGTGGCGACGCAAGAGGCGTTGCTCGACGCGGCGACCGATGCGGGCGTCCCTGAGTGCGCCAAGGTAGATCGATGACGGGCCGCTGATACGCTCGCGCCCGGTGTTTTGGGAGGATGCGGCTCGCCTCGCTGACGCGCTCGGACCAGCGGCGCGTCGGGATCTCCTTCGGGTCCTGACCTCCCCCAGCGAGGTCCGCGCCGACGTCATACGGCAGCTCCACGAGAAGCCTGACGGGCAGGAGATGGCCGATCTCCTGATCTTCCTGGAGGAGTGGGATTGGGCCCGCCAGGGCATGATCGAGGAACTGTCTCACGCCGAGTGAATGGTCCGGAGGGTCGGGCTGAGCAGCTTCCCGCCGCCCCGACCCTCCGGCGAGCGTGCTAGGAGGGAAGAACCTGTGCCGAGAGGTCCGGTCCCTGGCCCACGATGAGGCCTTCGCAGTCACAAGCGGAACGGAGGCATCGCCCATCGCCGCTATTCGAATGGGCGGCCTGTGAGTGCCCGCAGGTCGCGCAGAAGGCCATCGTCATCGCGGTGTCGTTGCCGGATGATCGGAGGGGATCGACCTGCTTCATGGATGGAACGTAGGCTGCCAGGGGAGTGCATGCATCCGCTGATGACCGTACCTGGCCTCAATTGAACGACTTAGATGATCAGCAGCTCGCCGAAAGTCCGTGTGTCCGGTGCCCCCAGAACTCTCCGATCCGGTCGGCTCGCTCGAAGTCGGGAAGCATGAGGCCCGTCGGCGCGACGACGATGCTGCTCGAGGCGCAGGACGCCGGTGACGCTGTTCATCTGAGGGTGTGAAGACGATCACGAGCATCGTGGTGTGGTAGCTGCAAGGCGCGACCGGAGGTCACGAACTCACGACATCGGCTCGAGGACCGTGACACGACGGTGCTGCTCGGGGTCGTGGTGACACCAATCGGCGGGATCCGGGGACCCACCCAACTGCCCGGCGTTGAACCTGAGGGTTGTCGCGTGCGCGGTGTTCGGATGGGTCTCCACGATGTGCCGAGTGAGGATGCAGAGCACGACGCTGTCGCCGGGGCCGGGACCGATCCATCCCTGGGAGCAGACGGGGCACCTCGCCGCGGCGTGTGGCAGAGGACACGGAACATCGTCGCTCGTTGGCCCTGAGGCCTCGCCGTGCACACGGCAGTAGGCCTCATCGTCTCGGACGTTCGTCTGTTCTGCCATCCCTCTCCTAACTATCGCCATGTCGTGCTTTGAAATTGAGCGAATGTGTGGGTCGTGGCGCGCCGGCGGAGTGCGCTGGCAGGTAGGCGAAGAGAGGAACCCATCGCCTGATACGGTCCCGACGTCAAGGCCCGATGACACGCGACCGATAACGAACCACACGATCGTCGTGGTGGTGTCGTTCGCCGACCCTGGGGGTGAGGGTTGCCAACGGTTGTGGTGACAACCGGTCCGGAGGCGGGCAGGCGGGTCGAGCTCGGCCTCGAGGTGGCCATCGGTCGTCAGGAAGGCGACCTCGTTGTGGAGGATCCCGAGGTGTCGCGCCGCCATGCGGTGCTGCGTCGCTCGGGCGGATCGGTGGTCGTGGAAGACCTCGACTCGACCAACGGCACCTTCGTCAACGGGGAGAGGATCCGAACCCCCATGACGCTGAGTCCCGGAGACCAGGTCAGGGTTGGACGGACCACGCTCGAGATCGAGCCGGACCAGCGCGCCGATGACACGATCGTGTCGACACCCCTGCGGCCGGATCAGATCCCATCCTCCGAGGCGCCACCGTCCCGAGGTCTAGTCGCGGAGGAGCAGGAAGACGCGACCCAGCCCTTGCCTTCCCGGACGATCGAGAGCGGTACGCGGCCGGCGCGCTCGACCCGATGGTGGCTCGGGGTAGGGGCCGTGCTTCTGGCCGTGCTCATGGGGGTGATCGCGTACGCGGCACTCGTCGACCGCTCAGCCGAGAATGACTTCGCCACCAGCGCCACCGAAGCATGCTCGGCGGTGCAGCGACCGGAACCGGGCTTGGATCTCAGTCGCGCTCCAACGCGGGGAGAACTCCAACACGCCCGGAACATCCGCTTCCAGGCGCTCGGCGCGATCCGCGCCCTGGACCGGCCCGGGGAAGACGCCATCGTGGTGAGCAGGTTCCTTTCCGCCTTCGGGGAGACGAACGCATCGATCGCGAGCTTGGAGAGAGCGATCGGCGCCGACAGGCGCAGGGTCGCCCGCGCCGTACGTAACCTTCGAGGGGACGTCCGAGACGAACGGGAACTTGCGGCCACGGCGGGTATCGCGGGATGTGGAGGTCTTGCGATCCGTTAGGAAGGACGACCCGACATCCAGACGCATCGACTCATCGGCGGCCGCTACCGGCTGGAGGACGTGCTCGGACGGAGCCTGATGTCCGAGGTTCACCGGGGCAAGGACGTCGTGCTGGAGCGACCAGTAGCCATCAAGCTGCTGCTGGACCATGGGGATCCCCGCTCGGTCGCCCGGTTCGAGCAGGAGGCCCAGATCCTCGCCCGCCTCCAACACCCGAACGTAATCACCGTGTTCGACATGGGGGTCGACGGCGGAGATCGATTCATCGTGATGGAGCTCGTCGAGGGACCGACGCTCCGGGAGCTGCTCGAGGCCGAGGGTCGGCTCACGCCCGAACGAGCGGGCGAGATCGCGAGCCCCTTGGCCTCCGCCCTGGGGTTCGCCCACATAAAGGGCGTCATCCACCGCGACGTCAAACCGTCCAACGTGCTGCTCCCGCCCGACGGCGGGGTGAAGCTTGCGGACATGGGGATCGCCCGACTCCTGTCCCCCGAGGCCCTCACCGCGACCCTGAGCGTGCGGGGCACCGCGGGATACATCTCCCCGGAACAGGTGCGAGGTGACCGCGTCGACGCTCGAGCGGACCTGTACTCCCTGGGCTGTGTGCTGTTCGAGATGCTCGCCGGCCGGACGCCGTTCGAGGGGGACCTTGCTGCACTGTCTTATGCGCACACCCACACCCCGGCGCCTCGTGTCCGCTCGATCAACCCCGACGTTCCCGCCGCGATGGACGAACTTGTCGCCGCGATGCTCGAGAAGGATCCGGCGAAGCGCCCGTCCACGGGAGAGGAGGTCCAGAGGTCTCTTGCCGACGCCATGGGGCAGGAGCCCGTCGTGCCGAACGAGGTGACGGAGCGGATGCAACCGCCCCCCTCGCCGATGCCTCGCCAGCCCGCGGGCAGGCGTAGAAGACCCGGTCCGAAGGCATGGCAGGCGGCCGCTGTCGCGGTGAGCAGCCTCGCCGTGCTCTTGTTCATCGCACTGCTGGCAAGCGGCGAGCCGGAGGGCCGAACCGATGCGTCTGGGCCGTCGCGGCAGCTCAGCAGTTCGCCCGCGACGCTGCGGCCTTCGCCTTCGCCTTCGCCTTCGCCTGACCCTTCGCCTAGCCCGGTGGAGACCAGCTCGCCGACACTGAACCAGCCGTCGCCCCAGGAAGCCGCCGCGGTCGTGCTCGATACCGTTGGTGTGGGCATCGAGACGGGTGAGATCACCGACCATTTCGACCACGACATCCGTCACACGATCGACGAGATCCTCCGCGATGCCGACAAGGGTGAGGACGTGGACAGGCTGCTCGAGAAGGTCAACGATCTGCGAGCCAAGGTGTCCGAAGCCCTTGAAAAGGGCGAGATCACCTCCGCAGACCGGGCATCAGCGATCGACGATGCGCTCCTGACGTTCGCGGAGGCCCTCCGCGACGCGGATCAGTGACCGTATGTTCCAAGGCTGGGCGGGCTGGAGCGCGCTCCGCACGAACGCGACGACCTCGCGCATCGCGGCGTCGGAGCGACGCCTGCTCTGTCCTTGCCGACGACGGCGTTCAGCACACTGGCCTCGGTCAGCGAGCCCACGACCCGCGGTGTACGGCATGAAAAAGAGCAGGGCGGGGTCCTGCTCGCGGATCTCGCCGGCATCCATCCCGGACTGGAGGAAGAGGGCCATATGGCGTGCTTCGGGGGGGTGTCTATCGACGGTCATTGGTCTTTGACCGCCGGCTCGCTGTGCGGCTTGGGCTACCACCGCGCGGGCTCTAAGGGGAAGGACCAGAGCGGTCCGCACATCCCGACGAGAGCCGCTCGGAGCGTCCGGTCCTCCTCGCAGTCGATCAGGAGCTCGGCGAAGGCGCGGGCTCCCGATGCGCCTGGCTGGGGAGCTACGCCTTGCCGCCCTTCCGGCGAAGAGGCCTTCCTACGTGCGTTGGAACATCCTCGGCCCGCTGACGCGGGACGGGGAGAGCCGCCGACGCTGCGAGGGGAGGCCGGGGTGGATCGGGCGGGAAACCACCCGTAGCACGGCCCAACTTCCCAATGATGCTCAGTACATGCAGCAAGACCGCGTCGTTTGAGAAGTGCAGCTCGGCAGCGATTTCCCGCCTCGGGTGACCGCGTACGAGAAGACTGAAGACCTGCTGCTCATCGTGCGTCAACACCTCGTTCGCTATCTGCTCCCGCTCCGTGTCGGTCAGCTGACGAGGGTGGCGCCTCTTGGAGTCCAGGTCGCGGGTCCCTTGCTCTCCCATATCTGGAACCGTACAACGGCGTCCCGGGCAGGACCTTGACTCGGGCGGTCGTGGACGTCCATCGGTCGTCTCGGTGGTGATGTGGCAGCATCCTCAGGCGAAGAGGCCGACGGCGGAACCGCAGCGGCCGCAGTAGGCAATCCTCACCTTCTTTGGCTTGTCGCTAACCCTGACTTCGAGTTCTTTGATCTTGAGTGTTTCTTCGAGCATGGCGGAGCATCGAGGGCACCTCGGGTCCTGCGTCGGCCTCCCCTCTAGATGGGCTTCCGACGAGGTCGTGCGGGCGGCAGCCTCCAGCCGCGAGTGAACTTGCAGCTTCGCCAGGATGCTCTGCACGTGCTCTCGCACCATCTCGGGCGAGATCGCCAGTTCGGCAGCGATCTCCTTGCCGTGACGCCCGACGACGAGAAGCTTGAGCACCCGCTTCTCCTCCTCGGTCAGCCTTTCGGTCCCTGGCGTGTCCAGTCCCCGCCCTCCTTGGCCTTGCCCGAGGGAGTATGCGCTCAGATATTCATTACAGATACGAGGGGTTCGAGCCGACGAAGCGTGGGATGGGTGGTCCAGCGATGAGCGGATGGGAAGAAGAGTTTCCAGAAATGTTGGAAGAGTTCCCGGGCGCGGCAAGACCGACTCCGCAGCAGATCTCCGATGCGATCGCCCGTGTCCACAAGGCCCGCCGTGAGATCTTGCCGCCGTCCGACGAGTTCCTTGACGCGCCTATCGACACCCGCCTGACGGCTTGGGTAACCAAGTGGGAGAAGATGCGGATCGGCTGGATGGAGTCGCTCGAGAACATCATCGAGGAATTCCCGATCGCCGGCTCGGTGAATTCGTTGGAGTGGATGGTAGGGGAGATGAACACGTACTTCGAGGTATCGGCGACGAAGTACCGCCTCGAGATGAAGTCGATCCTCGACGAGGAGTGAGCTACCGCCTCTCGGCCTCGCGAAGCATGCCGACGAGCACGGCCCGAAGGACCCGGTCTTCCTCACAATCGATCAGGAGTTCGGCGAAGGTGCGGCTAGGCATCAGTCATCCGGCTGACAGCAACGGCGGTATGTAAACGAGCTATGGCCACGAGGCATAGTCGATTCGTCGAGCTGGACAGGATCATGGCGATGCTACTGACACAGGATGAACAACTCGTTCTGCGGCATCTCATCTCGGGCGAGAGCCCTGAGCAGATCGCTGCCACCCTCAACTGGCCGCTCCAGGCGGTGCGGTGGACCTGCACGCACCCGCTCATCGCATGGGTGCTGGACGAACTCGACGCAAGTACCACCCCGGCCGACTCTCCGCCACCACGAAAACGGACGGGCATGAAGGATGCTGCACCCGCAGCGAGGGGCTACGCGATTGGGCTGGTCTCAGACGCTATCCGGTTCCTGGTCATGTTCGTGGTGGGCGGAGCCATCGTGTTGGGCGTCGCCTACGGCGCTTGGGTTCTTCGGCGCTGAGCGCCGGTGAGTCACAGAATGAGTAACGTGCCCACCTGTTCGGAGCGAATCACACCGTTGCACAGCGTGCCTAGAACATCACCATAGGCCGTCTACCAGAGCCTCCAGAACTCACCGATCCGGTCGGCTCGCTCGAAGTCGGGGAGCATGAGGACGTGGAGCAGCTCGGCGCGGGGAGCCGGCCGGAGCGCATCGAGGCGAGCCCGAAGCCGATCTTCAAGTTCGTCCGGTCTCATGTCTTGAGGCTACGCCGTCGAACCGACGACTGGTCATCTCAGCCTTCGGCGCTGCCTCTCCGTTGCCTCGAGTGGAGACCGGCAAACGTGCGAGGTTTAGGTTTGATCAGCCCCGACGAGAGAGGAAACGACGTCCATGCCCTCCTCGTCTGGCTGTGTGGTCTGCCTTCTGAGCCGCCGCAGATCGAGGGCGTCGTTGACCATCGCGACGAATCTCGCGTCGCGTTCTTCCTCCGGTGAGAAAAGGCCCGCCCACCTAGCTACGTCGGACCATCGCCACAATCTCGACCGTGCCCGAAGGTGCGAAACGGGAGCTGGGAAAGTTCCCTTCCCTCGATGTCCGGCAGCGAGCAAACGAATGCCCTCACGGCTGCGGTCAAGTCTCTCTGCTATCTCGGCTTGGGTAACCAGGTCATCTGGCTCGACCCGAAGCACCGAGATGCCTGGCACGCCTTCCAGGTCGTTGATGGCCGACATAACGGCTGCGGGGAGAGATGCGGCCTCTCGAGAGAAATCGGCGTATGCGACGCCGGCGGCAGTTCCGAAGGTGGCATCCTCAGCTCCCTGCTCCGCCAGCTTGTCTAGAACCACCTCGTTCGTGACATCGCCGTCAACGATCAAAGTGAACTCCCACTCGCGCATCGCTACACCTCCTCTCCTGGACATCGCTCTATCGCTCGGCGCAGCTGCTTTGCGTGATTCCCGGGGTTCGTCGGAGTTGACCAGATCGAAACCTGGCAACAGCCCTATGCACAGTAGGCTCGGCCCCAGGGATGGCCCGAAGCCGCCTCGACCCGCCACTTCGCATCGACCAACTCATCGACCGCGTCAGCTACCTCCTTCTTTGGATGCCGGTTCGGCACTTACGTATCCTGCAGCCACATGTTGGCATTTGTCAACAGAATCGGCCGAATCGGGTGGGAACTTGAGTCTGGAACCGCCGGAAAGGAGGAAACGACGATCGAGTGGAGGCTCAGGCCGCAAGTCCGGGCACGCCATGGTCCGTCAATGGTCCGTGAGAGGGTCAGTAAAGACCCGAAATGTTCCGTACCCGTGATGCCCATTATTGCTGGTCAGCGGGCGTCTTGGGTCTCTGACTAGCAGGGCTGAGCCACCCTCTCAAGGTGGAGACACGGGTTCGAACCCCGTTGGGACTACCAGGAAACGCGAAGGTCAGGGGCATGTTCCACGATCACCAGCTACTACCCCGCTTCGTTCGTCCCGCATTTGTCCCGCGGCCGACCGGCGCACGTCACGTCTCACCCATCGCCTCGTCAGGTGTCCCGCCGAAAGAGGGGCCTCCTCCGGCAGCACCCCCGCTTGCCGTTCCCGGTTGGCCAGTCCCTCATTGCAATGCGCGGGATTTTCATCCCACCGCGAGCCAGCGCGAGCTCGGAACGCTCACTGACATCGTCAAGTAGATCCAGGCGCACAATAGGATGAACAGCGGAAGGACCCTGGCCATCGCGACGGCGGCTCGAGCGACCTGGCAGTGGGTCCTTCACGACCCCCACGGAGTTCGAACCAGACGACCCCGAGGAACAGACGGCAGCCGACTTGCTCAAGGAGCGCATGCTGGCGTTGCTGGATCTGGTCGGCCAACGAGACCCAGTCAACGACACCCAGACAAGGAACCTAGCTTTAACCCCAGACGCGGGATTGCGCCCGATGCAGCCCTCGTCCACGGCGTAGTTCAGGAGCAGCCGACAGAGCTTCAAAGCTTCCAGCCCTTGCCAGGCCGACCCGTCACGTTCCACGCTCGGCTTCGCCCCGCTGCCGCTGGGCTTCTTCCTGGTGCTCGTAGTCTTCGTCGTCGCGTACCTCGGCTCCGTGGAGTTGGGGAAGGTCATCTTCTTCAAGGCGTTCGGTGCCACGACCCGCACACCGCTCCAGCGGCACCGCTCACACCGCGTGCAGCGCATCGCGGCCCGATGGAGCCATCATGCACCGCTTCCGAGCCCTGAGGTCCACGGGTGACCGTTTGCCGCTCGTGTGAAGACGGTCCGTGTCTCTCATATTGCGGAGCGGCTCGTCGCGAACTGCGAGGAGTCGCCCGAGCGGATGGTGTGGTTGGAGCAGCTCCCGACTGCGGTGCATGAGCTGGAGCGGCTCCAGTCGCTCACGCTGGGCACGCCGACGGTCCCGGCGTGAGCCCTTCCTAGGTCGGGCCCGTCCAGGCTCGATTGCTTCCAACAACTAACGACGAGTTGCCAACCGATCGCTTTCGGATCGAACGGGTTATCCGGCTCGGGGCGGAGGACGACCTCGCTGCCGGGTTCGAAGTCCGGGAGGTCGACCGCGGCCGGGTAGTGCGAGATCCCGGCGACCCAGGTAACGAAGACGTGACGCTCCAGCAGGTCGCGCCGGGCGTCGTGCAGGACGAAGCCTCGCCATTCCTTGTCCGAGTACCAACTCGCGTCGAGCTTCATGTCCGTACTACAGCGCAGAGCGGGGGTCGGAGGGACGGGCCGATAGCCCCGCGTCGGCAAGGTCAAATGGCAGGCTCGCCGCGCGGCGAGGGCGCCCGCTGCGCCCAGTGGCCCCGGTGAAGGGGCGCCCCGCAGCATGAGCTGGGAGGGGTCGAAACCTCGCACCTCGTTGGTCAGACAGTGCTTGCCATCGCCGATGGCGTCTCGCCACGCTTGTTCGCGTGGATCTCGCCGTCCGGGACGACGAGCACGGGGATCGGCGAATGGTGGATCAGCCGCTGGCTGAAGCTGCCGAGGAGGAGTTCGCGGAAGCCGCCGAGCCCCCGGCGCCCGACGACCAGGAAGTCGCCTCCCACCTTCCGGACGTAGGACAGCAGGTCATCGGCCCCGCCCTCGAGCACGACGGGCCGATAGTCGATGCCGGCGTCTCGAAGCGGCCGGCACCACTTATCGATGAGCTTGCCACGGACCCGGTCAACCCACTCCTGCCACTGTTCGTCCCAGTCTCCCTGCGAAGGCCCCAACGCCCACGGCACATAGGCGACAGCGTACGCCGGGCGCTCCACGGTATGGATCGCGACGACCTCGGCTTTCATAACGCGCGCCAGTCGCGCACTCCAGAGCAGGGCTTCCCTTGACCCCTCGGATCCGTCGACGGCGACGATCAGTCGCCAGCGTGCGTGCTGTTCCTCTCCTGGAGTCCGCTCCATCGTCGACACCTCCCGGGACTTCGCATCCACATCAAGTGTGCCTCGGCGCTGGTTCAGCCGTGGGGGGCTGATGCCCTTCTTCTCATAGGCCGCTTGGCCTGTGAGACCGTTCGGCCTCCGCGTCCAGGATCCATCAGGATGCCGAGTGATGCGTTCGGCGAGTCCCGTTCCTCCGGGAGACGAGGTACAGACCAGCGCCCGACATCACCGCTCCAACGAATCCGATGAAGGCGGACATCCAATCTGCCCCACCCGTGGTAGAGAGATTGAGCAGCCCAATCACCATGATCACTGCTCCTGCGACGAAGAGCGGCGCGCCGATCTTCGACTGTCTGGCCTCCGTCATCGCTGGTCACCTCCTCGTTATGAGCCTCCAATCCAATTGTTTCACCTCGATGAAACGCCTCAGGGGGCCGAAGGTCCCGCCAGTGTCCGGCCCATCGCCAAGCGTCGCGGTGCTGGTGGGGGCACGAGCCACCAAGACCTGCGGATCACATCGTTCATCGGTTCCCTCCTGTTGGATCGCGCTTGCACGGCGCGCCCGGGCAAGCAACTCTGTCGCTAGGCAGAGATCAAGGTCGCGTTTCTTCCGGGGCTCAGGGGCCAAGTAGGCCTCTTAACTCCTTCAATCGACGGTCCGCCTGCTCGTGACACCTGTCCTCGCACGTGATGCCGGAAGTAGAACGCCTGTGCGACGGGTGGGGGATCATCCGGGAGGGCCAGCTGATCGCCATCGAGGACGTCGGCGAAATTCCATGGTCTCCCCGTCTGACGTCATCGATAGTCCCTCCGGCATCGCGCCCGGAGAGGCCGGCTACAGGATGAACGCCACCCAGTTAGGCCCCGAGCCCACGATCCGATCTCCGGTGCACCAGGGCGGGGCGGCCCGAGGCGTTCCCGGGGGCCGCCCTGGTGACTCACGCCGTCTCGAAGTCGCTCACGCCGCCTTGGGGAACTGGTGCTCCTCCTCCTCATGCGGACGCGTCGCGGCGGGACGGTGCCGAAGGTATGTCCAGATCGTCGCCACGAGCAAGGTTCCGAACACTATGGCCGTGATGATCGCCGGCCAGATGCTGGACTCCGCTCCCGCGATCGGTTCGACAGGCGGGACTCCCATGCCGATCATGTCTGCTCACCTCCAGGGCCAGCATGCGTTCCGGCACGAGGACGATCTATGGCCGAAGGGCCCTACCGATGTGTGGCCTTCGTCCCATGAGCGAGAACGTGGCTTGGTCCATATCGAATCAGTTCTGGGTCACGGTCCCATCGGGCGGGGGTGCAAGGAGGGCCGATCGGCACATTCCGGGGCGGACCATGGGCACGGCGGCCGCTTCGACGCCACCCACCAGAAGCCTTCGACAAGAGGGAGAGGCCGACGCCGATCACGATGCCCTGCAGAAGGCCGATCGCGACCGCCCCGACGGTCGTGGAGATTGCGATCACGAAGTCGAACCGACGGGTCCGCCAGAGCTCTCGCAAGGAGCTCACCTCGATCAGGCGAACAACGGCTCCAATCACGACCGCCGCGAGGGCGGTCGTCGGTAGGTTCTCGAGCGGCTCCGTGACGAACAGCAGGACGGCAAGCATCCCGAGTGCGGCGGTCACGCTCGCGAGCTGCGAGCGCCCGCCGACCATCTCGACCACGGCCGTGCGCGCGGCGCTCGCACTGGTCGTGATCCCCCCTGACAGCCCCGAGGCCAGGTTCGCCGAACCGAGCCCAACCAGGTCGCGGTTCGCGTCGACCTCGTACCCGTTGCGCTGTGCGAAGGCCTTGGAACTGACGATCGTGTCGGCGGCTGCGAGCAGGGCGATCGCGGCCGAGAACGGGATGAGCGCCATGACGTCGGCGATCTCGAAGGCGGGAAGGCCGATCGGGGGCAGACCCGCGGGCAATGACCCCACGAGCTCGACGTCGGAGAAGAGCCCGCCCGCGAACTCGACCGCGGCGGCCGCGGCGACGATCACGAGCAGCGCGGACGGGAGTCGCGGGCGCGTCGCGGCCAGGAACACCATGACGACGAGCGCCGCTCCGCCGAGCAGCGTGGTCGGAACGCTCACGTCATCGAGGCGGGTCGTGATCTCGAACGCGCTCGGGAGCGTTTCCGAGTGCTCGACCTGGAGTCCGAGCAATCGGGGGAGCTGGCTGAAGACCACCACGAGCGCGAGGCCCGCCTGATAACCGAGCAACACCGGACGCGTGAGAAGCTTCGCCACCACGCCGAGTCGCATGCAGCCAGCGGCGACGAGTATCACGCCCACGAGGATGGCGACGACGCCGGCGAGAGTCCCGTAGCGGATCGGATCTCCGGCCGCAAGCGGTGCAACGGCCGTCGCCACTAGTGCGGCCGTCGACGCGTCTAGCGCGACGACGAGCTGCGGTGACGAGCCGAACAGCGCATAGGCGACGAGCGGGAGGATGCAGCTATAGAGCCCCGCGATGGGGGGCATGCCCGCAACCTCGGCCATCCCCATGCTCAGTGGGATCGCGAGCGCCACGATCAGCAGGCCCGCCGTGAGGTCGCGTGGGAACCATCCCCACCGATACCCGTCGAGGGACCGGAACACCGGATACGGCCAATCCAGCCTGCCGCGAACTCGCCCCATAGTTCATCGAGTCCAGCATCGCCCCCGTCCGCGGGCGTGGTTGGAGCCGTTCGACCCGCGAGGTGCGGGACTCTTCACTCATCGACTCGCTCCATCAACGGACTAGCAGATCACGGTCTTCAGCCGTTCCGGCGCGGTCCGGTTCGGATCGCTAAGGTTATGCGGCCGTCGCAGCCGTTCCGACGCCTTCGCAGTGCCTGGCGAGTCTGTCATGCATGATCTTCGCGGCCACAGCGACGGCCACGGCAAGCGACCCGATCACGATGAGTGCCCCCTTCATCGCTCACAGGCCTCCCTCTATCTTGAAACGGCATCGGCTCAAGATGCCGAGTGACGCGTTCCGCTTGTCCCGTTCCTTCGGGAGGCGAGGTACAGACCAGCGCCCGACATCACCGCTCCAACGAATCGACGAAGGCGGACGCCCAATCCGCCTCGGCCGTGGCGGCAGCACTGAGCAGGCCAACGATCATGATCACTGCTCCTGCGACGAAGAGCGGCCCACCCAGATTCGACCATCTGGTCTCCGTCATCGCTGGTCACCCCCTCCTTATGTGCACTCCCTACTGGATCGTTATCGCTTCGATGGCACGATCGCTTCGATGGCACGCCTCAGGGGGTCGAAGGTCCCGCCAAAGCGCGGCCCACCGCCAGGGCTTCTCTGCCCGCCAGCGTTTCGCCTACGCCGTGACTTCGCGCCGATCCCACGCCACCCGATCGGGCGCGTCCCTCGGTCGACGGCGGCACGTCGGGCCCGCCGCTGCGTCCTACTCGCCAAGGGCCCTCGATCCGTGGGTCAACAGACCTGGCTGGAGGTGTCCGCCGTGCGATAGACCCAATCGTGGGAGGTGTTGACCGTGCATTGGGACATCGGACTCCAAGGCCTCGGAGTGCTCGCGCTGTACTCGCTCGGCTTCGGCCTCATCGCGCAGCTCGTCATGTGGAGATCAACGACGCACTGGCTGTGGCTGATCGCGGCTGGCACGTTCTTCATAGCTGGCCTGCTCATCAGCGAGGTGTGGTTCGGCTCGGCGACGGAGGAGGAATTGCAGCCGAACATCGACGGCCTGTCGCGCGACGAAGCCCTGCTCGCGTTCATCCCCGCGAGCATTGCGGTTTGGATCACCTGGGCGTTCGGGCGGAGGAAGATGCGTCATCGCCCCGGCCACGCAACATAGGGAGGATTCTCGTGCAAGCGAGAAGTGAGCGGCAACAGGGGGCGCTCGTCTCCACCACGGCCGGCTCCACGTTCCTCATCGCTGTCCTCTCATCGGCCTGACGAGGAGCTCGAATGGTGCACCGTTGCGTCTTCGGTGAGTGTCCGACCTGGTTCCCTAGGCGATCCGGGCTCACATGGGGATGTCCCACGTCGTGGCCGACCTCGAGGGCGCCTGGAGCTCAGAGGTCTGGAGATCTCCGCAGGGCCTCTCAGGTCGAGGTGAGGCTGCCTCGCCCCAAGGACGCGACGCGCGTTCGGATCGGGGGCGGAGCGAGCGACGTCGAGTTGATCCGGCCAGCCGGTGTGCCCGTTCGCGTCCACATAGGGGGTGGGGTGTCGAAGCTGGCCATCGACGAGTTCCGGCTCGGGTCCGCCGGCGGCAAGACCGACTGGCGGAGCCCCTCTACGATCAGGTTGCAGGTCGGTACGACGTCGAGATCGGCGCCGGAGCCAGTAAGGTCACTATCCGAACCTAGGGCAGGTTGTGGATCGATCGGGTGGCGTTGCGGATGTTGGCGCCGCGATTCCCCAAGGATCGGGTCAAGCCTCGAGTTGCACGGAGTCAACGTGGTCGTCCTCGCGGGCACCGTGGCGGCCGACCCGTGAAGCTCACTTCACGACGAAGTTGGCGTGATCGCCACTACGATTTCCATCTCGTTGCGACGCTCGGGGTGCAGCAGGGACTGGAGCGATCGGATCGGCCCTATGAACAGGAGGTCGATCCGATACTTGCGCCCCATGAGCCGCTTCACGCGCTCCACCTCGGTCGACGGCAGGAGCTCGGCGCGCGCTGCGATCGGCCGCCCGCGAAGCCGGCCTCGAGCGGAGCACGCGACCACCGTCACGAAGGGGTTCCCTCGGATCCGCTTGACCTTGCCTGATCCGACCGCCGTCATGACAAGCAGCTGGTCGTCCTCGGTGACGAACCACACCGGCGTCGCGACACCGGTGCCGTCCTGCCGATAGCTCGTGATGCTCAGGTACTTGCCCGCGATCCGCGGGATCTCGGTTTCGGCGCGTGGAGCCGGATACGCGTGTAGCCTCGCGCCGGTCGCAGGAGCTCGTGCAACCATCGTCCTCGCCCCCATCCAGCCTTGACCCAGCCAGTGTGGCGTGCCGTTTGGTCTGCGCCCCGGGCCTCACGACCCGCGATCGGCAGGCCGAACGACGCGTCGGTTGCCGGCCCGACGCTGCTCGGCGCTCCTCGAGCGAGGCAGCTGTCGGATCCACGACAGCGGTCGCGTCGGACTCGCTCACGCCCGGGGTAGCCCGGGGCAGTCCACGCCCCTCTTTCATCAACGTGGCCAACTCGCCACGCACATCCAGACCGGACCACCAGCGGCGAGGGCGGACGGGGGCATGACCTTGACATCCATCTCGCGATCAGCCTCCGGTCGATCCAGGAGCTGGGCGCGCCCGCAATAGGATGGCGGTCATGGCGACGACGTTCCCGGCGCACCTCGTCTCCGACGTGGTCCTGCGAGACGGCTCGACCGTGCGTGTGCGGCCCACACGCCCGAGCGATGTCACGCGGGTCGAGGACTACCTGATCGGCCTCTCGCCCGAGACCCGACGTCTCCGGTTCTGGTCGCTGGCGATCGACGTAGGCGGCCTCGCCCGAAAGATCGTGGACGTCGACTACGCAGACCACCTCACGTTGCTCGTCCTCCAAGGTGGCGACGAGGGTCGGATGATCGGCGGCGCTCAGTACATCCGAGTGGAGGGCGGTGGCGGTCGAGCCGAGATCAGCCTGTCGGTGACCGACGAGTTCCAGGGCAAAGGCATCGGTTCGATCCTGCTGGGGCAGCTCGCGCAGGAGGCCACCCGACACGACATCACCATGTTCGTCGCCGATGTACTGCCCGAGAACCACGGCATGATCAACGTCTTCCGGGCGAGCGGTTTCACCGTCTCGATCCGGGCGATCCCGGGCTCGATCGAGGTCGAGTTCCCGATCCGGCTGACCGACGAGGCCATCGATCAGTTCGAGCATAGGGAGACCGAGGCGGCCGTGAACGCGATGCGGACGTTCCTCTCGCCGAGATCGGTCGCCGTGATCGGCGCGTCGCGCGATTCCGGATCGATTGGCGGCCGGCTCTTCCACAACCTGCTGATGTCCGGGTTCAACGGTCCCGTGTACCCGGTGAACCCGAAAGCCGGCGTGGTGCACGGCGTCGTGGCGTACCCGTCCTTGACCGCTGTCCCGGGCGAGGTGGACGTCGCGTTCGTGGTCGTGCCGGCCGCCCACGTCGCGGACGTCGCACGCGAGTGCGGCGCGAAAGGCGTCCGGGGACTCGTGGTGATCTCGGCGGGATTCGCAGAGGTCGGACGGGACGGACAGGCACGACAGGACGAACTCGTTCAGATCTGCCGTGCTCATGGCATGCGGATCATCGGTCCCAACTGCATGGGCATCGTGAACACGTCGGAGGAGATCCGACTGAACGGCACCTTCGCGACGGTCTACCCGCCTCGGGGCAGGGTGGGGTTCCTTTCGCAGTCCGGCGCCCTCGGACTCGCCGTGATGCAATACGCGACCGAGGTCGGGGTGGGGCTCTCCTCGTTCGTCTCGG
>Ga0207676_10001102_pt1 | contig 20417 bp, 17 predicted proteins | sample KBSSwiS72_FD_184307 | JGI IMG/M metagenome (GOLD analysis project Ga0207676, IMG submission 184307) | Switchgrass rhizosphere microbial communities from Kellogg Biological Station, Michigan, USA - KBS Switchgrass S7-2 (SPAdes) (version 2) | ecosystem: Host-associated > Plants > Roots >...
CTTAAAACCGGGCCATTGAAAAGTAGAGGTTTCCGGGCGAGTATGACGCCAGGAGGCCGAATGCGAAAGAGCAAATTCAGCGAGACGCAAATCATCGCCATCTTGAAAGCTGTTGAGGCGGGCCAGACCGTTAGAGACGTTTGTCGCGAACACGAAATCAGTGACGCAACCTATTACAAGTGGAAGACAAAGTACGGCGGCATGGAAGCCGCCGACATTCGCCGTCTGCGTGAGCTGGAAGAAGAAAACCGACGGCTCAAGCACATGTACGCTGAACTGTCTTTGGAACACCGCATCTTGAAAGAGGTGCTCGAAAAAAAGCTGTAAAGCCCGCGGTCAAACGGCAGTTGATTGTGGGCTTGCGGCAGGAACACAAACTAAGCGAAAGACAGGCCTGTAAGATAGTCAGCCTGCGACGCTCGGTGTATCGGTACCAGCCGCGGCCGAGCCGGGATCAGGACGTAGTGAAGCTGCTTTTGGAGTTGGCCCAAGGGCGACCGGAACAAGGCTTTGGAAAGTTGTTCCAGCGGCTGCGGCGGCTGGATCATAAGTGGAATCACAAACGTGTCTATCGTATCTATTGCAGCCTGAAACTGAACAAACGACGCAAAGGCAAAAAGCGTTTGCCTACAAGGACACCGGCCCCGTTACAAGTGAGCAGCGCGATGAATGAGTGTTGGTCAGCGGACTTTACCAGCGATGCGTTGTGGGGTGGCCGGCGCTTCCGGACGTTCAACGTGGTAGACGACTTCAATCGTGAACTGCTGGCAATTGAAGTTGACTTCAATCTACCGGCCGCGCGCGTGGTGCGCACGCTTGAGTGGATCGCCGCTCTGCGCGGCTATCCACTCAAGCTGAGGTTGGACAACGGACCGGAGTTCATTTCCGTGACGCTGGCTGACTGGGCCGAGCAACATGGCGTGCTGCTCGAGTTCATCAAACCAGGCAAGCCGATGCAGAATGGTTTCATCGAGCGGTTCAATCGCAGCTACCGCGAAGCGGTGCTCGACATGTTTGTGTTTCAAGAGTTGAGCGAAGTCCGAGAGCAGACCGAGAAGTGGATGAAGGAGTACAACGAAGAACGACCACATGAGTCTCTGGGCCATATGACACCCAGGGAATATCTGTTAACCCCTCGGCCGGAAATCTCTACTAATGACCGGACCTAAACTGGGGAGGGTTACAACATGAAGTTGCCAATCAATCGGCGTGATGGTTGGACAAATAAACGCTGCTACAACCTTGACTATAATCATTATCTTGCTTGAGGGGCTTGTGAACTAACTGACTTTCCATGTTGAATTCGCCAAAATCGATCTAAAAATCGGCGAGTCATGAGTCCATGCAATAGAATTTCAGGGGACAAAGGGCTCGCCGGAACAATCATATGCCCTGTTCGTCCCACCCGTTAGAGTCTTGACTTAATTGCTTTGGCCATTATAAAAAGCAATCGACATTACTTCCTTGAACAGCTTTGTTGCCTCATCCATCTCATATCATTTGGAGGAAGCAGCAAAGTAAAAAACAGAACGCCAGTCCATTGACAACGACCAAAGTGTTTGTAGTTGGTTTGACACGTGTCTGTAAATTCAGGCGCTAACAATGTGTCTATCATACTTTTTAGTGCCTATTACGATGAGCCATGATACTGCTGACGGTTTAGCGCCTCATAACCCTTTTAACTGTCAATAAGACTCATCCTCATTCGCGCGGCGAATGACCAGCGTCTCCAAAAGTGATCACCTCATCCTGGATTTGTCTACAATTGGAGACACTTTGAATATTAGATCGCAAACGAAAATCTCCATTTCGTTCCAAATCACCATCCACTATGAGCACATGTCGCGATGGCATAGGCGTTGCTCGCTAGCAGGCGTGTCCTCTACAAACTAGTTTCTCAACCAAATGAGTTTTACCCGGCAAGACTCTTACCAAACAGAAAGTAAGAAAATGACTCACCACTCTAAAGTAAGACGATCCTCAATTCTTCAAGTTGCTAGTTCCTCTATCGCCATCCTCATGCATGCCCTTGCCATGCAGGTGAAACAAAAAGGGACCAGCAGCGGCTCAACATAAACAATACGAACCACCGGTAATACCTGTTATCGACTCCTCACCGGCGCCAGCAGTGTGAAAGCAAGGTGAGTTGCTAAGAGATGCAGTCGATCATTGGTCTATCTCGGTCCAAGGATCTCGAACGCTGATCCTGTGTTCAGCCGACCGTGATTGTTTTTCAACAGGCGCGAACGTCTGTAAACAACAACTCTATTGAGCAAGTTCAGAAAGAGGCAAAAGATGAAAACTAAACAGCAAGACATTCAGGGCAGAGTTCCAGGTACGACCATATTAATTGCCCTCACCGTAATCATTTTTTTCGGTTGCTCGCAGAATGTCTTTGCCCAGCAATGGAGCACGAACGGCAACGACATCTCCAACACCAATAGTGGCAACATAGGTGTGGGTACAACTTCGCCAGGAGTGAAGCTGGATATTCTTTCCTCAGTGAACTTGATTGCTAGATTCGGCAGTACCGCCGGCACGCATTCCCAAGTGCTCATTGATGCGCCCGCTGGGTTCAACGCAAATCTGACTCTGCAACGCGGTGGAGTTTCAAAGTGGTTTATGGGAAACCGTGCCTCAAACGATCGATTCAGTTTTATAGAGTCCACCGGCGCTGTTGAAACGCTAACGCTATTACAAAACGGCAACGTCGGCATCGGCACCTCCAACCCGCTGTACTCACTTGATGTAAATGGTGGAAACAACGGTTTCCGGGCGAAGGCCGCTACCACCTCAATCAATGACGCTATTAGCGTATTTGAGAATGCCAATGGGATTCAGGTTATTGTGCGTGGTAACGGCGACGTCGGCATCGGCACAGCCAACCCGCTGTACTCACTTGATGTAAATGGAGGAAGCAACGGTTTCCGGGCGAAGGCCGCTACCACCTCGAGCGATGGCACTATTAGCACATTTGAGAATGCCAATGGGATTCAGGCTATTGTACGTGGTAACGGGAACGTCGGCATCGGCACTACAGCACCGGCCTTCAGGCTTGACGTGGCGGGACAGGTTCGCTCATCCATTGGCGGGTTCGTATTTCCTGATGGAACGGTACAGACGACTGCTGGTGGCGGCAGCATTACGGCAGTCAATGCCGGATCAGGTCTGACTGGTGGCGGCACGAGTGGCTCACTCACGCTGAATGTCGGCGCAGGCACTGGAGTAACAGTAGCGGCCGACACTGTTTCCGTGAATTACGGCTCGACAGCCGGCACGGCGGTTCAGGGGAACACTTCGATAACTGTTTCCGCAGGACTGGGCCTATCAGGTGGTGGCCCGCTCACTCTCGGCGCCGGTGGATCAGTGACCGTGACGAATTCGGATCGTGGCTCGTCACAGCCAATCTTCAAAAACGTAGCGAATGCATCAGGGGTAACGCAGTTCTCGGCGGGATCGAACAATGACAGCATTCGTTTTCAAGGAAGCGGTGGAACTACCGTTTCGTTTGATCCAGCGACGAAGAAGATTGTGATCGACAGCTCTACCTCTGGATCCGTAACCGCAGCGAATGTTTCAGCCGGTCAGTTCGGCCAAAACAGCGGGGGCGGCAATTACATTTTTCCTAACGACGTCACAGTCAACGGCAACATCGCGGCAAAGTATCAGGATATGGCCGAGTGGGTCGATTCCTCACAAGAGCTTCCTGCAGGCGCCGTCGTTGTCCTCGATTCGAGCAGATCAAATCAAGTGATTGCATCGACAACGTCATACGACAGTCGAGTGGCTGGTGTGATTTCGCTGCGACCGGGGTTGACTTTGGGTGAGCCGGCCGAGGGCCGTGTGCTTGTTGCGACAACTGGACGCGTCAAAGTCAAAGTTGATACCACGAATGGTCCAATACAGATCGGCGACTTGCTGGTCACCAGTAACCGCGAAGGTTTCGCGATGAAGTCACTACCGGTGGAAGTCGGCGGTGTACACATACATCGCCCGGGAACGTTGATCGGTAAAGCACTTGAGCCGCTGACCAAGGGCGCTGGCGAAATCCTTGTGCTCTTGAGTTTGCAATAAACGAGGTTCACTTTCTTAAGGCTGCTGTTTTACCGGAGGCAACCATGATAACACGCACTTTTAGTCGTACTCTAAATGCTGGTCCAAGACAATCGCTTTTAATTCCGCTGCTGTTTCGCAATCACATGCGATTCTTGGTGGCAGCGTTCGTAATGTCGCTGTTCGTCGCGACGTTGTTCCTAGTGCCTGGCACCGAGGGCGCCAATTATCTCCCGTCCCCTCCAGTGTCTGTAGGTCCGACGAACCTCCAGGTAACAAGCACCTCGAACACAGCAATTGCCCTGAGCTGGACACCGTCAGGCGGTGCTGCTCACTACCGGGTTGAACGTAGCGCCAATATAAATGGACCATTTACCTTCATCTCTACCGCTCCTGGAACGACTTTCACTGACACCGCAGTCACGAGTCAGAGTGCGTATCTTTACCGTGTGCGCGCGGTAGCAGCAGATGAGCCCACCTGCCCATCCGAGCCAAGCAACATGGCATTGGGCACAGCCCTTTCGTTCGAGTTCAGCCAATTGACAAACCAAACGATCAGGGCACAACACGTCCACGATCTGCGAATAGCAATCAACGCTGTACGTTCAGTCGCAAATCTGCCTGCTGCCAACTGGAGTCGGGGGCCGTTGAATAATTTGCAGATTCAGGCCGCGGATCTCTTGGAGTTGCGCAGCAGGCTGAATGAGGCGTTGGAAGCTCTCGAAATTCCCATCGATCTTTTCCAGGATCCTATCTTGGCTACTGGCGCCAACGGTACTCCCGTTCGAGCGGCCCATTTTGAACAACTGCAAATTAGATCCACGCGAGGTGTTCGCACTAACCCCAACCCGACGGTATCCGGCACTGGCAAGCATGTAATAGGTGAGTTCGGAGACAAGATGACTTTGCCTCTGGTCCCTGTGCATCTGAGCGTTTTACCTAACGGAAGAATCTTGTTCTGGGGACGCGACAAGAACATCGATGCGAATGGGAATGTGAAGGAGATTGCGGGGAAAAGCGAAGCTTACGTTTGGAATATAGACGAAGGCAGCAACAAAACTGATCTCGCAGTCTTTCGTCCATCGGAAAACAAATGGTATGTCACTCATAGCTCCACTGGAGACTCTCAGGTTATTCCCTGGGGAGAGAGCGGCGATGTCCCAGTGCCCGGAGACTACGATGGCGATGGCCGGGTTGATATCGCGGTCTATCGTCCGTCGAACGGACTGTGGGGCATAGTCAATAGTTCTAACGGAAGTCAGACTGCCATAGGTTTTGGAATCCTCGGTGATGTGCCGGTACCCGGAGACTACGATCAGGATGGAAAGACGGACATCGCGATCTTCCGACCGTCAGATGGTCTTTGGGGTGTCCGCTTTAGCGGAGGTGGACCAGACCTTGCCGTTGGGTTTGGAATTCAAGGGGATATCCCCGTGCCCGGAGATTACGACCAGGATAGGAAAAGCGATCTTGCAGTTTTTCGTCCATCTGAAAACACCTGGTACATACGTAAGAGTTCAAGTACATTCCAGAATTTTATCGAGCAATGGGGCGCGAACGGAGATGTCCCGGCGCCAGGCGATTACAATGGAGATGGCGCGACGGATCTCGCTGTCTACCGTGCCTCTGACGGCCGCTGGTACATTAAGAACATCGCAGACATTCCGGATTCAACCGACGATTTCTTTGTGGGCCAGGCTCCTTCGGCAAAGGTCGTGACCGGAGACTATGACGGTGATGGGAAGACGGATGGAGCCATATACCGCCCCTCCGATGGTCAATGGATAATTCGCCGTAGCTCCACCGGATACGTTGTCACCATGTCGTGGGGACAGAATGGAGACGTTCCGGTCGCGAAAGACTACGATGGAATGCGTCGTGTCTTTCATTCCAGCACAAACCTGTTCTGCTCGGGCCATTCATTCCTTTCGGACGGCCGTTTGCTGGTATCGGGCGGACACAAAAGCCCGGATCAAGATGGCGTTGGAGAGCCGCACACCAACTTCTTCGATTTCAGAAGCAACTCGTGGGTAAGAGGTCCTGAAATGAATGCGGGACGCTGGTATCCCTACAACGTTACCCTGAACAATGGCGAAACTCTGATTGTCTCTGGAGCTATTACTCCTTCAACCAGAAATAACGTTCCGCAAATCCTCGGCTCATGTTTGAGAGATCTCAACGCGCCTGATGTGGTATTCAGTACTTATCCCTTCCTGCACCTTACGCCTAAGGGCAAGGTGCTGGTGGTCCAATCCGGAAAAGACAAAAGGGAAAGCAGGTTGCTGGATCCCTTCGCTTTCCCGAGTCCGAGTCCTACTCCCTGGGAAAAGCCTGGAAACTGGGAAGAAGACTTTCCGAGTATGATTCACGACCACTGGACAGGATCATCTGTGCTCTTTCAGTCAGGCACCCGGGTGCTTGTTCTCGGTGGATTTGATCCTCTAAATAATCCGCTTAACACGGCTGAATTTATAGATCTAACGGCGGCTAACCCGACCTGGAAGTCAGTTCACCCGATGAACTTCCCCAGGACATATCACACCACAACGATTCTACCCGATGGCAAGGTGTTGGTTACCGGAGGCGTGAAGTGCAGAGGATCTATCAATATTGAATGCGGGACGGTGATGAACGCAGAGATGTGGGATCCAACGTCGAGCTCATGTCCGACGACGGTGCCCTGGCGCACGATGGCGGCACAAGACGAAGTTAGAGCTTATCATTCCGTTGCCGCTCTTTTGCCTGATGGTAGAGTGCTGGTGGGTGGAGGCGGGCTCCCTGGGGCTGAAGGCGAACAGGATCTGAACGGAAGGTTCATCAATGATGTTCGTGATGGTCATGCGCGACTCTTTGGCCACAAGACCATTGAATTCTACTCACCGCCTTACCTGTTCGACGCAAATGGAAATGCGGCAGCGCGGCCACTCATTACGTCGGCACCGGAGACTATTCTCTACGGCGGAGCCTCATTCTCTGTTACTGCTTCGGAAGCGGGCTCAACTCCGCAAGTCAGCTTGGTCCGTCTCGCTTCCGTTACGCACGGATTCAACCAGGACCAGCGGCATCTTTTCTTGAATGCTTCGGCAAATGGTTCCACGATCAACGTCACTCCCCCTGCTGATTCGAACATATGTCCGCCGGGATACTACATGCTGTTCGTCCTGAACAACGGCGTGCCTTCGAAAGCGAAGATCGTGAGGGTAGGGAGTGCGTCGATGTTCAATAAGGAAGTGCCTGTTACTTATCAGGAGGGACAAGGTTCAACCTGGGAGCAGGGGCTTGAGTTCTCTTCTAATGTGGCTGGCCAGATCACAGCTATCCGTTATTGGAAACATCCTGACGAGCCGAAGACAGTCACCCACACTGGCCGCATTTGGGACGCCACCTCAGGTGCGCTGCTGGCGTCAGTGCCTTTCACCTGTGAGACTGATTCGGGTTGGCAGGAAGCACGATTAACAACACCACAGACGATCCAGGCGAATAAAACATACAGAGTGAGTTACAACATACAGAGTGTGGTCGCGAAAACGTCTAGTGTGTTCAATGGTGGCCCGATCACTAGAGGGCCTTTGACTGGCTGGGGATCATATTTCCGTTCACCGGCCGGGGAATTCCCGAACACATTCAGCGGCAGTAATCTTTTTGCTGATATCGTCTTCAAGACAGGACAATGAGACGAAGATTTACGCTCATTGCGGTAGTTTTCTTAGTGGCAGGTTGCTTGATCGCTCCTCCAGGTAATGCAGTCGAGCCTTGGTCTGAAGACGAACTGATCGAAATCGACATTCGCGGTACGAAGGTTAAGTTTCCTGATCTGGTTGTACGTGATCAGGACGGACGCAAGGCGCGTTTCTATTCCGATCTGATCAAGGACAAGATAGTTGTCCTGAGTTTCTTTTATACGAGTTGCACGTTCGTGTGTACGAGGCAGGGAAAAACGTTTTCAGGACTTCAGTCGTTGTTGGGAGAACGTTTGGGCAAATCTGTTTTCCTGATCTCAGTCACTACTGATCCGGTCAACGATGGTCCACAACAACTCAAAGCGTGGGGTGAGCGTTACAAGGTCAATCCTGGTTGGACGCTGGTGACGGGTGAAGAAGACGAGATGAATAAGCTTCTCGTTCCATTCACCGGAAGAAAAGCCGGCGGAACTATGCACATACCTTCGACGTTCATCGCGAATGGCAAAACCGGATTATGGACCGGCGTCGTAGGAAACTTTACGCCGGAGCAGTTGCTAAAGATGGTGAACTCGTTATTCTGAATTCTTCGTAAACCGCACCATAAGACTCTCCGCTAATGGTTCACGGGAACAACGTTTAGGCGGGTGGTGAAACTTGTCAGTTTCAATGGAGAGAGGCGCGCCGTTGAGAAGGCCGGGCGTCGGCCGTTCGATTCCGTCCCTTGGACACCAATACTTCCCCACGCTGATGCACAACCGGAGTTATCGCTGCCTATTATTTGCGATAGCTCATGTGCGCTTGAATCTGAGCTGCTGTGAAAATGAATCAGGGCGTCTGAGTAGCTCTTCTAACCTGTTCCGGCCGTTACTCGGGCGAGTCGCCTGACGGCATCAGCCTGAATAGGTTGGAGGAGCCTCTCAGATGCCCGTATATACTCCGGTAGGTTGATCACGATGACTACTCCTTCTCGGGAGAATTACTGCTGATTACGGTAACCTTACAAGTTTTGTTCCCCCAAAGCCAACGGAACTTAGCTAAGCTTTTTCGACTGGCCGACAAAGGCAATAGCCTTCTTCACCTGCCCCACATTCCACTTAGCCACCTGCAAATGAGCGCCCGTCATGTTGTAATCGCGGTTCTTTAGGGACGCTCCAGCATTACTGAGATTCCTCAAAACATCGTTGAGTGAGCGCCAGGGTTCGCGAAGCTTCTCCAGTTCATCGTTTTTTGACTGAGACGTGAAGCCGACTGAGCTCATGCCTGCGAAGTTATCGATGGGATTTTCGCTTGGCAATACCGTAACGGATAGATTTGCTCCAAGATGAGTATTCGGAAGGCGGCTCGACGATTGCCGACCGGGCAACATTCGAAAATCCTCACCAGTACTCGGTTGGCGTGAAGCATGTCTTTGTGAACGGGGTGCAGGTGCTGAAGGATGGTGAACACACAGGAGCAAAGCCCGGGCGCGGCACTCTGGGGGCCAGATAAGATCAGATAAAGAAGCAGCTGGTATTCATTACCTATCACGGCTTATCAACGTGAGCCAGCTCCTCGGTAATTCTGTTAATCTCCGGTCCAAGCGTAGGTTCAAGCTCCAAGCTTTTCTTAAAGTCGTTGGTGGCGTCCGTTTCTTTTCGCTGAAGTAATCTCAATATACCGCGCATTTCATACGCTCTGGCGGCACCTGGATTGTTTTAACTTCCGTCTGGTTTCTTCCGGGAAAGCCTTCGAAGCATCGCGTAAGCTGTCCATCAGTTGATTTTGATCGGCCATGGGTTTTGCTATTCGAGCTTGATCGACCAATTCCACCATTTCGAAAGCCAACGCCGAGCCGTCGGCGATTCTGCAAAGAGTGTCAGCCTCCGGCGGGTCGCGTTTTTCTATCGAGCCCTTGTCGATTCCCAGTGGGCAGACTACGACAAAGTCCCGAAAAACTGCTAACTCACGTTCTGCGTGCGGATCGCCTAACATACTTGCTTGCTCATTCCACTTTCGGGTTCACTTCGCCCTCGAACTTACCATTCTGACGCTTATTCTTCTTCAATAAGGAATCCATGCAGTGACGAATGATACTCATCCCTGCTTCCAACGTATCCATAGCTATCGCGGGATCTATAGGTGCCGCTTGGCTGCGATGGATAATTTCATTTCGACGCTTAAGCATGGTTCTGAGATCCCCAATTAGACTGGACGTTAGCGAGATTCCGATAACTGGGAAGTATTTTAGGTATTTCTCCTCGGTGGAAGGTACGATTCGGTCCCTTTCATCTTCCCACAAGTATTCCTCGGTCAAGCTATATGCCCCCGAATAAAAGTCAAGTGCACCTTTCATCTTTTTTAGCAAGTGGTTCTCAATAATCTCGTTCGCAAACCAGTCTAGTATCATCACGATCTGTACCATCGCCAAATTCGGTGCACCGACTTCTATTTGGCGCGCAGCCTCCATCAGATAGGTTTCGTAGATGCTTGGGCGCCAGGGGGCCTTTAGCCGATTCCGCAAGTTGGTAAAGTTGCGTGAGTAATCTGGAGCAGGTTTCAACGCCTTTGGCTGATTCACTGTTCCTGAACTGACGAGATCTCTTATCACGATTTTGCCGTTCTTCACCATCAAGAAGAAGTGGTCTAACCTCTCCGGAGCAAAGGCGAACGGATCTCTGCAAGTAACGCGGTAAGTGGGTATGAAGTCTTTCAGCACTTGTAGGCTCTGAAGACGAAGGCGCTTAATCAGATCCTGCTCGAATTCGACGGCATTAAGAAAACCAGTGCTCTTCAATTTGGTTTTTACGACCTGTCGGGGCTCGGCTAGGGCCTCCAAGTAAGGGCCATACAATTGCCTCCTCCTGTCCCACAATTGATATGACATTAGAACCTGAGTCAAATTCGGTGACTCGCTTGAATCAGGGAGTGAATTCATTCTCTGAAGAGCGCGAGATTGGGACTGATCGGAAACGCATGTACGGATTCCCAAATTCTGACCGTACCTTTAGCCATTTGTCGGGCAGTCGCATCGAAAAAGGAAGTTGGAAAAGACAATGACGCGGTCGAGATCAGGGGTCTGCAGATCGGTGTACGCGAGGACTAAATCTTCTTTGCTACACCAGTGGCTATCGATCAATCTGTCAACCGTCGAGGTATTTACATTCTTGGGATGCCTGGATCGTGAGGAACGCTTTAATTCCTCGAGAATTTCTTCGCTATCCTTATGTGTCATTTTTATCTCCTCTAAAGCGTTTTGTTGTCGCAGCGTAGCCAGTTTGTCAGTGTTCCTACGACTTCAGGCAAAATGAGAACGGTGACGAATAGGCGCGTCATAATCAGAAAGGTCACTCGTGACGATCCAAGTGTGGTGTTACCTGATGGTCGTATGCCGAAGTAATGCCGGTTGGGAGGATGAGCAGAATCAGTAAAACGATTGTGGGAGTGTTCATGAGGGAGCCATTTGTTCGAAGTTGAGTTCTAGATCGCACAAATTATCAGACTGAATTCTAACCGAGGATTGCGCTTGGCGCGACGTAAGCAAAGTGATTGACATCTGCCGGGTGCCTGATGTTCACTCTCTCTCGAAAGAGATCGATGGACCACTTCACGGTACTCCCGTTAACTGAAAGATAATAAATTTTGCAGGGATATGGACCAGCTAAAAAAGAGCGCATTTTGAGCGCAATTAAAAAACGGCCGAAACGATAAATCCTTTATCGATGCAACATACGAGTGAGTGCTCTATAACTGAGCCAAGCGGGCGGTCCTTTTTGGCTAGCGTAATATAGCCAACGACTTCCTTTATTTTCAGGCTTAAGAGCCTCGGGTATTTTAACTCTTATGTCTTGCGCCAGCGGTAGAGCCTTCCTACCTGATGACGTGTCTGGCTGTTTTGCTTCGCGATTGATCCGCCCAGGCTCTGCCTGTAACTTCGTGATTTCATGAATTGAAATGACGATAAGTTCGTTCTCGCCATTTCTCCAAATGAATGGCACCACCCCAGTATTCGACACCGGGATCACCGTAAATCCGACCGTTAACTCGGAAATCCATCTAAACTGCATACCAAGTCAAGGAGTTGATGAGAAGAATTATGCCGGCCACTCTAGGATATCAGTGAGATCTGTCTGCACAGTAACGGATTTTGTTCTAACCAAATCTGCCTGTGATGGTTTCCACCGACAAAACGGCCGCGAAGTATGCGTCCGAATATCATAAAGACAAAACGAACGTAAATTTAATTGACGATCAACCGTCTCGACCAAGTAACGGCGGACTACATAAATGCCGGTCCATCATAACGATTGATCCGGCAGCAACTTGTGATCTGCTCGCTTACGACTGGACCATAATATCAGCAGCAGCCAGCAAGGACTGCTGTAGAGTGTTGACTCAGCATTAGCTTGGAATTTGATAAGGCGACCGCTCAGTTGTTCGACCTCGACATCTCATCTTGATCTCTTCAGAGTGCCCCATGGTGTTTGCTTGTAACTCATCGACGTAACACCCTCGGCTTTGAGCCCAGTCGTTGGTCCCCGTGACTGGCTGCGTTATCTGCGAAGAAAACGAGCCTATAGCGGTTTGATAGTCCAGCTTACCTCGTAGTCGGACTTGTGACCGCACACCCTCGCTGCATCAGTACCTTTGTGGCGTGTTGTAACTTTGACAGTCTTTCTGCCGTTGCCGGTCATGATGTAGAGGTCGCGACCCATCATCGCGCGAAGCTCCACGGCAACCACGCCGTCACACTTTTCGAAGGCGGCTTTGGTAAGCTTGCCCAACAGCCACGACTCGACCTGTGTAAGAATACTGCCGACTACGGGCACGGCGAGCGTTATCTCTTCGAGAATTTTCACCGTGATGAATTTCACGATGCGCTGGGCAATATCCTCCTGCATGGAGGAGGAGCCTGCTAGACTGAGGCTGTTGCCCGCATTCGCGAGGGCCGCCAGAATTTTATCTTCAGATGCGTGTCCGTTATTGACCACAAGATAGCTAAAGCTCATCGGTTCGGCGAGGTCCACGGTCACCGGCTCAATTCTCAGAATGTTCGTCTGGGAGGTCTTGGGACTTGTCAGACCACCGATTGTGCCAATCGACTGAGTTTTGATTCTCGTCGGCGCGTTCCCCGCCGCAACGGATATCATGGCTGCGTCGGTATCGGCGTCTAGGGCACGCGTCGTGATGGCGTGGACAAGATCCACTGAAATTCGATACCGCTGGGGCGCTCTAAAGCTACTCCCCGCGGAGACAAAATCCCACGCCCGCCCATCCCACTTTCCAACACGAATAGATCCATTCTCCATCGGCACGAAGAGTTCGAGCCGGTTCGCTGCCGCTGAAATGACTGTGGGAGATTCACCTACTATGATACTTGAGTGGGGGATGAACAGCTTCTCGGGATTGCGCTACGTTTCTCTGCTGAACGAGTGATGGTGAAGCTCCCGATCCTGCGCGCCCAAGACAAAAACATCGAGCCGCCCTGGTGTCGACGTTACCGCCGCGGGCTCACCCATATAATTGCCGCCAAGCGACTCCCAATCATTCCAGATCTGGCCGTCCCACCAACGGTGCCAGAGCGCGCCGTCTTTGAAGATGGCGAATATGTCGATGCGGTCGAGCCCCCAACTCACGGCGACTGGCGACGAGGCCAACTCGCCCCCATGGTTCTGAAAGCCGAACCATGTGGTGCCATCAGTATGATTTCCCCGTAGTGTGAAATCGGCGCCGCGCGCAAAAAGATCGAGGAGCTTGGGTCCCCTCGACACGAGCGCGGCCGCGCTGGTGAACGTGCCCCCTAAGCGCAGCCAGTCGGGTGTCCAGTGCTCGCCGATTGCGGTCTTGACGTACATGGCGTGGTCCATCCCGACGCCAAATACGTCGATGCGATTACCCGCCCAAGCGATCGCGGCGGGAGCGCTGGTGAAAATTCCACCAAGTGGCTGCCATGGGACGAGATGATCGTCCCTGTCGAAAGTTCCCCAAAACCTCTTACGAAACATCGAGTAATCGACGCCGAGCCCAAACAGGTCCAGACGCTGGGTGAGAGGCAAGGTTCCGCCAGTGTTGATAACAGCACCAACTGATCCATCGCGGTTACCGGGCTCGCATTTGATCCCAGAGGAGCTCTAGCCGCGCTAACAGAAGCAGCGCTGCCGACTAACACCCCGCGCGTGGAGACGACGGGGTCGCGGGGTGCCATCGCCGCGACCGCCGTCGGCACGGATGTGAAGATGCCGCCAAAATGCAAATCAAAACCAAGGCCCCGTTTCGGTGACGAGGCTGTCATTGCAAAGCTTGCGTCAAGCCAGAAGAAATCCCTGCGGCTTTCCGAAAATACCGTGGCTGCAATTGGTTTCATTTGCGTTCTCCAGGAAATAACTTTGGGATTCCTCTTGCGGCAATTAATTGAGAATAGTCTCAACAAACCAGCCTACTTAGCTGATAATGCGAAACGAGAGTTGCGAGGACTCTTTTGAGCATTGACAGATTAAGTGGGTAGAAAATAGCGGTCTGTGCGCTATCACACATAGATGGGAAGGTTTCGCGCGTGCCTCAGGATCCAGTTTGGCTGAAGCTTTGAATCTCTCACCGCAGCTATTTACTAAAGCAGAGTTGGTGATGCTGGAAAAAGTCTCTGATGACCTTGATGAAAAGGTGAACAAAGTCACAGCCATCCAAAACTCGCGAGCAACTCTGCGACAAGCTCCTTAAGTTGACGACCGTCTGTCTCTCTTTCCGACCGAAACGCTTTCGAATTCTTGTGGAGTGTATGGGACAACGTGCCTATAATGCGACAGTCCGGTAGGATAGAGGAATTATGAGTTTAGTTTATCTGGATACCAGCCAAATTCATTTGCTCTCCAAGGAGAGAGTACAGAACAAGGAAAGATTCTCAAACTTTCTTAAGATGTGGAAGGACAACCGTTGTGTACTTGCATTGTCTCGGATACACCTTTTTGAGATTTGCCGATACGACGATCCTGCAATGCGACAATTGCGCTATAGGCTTTTTGAGGATTTAGTACCACTTCGTTGCGAGTTCGAGTTCTTAGAACATCGCGAGGTTATTCTCGCGCTCAGCCGAGACTCTGAAATGAGTCGAATCTACGGATTGGCTCCTGAAGCCTGTGCGATGTTTTCGGAGAGCGTTAATGCGCGGACCGATGTTCAATTGATAGAGCAGTTAATCGAATCTGCGTTGTTTCGCCAGGTTTGTGACGCGTTCTACGAGGCAAGCCGGGCTGGCGCAATGGCAAATAGTAGGGAGAGAGGAACAAAATACGAAAGGCACTCCTTATCGCAAATCGGCGATGCCAGACCAAGTGAAGATCAACGTATGAGTTTCTTGCGAGAATGGGAGAAACACCGACCAGAGATTTCGCAATATGGAGCTTTGGCTGAGTTAGTTACTCAAGAGGCAATGGACCACATCTCAGATGCTATTCGCGATATGGCACTGCAAATGTATGACCGAGGAGAGGAAGTTGGTATAGGAAACGCACTGGCTGATTTTTTTGGTGTTGATGCTAACAATCAGACAGTTTCCCGTACCCCCACTGATTTGCTATCACAGCAATACGCGTTTAACTTTATGGTCCGGAGCGCCGTCGAGTCATTTGGGCCACAAACAGACGCGGCTATAGACGTAGCGGCGAATCGGGTCAGAGTAGAAAATTGTCCGGGAACCTGGCTGAAATATTCGGTTGAAATACAGATTAGAAAAGCCCTTGCGCTGGATGAGCCAAGCAACTTATTTGATCTTGATCATCTGTCGCATCTGCCGTACGTCGATCTACTCTTTACGGATAAGAGAATAAGGGAGTTCACGCGGCAGGTGCTCAATTCCTCTAATCTTCCCACCTCATTGTGTAATGTTGGATTGCCAATAGCTGTGAAAAATACGATTGACGATGTCGAATCGGCCCTGATTTCACAGATGACTGGTTCTGCTGCTGAGAAGATTTGACAACCATGCTCGTGGGCAGGAAAGAGGTTCGTTGGACGGCAGAGAGGCGTTACTAATAGTCGATCAATCAAAGCAATTGGCAGGGCTAGGTATGCGCGTGTGGATCAATGCTAGGCTCGATCCTCGGCCCGAAACCGCCAAGCGCAGATCCCTCGAATTGGCTCTTGCCAGACTTTCCTTGCCAGACTTTTGCCAGACTTTTGAAGTACATTTGCTGCTACGAGCAGCCAGTATTGTTTTAACCAGGACGCAATCCGCTCTTATTTGCTCGTTTATGGCAAAATTAGAGGAAGAAGATCGCTTACCTAAATATTATGAATCCCACGCTCTAATCGATCTGGACCACACCTGACGTGGAGCGCGTAAGCGGTAAACTTTGTGCCTTAGTTGTGACAGGCCAAGGCGCGACTATGAGCAAGTCAAGTAAATAGAGCAATTTAAAGTTTCGCTATGGTGCCGAGAGCGGGAGTCGAACCCACACGTCCTTTCGGACGTTGTATTTCAAACGGCGGATGAAGTGCCCTACTGTTGAGGCAAACGCATACGTTTCAGCAAGTCTTTAAAGCGTGGATCTGACCGGAGGGGATCCCACATCTTACCCGTTTGGAGTGCACGCAAGAGAGGAGCTCCTTCAGCGTAAGCCTTTTCGAGGTATTCGAACGTTTGGTCTTTCTCGCCCAGCGAGTTGTAGACATTTGCTAAACCCATGGGCGAGACGTTCGGTCGTTGCTTCATCTCAGCGATTATCTTCAGCGCTTCGTCGCGCTTGCCAGTCGCAGCATACATGCGCGCGCGCACGACAAAGCCAGGAGCTCCGGTTCCTTGAATCTCCTCGATTGCCTCGTTCCACATACCTTTTTCCAGATAGCAGTTGCTAAGCAAGACGTGGGCACGCGGCCAGGTCGGGGCCAGCTCGATTGTTTTCTTAAGTTGCTCGATCCCCTCGTCAAGCTTTCCCGAGAGGCAAGAGAAGTTTCCTAAATCGGCATTAATCGGAAGTGACGCGGGGTCTAACGCCAGCGCGCGCCTGAGTTCCGCCAACCCGTCTTCGTTTCGTCCGGATGCGACGAGGTAGACGCCATACCGTTGGTGAGCTGTGGCGTAGTCAGGGTTGAGTTCGAGCGCACGTTTATATTCGCGTTCGGCAGCGGGGAGATCCCATTCGAGCCACTCTAATCCTAGACCAAGTGAAGTGTGTGTTTCAGCCAGGTCTGGGCCCAACTCTACCGCTCGCCTTGCCGCCGGCCCCCACTTCGACCTGACTTCTGCGAGCGGCATGGGCGGTCGGAAGAATGGTCCGAAAGGTCCGCCCAAAGCCATGGCAGCATAAGAATCAGCCAACCCGGACCACGCCAGCGCAAAGTTCGGATCTAATTCAATCGCGCGCTGAAAGCTCTCAAGTCCTTTCCACAGGTCGTCAAGTGCCCGCCGGTTCCAGTGATAGCGACCTCTTAAATAGAGCTGATACGCCTCGGTGTTCTCGGTGTAGCGGTTGGTTGCACGCTTTTCCTGTTCTCCAGTTAGACGCAATCGTAGTTTGTTCAAAACCTCGCGCGAGATTTCGTTCTGCACTGCAACCAGATCTGAGAGCTTGCGGTCGTACCGTGCACCCCAAAGCCGGTTGTTGTCGTTTACATTCACCATCTCGACGCTCACAACCAGGCCATCGCCGCGCTGCATGACCCTTCCGGTCACAACTGCTTCGACGCCAAGCTCCCGACCGATTGTTTGTGCATCCGTGTCGTGTCCCTTATAGCGCGACACAGAGTTGAGTGACTTCACCTGTAGGTTAGGCAGTTGAGCAAGACTATCGATGAGGCTCTCGGTGATTCCATCAGAGAGATATTCAGAGTTTGGGTCGCCGGTGCCATTCACCATCGGCAGCACCGCGAGTGAATGGATCTGACGACCAGCGCGTGAGTTGTAAACGTAGATGGCGACAGCGGCAATTATGATCGCAGCAACGCCAATCAGAACGGCTCGCTTGTGGCGCTTAACTTCGCCGACGATGTATTCAGCGCTTGAAGCCGTGGATGTTGGTTGCGGTACCTCCGCGACTGTAGTGTGCTTTTGATTTGCCGTTACCGTTGGATCAACAGCTTCGTGCGGCGCCACCGTACGCTCCAACTCTTCTTTCAAGTCCAACTGTCGTCTCAGTCTCTGAAGATCGATGAGTAGATCTTTGATTGTTTGGTATCGATCATCCCGATCCTTCACCAGCGACTTCGTAATGATGCGTTCCAGTTCCTCTGGTACGTCTGCGGAGTAGCGGGCGATCGGTGGCGGCTGCTTTTGAAGAATCAACGACAACACGTCGGTCGGTGTCTGGCCCTCAAAAGGAACGTGACCCGTCACCATCTCGTAAAGAACCGCACCCAAACTCCAGATGTCTGTGCGCGCATCAACCTCTACACCGCGTGCTTGCTCCGGCGACATGTAATTGGCGGTTCCCATTACAACGCCTGGTTCAGTGTTCACGAGCAGCTTCGTCGGATCTTCGGTCTCGACAGAAGCAGCATTACGCGGTGTGAGTTTGGCGAGACCGAAGTCGAGCACCTTAACGATCCGGTCGCGGCGAATCATCACATTATCGGGTTTAATGTCGCGATGAATGATGCCTGCGGCGTGGGCCGCTGCGAGTGCCGATGCAATGTCAGCGGCGACCTGAAGCAGGGCGCCGAGTTCCATCGGTTCCTTGTTGAGGCGCTGACGGAGAGTCTCACCATCAATAAACTCCGTCGCAATGAAGTGGCGCGAACCGACCTGCCCGATTTCATGAATGGTGAGAATGTTCGGATGATTCAAGTTTGAAGCGGCACGAGCTTCTTGCTGTAAGCGATTAACTCGTTGCCTGTCTTTGGCCAGGTCCTCAGGTAAGAGCTTTAGTGCAACTCGACGGCCGAGCCCCGTGTCTTCGGCCAGATAAACTTCACCCATTCCACCGGATCCAACTAACGAAAGGACTCTGTAGTGGGAGATGAGTTTACCGGCGAGTGATGGGCCATTCGGGGTCAGTCGTGCGGCGACATTGATTGCCGGCTCTTCAATGAAGCCACTTGCTTGTTCATGTGAGCTGAGCATGTCCTGCACTTCACGCTGCAACTCTTCGTCTCCGGCACATCGTTCATCGACGAACGCCACACGTTCGCCCGGCGGCCTATCCAACGCCGCCTGGAAGATGCTTGTAATTTGTTGCCAGCGATCAGGAGTCATTTGTCGTCAAGAACGAGTGTCTTATGCAACCACGCCTTCGCAATTGTCCAATCGCGCTCGACGGTAGTTGGTGAAACCTTCAACACTTCCGCTGTCTCTTCGATCGATAAACCACCAAAGAACTTCAACTCGACTACCCGACTGCGGCGCTCATCGATCTTGGCAAGAGATGTTAACGCTTCATCAAGTGCGACGAGGTCAGGAGTACGTTCCACTGGGATAGTCTCAGCTTCGCCGAGTGTTACCTGCAACGCACCAGCACCACGCTTCTGGTACAGCCGCCGTCGCGCATAGTCAACGAGGATGCGCCTCATCAGCTCCGAAGCAATTGCCAGAAAATGTGCCCGGTTCTGCCAGCGCACATGCTTCTGATCAACAAGCCGCACGTAGGCCTCGTTGATCAACGCCGTCGTTTGCAGCGTGTGACCTTTCCGCTCACCGCGCATGTAGTTACGGCCAATGCGCCGCAACTCCGACTGCACGAGCGGCACGAGTTCGTCCAGCGCAGCACGGTCGCCGTCGCTCCATGCAACCAGCAACTCAGTGATGCTCTTTCGCGTCGCTTCCGTCATTCACGTTTCCTCGGCGCTCTTTCACGAAAACTTGTACCAAAAAACTTTGTGGACGGGATGACGAGTTTCGCAATGACCTCTCGCGTAAATAAGTGAGGGGCGCAAAACGGATCGAGGTTGCTGCTGAAAACCCGCCGCGGAGACGAGATTCTAGACCGGCGGCATCCGTAAGCGCAAAACAATTTGGCCGGCGCCGGCGCATTGTCACGAAACCGAATAGCGCTGGTCCGAAAGCAAACTGGCAGTCGAAATAAGAACGCGGAGGAACACTCATGAAGCGGACCACAATAATGTTGCTTGGAACTTTGGTGGCTCTTCTCATCAGCAACGGATCGGCTCAAGCCGGCGGTGATGGCAGCCTCCGTGGACACCAACACCCGGTCATCTTTGACACGGATGCTGACTTTGACGATACGGTGGCGTTGGCGGCGCTGGCCGAGCAGCACCTCAAAGGCCTCATAGATCTCCGAGCCGTGACCATCACTAATAATGGCGGCGGACTTCCGGGTAAGGGCTTTCAGCACGTGCGCTGCCTGCTCAATTCGCTCGGTCTCGACGACGTCGCAGTTGCCGACGCGACCTATGCTCTGCCGCACGCATTCCCAGATCGTCTCCGGTTCGGCATTGATTTCATCCTTGACGCGTCCATTCCCGACTGCGCGGCCGGCCACATCTTTTCAACGCGATCTGCCAGTCAGTTGCTCGCAGACGAAATTGAAGGCGCTGATGGACGCTTGACCCTTGTCGCGACTGGGCCACTCACTAATGTTGCCCTGGCCATTGACCTGTTGAATCGACGTGATCCTTCGCGGGCGGCACTCTTGATCGATCGCGCCTTGATCGAGAGCGGCGCCGTGAATGTGCCCGGCGGCCTGGAGGGAGTCCCGGGTTTCGACAACACCCAAACACTTAACACGTGGGGCGATGCGGCCGCAGCGGAAACGGTTT
>Ga0207676_10001114_pt1 | contig 20336 bp, 23 predicted proteins | sample KBSSwiS72_FD_184307 | JGI IMG/M metagenome (GOLD analysis project Ga0207676, IMG submission 184307) | Switchgrass rhizosphere microbial communities from Kellogg Biological Station, Michigan, USA - KBS Switchgrass S7-2 (SPAdes) (version 2) | ecosystem: Host-associated > Plants > Roots >...
AAGCTCGACGTGATCTCGCCGGTCACCGAGCAGGTCGTGATGACGTTCCCCGAGGCGTCGCCTCGCGACGTCGACGCAGCGGTCGCTGCCGCTCGCGAGGCGTTCGACAAGGGACCGTGGCCGCGGATGTCGGCGAACGAGCGCGGCGCGGCGCTGCTCAAGGTCGCCGAGCAGTTGAAGGCGCGGTTGCCAGAGCTCGCGACGACCTGGACCACGCAAATGGGCGCGCCGATCAGTCTCACTCGTTATCTCTCTGGCCAGCCGCCCGAGCTCTTCGAGTATTACGGCAAGCTGATTCAGAGCTATCCGCTCGTCGACGAGCGCAAGGGCGGGCACGGCGAGCGCGTGCGCGTCGTGAAGGAGCCGGTCGGCGTGGTCGCGGCGATCACGCCGTGGAACGCGCCGCTCGTGCTGCTCTGCTACAAGGTCTCGGCCGCACTCGCGGCCGGTTGCACGATCGTCGCGAAGCCCGCGCCCGAGACGCCGGCCGACGCGTACATCCTCGCCGAGTGCATCGAAGCCGCCGGCTTGCCGCCCGGCGTGTTCAATTTGATTCCGGCGGGACGCGAGACGGGCGACTACCTGATTCGCCATGCCGGCATCGACAAGATCAGCTTCACGGGCAGCACTGCGGCCGGCAAGCACATCGCGGCCGTCGCGGCCGAGCGGCTCGCGCGCACGAGCTTCGAGCTCGGCGGCAAGTCCGCGGCGATCGTGCTCGACGACGCGAACGTCGGCCACGTGCTCAAGAGCCTCGTGCCGTTCTCGATGCCGATCACGGGGCAGGTCTGCTTCTCGCTCACGCGCGTGCTCGTGCCAGAGGCGCGCAAGAAGGAGGTGCTCGACGCGTACGTCGGCGCCGTGAGCGGTGTGAAGGTCGGCGACCCGATGGACGCCGCGACGCAAATGGGCCCGCTCGCGATGCAGCGCCAGCTCACGCGCGTGCAGGGCTACATCCAGAAGGGCAAGGACGAGGGCGCGAAGATCGTGCTCGGTGGCGGCCGGCCGAAAGGTCTCGACCGCGGCTGGTTCGTCGAGCCAACGGTGTTCAGCGACGTGCAGACGAACATGACGATCGCGAAGGAAGAGATCTTCGGACCGGTCGTCTCGTTCATTACCTACAAGAACATCGACGACGCAATCGAGAAAGCGAACAGCACGATCTACGGCCTGCACGGCGCGGTTTACACCGAGAACGCCGAGCGCGGCTACGAAGTCGCGCGACGCGTAAAGTCAGGCAGCGTGACGGTGAACGGCTTGATCGTCGATCCGACGATGCCGTTCGGCGGCTTCAAGCAATCGGGCACTGGGCGCGAGGGCGGGATCGAGGGTCTCGATCCGTACTTTGAGCTGAAGACCGTGTACTTCGCGTGACTGCGTCCTCGACGGCGCGCCCATTGAGCGGCGCAGACCTCTCGGGTTCCGGTCGGAAGGCCGTCACCTGGAGATCGATCGATCTCCAGGTGCGTAACCGCCGATCGGGACGAGCTGCGTTAGCCCTTTGGCTTCAGTAGCTCAGCGCGAGCCTTGTCGGACTTGAGAGCCGCTTCGGCTTGATCCTTACAGGTGACCTGCGCGGTACCCGCCAATCCGCCGCATGACGCCGCGGCGACTTTGTAGTCGCCATCCGCTTTGGCCATCGCGACTTTGTAATTCTCGGTCGCCTGGGCTTCGGTCACATCGCCGCGTTGCTCGTCGACGTCCTTCTGCTGCCGTTGGACGGCCTTCGCGCCCTCTTGACGGGCGTCGGCGACGTCCGCCGTGCGATCCGCTTGCGCCTTCGAGACGTCGCGCTGCACGGTCGCAGGCGGTTTCGCCGAGTCGCATGCCGCCGCTGCGACGCCGAGGATCAACATCGATCCTATAGTGATGACTCTGTTCATGCTCTGCTCCATCTGATTAATCGCTGGGTTGCCAAGCAACCAGTCTGTGCGACGAACGATCCTCTTATGCCGGGCACGGGTCTGTGCGCTACCGCGCCTACTCGACCGTTGCCTCGCGCGACGCGCGTGTGCAAGGATGGCGCGCCTCACCTCGCCGGCCGAGCGAGCAGTGGATCGACTTCGCCTTGGCTCGCCTCCTGCGAAGCATCCGAAGGAGAAAGTGCCGTGCCGAAGATGCCCGTCAATCACTCAAAACCCGAAGCGTCTTCGCAGCGTTCGCGTGTGAGCCGGCGCTTGCTACTCGCCGGCGCGCTCGGTGCGACGACCGCCGCGGCGGTGCGGGCGAGTGCGCAGGCGCCGAGCGTGTCGCCGGACGCGACGCCGCGCGACTGGTCGGGCCGCGAGCCGATCCGCTATCCCGATCCCGACGTCGTCGCGCTCGATCCGCGGTTCCAGAAGTACGTCGTGTTCAACACGGCGATCGTGCGGCTCTTCACCGGCACGCTCTGGTCCGAAGGTCCGGCCTGGAACGCGGTCGGCCGCTACGTCGTCTGGAGCGACATCCCGAACAACCGCCAGCTGCGCTTCATCGAGGACGACGCGCGCGTCACGACGTTCCGCCAGCCGTCGGGCAACTCGAACGGCAACACGTTCGACTTCGAGGGTCGACAGCTCTCGTGCGAGCACGGCGGGCGGCGCGTCGCGCGCTACGAGCACGACGGGAAAGTGACGGCGCTCGCCGAGCGCTACAACGGCAAACGGCTAAACTCTCCGAACGACATCGCGGTGCACCCGGACGGCAGCGTGTGGTTCACGGATCCGACCTACGGCATCCGCGGCGATTACGAAGGCGAGCGCGCGGAGCCGGAGCTCAAGCCGGCCGTCTATCGCGTCGACCCCTCGGGCCGCGTAGCCGTCGTCACCGACGAGGTCGATCAGCCGAACGGAATTTGCTTCTCGCCCGACTACAAGAAGGTCTATGTGGCCGATACGGGTGCGCCGGGTGAAACGAAGGTCTGGGACGTGAACGGCGCGCAGATCAAGAACGGCCGGTCGTTCGTGAAGCTCGACATCCCCGGTACGAAACAGCCCTCCGCGGCCGACGGGATCCGCTGCGACGTCGACGGCAACTTGTGGTGCGGCGCGCGGCCCGGCGTGCAGATCGTGGCGCCGAACGGCGAGCGCATCGGCCTGATTCGACTGCCCGAGGTCTGCGCGAACATCTGTTTCGGCGGCGCGCATCGCAACCGGCTGTTCATGGCCGCGAGCCAGTCGTTGTACGCGGTGTACGTCGGCGTGCGAGGCGCGGGCGTCGCTTGAAGCTCGTCGTTCTGTTGGTCGCTGCGACGTACCTTGCGCCGACGTTCGTCACTGCCGCGGCGCGGATTGCGCCGCTCGCGAGCGCCGAGCTCGACGACGAGCAGCGCGCGCTCACCACGCGCTTCGCCGCGCTCGGCATGCGCAGCGCGGTCGCCACGTACGCTCGGTATCCCGCGCTCGCCGATGCGATGCTGCCGTACACCGAGTTTCTGCTCACGAAGTCGACGCTCCCGGCGCGCGATCGCGAGCTGCTGTGGCTCCGCACGGCGTGGCTCGCACGCTCCGACTACGTTTGGGCGCAACGTGTACCCGCCGCGCGGCGTGTGGGCTTGAACAATGCGGAGATTGCCCGCGTCGCGCTCGGTCCGGACGCGCCGGGCTGGAAACCGTTCGATGCCGCACTGATTCGAGCGGCCGACGAGCTGCGCGTCGACGCGTTCGTGAGCGACGCGACCTGGGCCGTGCTCGCTGCGCGCTACGACGCGAATCAGCTCACGGACCTCGTTTACGGCGTCGGCGAGATCGAGATGCATGCGACGTTCGCGAGCACGCTGCGAATCGAAATCGAGCCCGAGCTCAAGGACCGGCTGCCGTCCGGAGTGGCGTACGCTCCCGCGGCGCGGCAAGCTAACTTGCGCCTAGTGGGCAAAACGGCGCGCATCGAGCCGTTACCGGCAGCGCAGGGAGTGCCGAACGCGAACGTGTTTCGCACGTTCGCGCGCAACCCTCCGGCCGACGACCTTCGCAATAGGGTCGGGCGGCACATCCGCGACGAGACCTCGCTCGCGCCGCGCAACCGCGAGCAGCTGATCATGCGAGTCGGCGTGCTGTGCCGGTCCGAGTACGAGTGGGCGGCCCACTCGCGGATCGGCCGCCAGGTCGGTCTCGACGACGCCGACGTCGCGCGCGTGATCGCCGGGCCGTCATCGCCCGGTGGCAACGCGCTCGAGACCGCGCTGCTGCGCGCGGCCGACGAGCTCTATCGGGACGACGCAATCGGCGACGCGACTTGGGACGCGCTCGCGAAGGAGCTCTCGCAAAACCAGCTGCTCGACGCGCTGTTCACGTTCGGCGGCTTTCGCAGCGCCACTTACGCGATCAACAGCGCGGGCGTGCAGCTCGACGCGAACATGAGTGAGTTCCGTTTCCCGCAGTCGCTGCGCTGAGCACGTTCGAGCGGCCATGATTCCGCGGAATCGTCACGTGGGCGAGGCGGCGAACGACACCAGCAGGGCGGGCAATTGAGACATCGCGGTGAAGCATCGAGCGGCACCGGCGGCCGCGAGATCCGAGGCTGGGACGAGACCCGCGAAGCCGAACACGGTCATCTTCGCGGCGCAGCCGGCGAGCACGCCGTTGATCGAATCCTCGATCACGGCGGTGCGCTCCGGCGCGGCGCCCATGCCGTCTGCTGCGAGCAAGAACACATCCGGCGCCGGTTTGCCGCGCGCGACTTCGGTACCGCTGTACAAGCGCCCTTCGAACAAAGGCAGGAGCCCGGTCGCGCCGAGCGTCGTGCGCATCTTCGCGTGATCGCCGCTCGAAGCAATGCAATACGGGATGGTGAGCGTTTCTAAAACCTCGCGAATTCCCTCCACCGGCCGCACCCTATCGCGCAGCACGCGGTCGCGTTCCGCGCGATAACGGTCCAGCGCGTCCGCGGGAGCAGGGCGGCCGGTGATGCCCTCGACGATCGAAAGGCAGTCGTCGAGGCGCCGCCCGAGAAACAGCTCGTTCATGCGCCGGGCATCGAGGTCCGCGCCCAGCGAGCGAATGAAATCGCCGAAGACTTCATGGACGATTCTTTCGCTGTCGACGACCACCCCGTCGCAGTCGAAGATCACGAGGTCGAAACGCATATCACTGCAAGAGCTCGACTGCCGCGGAGCGGATCAAGATCAGTCGGATAGGTCGAGGCGAAGGCGTCAGGTCGGCGTCGGCTCTTCGCCGATCACGATTCGCGTCGGGCTCACGAAACGGTGCGGCGGCACGGGCAGATTGCGAGGAGCAGGCCCGCGCACGACGCGGCCCGCGTAGTCGTAGCCGGACTGATGGCATGGGCAGATGAACCCGCCTAGCCACCAGTTTCCGAGCGTCTGCTTGCCGTCGGATCCGCGCAGCACCGGCACGCAACCCAAGTGCGTGCAGACGCCGCGCACGATCAAAAACTCGGGTTTGATTGCACGATGCTCGCGATCGATGTACGCGGGGTCTACGTAATCGGGATCGGGCGTCTTGTCGAGCACGAGCGCGTCGGTTTTCGCGAGCGTCGCGAGCATCTCTTTCGTCCGCCGCAGCACGAGCATCGTCGCGCCGCGATAGAGGTGGGCCTGCACCGTGCCGGGCTCGATCTGGCTCAAGTCGATCTCGATCGGGTTGCCGAGCGCTTTCGCCTTCGCGCTCGGCAGGAAGCTCTTCACGAACGGGATCGAGCCGAAGAAGGCCGCGACGGCGCCGAGCCCGGTGAGTGAGACACGAAGGAAGTCCCTGCGCTCCATGCGATGCTCCGGAATCGCGGCGAAGCAGCCGCGCGCGGCTACATAGCATAGTCGAGGGCGCGGCCCTTTACTTCCTTTTAGGCGACGCGATACACGGAGCTATCCGTGACGATCACGCTCATCGGTATGTCGTGCGGTTGAGGATGGATCGTCGCGAGCGCCGCGTTGGCGAAGCCGATGCCGATGCGTAGCGGCAGAGGCATGAGAGCGGCGAGCGTGCGGTCGTAGTAGCCGCCGCCGTAGCCGAGCCGAAAGCAGTCTGCGTCGAAGCCGACGAGTGGGATGATCAGCGCGTCGGGTCGCACGGGCTCTCCGACCGCCGGAGCGGGGATGTTCCAGACGCCCCGGCGCATGCTCATTCCGGGCGTCCACGGCCAGAACTCGACCGGCGCGTTCTTGTGCGTGATCACCGGCAACGCGGCGATACCACCGGCTTCGATGTGCCGAGTCGCGATGTCGCGCGCGTCGATCTCGGCCCGGATCGGCCAGTAGAAGCCGAGCACGCGATGCGGCGCGAGGTCGACCTCGGCGAGCAACCGCTCCTTCGCGATCTCACCTCGCCGTTGGCGCTCGCGCGCCTCGATGGCGGCGCGGCGGGCGAGCAGCACGCTGCGCGTCTGGGCGCGCCAAGCCTTGACCGCGGGCCAGCTCGGCGCGCCACCTTCGGCCGTGGTCGCAAGCACCGGCAGCGCGTCGGCCGGGTCGGCCGCATCAGGCCCGCGCGCCGCTTCGCGCCGCGCGGGCACGAGCTCGTCCGCGAACTCGTGCATCGAGCACGCTGGCGAGCTGAACGTCTCGCGATCTTCCTCTTCCCTGGGCATTCTCGATCTCACTCTCCACCGGCTCGGTGTCCCGGCTCGACCGACCTCGGCCAGCCTTCGAACACGACGGCGGCCGCGAGCAGGCCGCCTGCCACGAGGCACGCAAGGCCCGCGAGCTCGACGAGCGTTGCGGCGAACGATGCCTGCGGAGCCGGCGCCGAACGGGGCCGCAGCAGCGCGGCCCAGAGAAACAGACCCCAAGCACACGCCATCGAGATCACATGCCAGTTTAGCGCGGCACGCTTCTGGAGCGCCTGCGGCAGCCGCAAGAAATCGACGAACCCGACCACCATCGCGAGCGCACCGAACGCTACGCCGAGCCATAGGAGTACATCCGAGAGCGCGGCCTGCTCGACGCCGGGGAACGCGGCGGCGGCGCTGTCAGGGATCAGATGCAGCAGCGCCGCGCTGTCGAGCATGACCGCGCCCGTCCAGAACGCGATAGGGAAGTGCACGAGCAGCGGGTGCCACGGGTGGTTGCGCATCGGTGCCGGCGCGGAGCGCGTCTCAGAAGATTCCGATAGCCGCGAGCAACGCGCCGAATCCGGCGAGCGCGACGACGGCGTGTACGACGACGACGGCGGCGGGCGGGAGCTGCTTGCGATAGTGGAACGACGCGAGGAAGAAACCGCCGAGCGCCGCGACCACGAACAATCCGAGCGCGAGCGCGGCATTGCCCCGCAAGCCCTGGATCACCGTGACCAGCACGAGCACGATTCCGGCGGCTCCGAGCGCGGCGTGGAGCAGCGACAGCGCCCACGGCGCGAACTTGCCGCGCAGCACGTGCGCGGCGAGGACGATACCGCCAAGCGCGGCAATGGCGAAGACGATCGCGGCGACGTTCAGCAGCATGACTCTCTCTCCAGTTTTCGTGGTGAATGAGCACAGGCTAGTTGACCGCGTTAATCTTTGTCAAGACATAACTGTACAAAGTTGCTTTAGTCCGCGAAGCGAGCAAAATGCCGGCGATGCAAGCTGCAACCATCGACGCGTTCGGCGAAGGCCAGCGACGGCTCTTGACCCTGTTGCTCGAGACCAAGGGCGGTCTTACGGCGGATGACCTCGCCGAGCGCCTCGGCGTCTCGCGAAGCGCCGTGCACCAACATCTCACTGCCCTCGAGCGCGACGGCTTCGTCGCGAAGAACGTGCTCGCTCCGAACGGCGGCCGCCCGGGGTACGGTTGGACCCTCACCGAGGGCGGCGTGCACCTGTTCCCGAAGCAATACGCGCTCCTCGCGTCGCTGCTCGTAGGGGCCCTGAAGGAGACGCTGTCGAGCGCGGACGTCGTGCGCGTGTTGCGCGCGCTCGGCGAGAAGCTCGCGGGCGAGCACGCCGAGCGGTTGCGCGGCAAGACTCGCAAGGAGCAGATCGCGATCGTCGCCGAGATCATGCGCGAGCTCGGCTATCACGCACGCGCGGTGCCGGATCCCGGCGCCGCCGTGCCGCTGATCGACGCGCGCAACTGCGTCTATCACCACCTCGCTGCCGAGCATCGCGAGGTCTGCGAACTGGACCTCGCGCTGCTCTCGTCGCTGCTCGGCGGCAAGATCGAGCACGTCGAGTGCATGGTGCGAGGCGGCGAGTCGTGCCGCTTCCGGCTGCGCGAGAAGTCGCCTACAAGCCGATCGAGACGATCTTGAGCTCCGTGTAGGCCTCGACTCCGTCGCGGCCGCCCTCGCGACCGATGCCCGACTGCTTGAAGCCGCCGAGCGGCATCGATTGCTCGCGCGCGCCGCCGTTCACCGTGATGTTGCCGGCCTGAATCCGGCGCGCGAGACCGATCGCGTTGCCGATGTCGCGCGTCCAGATGTTCGCCGCGAGCCCGTAGCTCGTGTCGTTCGCCTGTTGCGCGAGCCGGTCGAGCTCGCTCGCATCCGCAAACGGCGTCGCGCAGAGCACGGGCCCGAAGATCTCGTCCTGGAACACGCTCATCTCGGGACGCACGTTCGCGAGCAACGTCGGCTGCACGAAGTAGCCGTCGCGCTCGATGCGTTTGCCGCCGGTCACGATCTGCGCGCCTTGCTGCTTGCCGGCGTCGATGTAGCCGAGCACGCGGTCGAGCTGCTTCTGCGAGATGATCGGACCCATCTCGGTGTCGGGCGCGATGCCGGCGCCGATCTTGACCTTCGCAGCAAGGTCCTCGAAGCCGCGCGCGATTCGATCGAACACCTTCTCGTGCGCGAACAACCGCGTGCCGGCCATGCAGAACTGACCGGTCTTGAAGAAGATCGTGCGCGAGATCGCCTGCGTCGCGGCTTCGACGTCCGCGTCCGGGAACACGATCACCGGCGACTTGCCGCCGAGCTCGAGCGTCACGCGCTTCATGTGCGCGGCCGAGCCCGTGACGATCGACTTGCCGACGCGCGTCGAGCCCGTGAACGAAATCTTGTTCACGTCGGGGTGATCGACGAGCGCTTGCCCCGCCGTCTGTCCGTAACCCGTCACGACGTTTACGACGCCGGGCGGCAGCTCGAGCTCCTCGATGAGCTGCGCGAGCCGCAATGCCGAGAGCGGAGCGAGCTCGGCGGGCTTCAGCACCACGGTGCACCCGGCCGTGAGCGCGGGCCCGATCTTGTTCACAGCCATCAGGAACGGCGCGTTCCACGGGGTGATCGCGCCGACGACGCCGATCGGCTCGCGCAGCGTGAACGTGAACGACCGCGACGGCGCCTGCGAAAGCGCGGTCTCGCCCGTGAGCTTCGTCGCCCAGCCCGCGTTGTACCGCAGGCTCTCGATCGCCATCGCGACGTCGACGTTGCGAGTGCTGCGGAGCGGGTTGCCGCCGTCGAGCGTCTCGATAAGAGCGATCTCGTCGGCGTCGTGCTCGATCGCATCCGCGAGCTTGAAAATAAGCTTCGCACGCTCCGCGTGCGTCAGGCGTGGCCAGGGGCCGGACTGGAACGCTTTGCGCGCGGCCGCGACCGCGCGGTCGATGTCGGCAGCCTCGCCGGCCGCCGCGCGCGCGAGCCGTTCGCCGGTCGCAGGGTCCAGCACGTCGAACGATTGCCCCGACTGAGCGGCGACCCAATGCCCATCGACGAACAGCTTGTGATCGCGCGCGAGAAAGCTCGCGCGCAGCGCTTCGAGTCGCGTATTCAGGAGAGACACGGCGCTCATGGGCAACCTCCCGTCTTGGGCCGGCGTCATTGCTGTCGTGCACAAATCGCCTGGAACTCGGCGTGCTGCACGAGGTCTTCCGTATGGTCGTGTATTACATCACGCACTGGACGTTGGCCGGCGGCCGCAGATAATGGCCGCTATATCTGACCGTATCAATCGGAGACAGTATGACTGAGTCACGGCGTCGTTTGCTCCAAGCCGGTGGAGCGGTCGCAGTCTTGGGCGCACTCGGTATCTACACGATGCGCGCGCGGCAAACGGATGCGGTCGAGAGCGAGGCGTTCGAGGTCACCCACACCGACGACGAGTGGAAGAAGATCCTCACGCCCAATCAGTTCAAGGTGCTGCGCGAAGCGGCGACCGAGCGCCCGTACTCTAGCGCGCTGAACGACGAGCATCGGCACGGCATCTTCAGCTGCGCTGGGTGCGATCTCGATCTCTATTCGTCGGAGACGAAGTTCGAAAGCGGTACAGGCTGGCCGAGCTTTTACCAGCCGCTCGACAAAGCGATCGGCACGACGCGCGATGTGAGCTTCGCCATGGTTCGCACGGCGGTCCATTGCCGGCGTTGCGGCGGCCATCTCGGGCACGTATTCGAGGACGGGCCGAAACCGACGGGGCTTCGCTACTGCATGAACGGCCTCGCGATGAAGTTCAGGGTCGCGTAGCGCGATAAAAAACGATGCTGCTGTTCGTACTTGCGTTCTTGGGCGGTGTGCTCACGATCCTGAGCCCATGCATCCTTCCCGTGCTGCCGTTCGTGTTCACGCGCGCCGACCAGCCGTTTCGGCGCAGCGGTCTGCCGCTGCTCGTCGGGATGGCGGTTACGTTCGCCGTCGTTGCGACGCTCGCGGCCGTCGGCGGCGGCTGGGTCGTGCAAGCGAACCAGTGGGGACGGTGGATCGCGCTCGCGCTCGTGCTCGTGTTCGGGCTCGCGTTGCTCTTGCCGGGCTTCGCCGATCGGCTGAGCCGCCCGTTCGTCGCGCTCGGCAACCGACTCACGACTTCGGCCGGCGCGGACGGCAGCCCTAGATCTTCGCTGCTGCTCGGCGTCGCGACGGGTCTGCTCTGGGCGCCGTGCGCGGGGCCCATCTTGGGCTTGATACTCACGGGCGCCGCGCTGCGCGGCGCGAGCGTCCAGACCTCGCTGCTGCTGCTCGCGTACGCGGCGGGCAGCGCGCTGTCGCTCGCCGTCGCGCTGCTGCTCGGCGGCCGCGTGTTCGCCGCGATGAAGCGCTCGCTCGGCGCGGAAGAGTGGATCCGGCGCGTGCTCGGCGGCGCGGTCGTCGTCGGCGCGCTCGCGATTGCCTTTGGGCTCGACACGGGTCTCCTGTCACGTGTCTCGACGCCGGGCACGACGCGGCTCGAGCAAGCGCTGTTCGGCAAGCTGATGCCGGACCGCAAGGTACCGTCGTCGGATCAGGACGACGTGCTGCTGCCGGATTCCGCGTCGGCCAACGGCGCGATGAAAGGCGGCGGCGCCATGCGCGGCCCGAACGGCGCGACGAGCGGCGGCGCGATGATGTCGGCGCGCGGCGCCGGCGGCGGCGCGGGCGCGTTACCGGTAATCGGCAAGCTGCCGCCGCTCGACGGCGCGACGGAGTGGTTGAACTCGCCGCCGCTCACCGCGGACGGGCTGCGCGGCCACGTCGTCGTGATCGACTTCTGGACCTACTCGTGCATCAACTGCCTGCGTGCACTGCCTTACGTGAAGGCGTGGTACGAGAAGTATCGCGACAAAGGGCTCATCGTGATCGGCATCCACGCGCCGGAGTTCGCGTTCGAGAAGGATTTGAAGAACGTGCGCCGCGAAGTGAAGGAGCTCGGCGTCACGTATCCGGTTGCAGTCGACAACGACTACAAGCTCTGGCGCGCGTTCGGCAACGAGTATTGGCCCGCGCACTATTTCGTCGATGCGAGCGGCAACATCCGGCACACGCACTTCGGCGAGGGCGAGTACGACGAATCCGAGCGCGTGATCCAGCAACTGCTCGGCGAAGCGGGCGGCGCGAGCATGCCGACGGACCTCGTCTCGGCGACGGGCACGGGCGCCGCGCTAGCGTCCGATGAGGTGCACGTATTGAGTCCCGAGACGTATATCGGCCATTCGCGCGCGGAGAACTTCGCCTCGCCGGGCGGCCAAGTAGCCGGCGTCGCGCACGACTACACGGTGCCGCAGAAGCTGTCGTTGAACGAATGGGCGCTCGGCGGCAAGTGGACCGTGGACGAGGAGAATGCCGCCGCGGACGCCGCGCAAACGCGGATTGCGTTCCACTTCCAGGCCCGTGACCTGCATCTCGTGCTCGGCCCGGGTCCGGATGGCAAACCCGTGCGGTTTCGCGTTGCGGCTCGACGGCAAGCCTCCGGGCGACGATCATGGCGCCGACGTCGACGCGGACGGCAACGGCACCGTGACCGAGGAGCGGCTGTACCAGCTGATCCGCCAGTCCGCAGAGGTCCGGGACCGCACGTTCGAGATCGAGTTCTTGGACCCCGGCGTCGTCGGCTACGCGTTCACGTTCGGTTGACGTCTTCAGCAGAAGGAGCGACCAATGGTCTTTCGAGTTTCGACTTCGGCGTGCGCGTCAGCGGGGCTGGTGCTCGCGATGCTGGTCAGCTGCGCGCGGGCAGACGAGAAGGCGGTTGCGATCCCGCCGCCGTCATTCGACGAGACGCCGTCGGGCGTCGCGACGGAAACGGCGACCTTCGCGGGCGGATGTTTCTGGGGCGTGCAGGGCGTCTTCCAGCGCGTGCAAGGCGTGCTGAAAGCCGTCTCGGGCTACGCGGGCGGCAAGCAGGAGACTGCGCACTACGAGATGGTCGGCAGCGGCACGACGGGCCACGCCGAGACCGTGCAGATCACCTACGATCCGTCGAAGGTCACCTACGGCAAGCTGCTCCAGATCTATTTCTCGGTCGCGCACGATCCGACGCAGCTGAACCGGCAAGGTCCTGATCACGGGCCGCAGTATCGCTCGACGATCTTCCCCGCAGACGCGACGCAGCGCGAGATCGCGACCAAGTACATCGCGCAGCTCGACGCGGCCCACGTGTTCCCCGCGAAGATCGTGACGACGCTCGAGGACGGCAAGACGTTCTATCCGGCCGAGGCGTATCACCAGGACTTCCTCGTCCGCAATCCCGACTATCCGTACATCGTGATCAACGACATCCCGAAGGTCCGCAACCTTTCGCAGATGTTCCCGGACATCTATCGCACCGAACCCGTGCTCGTGACGCCGCGCGCGGCTACCGCGCGGCGCGGCGGGTAACCAGGCGCGAGGCGCTACAGCAGATCCATCTGCTCCGGTGGGTAGGTCACGCGCGTGCCGTCGACGCGTGCGAACGGCGTCAGCTTGTGCATCCGCGCGCTCTTCACGGACAGGATCTCCACGACGGGGATCTCTCGTGCCTCGAGCGCGTCGGCGACGAGCGAGCGATGGCACCGCCACGGCACCGCTTCCGCGCACATGATCGCCGTGCGTTTCTCACGGCTCATGCGGATCAGCGCGTCGAGGCCGGATTCGAACTCCGGCGTTTGCATGTAATCCGCATAGCCGCGAAAGCTCGCGTTGCGCCAGCCGCCGTTCGGAGAGTCCTTACGCGCGTGCCGCAAGCCGCCGAGGGAGGGCAGCGGCACATACTCGATGTTCTCTGCTCGCAAGGCGCTCGCGAGTGCGTCGGCGTTGAACTGCGGGTTACGCCGCGAGCGCGGCACGGTGCGCACGTCCGCGAGCCGGCCTATATCGTAAGCACGCAGAACCGCGACGAATTGCTCGCTGCTCAGCGTGGAGTGGCCGACCGTGAAGACCGCGGTGTCCGGCCAGTGTGCCTCGGCGTCGGTCGCCGCGTCGGCCGAGGGCGCGCGTCGTGGCGACGTCATACGGCCTGCCGCTCGGAGCGCCGATTCCGCATCCTCGCCGCGCGTATATGATATTCGTCCAAGCCGGCAAACAGCTCTTTCATGGCGATGACCACACGTCTGCTCACGATCCTACTCTTCGCGCTGATCACGATCGCGGCCGCGGACGCGCAGCAGCGCGCCCAAGCCGTGCGCTCCGGGCCGGAGGAGCCGCGCCCGATCGCGCCGCGCGGGCCCCTCGCGCCGGACGAGCAGCAAACGATCGGGATCTTCCAGCGTGCGAGCCCGTCGGTGGTCTACATCACGACCGTGCAGCACGTGCGCGACTTCTTCAGCCGCAACGTGATGCGCGTGCCGCAGGGCACGGGGTCCGGGTTCGTCTGGGACGAGCACGGTCACATCGTGACGAACTTTCACGTGATCCAGGGCGCTCAGGAAGCGCTCGTCACGCTCGCCGATCAGCGCAGCTTCCAAGCGTCGCTCGTCGGGGCAAGCCCGGATCACGACCTCGCGGTGTTGCACGTCGACATGCCGGCGGACGGGCCGCGGCCGCTGCCGATCGGCACGAGCGCGGATCTGCAGGTCGGCCAGAACGTCTATGCGATCGGTAACCCGTTCGGCCTCGACCACACGCTCACGACCGGCGTGATCTCGGCGCTGAACCGCTCGATCGACGACGAGAACGGCGGCACGATCGAGAACCTGATCCAGACCGACGCGGCGATCAATCCGGGCAACTCGGGCGGGCCGCTGATCGACAGCTCGGGGCGGCTGATCGGCATCAACGCGATGATCTACAGCCCGTCCGGCGCTTACGCGGGCGTAGGCTTCGCCGTGCCCGTCGACACGGTCAACCGAGTGGTGCCGAAGCTGATCGCATATGGCGGCTACACTCGGCCGACGATCGGCATCAGCGCCCTCGACCAGATCAGCCGCCGGCTGCTCTCGAACGCGAACTACGCCGGCGTCGTCGTGCTGCAAGTCGTCTCGGGATCGCCGGCCGACCACGCCGGCCTGAAGCCCGCGCAGTCGAACGGCGGCCGCCGCGTGACGATCGGCGACGTGATCGTCGCGATCGACGGCAAGCCCGTGAAAAGCAGCAACGAGCTCATCTCGGCGCTCGACAAGCACGAGGCGGGCGACAAGGTGACCCTGACCGTGCGCCGCGGCCAAGAGAGCCGCGAGGTTACGGTCACGTTGAGCGGCGATTCGCGCAGCGAGCTCTAGAGATCACTTGGTCGCCCGCACGTAGTACTGCGCGCCGAGCGGCAGCCAGGTAAGGCTCGGCTCGAGCCCGCGCAGCCCGCGCAACGCGTGCGGGAAGAAGATCCGGTAGTTGATTCGCGCGTCCGAGAACGCCGCGTCGAGAACGCGCCGGCGCATCTTCGGCGCACGAATCAGCACTGCATTCTCGTCGAACGGGCACGTGTCGACCGCGCGGCGCGTGAGCGGGTTCAGGGGATTGTGCTCGAACACGAACAACAGTCCGCGGGATTTAAGCACACGCCGGATCTCCGCGAGCAGCGCGACGTGCTCGGTCTCAGGGATGTGGTGGAATACGCACGACGCGAGCGCGACGTCGAACGTCGCGTCGGCGTACGGGATTCGCGTGCCGTCGAAGTGCGTGAATTCGGCGCGAGCGCCGTGCTGCGCTTGGCCGACCTCGAGGCTTTTCTGTGAGACGTCGAGACAGGTGACGCGCGCTGCTGCCAAGTGACGCGCGAAGAACGGCACCGAGTAGCCGACGCCAGCGCCGAAGTCGAGCACGCGCGGCTCCGCGGACAGCGCACCGAGCGCAACGCTGTCGCGCACCAGGTCCACGATCTTGTATTCGGCGAAGTACTCGGGGCTCTCGCCGGACACCTTGATGTTCGCGGCGTGCATCGCGCGGTATTCGGTCGCGAACTTGTCGAACTCGGCTTCGTCCATCCTTGCTCTCCGCTAGACGTCACGATAGCCGATCAGCCGCACGCCGTGCGCGCCGATCAGCTCGCGGATCCTCGGGCTCGTGAGCGCCGCGGTCTCCGCGGCCCAGCTGTAGTGCCACTGGCCATACGGGCTCGCCGGGTCCTCGAGGCCGGGATGGCACATGAGCTCGACGGTTTTGCTCGCAGGTAACCGCTCGAGCACCGTGCGGAGGTTCTGCTCGTTCAAGCGGCCGCCGAAGTAGAAGCCGACGAATCGATCGACGCGGCGCAGCCGCCTGAGCGGCGACAGCGCGCCGAGCGTGCCGAGCGCGATCTGCTCGGCGAGACGTTTGGCGCCCCCGAGGTCCTTCAGCATGTAGCTGCGAGGCCGCTCGGTGGGCACGCGCACCGCACGGATGCCGTGCTCGCGCGCGAGCTCCGCGACCACGCGCGCGATTCCGGGCAGCACATGCACGTGCTGATGTCCGTCGAGGTGCGTCGGCCGCACGCCGTGCGCACGGACTCGGCGGATCTGCGCGTCGAGCTCCGTGCGAACGTCGGCGAGCGCGATCGTGCCGCGCAACCAACGCTTCGCGAAGTCCGTCGCATGCGGTGCGAACTGCCCGTCGGCGCCTACGAGGCTCGGCACGGATTCGGCGACCGGTTGCTGCTCCGTGAGCGTGAGATGCACGCCGACGTCGAGCGTCGGAGTCCGAGTCGCGAGCGCCGCCGCGTGCTCGAACGCGCTGCCGCCGGCCATGATCGACGTCGAGGTCACGATGCCATGCTCGTGCGCCTCGATCACGGCCCGATTCACGGCCTCGGACAGGCCGAAGTCGTCCGCGTTCACGATGAGCCGGGCGCCGCCGGCCGCGCGCGTCATCGCGCCTCGGTGCCGACCGCGCGCGGCGCGAACGCCCAGTGCTTGCAGCCGAGGTAGTTGACGACCACGACCACGGCCGTGAGCGGAACCCACACGGCGAGCGACGGGAGCCCGAGCACGTCGACGAGGGCGAAGGTCACGAGAGTGCCCATCGTGAGGCTGAACAGGCTCAGGACGCCGAAGCGCAGCGCCTGCGGCAGCGCATTGCCGGTCGTCGCGCGAAACGTCCACGAGCGGTTCAGCAGGAAGCTGTTCACCATGCCCGCAAGATACGCGATCACGTTCGCGACGGCGGCTTGCGGCGGGTGCGAAGACGCGCCGCCGACGCCGACGAGCCCCGCGAGCGCCGCGACGGCGCCGGGGGGGAGGTAATTGAACGACAAGACGAACGCGGTGAAGCTCACGACGAAGTTCGTGCAGCCGACGAGGGCGAAGCGAGCGACCGAGTCCTCGGGAATGGAGCGGACCATGCCGCGGCTGCCTCAGTCGAGGCGGATATCCGAGCTCGCGCGGCGCGGCTCTGCGGCGGCGCGCACGGCGCGCGTGGTCTCGCGGACGAGGAAGCGGGGGCGGCCGCGGACCTCGACGACGATCCGGCCGACGTATTCCGCGAGCACGGCGAGGAACACGAACAGCACGCCGAACAGGAACGAGACGATCGCGACGGTCGACGCCCAGCCGGGGATCGCCTCTTTGTCGAGCCACTTGCCGAGGATCGCGTAAAGCACGCCGACGAGCGAAGCGACCGACGACAACAGTCCGATGCTCATCGCGATGCGCAACGGCACGAGCGAGAACGAGCTCACGCCGTGCCACGCGAGCGAGAGCATCTTGCGCAGGTTGTAGCTGCTCGTGCCGGCGTGCCGCTTCGAGCAATCGAACATCACGCTCGTGGTCGCATAGCCGACCCAATGCACGATGCCGCGCAGGAACATCCCTTCTTCCTTGAACTTCAGGATCTCGTCGAGCACCTGACGATCGATGAGCCTGAAGTCGGCCGCGCCGGGCTGAATCTCGACGCCGCTCAAGTACGAGAACATGCGGTAGTAGAGCTTCGACGTCAGGCGCTTGAAGTACGGAACGCTCGGCGGATCGCGACGCAGCGCGTGCACGATCTGGTAGCCGTCTTGCCAGCGCTCGACGAGCTGCGGCACGACCTCGGGCGGGTGCTGGAGATCCGCGTCCATCGAGATCACGGCTTTGCCGCGTGCGGCGGCGAGGCCCGCGAGCAGAGCGTTCTGGTGGCCGAAGTTGCGCGAAAGGCGTACGCCCCGCACACGCGAATCGCGCTCGCTCAAGCGCATGATCGTGTTCCACGTGCCGTCCGGGCTGCCGTCGTCGACGATCACGAGTTCCCAGTGCAGCCGCAGCTTCTCGAGCTGACCGAGCAGACGCGCGTAGAGAACGTCGAGATTGCGTTCCTCGTTGTACGCTGGTACGACGATAGAAATCATGGCGCGCGTCCCTGGAAGTTCGCCGGACTTTGACCGCGATCCCGAATGTGCGTTCGCGGCTGGCCGCCCTGCTGGCTCGCAGCCGCACCCGATCGCACCCCAACGCCTATTATAGGTTAAGAGACGACCCGGTTTGGCGCATTCAAGTCTCAATGTATTCGCGGACTTACCGCTCAAAGAGCGGCTGTTCGTGCGCGGCCGGCTCGCGACCGCGCCGCTCGAGGTCCTTGCGGCTCGGGCGGAGGGCGCGCGCTTGCTGGACGTCGGCTGCGGTCACGGCGTGCTCGTCGCACTGCTCGCAGCAGGCTCGCCTGGCCGGCACGTGGTCGGAATCGACCCGGACGAGCGCAAGATCGACTGGGCGCGTGCCTCGGTGGGTCGTCTCCCGAACGTCGAGCTCCGTGCCTGCACGATAGAGACGCTGGCCGCGGAACGCGCGGGTGAGTTCGATTCCGTGCTCGTGGCCGACGTGCTGTATCTGCTCTCGGCCGCCGCGTGGCGGCCGTTTCTCGCGGCCGCGCACGAGTTGCTCCGCCCGGGCGGGCGGCTCGTCTTGAAGGAGGCCGAGGACGACGGCTCGTGGCGCGTCAAGAAGGCGCTGTTTCAAGAGCAGTTGATGGTCCGTATGCTGCGGCGAACTCACTCGAGCGGTGCGGTCGGTTTCGCGCCGCGCGCGACGCTCGAGGCGGCGGTGCGCACCGCGGGCTTTCGCGTAGAGGAGGTCGTGCCGCTCGCGCGCGGCTATTCGACGCCGCACCTCATGATCGTCGCGCGTCGTTAGGGTTTTCGTTTCGTCCGTCGAACATCAGGAGCTCACACCATGAAGCGGATCGCATGTGCATTGGCTGCGTTAGCGTGCTCGCTGGCATTCGGCGGTGCGGCGCTCGCGCAGATTCCCGACTATGTCGCCAAGGCCGTGGCCGACCCGGGGCGGGCGGCGGACGCGAAGAATGACGAGCGACGCAAAGGTGCCGAGATCGTCGCGTTCTCCACCGCGAAGCCCGGCGACAAGGTGCTCGAGCTGATTCCCGGCGGCGGCTACTTCACGCGCTTGTTCAGCAAGGTCGTCGGGTCGCAGGGACGCGTCTATGCCGTGTGGCCGAACGAGTACGACGAGAAGGCCGACGCGGTGAAGGGGATCGTCAAGGACTACGGCAACGTCGACTTGCTGATGCAACCGGCCGCCAAGCTCACCGCGCCCCAGCCGGTGGACGTCGTGTTCACGTCGCAGAACTATCACGACTATCCGGACAAGTTCATGGGGCCGACGGACCTGAAGGTGTTGAACGCGGCCGTGCTCGCGGCGCTCAAGCCGGGCGGCGTCTACATCATCGTCGACCATTCGGCCGAGCTGGGATCGGGGCTGCGCGATACGGACACGGTGCACCGCATCGACGAAACGGCCGTCAAGCAGCAGGTGGTCGCGGCCGGGTTCGAATACGTCGGCGAGAGCGATGTGCTGCGGAATAAGTCGGACGATCGCAAGACCAACGTGTTCAATCCCGCGATTCGCGGCCGTACGGATCAGTTCGTGTACAAGTTCCGCAAGCCGCTGAAGTAGCCTACGCATTCCAAGCCTATGTCGGTCCGCGCGAACGCCACGCGAGCTCGCTGGTCGAGCGCAGCGTCGCGCAGACGGCTACACTCGCCGACATTGGCTCGATGGGAGGGGACAACGATGATCAGGCTCGCAGCACTGATTGCGCTCGGCGCGCTCGCCTCGTCGCCGGCGTATGCGCAGAAGCCGCAGATTCAGTGGGACAAGAACTACGACTTCTCGAACGTGAAGACGTTCCAGTGGCAGCAGCCGTCCGCTCCGTCACTAGCAGACGAAAACCCGTTCATGCACAAGTTCATCGAGGAGTCGATCGAGACGGAGCTGCAGAACGTCGGATTCGTGAAGACGGAGGAAAATCCCGACGTCTACGTGACCTACCACGGGTCGGTCAACACCGAGGTCTCCTACCGTTCGAGCTCGTTCGGCTTCAGTGTCGGCTCCTACGGCATGGGTCCCTGGGGAGGAATGTCGGGTGTTTCAGCGGGCCCGACGCATACGACGACGCAAGAAGTGCAGACGAAGAAGGGCACCCTCGTCGTCGACATCGTCGACGCGAAGGAGAAGCAGCTCGTCTGGCGCGGTACCTCGTCCGGCATCTTGATCTCGGACAGCCAAGAGAAGACCGAGAAGGCCGTCGGCAACGCGATCAAAGACATGGCGAAGCAGGGTCGCAAGCTCAAAGCGAAAGAAGCGAACAAGAAGAAGGGCTGACGCACGCCGCTCGCTGGCAGTCGTGACTAAATCGGACGCGCGTCCGCGTCCATCGCGGGCGTCTGCAAGCATCTCAACCACACGAGATCTCGTAGGCTAGAATCGCGTCTCATGAGCGTACAACCGGTTACTTCTGCCCCTTCCGCCGAACGGCTCGACCTCCACGACCTGCAGCAGCTCGAGGACGTCGGCTTCATGACCTGCATGACGCTGGTGCTGCTGGGCAATTACGCGCAGACCGGGCATTTCGGCGGGCCGCTGGCCTACACGCCGTTCAACGTCGTGACGCATCTCGCGGGTCGCAAGCGCGGCGGGCTGC
>Ga0207676_10001115_pt1 | contig 20336 bp, 18 predicted proteins | sample KBSSwiS72_FD_184307 | JGI IMG/M metagenome (GOLD analysis project Ga0207676, IMG submission 184307) | Switchgrass rhizosphere microbial communities from Kellogg Biological Station, Michigan, USA - KBS Switchgrass S7-2 (SPAdes) (version 2) | ecosystem: Host-associated > Plants > Roots >...
ATACCGCCGCGCATATCGGTTCGATCCAGTCGGGCACGGTGGCGGTCATAGCCTGCGGCCTGGATGTCGTCTTTCCGCCGGAAAATGCCGAACTGCAGGAACGGATCGCTGCCGAGGGCCTGCTCCTGACCGAACATCCCCCCGGCACCGATCCGCTCGCCCGGCACTTCCCGGCGCGCAACCGCATCATCGCCTGGATGACACAGGGCACTGTGGTGGTCGAGGCGGCACCCCGCTCGGGCTCGCTCCTGACCGCGCGCCTCGCCACCGAGGAAGGGCGGGAGGTGATGGCGGTGCCCGGTTTCCCGCTCGACCCACGGGCGCAAGGGTGCAACGCCTTGATCCGCGAAGGGGCAACGCTCGTCCAGTCGGCCGGCGACATATTGGAGACGATCGGGCGCATCGATGGGCGGGCGGTGGGGCAACCCAGCCTGCCCTTCGCCGGACCCCCGCCCGTCGACATCACCGAGGGGGACCGAAGGCGGGTGCTGTCCCTGCTTTCGATGACCCCGGTCGCTGTCGACGAGATCGTGCGCCAGTCGGGTTGTACGCCGGGCGCGACCCAGACCGCGCTCCTGGAGCTTGAGATTGCTGGGCGCCTTGTCAGGCATGCCGGGGGGCGGGTCAGTCTGAGTACTTGACGAAGGGGCCGATCTCTTTCCACCATCGCGCGTATACGCGAAGGAAAGTATCGGACCTCCATGCAACTTGTCATTGTCGAATCGCCTGCCAAGGCAAAAACCATCGAGAAATATCTGGGCAAGGACTACCGGGTCCTGGCTTCCTACGGCCATGTCCGCGACCTGCCGGCCAAGGACGGATCGGTCGATCCGGACGCCGGTTTTGCGATGGCGTGGGAGAATTACGCCGACAAGAGCAAGCAGCTCAAGGCCATTACTGACGAGGCCAAGAAGGCGGACCGCCTGATCCTCGCGACCGACCCTGACCGGGAAGGCGAGGCAATCAGCTGGCATGTGCAGGAGGTGCTGCGGGCCCGCAAGGCGCTGCCCAAGGAGGTCGAGCGGGTGACCTTCAACGCCATCACCAAGGCGACCGTGACCGAAGCGATGAAGCGTCCGCGCGGCCTCGATACCGACCTGATCGATGCCTATAAGGCGCGCCGGGCGCTCGATTATCTGGTGGGCTTCACCTTGTCGCCGGTGCTGTGGCGCAAATTGCCCGGCGCCAAGTCGGCGGGGCGCGTGCAATCCGTCGCCCTGCGGCTGGTGGTCGAGCGCGAGCGCGAGATCGAGGCCTTTGTCCCGCAGGAATATTGGTCGGTCGCGGCGAGCATGGAGCAGGGCGGGCAGGACTTCACCGCCCGGCTCATCCGCTGGCGCGGCAACAAGATCGAGCGGCTGTCGATCGGCAATGCGGGCGACGCAGCGGCGGCCAAAGCCGACGTGCTGGCCGCGCGCTTCACCGTGGAATCGGTCGAGACCAAGCCACTCACCCGCAATCCGCCGCCGCCCTTCACCACCTCCACCCTGCAGCAGGAGGCGGCGCGCAAGCTCGGCTTCTCCGCCAGCCATACCATGCGGATCGCGCAGGCGCTGTATGAGGATGGCTCCATCACCTACATGCGGACCGATGGCGTGCAAATGGACGGCAGCGCCATTTCGGCCGCGCGCAAGGCCATTTCGGAGCGCTATGACGGCGGCTACCTGCCGGAGAAGCCGCGCCAGTACCAGACCAAGGCCAAGAATGCGCAGGAAGCTCATGAGGCGATCCGCCCCACCGAATTTACGCGCGACGAGGCCGGTTCGGGCGATCATGGCCGCCTCTACGACCTCATCTACAAGCGCGCCCTCGCCAGCCAGATGGCGTCTGCGCGGATGGAGCGTACCACGGTCGACCTGGTCGACGGCACCGGGCAGCATATGCTGCGCGCAACCGGGCAGGTGGTGCTCTTCCCCGGCTTCCTCGCCCTCTATGTCGAGGGACAGGACGACACCGACGACGAGGACGCCAATCTGTTGCCGCGCATGGCCAAGGGCGATTGCCCGGCCAAGAAATCGGTCGACGCGCAGCAGCATTCGACCCAGCCGCCACCGCGCTACAGCGAGGCCAGCCTCGTCAAGCGGCTGGAGGAGCTGGGGATCGGCCGGCCGTCCACCTATGCCTCCACGCTGCAGACGCTCAAGGACCGCGACTATGTGCGGATCGAGAAGAACCGCTTTTTCGCGGAGGAGAGCGGGCGGCTCGTAACCGCTTTCCTCGAGCGATTCTTCGAACGCTATGTGAGCTACGACTTTACCGCCGGGCTCGAGGAGGAACTGGACGACGTTTCGGGTGGCCGCGCCAACTGGCAGGAAGTCCTCGCCGCCTTCTGGCGGGATTTCAAACCCAAGACGACCGAGATCATGGAGATGAAGCCGTCGGAGGTGACGGTGGAACTCGATGCCTTCCTCGCGCCGATGCTCTTTCCCGATCGCGGCGACGGTACGGACCCGCGCGCCTGCCCGCTCTGCGAGGGCGGCAAGCTGGCGCTGCGGGGCGGACGCTTTGGCGCTTTCGTCGCCTGCTCCAACTATCCGGAATGCAAGTTTACGCGCAAATTCGGCCAGCCGGGCGGCAATGGCGAAAATGGCGATAACGGGACGGAAGTGCTCGGCAAGCATCCCGAAACCGGCGAAGACATCGTGCGCAAGACCGGGCGCTTTGGTCCCTATGTCGAGATGGGATCGGGAAAAGAGGCCAAGCGCGGCTCCATTCCCAAGGATCTGCCCGACGGCGAATTGACGCTGGATTGGGCGGTAAAGCTGCTCGACCTGCCCCGGACGGTCGGCGAGCATCCCGAGAGCGGCAAGCCCATTACCGCGAGCATCGGGCGCTATGGCCCCTATCTGGCGCATGACGGCAAATATGCGAAACTCGGCTCGACCGTGGAAGTCTTTGAGACCGGCATGAATGCGGCGGTGGTGAAGTTGGCCGAGGCCGCGGCCAGGGGGCCGGGCGCGCGCGGATCGCGTGAGCCGCTCAAAGTGCTCGGCAATCATCCCCGGACCGAGGCGGAGATCAAGCTGATGGCGGGCCGATTCGGATCCTATGTCACCGATGGCGTTACCAATGCGACCCTGCCTAAGAGTATCGATCAGGACACGCTGACGCTCGAGGAAGCCGCGCAGCTCATCGACGATCGTGCGGCGAAGGGCCCCGCCAAGGGGAAGGCCAAGAAGGCAGCCAAGAAGCCGGCCGCCAAGAAGCCCGCAGCCAGGAAAGCAGCCGCCCCGGAGAAAAAAGCAGTGAAACAAACCAAGGCGAAGGCGTTGTAGCGGCGGGCAGGAAGCAGGATCGATGACCAACCAGTCCGAATATGTGCCACCACGTGTGTGGAGGTGGGACAAGGAAAAAGGCGGCAACTTCGCCAATATCAACCGGCCGATATCGGGTGCGACGCATGACGCGGTGCTGCCCATCGGCCGCCATCCCTTGCAGCTTTATTCTTTGGCGACGCCCAATGGGCAGAAGGCCGCGATCATGCTTGAGGAGCTGCTCGCGGCGGGGCATGGCGGTGCTGAATATGATGCCTGGCTGATCCGCATCGGGGAGGGTGACCAGTTCGGCAGCGGTTTTGTCGAGATCAACCCCAACTCCAAGATTCCGGCCCTTGTCGATCGCAGCGGAGAGCATCCGCGCCGGGTGTTCGAATCAGGGGCGATCCTGCTCTATCTCGCCGAGAAGTTCGGGGCCTTCCTGCCCCGGGATGCCGACGCGCGCACCGAGGCGCTCAACTGGCTGTTCTGGCAGATGGGCAGTGCGCCCTTTCTCGGCGGCGGCTTTGGTCATTTCTATGCCTATGCGGCGGAAAAGCTTGAATATCCGATCAATCGCTATGCCATGGAGGTGAAGCGGCAACTGGATGTCCTGGACCGCCATCTCTCCGGAAGCGCGTTCATGGCGGGCGCGGAATATTCGATCGCCGATATGGCAATCTGGCCATGGTACGGTGGCCTGGCGCTCCATGACATTTATGGCGCCGCGGAATTTCTCGATGTCGCCAGCTACACCAACCTGGTTCGCTGGGCCCGTGAGATTGCGGGGCGTCCGGCGGTGAAGCGGGGCCGGATGGTCAATCGCACCTCGGGGCCGGAGAATGAACAGCTGCACGAGCGGCACGACGCCAGCGATTTCGAGCTGCGGACGCAGGACAAGCTGGCGCCGTCCTCGACGGACGGAGCCTAACTCAGCCGCTCGATCGCATCGCGGTCCAGTGATCCGGGGATGACCATCACCGGGCAGGGCAGTGTCCCGCAATCATGGCCGGTAAAATGGGTGACCAGCGGTCCGGGCGCGCCCTTGGCCGCCGCACCGAGCACCAGGGCGGCGATGTCCTCCGCTTCGTTCAGCGCCGCGCGCACGGCCGCCACCGGATCGCCCACCTTGACCGTGATTGCCGGGCGGATGCCGGATTCGCCCATGATCCGTCCCGCCGCGCCCATGACCAGCGCTTCGGCGCGGGCCCGCGCCTCGGCCTCCATCGTTGCCTGAACCCCGCCCCATTGGACGAACTCCGGCTGGGGCGTGAGCGCAAGGATATGGACGCTGCCGCCTGTTTTCGCCGCGCGGCGCGAGGCAAAGTGCAGGGCGATTTCCGCCTCGCTCGTTTCGTCGATAACGACCAGATATGTGCGCATAGCGCCTTCACCCCCAGTGTAGCGGCGGCAAACTGCGCCAAAAACTCCTGTCTGACAAGCTTGGGGTCTCTCACCCCCTTGACCGCGACCGCCAAAGCGGCAAGGTCGGCGCCGACCCATAGCGCATTGAGGAAGGTGCCTTCGACCATGGCTATCGAAATTCGCATGCCGGCCCTCTCTCCAACGATGGAGGAGGGCACGCTCGCGAAATGGCTGGTGAAGGAGGGCGACAGCGTGTCGTCCGGTGACCTGCTCGCCGAGATCGAGACTGACAAGGCAACCATGGAGTTCGAGGCCATCGATGAAGGCGTGATCGGCAAGATCGCGGTTCCGGCCGGGACCGAGCATGTGAAGGTCGGCACGATCATTGCCACCATCATCGGCGACGGCGAGGATGCAGGAGCACCAAAGGCCGAGGCGCCCGCAGCTGCCCCGAAGGCTGAAGCGCTCGCACCGAAGGCAGAGGCGGCCGCACCGCCGCCGTCCGTGGCCGCGCCGGCCCAAGTCGCGCCCGCCAAGACCAATGGCGACGGTCGGATCAAGGCCAGCCCGCTCGCCAAGCGGCTTGCCTCGTCGCAGGGCATCGACCTGTCCGCCGTGACGGGCAGCGGCCCCCATGGCCGCATCGTCAAGGCCGACCTGAATGGCGCGCCCACCGGGGCCGTTGCCGCTCCGGCCGCCACTGCCGCCGCGCCCAAGGGCGCTCCTGCCGCAGCGCCCGCACCGGCCGCCAAGGCGCCTGCGCCGTCGCCGACCGACTATCCGACCCCGCATGAGTTGGTGAAGCTCTCCGGCATGCGCAAGACGATCGCGCGGCGCCTGACCGAGAGCAAGCAGACCGTCCCGCATATCTACCTCACGCTCGACATCAGGCTCGACGCCCTCTTGAAGCTGCGCGGCGAGCTCAACGACGCGCTCTCCAGCCGGGGCGTCAAGCTCAGCGTCAACGACATGCTGATCAAGGCGCTGGGCGTCGCGCTGATGCGGGTGCCGGAGTGCAATGTGCAGTTCCAGGGCGACAATCTGCTGAAGTTCAGCCGCGCGGACGTGTCCGTGGCGGTGTCCATCCCCGGCGGCCTCATCACCCCGATCGTGACCGAGGCGGACAGCAAGAGCATCGCGACGATCTCCGCCGAGATGAAGGACCTTGCCGACCGCGCCAAGGCCGGCAAGCTCCAGCCCAATGAATATCAGGGCGGCACCGCCTCCCTCTCCAACATGGGCATGATGGGCATCAAGCAGTTCGACGCGGTCATCAACCCGCCCCAGGCCATGATCCTGGCGGTCGGCGCGGGCGAGAAGCGCCCCTGGGTGATGCCGGACGGATCGCTGGGGGTCGCCACGGTGATGAGCGCCACCGGCAGCTTCGACCACCGCGCCATCGACGGCGCCGACGGTGCAAAGCTGATGAGCGTGCTGCGGGATCTGGTGGAGAAGCCGCTGGGTCTGGTCGCTTGAACTCAGAGAACGACAATTTGCCCTTCCCCCTCGCGGGGGAGGGAGGGGCCCATGCGCCGCGATGGGCTATCTAAAATCTCATTGATCAACTGTTTCGTTCACCCCCTTCAACGTCCCCACCCAAGAAGGATAATCCATGTCGTCCTATGATCTCATCGTCCTCGGTTCCGGCCCCGGCGGTTATGTCGCGGCGATCCGCGCGGCGCAGCTTGGCCTCAAGACCGCCATCGTGGAGCGGGAGAATCTGGGCGGCATCTGCCTCAACTGGGGCTGTATCCCGACCAAGGCGCTGCTGCGCTCGGCGGAGATCTTTCATTATATGAAGCATGCCTCGTCCTACGGGTTGAAGGCGGAGGCGATCAGCGCCGATATCGAGGCGGTGGTGAAACGCTCGCGCGGGGTCGCCAAACAGCTAAACCAGGGCGTCACGCACCTGATGAAGAAGAACAAGATCACGGTCCACATGGGGCAGGGCAAGCTGCTTGGCGGCGGCAAGCTCTCCGTGACTGGCGAGGATGGCAAGACCGAGGAACTCTCCGCCAAGCATATCATCATCGCGACCGGGGCCCGCGCGCGGGAAATGCCCAAGGCCAAGGCCGACGGCAAGCGCATCTGGACCTATCGTCACGCCATGACCCCGCCGGAAATGCCGACCAAGCTGCTCGTCATCGGCTCGGGCGCGATCGGCATCGAATTCGCGAGCTTCTACAATGACATGGGCGCCAAGGTGTCGGTGGTCGAGATGCTGGACCGCGTCCTGCCGGTCGAGGATGCCGATGTCAGCGCTTTCATGCAAAAGGCGCTCGCCAAGCAGGGCATGGACCTGCGCGTATCGGTCAACGTCCAGAAGATCGAAACGTCGGACAAGGGCGTCGCCGTCGAGATCAAGGCCGAGGACGGCACTGTCACGACTGAGGAATACAGCCACGTCATCGTCGCGATCGGTATCGTCCCCAATGTCGAGAATATCGGACTGGAGGATGCCGGAGTCGAGCCGGACAAGCGCTACCATATCAAGGTCGACGAGATGTGCCGCACCAATGTCGAGGGCGTCTGGGCGATCGGCGACGTGACCAGCCCGCCCTGGCTCGCGCACAAGGCCAGCCATGAGGGCGTGCTGGTCGCCGAGGCCATCGCCGCCGCGCTCGGCAATACGGAGGTCCACCCGCACCCGATGGACGTGCGCAATATCCCCGGCTGCACCTATTGCCACCCGCAGGTGGCGTCGGTCGGCCTGACCGAGGCCAATGCCAAGGCGGCGGGCTATACCGTCAAGGTCGGCACTTTCCCCTTCATCGGCAATGGCAAGGCGATCGCGCTCGGGGAGTCGGAAGGGCTCATCAAGACCGTGTTCGACGCGGCGACCGGCGAGCTATTGGGCGCGCATATGGCGGGCGCGGAAGTGACCGAGCTGATTCAGGGCTATGTCGTCGGCAAGACGCTGGAGACGACCGAGCGGGAGTTGATCGAGACGGTGTTCCCGCATCCCACGCTGTCCGAAATGATGCACGAAAGCGTGCTCGCCGCCTATGGACGGGCCGTGCATATCTGACAGGTGCGAAGCGGCGGGACAGTCATCCCGCCGCAGCCGTCCTTATCGGGATGCGAGCTTCGCGGGCTTTGCGCCCTGCGCCATCCGGGTTGCGGGCGCGACAGTTTCGTCCCGTCGCACAAAGCAGGTCTGGCCATTACGTTGCAGGGTTGCGCAGAGCTGCCTGGCGGCGCTGCGGTCGCCAAAGCCGCTCACCGCGAGGCGATGCCAGGTCTGTCCGTTGAGCGAAATCGTGCCCGACACCTTGCGATAGCTGCGAAGCATCGACAGCCGGCTATTGGCGCGCTGCCATCCGGCCTCCGCGACCGCCGCGTTGTCATAGGCGCCGATTTGCACGACCCAGTCGCTGCGAGTTTGCATGGCGACGGGTGCGGTCGGCGCAGTGTTTGCGACCCGTTTCGCGACCGGCTGGCGGATCGGCGCGGGGGCGGCCTGAGCGACCGTGGGGATGCGCTGAACCATCAAGCCGGTCTGAACCGGTTTGGTCGGCGCTGCTGCTGCGACCATTTGGGGCTGGGCCATGGTGCTGGCCGCGGGTGCGATAACGGGGCTCGCAGCGGCGATCTGTTGCACGGGCGCATCCGCAACCGCGCTGGCCACCAGATCGGTTGCCGGTTGCGGCGTGGCGGCGGCCAGGGTCGTCCCGGCACTTTGGCTGAGCGCGAGCCGCTGGGGCAGTCCGCTGTCGTCACTGCGCGGCGCTACGCCAACCAGGGCGGCAACACGCTGCGGAAGGGCGGTGCTTTGCGCCGTCGCGGCCCAGACGGTGAGGCGCTGCTCGAGCTCGCTGCCATCAAGGTCCTGGCCGCCCACGAGGCGTGCCTGCCCCCAGTTGCCGGAAAGCGCCAGCGCATAGGCAAGGTTCTGCCGCGTCTTGGCATCAGCGTCCGGCTGGCGGACAGCTTCGAGCAGAGCGCGTACGCCTTCGTTCGCATCGCCCGCAACCGCCATGCCGAGGCCATAATCGGCGGCCGGCAGATCGGAGATATGGTCGGCCAGCAGGTCGCGTGCGTCGCGGGCATTGCCGAGGGCGGTCTGGATAAGCGCAAGGCTGACGATCGTGCGGGTATCGTTGGCGCCCAGGGTGATGGCGTCCTCGAACGCGGCCTGCGCCGACTGATAGCGGCCACTGGCGAGATAGGCCCGGCCAAGCAGGGTCCGATAACTGGCCTCACGCGGCTTGGCCTCGACCAGCCGTTCCGCATCGACGAGCGCGCGCGCGAAATTATGCGCGCCCAGGGCCCGCTCGACAGCCACGGCCGTGCCCGAGTCCGGAGTTGAGGCCAGCGCCAGTCGTTGCTGCATCTGGGGGTTGCCGCTGCATGCCACAACCGTCGTCACGACCAGAGATGAGGCAAGGATGCGTCCGAAATTCCTGTTCGTCATGGTCCTGTCCTTCATTCCACGCCCGTTTCGTGGCCGGTTCCGTGGCCCGTTTCGTAGGCTGCCGACCTGGTCTTGGGATCGGTGGCCAGCACTTCAATGTCCGGATGCGCGGCGATCAGCGCGTCGAGCGCTGCGATGAGCAATTGCTGCGCGGACCGGTTGCTGACCGCGCTCAGCAGGCGCAGGCGCAGGTGGCGCTCGGCGTCGATGCGCAGGGTGAATGCGCTTTTCCGGCCGCCTGCAAGCGCTGCCTGTGCATTTTTGGGCGTGTCGAACAGCTGCAGTACTTCGGCTGATATCGGAACGACCGGCGGCGGCGACGCATCGGTTCCATCGCTCAGAGTCGCATGCAAGGTTGCGATCTGGCGTGCGACGGGCGATGACGTTTCGGGGTGCGCATCTCCCATGTCATTCCAGCCAAGATCGTCGGTTGACGGGACCGGGCAGGCATTCAGAGCGGAGCCCAGTTGGCGGCGCATGGCCGGACGAGCGGCGCCCTTGCGGGCAAGCAGGCCGGAGGTGAGCGCGGCGGCTGGCTTTGCAATGTTCATGGCTGCGTTCCCCTTCAAGATCCGACGACCCGGCGGCCAAAGCCACCTGTCTGCCGCTGGGGAGGGGCCGAAGCGCCCACGGTGAAGACCGTACGCCGGAAATTCCGTTCGAGCCGGTCCGCGATATAGTTCCACAGCGCCTCAATCTCGCGCGCGGACTTGCCCTTGGGATCAAGGTCCATCACCGTGCGGCCGTCGATCATCGACGATGCGAAATCGATCCGGTTGTGGATCGTAATCGGTGCGACCGTTCCGTGCTGCGACAAGGCTATCGCCGCTTCGGATGTAATGCGCGCTTTTGCCGTTCCGGCGTTGACGACGAAGATCAGCGGCTTTTGCGCGCGTTCGCACAATTCGACGGTTGCGCCGACGGCACGAAGGTCATGCGGGCTGGGCCGGGTCGGCACCACGATAAGCTCGGCAACGCTGATCACGCTCTGGATCGCCATGGTGATGGCCGGCGGCGTGTCGATCACGGCAAGCTTGAAGCCCTGCGCGCGCAGCGTCTCCAGATCGGCACCGAGCCGCGCCACCGTGGTCTGGGCAAATGCCGGTAGTTCATCCTCGCGGTCGTTCCACCATTCGGCGAGCGAACCTTGAGGATCGATGTCGATCAGGACGACCGGACCCATGCCAGACCGTTGGGCCTGCACGGCAAGATGCCCCGATAGGGTCGTCTTACCTGATCCGCCCTTCTGTGACGCAAGCGCCAATATTCTCACGCGAAGACCCCCATTGACATGGTTTCGGGGACGAAAATCACACATTACGTGCTAAAATCAGGTTAACGGGCTTCCCGCCAGGCATGCGTGCAGGAATGCCACCGAAATTCGCGGCTCATTTGATCCGACTGGTGCTAATGGAACGTTAACCATAGAGGATTAGTGCTGAAGGCACAGGCGTGCCGGTGGAGGACCCAGTTTATGAGATCAATGCGTGTAGGTGCCATGGTCGCCTGTATGCTTGTCGCAGCCGCGCCAGCGTCGGCGGATGTCAAGGCTGGCGTCGATGCGTGGCAGCAGGGCGACTATACGCGCGCGATCGCCGAATGGCGGCCCGCCGCCGCCGCCGGTGATGCCGATGCCCAGTTCAATCTTGGCCAGGCCTACAAGCTGGGCCGGGGCGTACCGGTCGATTTGCCCATAGCGATGGAATGGTTCCGAAAAGCCGCCGCACAGGGCCATCAGCGCGCCAGCGACAATCTGGGCCTTCTCCTGTTCCAGCAGGGACGGCGCGACGACGCCATGCCCTATATCCGCAAGGCAGCCGACCGGGGTGAGCCGCGCGCGCAATACATATTGGGTACGGCCATGTTCAACGGCGACCTCGCGCCCAAGGACTGGGTCATGGCCTATGCGCTGATGACCCGGGCCGCGGCCGCCGGTCTGGAACAGGCGACCAACAGCCTGACGGCCATGGACAAATATATTCCGAGCGATCAGCGCCAGAAGGGCCTCGCCATCGCTGCCAAGATGGCCCAGGACAAGGGGGCCGAGATTGCGGCTGCTCAGCCCGGTCCGACGCCCAAGCCAGTGCCTGCGCCTGCGCGGGAGAAGCCGCGTCCCATCGCCAGCGCGCCAATGCCGCCCTCCAGTGCGGCACAGCTGACGCCGAAGCCCGCTCCAGTCGCGCCGCCAGCAAAACCGGCGGCGCCTGAGCGCGTCGCGTCCGCACCGCCCAAAGCCAAGCCTGCCCCGTCCGGTGACTGGCGGGTCCAGCTGGGCGCATTCCGCGAGGAAGCGCGCGCCAAGTCGCTATGGGCTAGCGTGACGGCAAAGCTTTCAGGCCTGGAATCCTATCAGCCCTATCTGGTCCGAGGAGGCGACGTGACCCGGTTGCAGGCGGGACCGCTCCGCACGGAGGCCGATGCCAGTCGCCTATGCGGGCGCCTGAGCGCGGCGGGTTATGATTGCCTGGTCAAGCACAAGTAATCTGGCACAAGTAATCTGGCACAAATAATCCGGCTGAGGCGGTGATCATGCCCCGGATGGACGCCAGGTTCGCCGTTCCTCGGCAGCTCTGAGGACATCATAGGCAGCTTGCGCCGTTTGGAAGCGTGTAGCGGCGTCGGCGTCACCGGGGCGCATATCCGGGTGATTTTCCTTGGCAAGCTGCCGCCAGCTCCGCTTCACGGCGTCGAAGTCGGCATCGCTATCCAGGCCCAGAATGTCGAGCGCGCGCATCTCGTCGCGCGAGCGCGTGCCATCGCCCGGACCGCCCCAGCTGTGATAGGCGCTGGATTTATAGGCGCCCGCGTCGCGGGTCTCCTCATGCGTCCGGCGATCCCGTTCTTCGGTGTCCAGCCCTTCGAAATAGTCCCAGCCCTTGTTATATTCAGCGGCATGGTCCTGACAAAAATACCAGCGTTCGGGGCTGTTGGGGGACTTGGGCGCAGGGCAGTCGCCCCGATTCTCGCAACCATGCCGGTCACACAGGCGCACGGCCTCCGCCTCACGCGAGCTGGTATAGCCGCGCCAGCGGGGAAAGCCCCAGTCGTCAGATCGTCGGTTGCGTGTCATGGCGGTCGAGAGTCTATCCTTTTTGTCGACGCGGCGAAAGCGCGCGCCGGCGGGTTTGCACCCTCAAATTGCCCGAAGGCAAATTGCCAGAGGGTCTGTAAGCCGGGTTCTGTCCACCACCCCGAAGGACGGATGGGCGATCATTCCTCTAGAGCGGCCGTTACCGGCGCGCTTCAAGCAACCAACCCGGGCGGTCGGGCCGAAACAAGCCCTGCGACAGATGCCGCGTGCCGCCCCTATTCGGTCTTGCTCCCGGTGGGGTTTACCATGCCGTCCACCGTTGCCGGGGACGCGGTGCGCTCTTACCGCACCCTTTCACTTTCACGGGGCCTAGGCCTTCGTGACCTGCTCTCTGTTGCACTGTCCCTGGGGTCGCCCCCGCCGGATGTTATCCGGCACCGTCGTTTCGTGGAGCCCGGACTTTCCTCGCCGGATTCAAAACCCGCCGCGATCGCCCGACCCTCTGGCAACCGGGGCTCTATCAGCAATTTTCGCGTCAGTCATCCCCGCGCGGCTTGGGCAGGAGCAGTGCCAGCAGAAGGGCGCGGCACTCGCCATCGATGACGCCGTCGATCAGCTCCGGCCGGAAGCGCCGCTGAAATGCTCGCACCGCAGCTTCGGCATTGGTGATGTCATAGCCGAACCGCTCCAGCGCCAGCATGAACCCGCCGTCCGACCAGTGTGGGTCCACCAGGTTGCGGGTCGGCCGGGGCAGGGCGAGTCGCAGGCGGGCGAGCGTCGCCCATGGAAAGAGCTCGCCCGGGTCTTGCTTGCGCGCAGGCGCGACGTCCGAGTGGCCCACGACATTGCCGCGCGTGATATGGTGGCGGTCGAGAATGTCATGGACGAGAGGAATGAGAGCCTCGATCTGAGCGGCGGGAAACGGGCGATACCCCCATTCATGTCCCGGATTGACGATTTCGATGCCGATGCTGGCGGAGTTTATGTCGCTGATGCCACGCCAGTATGCCCGGCCAGCGTGCCAGGCGCGCTTGGCCTCGTTCACCATATGGATGATTTGTCCGTCCTCGGTCACCACATAATGCGCAGAAACCTTGGAGGCAGGGTTGGCAAGCCACTGGATTGCCGATGCCGCGTCGGGCATGCCGGTATAGTGCAGAACCAGCATGGTCACAGGAAGCGCACGGTCATCGAAATTGGGTGACGGCGTTTCGATCATGTGTGAATTTCGCGGATCATCACTGCCGCCTTAATGCAGGCAGGCCGCGCTTACCAGAACCCGTTCAGCCTGCCAGTCGCTGCTGTTCCGCTCCGGCGCCTGTGCTGCCCGCAAGCCTGTAGGCGCCACGATAGGTTCGGCAGGGCGAAAACAGGCTGGTCATGCCCAGGGTCGTCTCGCCCGCACCCAGGATCAATATCGTGTCGCTGCGCGCATGTTTGGACATGGCCCGGAGGGCGCGCGCGCGCAGTTCGGGCGCGAAATACAACATGACGTTGCGGCACAGGATCAGGTCGAATACCCCGTTCGCTGCATGTGGCTTCAAGACATTATCTGTCTTGAAAGTCACCATCGAACGGATCTCGCGCCGAATTTGCCATGCTTCGTCGGTCGGATCGAACCATCGCAGTAGATCGCCGATCGCCAACCCGCGTTGCACATCCATCTGCTGATACTCGCCGATTTCAGCGGTTTCGATCGCGATAGGCGATATGTCGGTGCCCAGAATGGAGATACGCCAGTTCTTCCACATGGCTTCCTGGCGCTTCAATATAATTGCCAGCGAGTAGGCCTCCTGGCCGGTCGAGCAGCCCGCCGACCAGATACGCAGGCGCTTGTCGGGCAGTGTCTGGTTCAACTCGGGCAGGATCTTGTTCTCGAGCATCCGGAAAATATTCAGGTCCCGGAAGAAGGAGCTTTCGTGGTTCATCAGCCCATGAAGTGTTGCAGCCGTCAACGGCCCGTCGTCTTCGCGCAGCAGCGCATCGAGAAGCTCGGCCAGACAGCCCAGCCCATGTTTCTGCATCACGTCGCCCAATGCGGTCTCGACGCGCCACATGCGGCTTTCGCTCAATTGCTGTCCGGTGTGGGCTTCGAAAATCGACACGATGCCTTGGATCACCGCGGGAGATGCTCGCTTCTTCACGCGGCCATCCTCCAGCTTTCGGAAAGGATTCGCGCGGCCTCCTCCGGAGGAATGGTGAGGCAGGCCAGGCCGGCCTGCACGACCACGCCCGGCATGCCCCATACGACGCTGCTCGCGCTGTCCTGGGCAATGACGGAGCCACCGGCGCGCACGATCGCTTCGGCGCCGGCCATGCCGTCCCGGCCCATGCCCGACAGCACGATCGCGCAGGCACCCGCGCCATAGACCTCGGCCAGGGACATGAACATTGGATCAACCGCGGGATAGACGCCGTGGCGGCACTTGGCCTGGGAATGGTGGATGAGGACATGCCGGTGCGCGGCCCGGGTGACTTCGAGATGGGCGTTTCCGGGCGCGATATAGACATGCCCGGCCACGACCGGCATTTTATCCTCCGCCAAATGCACTGGAAATTCCGTCTGGCGGGCGAGTTGCTCGGCGAAGAATGGCAGAAAGTCGGCGGGCAGGTGCTGCGTCACGAAAATCGGCGCGCGCGGCAGTTCCATCAATGCTCCTAGAAAATCCGTCAAGGCATTGATGCCCCCGGTCGACGCTCCTATGCCGACCGCCCGGGGGGGGCAGGTCAGGCCGTGTGGCTGGGCGATACGCTGGACGTCATCGCCCCGCCAGGACACCTTGTCCCGTCCGGAGAATATGGCGAACAGGCGTTCCGTCAGTGCGCAGGCGAACGCGGCGCTGAAATGGCCGGCCATGGGTTTTGTGATGACGTCGCTGGCGCCCTGGGCCAGGGCCGCCAGCGCCACCGGATCGCCTTTGGCATGATGGCCGGAGAGCATCACGATCATCGCATGGTTGCTGGCTTGCAGCAGGTCGGGCAAGCTTTCGGCGCCGGTCCGGCCGGGCATTTCGATATCCAGCAGGATCATGTCCGCACGCTCGCGCGACAGGGCCTGCAGGGCCTGGGCCGCATCGCTATAGCTGCCAACCACACCGAAGCGGCTGTCTTCTTCAAGGATCCGCGAGAGGATCCGGCGGGCGACCACCGAATCGTCTACGATCATGACGTTGATGGGAGTTCCGTCCACTGCTCGTGAACCTGACTTGGTAGTGGGATGCGCCATGCGGACCGGCCTATTGAGGCGCGGGTTTTCAGAGAATTCCGACGAGCTGGAGTTTGCTTTCGAGGGTCTCTCGATCGAACGGTTTCATGACATATTCGTCGGCACCGGCGTCGACCGCGGCCCGGATATGGCCGAGGCCGTTTTCCGTGGTGCAAAAGATGATCTTGGGCGATGTGGGCAGATTGCGCCGCGTCAGTTCATTGAGAAACTCGAGACCGCTCATGTTTGGCATGTTCCAGTCGAGCAGGACGACGTCGGGCATCGTCGTTTCGCAATGTAGCAACGCCTCGCGGCCGTCTCCGGCTTCGTCAACGACAATATTGAGCGATTCGAGAATGTGGCGGGCCACCTTCCGGATGACCTTGGAATCATCAACGACTAGACAGTTCTTCATTTGCGGACCCCGTCAGGTGTTTTCACGGCACAAATCGGATTATTACCGGCAAGATGTGACTGAATGGTAAAGTGAAGAATTAGGCTGCGGCACTTATTGGGTGAAGGCCGATCAGATCCTGAATGGATAGCGCAAGATGTGTGGTGCCGTCATGAAGGACCATGCCGCGCGCGAACGGCGCCCAGGCGTCGCTAACGCGGCCCCGCAGCGGCACAATGCCATCCTCGACCGCGCAAATATCACTGACATCGTCAATAAGAAGAGCATAATTATGCCCTTCAATTTCGGCCACGATCGCCAATGGTGCGGTCCCGAGCGCGAAAAGATCGCCGGTGATGCGGGCGCGGGCATCAATGACGGTCAGGACCCGGCTACGCAGCGCGGCCAGACCACGCACAAAAGAGGCGGTGCGGGCAACGGGGATGATCTCGCCAAGATGCACGACGGCCTCGAGTTCATCGGTGGGTATGGCGATTGCCGTATCGGCAACATGGGCAAAGAGGAAAAGCTGGTTGATCATGCGGCCTGCCCTTGCAAAAGATCGTCGATCGCGGCCAGCAGTCCGGGGCGATCGTACCGGTACACGGACGATTCCATGCTATCGCCATCTTGTCCTGGCTGCGCGCGCAGCCGGATGACGGGCGCCTTGTGTGACGGGTCCGGCTTCTGGTCAGCGCGTTCCACGTCACAAAGAACGACATAGGGACCAAGCGCTTCCGGTGCGGCCGATGCACCGGCGTCGCAGACTTCATATCCCGCCTGGATCAGCAGGGGAGCGAGGATGTTGCGCATCCAGCTGTCTTCCGCCATGCCTGCCACCAGGCAGGTGCCTCGCCCGGTCGCATTCGCCGGCGCGTGCTGGTTCTCGGTCGCGGCGAACAGCGCGTGCGTGTCGATGACCTCGAAAGCCTGTTCCTGGATCGACACAACCCCGCATATGCCGTCCCGGGCCAATGGCAACTCGGGGCGGATGGGCATGTCTAGAATGTCGATAACGTCGCGCACGACATAGCATATTTCCCGGTCGCCCGCGTGCAGGTGCAAGGTCTTGATCAGGCTGCTGGTCGGTTCGAACCGGTTTGCTACCCGCACCAGTCGCTCATTCAGACGCACGAAATGCTCGTGTGTGGACGTGCCGAAGCGGTCAGCCGGGATGTCCTCGATGCGGTCAACGACGTCGAGCGCGATCAGGCGATGCTGGCCCGTGGTTTCCACGAAATGCAGCGCCTGGATGGTCTGGGCATGCTCATCGACAAGGTCGGCGGCTGCCTGCAAGCTGGCGGATCCATCTTCCATCTCGTGCGGCAATTCCGCCACCTGGGCGATGCCGGCGGGATCCAGCAGCAGCATCGGCCGGCCATTGTCGGGCAGGGTCATACCGGCGAAGATGCCGGCCGCCATCACTTGCGGCGAGGCTGGCCGGATCACCAGTTCCTCGTTGTTGTCCACCGCGTCGACGCGCAGAGCATAGGGCTTGCCATTGGGGGAACTGACCAGCATCAGGGTGCGTGCGCTCGTGGCCTGGGGATCGGGCGATCCATGGCCCACCAGGTCCTCGAGATCGATGAGGGAATAGCGCGTGCCGCGAATGGTCACGATCTGCGCGCCGCCGATGCTCTCAATGCCTACCATGCTGCTGTTTTCGAACACCAGTTCGATGACATTTCCGCGCGGGATCGCGAAATGGTCGCTGCCACAGCGCAGGATGAGGCCGGGAATGATCGTGAGCGTCATCGGCACACGCAGCTGGATGATGGTGCCCCTGCCAAAGGCGCTTTCGAGCGAAACGACGCCGCCGATGCGCTCGACATTGTTGCGCACGACATCCATGCCGACGCCGCGTCCGGAAATCGCCGAAACCTGCTTGGCTGTGGATAGCCCCGGATGAAAGATGAGGTTGATCCTGTCCGCCTCGGTCATGCCCAGAAGACTGTTTTCCTTGATGACCCCGACACGAATGGCCTTGGCGACCAGCGCGCTGGTGTCGATGCCCCGGCCATTGTCCCGTATCTCGATGACGATCTGATTGCCTGATTGGCGCGCCGCGATCTTCAGTTTGCCGATTTCCGCCTTGCCTGCTGCGACGCGATCAGCGGGCAGTTCGATCCCATGATCAAGCGCATTGCGCACGATATGGGTGAGGGGATCGACGACCATTTCGATCATCTCGCGGTCCATCTCGACGTCGCCGCCTTCCAGGATCAGTTCGACCTTCTTGCCAAGTTCCTGGCTCAAGTCCCGGACCATGCGCGGGATGGCGGCAAAGAGCCGATCCACCCGCTGCATCCTGCTGCGGCTGACGAGATCGCGCATGTCCGCCACGCAGGCCGATAATCGCTCGAAGCTGCCTTCGACATCGGGCGCCACCGAACTGTCGCGCAGTTTGCGTGACAGCTCGTTGCGCGCCAGCACCATGTCGGAAACGCCGTTCATCAACTGGTCGATGAGCGTCAGCGAGATCCGGATGGTCCTGGGGCCGCGATCGCGTCCAGCACTGGATGATGAAGAGGCGGCGGCTGATTGATCGTCCGCTTTGGCTGTGATGTCGTCTGCCGTTACCGACCCGGCGGGGAATGCCTCCGCCGCGCTGGCGAGGGCGGCGAGCAGGATGTCGTCCTCGGCTTCGTCGGACGGCGCGGCCCCTTGGGCCAGGGCGTTGGCCAGATCGCCGATGCGATCCATCACCGCGAGCACGGCGGTTATCGTTGCCTCATCAGCGGTCCGACTGCCCTCCCGGATCGCGGCCAGCACATCCTCGGCGGCGTGGCTAAGACGTTCGAACCTGGGCAGGTTCAGAAACCCGCAGCTACCCTTGACGGTGTGGAAGAAGCGGAAAAAGGCATCCAGCCGGTCGCGGTCGGATGGATCGCTTTCCCAAGCGACGACCTCGCCGGACAATGCCTCCAGCGTTTCGAGCGTTTCCGCGATGAATTCGCCCAATAGTTCGTCCACTGAGCCTACCCCAAAGTGCAATTGGGTTAGCTTGTGGCCCAGTCTAGGTTAAAAACGCGTGAAGATAAAATGGCCTTGTGGAACGAAGATGCGGCGAGCCGCAGCTTTCAGGCCGGGATTCGGGCGCCGAACATGATGAATGGCTGCTCGCTGTCGGAGGTGATCACTTCGCCGCCGCGCTCGCTCACCAGTTGATGAACCATCGTGGCAGCGACGGTGCGGGAGGAAATGCCGTCATCGCCCAGCACGCCCGAAAGTGCGCGGCGCAGGTCGGGATCGAGCGTCATGCGCGGTCCCTCGCCATGCACGGCAACCTCATATGCGCCGTCCCGGCTCTCCAGCCCGAGCGTCAGCGTGCCGCCGCGAGGCAGTGCCTCGCCCGCGATCAGGGCCAGGTTGAGCAGGATCTTGGCGGGCAGCTTTTCAAGGCTGTCATCGGCCAGCATCCACTGAACCGCGACGCGGCCAGTGCTGGCAAACAGACCTTCGACGGCCGACTTGACTTCATGGGTGGGAAGCGTGTCGCCATAGCCACCGGCCGACCCGAAGGCGAGGCGATAGAATTTGAGCTTGTTCGCTGTCGTCCGGGCACTGTCGCCGAGAAGGGTCATGCACTGGTCGCGCATGTCGGCGTCCGTCTCGTCGGCCAGAAGTTCCAGGCCATTGTTGAGCGCGCCGACCGGATTGAGGAGGTCGTGGCACAGGCGCGAGCAAAGCAAACTCGCGAAGTCGATACTTTTACTGTCAGCCATATCGCCCTGTCTTTTCCCTTAGCCCTCGCGGCTATTGCCGACAGCGGGCGGGGATGCAAGTCGTCATGGTGTCAGTCGACGATCATCTTTGCCGGATCGAACACATTGTGGACGCTGCCTGTGCCATGGGCGATCCAGGCTGCGGCGTGATTTCCGTCGCCAGTACAGATCAGCCAGATTTCTCCGCGCGCCTCGGCCTGTGCGGCGTCAGCCTGGGATGGAACCGGGTCTCCGCCGGGGTGGGAATGGTAATGGCCGACAATGGTTGGTCCACCCGACCTCTGTGCCCGGTACGCGGCCACCAGCGCCTGCGGGTCGATCTCGAAACATGATTCCGGTGCGGCGGCGATATTTTCAGCCCGCCGGAGCGCGTCGATCCGCCTCGAACCGTTGGTGGACAGCAGCAGGCCGCAGCATTCGGTTGCGCCGGCTGCAACCGCCTCGGCCTTGATCGCATCCAGCACGTCTCTTGATATGTAAACAACCACGCCCACATGCTAGGCGATGGAAGATGGGGATTCCACAATAGACACGATGATTGCCGACGCGCAGGCGGGGATGCGTCTCGACCGGGCCCTTGCCGACCTGCTGCCCGACCTCTCGCGCGAGCGCGTGAAGGCGCTGATCCTTGGCGGCCATGTGCGCCGCAAGGACGGGGAAGCCGCGCGCGATCCCTCGACAAAGGTACGCGCGGGGCTTCGTTACGCGGTGGTCGTGCCACCGCCGCAGCCGGCCGACGCGCAGCCCCAGGCCATTGCCCTGTCCATCGTCCATGAGGACCCGCATCTCATCGTCATCGACAAGGCGGCCGGCATGGTGGTCCATCCGGCGGCGGGCAATCTGGACGGGACCCTCGTCAACGCCCTGCTCTCGCATTGCGAGGGGCAGCTTTCCGGCATTGGCGGCGTTGCCCGCCCCGGCATCGTGCACCGCATCGACAAGGATACC
>Ga0207676_10001118_pt1 | contig 20322 bp, 20 predicted proteins | sample KBSSwiS72_FD_184307 | JGI IMG/M metagenome (GOLD analysis project Ga0207676, IMG submission 184307) | Switchgrass rhizosphere microbial communities from Kellogg Biological Station, Michigan, USA - KBS Switchgrass S7-2 (SPAdes) (version 2) | ecosystem: Host-associated > Plants > Roots >...
GCGGCTGTCGCGCCCTCCAGCTCCTGGAGCGCCGCTTCGACTTGAGCCTGCAGCACCAGGGTGGGCGCAGCCAGGGACTCGGTGAAGCGGTAAAGCTTATAGGCCGCCGAGCCCTCCCCGGCCATCAGGCTTTGCGTGTTGGCGATGATGCGCCGGGTCTCCACCGTCAGTGTCGACAGCAATTCTTGCGCGGTCTCCGACTTACGGCCGCTCGACAAATCCAGCCGCGCCGCCGTCGCGCTCAGCTTCGCCAACACCTTGCTGAAGGACCCTTCGGCCCTCGCTTCGCCCTCTACGGCCAGCTCCTTGGCCGCGCTCGCACGCCAAGCGAGCCAAGGACCGGCCGGCACTCGTCCGCGAGCCGGGACGCGCAAGCTGCGATGGTTGGGCATGCTTTCTGGACGCACGGCGCTTTCCGCAACTGCCCAGCGCCAGGTGCAATCAAGTATGGTCGGCTCGGACAGCGACGCGGGGATTGGATCGGCGAAGCGTTCACCGGACGCCCTCAAGCGCCATGCAATGGCGATAGAGTCTGAGATGGACCAGCTTGGATCTGCGGCACGGATCAACTGGGCCGCGCGCCTGCGCCAAAGACCCTCCCGCCGCCGGTCCCCTAGGGTCTTGGCGACGGACCGCAATATGTTACGAGCCGCGCCGGCGATTGCGTTGGGCAGGCCGGGTGAGGGGTCTTCCGGGGCCAGTTTGAAGACCTCGTTCTCGAGCCCCGGCTCGACGCCCTCTTCAAGGCGCAGGACGATAAGAGCCGCCGTGGCGATCTTCAGCAGGGGATCGGCGTTTTCAGCAAGGATCTGCGCCAGCGTCGAACCGTCGAGTGGACTGGAGGTCGCGGCGAGGCCGCGCTCGACGAGTTCGGCGAGCCGGAGCTCCTCGGCGTTGTCCTTGGCGGCCGTTTCCGCCCGGACCGAGACGAGGCGTGTCGTGGCTGGATTGACACCGACCCGATCAATCCAGGTCAGCTCATCGCCGGAAGATGCCGGAGTGCTGCTGAGACCTAGCTTGAGGAAAACCAGCGTGCGCCGGTCGGGAAAGGCTGGGATCGCCTGTTCCACCGCCTCGCCGGTCGGGGAGTCGTAGCGCAGCCGATAAACCCCGTGCGGAACGCGGTAGAGTCGCATCGCTTGGCCGAGGGATGGCCGGGAGCCTGGCGGGTCCGTCTCGAGACCCTCCGCATCGGAGCGCATCGCGACGTCTCCGGCATTGAATAACCGCAAGGCCGGCAGCGCATCTTCGTCACGGGCGCCAGCATCCCCATGCTGGAAGACTACCACCTCGGACTCACCCACGGTCCAGGGCCGCTCGACGATGCGAGCGCTCTCGGCGCCGGCGCTCGCTAGGCGGGGGACCGGAAGGGCTTCGTTGAGCGCACCGTTTACGATCTCCGGCGGCAGGAGGCCGTGCGGCAGCACGAGCGGCTGGGCGACCCCGAAAAGGCGATGGAATTCCTGATAGACTTGGCCGCCGGCGACCCAGCGCGCGACGTAGACCCCTTCCTTCAGCGTCGCCTTGAGCATGATGGAGCCGCGTGCGACCAGATTGAGGTCGCCGTCCAGGATTTGCAGCTCGACGCCGGCCGGTCCGTGAAGCTCCAGCTCGGCGCTCTCGCGCTGAGGGATCGGGCCGCTTTCAGAAGGTGACACGTGTGATGTCCGGTCCGGTGTGGGGGAAGGCCTGCACGTAGGCGCGGTCCGGTGTCTCCAGCGAATAGAGGGCGCCGGCCGGCGCAGGCCAAAGCACCACCTGGCCGGGGGTCACGTTCTTGAAGCTCTGGATCTCGCGGGTCTTGCCATCCTTCAGCGCCACCTCGGAGAAGGCGTTGGTGAAGGTGATGCTGATGTCCAGCATGGGGTCGATCTTGGGTGACTGCAGAAGCTGGAACTTGGGATTGCGCGGCTTGATGTCGAACTGCGGGAATTGGACGTTCGGTTTGACGACCTCGCCAATGGAGGTTTCGACATAGGTCTCCAAGGCGTTGAGGGTAAGGATGTTGGTCTCGTCGTCGCGATGACGACGAAGCCCATCCAGCAGAACCTGTGAGAAGGCGCCGCGCTTCTCGGCGCCCGCAGGCGCTTCGAATGCCAGATCGCCGTAATCCGCCGCGCGGCCGACACCGTAGGCCGGCTTCGGCTTTGAGGTGGTGTTCATCATATCGAGCGACGGCGGCGCGACGGTGATGGCGATCGGCGAGCGGCAGCAGTCGAGGAACATGATCACCTCGCTGAAGCCCAGGTTCATCAAGCCATTGCGAAGATCGTCGCAGGGGATCAGGCCGCGGGTGACCGGCTTCGTTTTGAAGTTGGCGGTGACGAAACAAGTCTGCGATTCGCGCGCGCTCTCGATCGTCGTCGTCTGGACGCCATGGCCTGCGAAAAAGATATAGATGCGGTTCGCGCCGCCGGCCTTCTTCGCGGCCGCCGCCGCCGCCAGCGCTGTGAACAGGATTTCGTCGGCCATCGGGGCGCGGCCGGCCATGGGCTTTAACCCCGGAGGCTGGTCGCTATTCTCGGGATCGACCCAGTTGGTTGGTTTGGCCAGAAAGTCGGCGAGCGGGGCGGTCGGGTCAGCCGGCGCGGGATGGGTCCAGAAGAAAAGGTCTGACGGCGCCACGGCCCCGCCATGCGGGTGCAACGCCCAGTCGGCGAAGTCCGCGGCGTCGGCCACGGCGCCCTTCAGCACCGCTTGGTTGGCGCCGGCCGGATATTCGTTGATGCCGACAACAAGGGCCCAGCTGCGCACGGCTTACCGGAGAAAAAAGGCGACCGAGCCCACGGTCGTCGGTTCGCTGTCGAAACCGCCATGGGTATCGCTGTGGGTCGTCAGACCCTCGCCGCCGTCATGCTTGGAATAGACGATCTGATGACCCGGCTGGGCGAAGAAGGCCTGGACGGTGCGAACCGCCGCCTCCTGAGCGGGGTCGTCAAGCCACGACGGATCGCCTTCCAAGAAGCGCTGCATTCCCAGGACGGGCGCGTCAACGAAGGCTTCAGCCTTCGCTTCCTCGAAGAGTCCGGACACGAGGTAGAGGAGCGAGGCAGGATAGATATAACCCTTGTCGTGGCCAAGGACGGCGTCCGCGCTTTCGAGCGCGTCCTCCATGGTGAACATCCGCGCCGTTCCGATTAGGTGGCCGGCAGCTTTCAGGGTTTCGGCGAAGACGTCCATTCGGACCGCAGGCGCCAGGAGGACCAGATCGATCTTACGCGCCGGCGCTTCGGGCAGGGCGGCGATGGCCCTGAGGAGCGACGCGGCCCAGATCGACCCGGCGCTGTGGGCCGTGATGGTCATCCGCGCCCAGGGCTTGGCGGACAGGGCGTCGACCAGCACCGCCCCCGCCAACGTCGCGTCGCCGCCGAATGGGTCGGCGGCGTCCTTTTTCATCATGCCCCAGATGGTAGCGCCGACGAGGTCGCCATATAGCTCGCGCGCAAGCTCCTCGACCACGGTGGCGTAGAAGCCATGGCCGCGTTTGTGGCGATACCGCCTGACGATTCGAAGGATGATCGCGACCCCGTGCTGGACGAAAAAGGTGGTGACGCCGAGCGCGGTAAACACGGCGCGAGAGGCCGGCTCCTTCGGACTTTGTGCCTTGAGCTTGTCTTGAATCGCTGGGTTCAGCCGGCCGAGCGAGGCGCGGCCTGCGACGGGGTCGCCATTGAGCAGCGGCGCCCGCGATCCCGAGGTCTCCACCGAAAGGCCGGCCGCCAGGTCTTCAGCGGCGTCGCCCAACTCCGTGTCCCCCGCAAGCTCCATCTCGAATTCCGCCGCGAGCGCGTCGTCATCCTCGGCCGTGGCCGCTCGCCCTCGGCCTGCGGATCCCGGCGACGCGCCGAGCGCCGCGTCGACGTGGGCGAAAGGAATCCTTGCGCTCGGGCTGGACAGCTCCGCCTCGATGTCCTCGTCGCTCAACACGGCCGCGGGCGCAGCGCCGCGCGCCGGGCCAGCGGCGTCGCCGAGATGCAGCTTGCGGGCGGCGAACTTGATAATTCGACGCAGAAGGACCTTGTAGATGCGGTCGTTCTCGAACAGCTCTGGCCAATTCGCGCCAAGGGTCTCGAACGCCCCCGTCCGCCAGACGACGAAGACTTTCTCATAGTCGTCGGCGAGCCCGAGGCCCTCAGGGGCCGCTCCGCTCAGGCGATTGGCGATTCCGCGCCCCGCCGCCTCGTCGACAAGGCCCCCGTGCAGGTGCAGCAGGATTCGAGATGGGTCCTCGCCCAGGCGCTCTTTCAGTGAAGCCAAGCGTTCAACGTCGGTTGAGTCCAGCCGCCCGTTGCGCGTTGCGAGAATTGTGGCGTCCATCAGCGAACCCTCCCAGCAGGCCGATTGCCGGAAGCGACGGTCGCTAAAGCGTACGGCTCCGCTCGAAATAGATACGCTGTCGGTCTGCCGGCCGCGTGAGTGAACGCCCCCGCCGTAGATCTGCACTGCAATGGAAACATAGCCGCACGGCGCCCGCAAGACGCGAGACCGGGCCTTTTACAACTCAGCGAAGGCGCCGCATCGATCGGCCGATCGTAACGACTGATTCAGTCGTTCTGCAGTCCGCCCGAAGGTAGCGTCCACTGAGGTGGACGTCACCGCGACGGGACCGGGTCTGCCGCTCGTTTTGACCACATTCTTCGGCTTTTGCCGGCAAGCTGGCTTCAGCAGCCTGCGCTCCATTTTGCCATTTGCCCTGTTGGCTTTGCTCGTATGTGGATTGAGCGGAGCGCTCTCTCTGCGCGCTGCGCGTCTGCTTGCAAAACCGCTTTCCCAACGGGTTTCGCAATCGCCGCCGATTGGGAAACTCCCCGTAATTTTTCACAGCAAAATCAATGAACGGCGTGTCAGTGGGATTGGGAAATCCTCGCGGAATTGAGAAACCGGCGCCGGCCCGCGGTGGGGAGGCATCTCAGTGACGTCCGTAAGGGCAGGCGAGGACAAAAGCTAAAAACCGTCCCAGTAGGGCTGCCCTTAGGAAATGTCCCCCGCCCTTTGAAATTGTCCCTCTTCCCTCTTTCTTTCGGGGGTCCGGGGGGACTTTTGAAGGAATTCCTGAGTACGTCGGAGGGACATTTCGGCGCTGCGGAGGGGCGCCTTGGGGACATCGCGAGGACATGGATGTCCCCGTGTCGGCGCTTCGCCGACGGCTGAACGTGGCGTTCGCGTCTGGCGATGGCGTCGCCCTAGCGGCGATCCGACGTGCCGCCAAACAGATCGGGCTGGGGACCGCCTTTGTCTTGTGCGGCGGGCTCCGCTCCGGCACCCGCTAGGGTCTGAGGCGGCGGCTTCGCGCGCCCCTTCGGACTGGCCTTCGGCGTCGGCCGCTCCGGCGCCAGAGCGCGCTCGATGAAGGCAGGGAACTCGGCGTCGGGAGCCTCGCCGGTGGCGACGAGGCGGAGGAGTTCACCGTGCACCTGGCCAAGGAGCACGCCCGCTAGCCGGCCGGACTCCAGATCATCTCGGATCTCCCCTGACGCTTTGGCAGTGTCGAGGTGGCGGCGGATGAGGTCGCCCTGGCGGGTCCAGTACGTTGCGCGGAGTGCGGAGACCTCGCCGTCCGGATCCGGGCCAATGGCGAGTTGCAGCAGCGCCAACAGCTTTGGTTCCCGGGTCGCGGCGCGTTGCGACAGCTCGCCGATCCAGCTGAACAAGGCGGACAGGCCAAGCCCCTCCGGCTGCTTCTCGCCGTCGAAGACCTCGGTCAGAGCCGTCTCGATGACCTGAGCTCGACCGCCTTCGAAGTGGTAACTCGCCAGCCCGCGGCTCAGACCCAAGTTGCCGCCGAGCTTAGTGAGGGTGAACCCGGGAAGGCCACGCTCGGCGATCATCGCGATCGTGGCGTCAAGCAGCTTCGCGCGAGAACGCGCGCGCCGGAGCTCGTGCTTGTTGGGTTCTGAATTCACTGCATAAATCGCTTCGCACAATTATTCGCTGAACGGCCAGCGAAAAATATACGCGGCCCACCTCACAGGTCGTGACGGCACTGTTTCGTGTGGCCCGCCCGCTTCGGCGCGGGTCCCACAGTGGAAATCGTCGCGGCCAGAAATGACTGTTGAACCTGAGCTCCAACCGGCCTCAGCACAGAGGTGGGCCCGCATGCCGGGCTTCGTGCGGCTCAAGCTCGACCATGCGATAGCCAACCATCTGCGGGACCACGGGGCTCGCTACTACGACCTGCTGCGCGACGATCCGGCCTTCGCGCCGTGGATCGGGACGCACCTCGGCGCGCGCGGCGAGAAGCGGCTTGATCGGGCGATCGCCGACGTCCGGCGCTTCCAGAAGAAGAAGCTGGCGCGCGGCGCCGCTTCGACCGCCGCGGCCGTGGAGGTCTCCCATGTTCCCATGGTGGTGGGGCCGTTGGACCATCTCGCGGGCGACCCGGCGCAACGGTTCGCCGCCGCCGGCTCGCCGATCGTCAGCTACGACGAACTCCAGGGAGACCTGCGCCGGCGCCGGTGGCAACTCGAGGCGGCTATGAGCGCCTGCCTCAACGAGGACGGCGAGGCGGTAAAGCCCGACCTCTTCCTAAAGCTGAGCCGCGAGCACCGAGCGCTCGTGACCGACAGCGCCAATCTTGCAAAGCGCTATCAGGCCGATCTGAATTCGAAGGCGGTCGTGGATCGCGTGCTGGACCGGGTGCTCAAGGAGCATGCCGACGATCCTCAGAGCGCGCAGGCGCTCATCGCCGACATCAGCAAGATCATCCGCGACACCGGCGGTATCGCGGCCACTGGAGGGGACGCATGACTGTGACTGGCCAACTCGACCCGCGGTTTGCGCGGCGATGGGAGCGGGCGCTCGCCGAGGCGACCGCCCGCCTCGAATGCCACTTCGGCTGGGAGCCAATCCCGCCGGAGATGACCTTCCGCCAATGGTGCGAGCGCCTGGCTCAGGTGAAGATCGATCCGCGAACGGGCGAGAAGCTGCCGCCGCTGCGGATCGACGGCAAGCCGTTCACGCTCGATGACCGGCCGGCGATGGCCTGGCTCTATGACCAGATCCCGACCACGCGCGAGGCGGGGTTCCGACGTACCCTGGTCCTGATGAAGTGCACGCAGGTGGGCTTCACGGTCATGGAGATGCTGGCGACCATCTACCTGGGCCTGAAGTTCCCCCCCTGCACGATCGGCATGTTCCTGCCGGACGCCGCACTGGCGGAAGGCAAAAGCACTGAGCGCTTCATGCCGATCGTCCGCACGATCCCCGAGGCGCACCAGCTGATGACGATGGACGCCCCCGACGGCACCGGCCGCAAGCGCGGCGAGGGTAACGTCCGGCGCCGCCGGATCGGCGACGCGCTCTACCTGTTCGGCTGGACCTCAGGCCGGGCGACGACGGAGTCCTTCCCGATGGACGTCCTGACTTTCGACGAGGTGCAGGAGATGAGCCTGGCGCAGATGGAGAAGACGCGCGAGCGTCTCTCGGCGTCTTCGTTCCGCTACAACCTGATGGGCTCTACGGCCAATTGGCCCGACAGCGACATCCACTATTGGTTCAAGCAGGGCACCCAGCACCGCTTCCATACCGAGTGTCCAACCTGCGGCGCCCGCTGCCCGCTCGACGACTACTTCCCAACCTGCATCCAATGGGATCCGGACCAGCTCGACCCGCTGACCAAGCGCCCCGGCGCCTACCGCTACGCCTGCGAAGCCGGCCATTGGATCGACGATCCGCAGCGCGGCGAGTGGCTCCCTGACAATCCGGACGCCTGGATCGTATCGGCGCACTTTCCGCAAATGCTCTCGCCGACAATCTCGCCCGGCGAGATCATGGAGAAGTTCCAGAACAGCACGGACAAGAAGAACTTCTACAACCGGGTGCTGGGCAAGCCCTGGCTCGACCCCAGCCAGATTCCCGTCACCCTCGAGCACATGGCGCGCTGCGTCGAGGAGGGAAAGAAAGCCGGCGTCGTCTGGAAGACCCGCGCCCGCGGCGCCTTCATGGGCATCGACCAGATGGGCCAGCACAACGTGGTGGTGATCAAGGAGCGCCTGCCCGACGGGCGCCAGGCGGTGATCCACCTCGAAGAGATCTACGACGATGATCCGTTCGCTCGCTGCGACGAACTCATGGCCGACTATGGCGTCGCGGCCTGCGTGGTCGAGATCAATCCGAACTTCAACGACGCCCACCGCTTCGCCAACCGCCACCCCGGCAAGGTGTTCCTCTGCAACGGCTTCAGCGAGCTCGCCGACGATATGGTGAAGTGGGGCGACGCGCCCAAGCTCGGCACCTCGGACCGGCGGACCTCGGACGAGGCCCGCACGCGCTACACCGTGAAGGCCGACCAGTTCAAATGCATGCAGTCATCGTTCTCGAGGTTTACCTCGGACCCGCCGACGTGCCTGTTCCCGGACCCCGCCGAGTTGGCGCAGGACGTCGTCGACCGGGGCGTGACTCAGCGCACCCTAGTCGCGCCGCGCGCGTTCGAGCACTTCACCAAGACCGCGCTGGTGGTCGAAAAGGTGCGCGACGCCGGGGGCGGCGATGCGACGACCAACAAATACAAGCGGGTGGTCCGCAAGATCAAAATCGATCCGCACTTCAGCTACGCCAACCAGCTGTGCGACGTGGCCTGGTCTCGCGCTCACACCACGGCGCAGTTCATTTTGCCCGACGGCGACGCCGGGCGCGACGGCGGCGGGGCCGAGGCGAGGGGCCTGTATGGTTTGCCCAGTCAGGTCGCTGCGCATCTTGTGCCGCTGCCCGTCGGCGAAGTCTGCGGCCGCTGCACGGAATGCCCGATCGGCCCGCACGGGCCGCCGGATCGGTTCTTTTGCACAGCCCGCCAGTTCGAGACGGGCGCTAAGGACCCGGGCTGTGAGATCTTCGTCGCGGGTTAGCGATGGGGGAGGGGCCCCTCTCGGCTATCGAGCTCGGAGGGCCGCGGTCGAGCTAATGCAGCGCCAGCGCCTCACGCTCGTCAGCGCGACGGTCGTGCGCCATGGCAGTGTGTTCGGCGTCCTCCTGGGAGAGCCCATCCTGCGGGCTCATGCCGACACGACGATCCCGTCGGTCCACAGGTCAACGACCCGGAAGCCGGAGGGGGCGGGGCGTGTGGAGAATCGCTGGGCCATGACAGCCTGAAGATGCGCGCGAGTGCTCCGTTCGACTAGTAGCCGGGGATCGATAACGGGCTTCAGCGCACGCCCGGGCTAGGGTCCGTACTCAATAAGCTCTAGCGGCGCAGTTGCGTTGCTGATTCAAGGATTCCGGAAGGAGCCTTGGAGATGGCGAAGCAGGTTCAGTGGCTTAGCGATGAGGAGTGGGCTCGGATCGAGCCGCTTCTGCCGCGGGGGCGCAAGGGCGCGCATCGGGTGGACGACCGCCGGGTGATCTCGGGAATCGTCCACATGCTGAAGAGCGGGGCGCGCTGGCGGGACTGCCCCCCGGAGTTCGGGCCCTACACGACGGTCTACAATCGCTTCAACCGGTGGAGCCGGCAGGGGCTCTGGCTACAGATGTTCGAAGCCCTGACCGGCCACAACGGCATCTTCGACGGGGCGGCGATCGACGCCACCCACGTCAAGGCGCACCGCTCCGCCGCCGGCGCAAAAGGGGGGCCTTCGCCCAGGCCATAGGCCGTTCGCGCGGAGGCCGGACGACCAAAGTCCACGGCCTGGTCGACGAGAATGGCCGACCTCGCGTGCTCCTGCTCAGCGCCGGAAACATCAACGACATCAGCATGGCCGAGGCGCTGATCCAGGCCGCAGGCCCGTTCCGGAAGCTGCTGGCCGACAGAGGCTACGACGCCGACCACCTGCGTCGCCGTCTCGCCGAGCGCGGCGCCGAGGCCGTGATCCCGTCCACGACTTCGCGCCGCGCCCCGATCCCCTACGACGCGCTCGCCTACAAGGATCGCAACCGCGTCGTGCGCATGTGGTGCAGGCTCAAAGACTTTCGCCGCGTCGCCACGTGCTACGACAAGCTGGCCGCCAACTACCTCTCAGGCGTGTTGATAGCCGCGGCATGCGCCTATTGGCTCAATTGAGTCCGGACCCTAGGGCTGGAAGTCGGTGTCGGTCGTGAAGGGGATGGCGCGGTCCGCGGCGACGTCCTTCACGTCGAAGTAGGAATCGAACTTGAGCGCGACCTGGTAGGCCAAGTCGTGTGGCGTCAGCGCCGGGTCGACGCCGATCGCTTCGGCTAGGCGCTGCTGCGAGGCGCGATCGAAGATCAGAAGGTTGGCGGACTCGTAAGGCGCATGGGGGCCGAAGTCGTACCACTCGACGACAAGTTCCGGCCCGCGGGCGTAAGCGCTGTGCGAGCCTGGCTTGGCCGGCATCGGGAAGTGCGATCCGATCCGGCCTCCATGGCCGTCGTCGAGCTTGATCATCTCTCCCATCATTGCAACCCGGCTAATCAAATCTCGACGGCCGCGCCGCCGCACTGACCGTTTCCCCAACTCTCACTGCGCCGAGCCGGTCCACTGACCGACGCCAGACGCCGTCGGAGCGGCGGATTGCGCGGATGCTTGCTCCCCTTCGCGTTCGCCCGAACGCGTCGAGTCTCGATGAAGGTGCCGCGCGCCGTTGCAGACAGCCTCCCAGTTCAACACCATGAAGCCGAGCGGATTGCCCAATTCACGCAATATGGCGCGGTTGAAGCTCGGATCCTCTGGGACCGAGCTCACCAACTCGAACTGGTTTATCGGCGCGTCGTAGTAGTAGGTGTGGACGACATACCCACGCGCTCCGGGAAATGGGCTGCCGTCACGCTTCAAAATGGCTTCGCGAATAACGACGTAATCGTAGCCGTCACGCTGCGAACTGCGGACCTCGTAGTGAAATGGCGGGGAGGCCACCCCCTTTGTTCGCAGTTTCAGGAAGTCGAGCACGCTCGCGTAGAAGTCGGCGCCGGCGAGGCGGCCGCAGCGAACGGACCGCGCGAGAAACCGGTGTACGAGGGGGGTATCCGCCAAGGCAACGCCACCGTCGCGGAGCATGGCGGGCGGCGGGGGAGTGGGTGGCGCCATCGACGCTGATGTGGCCTGCACTGGTAACTCGCGCTTCGGGACTTCGACGGGTGATGGTGTGGGATCAGTGCGAACCAAGCCATGTGCGGCCCACCCCGAGCTGGCGCCGACGACGATGATCCCCACGCACACGGTGGCCAGCGCGAAAGCTGACAGCGGTTTCTTAGACGAACGGCGCCCGTCCGTTTCCATATTGACGCTCCTGGATCAGAAAGTTCGTTCGGCTGGCGGCGCTCCGTCGGTCACAAACTCGCCGGTAAACTCGCCGTCTTTGGATGTCGCGGTGCAGCTGACCGTCGCCTGTCCCTTGTAGGGGTTGGTGAATTTGCAGCGCCCCACTACAGGATTCGGGATCGGACGGGCCCCCGAGCCGAAATTCCAGATCACAACGTCGATGGGCTGAACGGCGGCGTCTGGGCCCTGTTTCACTTGCGGGGCGATGCCGCTGAAGGTCACCACCGGACCGGTCCGCAAAGTAAAGGTGAAGCCGGTTCGTCCATTTGCGTAGACCTCGTTCGCCAAATGGCCGTCGCATCCTCGCGTCGCGTCTTGTCCAAGAAGCGCGAGCTTCTGGCATTCGCCATCCATGAGCAGGAGCGCCTTCAGGTGCGTGGCCGGCTTATGTGTGGCCGTCTTCGCAGGCGCTTCGACAGGTTGCATCAGGGGGATCGCGGCCAGGAGGCCGATCCATTTCAGTTTCATCATGTGCTCGTTGGCTGTGGTTTGGTTTGGAAGGGGAGCGCGTCGGTCGCCGGCTATTCGGCCGCCGCCGACATGGCGGCTGGCGCTTCCCGTGAAATCTTGCTGATCGCGCGTTCGATGCGCTGATCGATCGAGGACAGCAGGTAGGCGGTCCCGCCGACCAGGACGAGGCTGGCGCCGCCGAGCAGGCCGCCCAACGCGACGATGAAGCCGATCATCGCCGGATAGGTCGCCGTTTCGGAAGTCGCCCCTTCCGAAACCGCCTTCAGCGCCGCCAAGCCCGCGACCGCAAAGGTGGCGGCCCCCAGCAAAATGAACACGCTCGCGCTGGCTTTGATCAGTCCCCGCATCTGTTTCTTAGTCCCCCAACTCTGCGAGCGTCGCCGCTTCGCAACCCCGGCCAAGTATATGGAAAATCGTCATATGGAAAAGTGGCATTTATTTCTTTCGGCCCCTCAACACGGCGGGCCCCATGCCGAAAACCATATTCACGGGAGGCAACCGCGCGGTCGTTGAGGTCATCAAAGCCGCGAGGGCCGAGGCCGGCCTGACGCAAGCCGAACTGGCCGCCCGGATTGAACGTGACCAGAGCCACGTTTCCCTGATTGAGGGCTCGCAGCGCCGCCTCGACCTGGTGGAATTCCACCAGATCGCGCGCGCCTTGGGGCGGGACCCGGTGGAACTGTTCGCTGCGATCTCCGCTGCGCTGGACCGCCCCCAAGCCAACTAGCGGAGGCGGCAGCGCTGGAACTCGAAGCGCGGCTCCGTCAGGCAGCAGTCACCATGCGATCGATGGTCCAGCGCAGTTCGATCACCAGCGGCGCATCCCGCCCCAGACGGTCTGCGAAGATCGCGAGCAGGCTCTGGTAATACCAGAGCGTGCCGTCGCGGCCGCCCTTGAAACGGGCGAAGACGTCCTGGCCGCTGGCCAAGTCGCCTGCGATGGCGCGGGCGTTGTGCAGCTTGTCGCAGGCCGAGACTAGGAGGGCGTCTTCAGCCACGCTCGCCAGATGCTCGAGGTACGCCTGCTTGCGCTCTCGCCACGGCGTCTTTCGGCCGCTGTCGTCTGGCGTGCCGTCGGTGCAGGCCTCGACGATGCTCAACACCCGCTCCCCGAACTGCTGGCAGATGGGTTCGGCGTGCTGCGCGCCGCAGTCCTCAAGCACGTCGTGCAGCAGGCCCGCGATGGCCTGGTCCTCGTCGCCGCCGTACTCGATCACCAAGCTCGAGACGCCAAGCAGGTGGCTGAGGTACGGGATCGCGCTGCCTTTGCGGGTCTGGGCCTGATGAGCGTCGGCCGCGTAATCGAGTGCGGCGTGTAGTCGGGGAAACCGGTTCATTGTGTTCCTTCGATTATGGTGGGGCTAGGTGAGCGTGAGATGCCCGCGCACGTCGCCCGCCGTCACGGCGGCGCCGTCGGCAAGCTGGATCAGGTCATCCAGCAGGTCGCCGAGCCGGCGCAAGCTGCGTGGCGAGCGGGGGCCACGGAAGGACCGAATGATCGCCGAGGTGGCGCTCGGCTCGAACTCGCCGCGAGCTTCGATGAAGAGCTCGAGGTCGTCGTCGACGACATCATCGTACTCGAAGCTCTGGAGATAGAGGGCGCGATCGGCGACCGCCGCTGAAATCACGCTCTCAGACGCGCTGGCTCCGGCGAGCGAAAACTCATTGTTCCCGACGAACACCAGCCCGACCGGAAACGGGGCGTAGCAGCGATCGGCGTCGTTCCAATATCGCAGCGCGTCGATCGCCTCGCGCGAAAGATTTTGCGCCTCGTCGAAGACAAGTGTCAGGCGCGGAAATTGTCCGACGTCATACTCGCCGCGGCGCGCCGGGACCGGATCGGCCCCTGCCCAGGCGCACGCGGCCCCGAAGAGATCGTTGCGAAGCTCCCAGAGGTTGCTCGGCGCATGCTCGAACGGCGAACCGATCAGGCGACGCAGCGCCTCGAGGGTGTGCTGCAGGACGAGAACCTCCCGGGCGTTGCGCCGGGCGACCTTCACGACAGCGACCTCTCCCGGCCGCCGGCGTGAGAACTCGTCGATCGCCGTGGTCTTGCCGATCCCTGGCGGACCGGCGAAGACCGAGATGCGTCGGCGGTCGTGCGTCGCCTGCAGTCGCACGATCAGGCGTCGCGCCAGCGATGTGGCGATGAACTCACTCATGGCGCTGCTGAGCCTCCAGGCGCGCGGTCAGCGCCATCTCTCGGGCGCGGCGGAGCTCCGCCGCTGATGGGGAGGGCCCGGCTTTTTCGGCGATGCGCATCGACCGGGCTCGCTCACGCACCTCGTCGTCGAGGTCCAACTCGGGAAGCGGCGCAGGCCTGCCCGGGGGTTCGAGGGTCCGCGCCCAGCGGATCTTGGCCGCCACTGGATCGATCCGAGGCGCATCCTTCGCCAGGGCCGAGACGTGCTGGTTCTGCTTGGCCTGCCGCCGACTGGACTCCCGCGCCCCTTCGATCCAGCGGGCTGGGTAGGGGACCTCTGGCTCCAGGTAAATCCAAGCTCCGTCGATCCGGGCGAGCGGCGGCACGGCGCGACGCCAGGGAAGCGCGAGATCCACCACGGTGCGCGAAGGCAGCGCGGTCAGCGCAGAATGGACGTACCGGCGACCATTGATCTTCAACACGCCGCGGTCGACGCGACGGCAGTCCGCATCGGCGAAGGCGGCGTCGAGCGCCATTGGATCTACCGTCGCCGGCCGCCAACCGCCTCCGAGCTTCTCATCCATCCAGTCTTCCGGCGAACGGCCCGACCAAGCCCCGCCCACCGGACGGTGATTATGGGCGTGGATCAACTCGCGGAGCGTGCCGCAGAAGTCGTCCCAGTCGCCAGGGTAGGGCTGCGGCGGCTTGCCAACAGTCTGGGTCTTCTTCGCCATTCGGTTTGGACCGGCGTAGCCGGGCAGCAGCCCGAACACATAGCGATCGAGCCTGGCGAACAAGCTTTCGACTGGCTTGGCCGAGGCGTTGTACGGCCGCGCAAAGATGACCGTGCGAGCCCCGGGTTCGTTGAGCAACTGCAGCGCTCCGTCGATCTTCACCAGCGCGCCGAATTCCGCACCGTTATCGAGGTAGAGCCCCTGCGGGAAGCCCCAGGCGGGATCTGCGACCATCGCCAGGAAGGCCTCGACGACATGTTCCTGGCGCACGCCTTCGCCGCGCTCGAGGAGCACAGGATAGACGAACACCCGGCCGGTGCCGCCGTCCATGAAGGCGACGATCTTCGGCCAGGCCGGGGAGCCGTCGGCGCGCCGGACGATGACGTCTAGGTGCTTCACGTCGGCGACCACTCGCTCCATTGGCGCCAGCCCCGTCCAATCGCGACGGATGCGGGGCTTGGCGTCGTCGAAGGCCTTGCGGTCGTTGCGGCGCTGGTTGACCACCCTGTAGTAGGCGAACCGTTCGACCCGCCGGCGTGACAGGCGCATGGCGTCCGGCGCCACGCCGACTCCACGCCGCTCGCAGATCTCCGAGAGCAGGAACTCGGCGAGCCGCCGAACCTCGGTGACGCCGGCCTGTTCGGCGCGCGAGGCCCAGAGCCCTTTCAATGCCTTGTCGAGCTCGGCGGCGATCGCCACCAAGACCTCCTCTGGCAGGCCGGTTCTGCGAAGGGCGCGATCGAACGTTCGCGAGACGGCAATCCGCGGCAGGGCGGCGGTCGCCGGGCAGACGCGGCCCAGGCCGCGGATCCCGCTGCCTTTGTAGCGGTCCAGCCATCGATAGACGGTGCGCGAGCTGACCAGCGCCTCGCTGGCGGCGCGCTGGACGGCGAGGCGGCGGGCGGCCGAGCCGGCGGTTTGCGCCAGCGCGGCGTCGAGCGCGCTCAACTTCGCCAGGGAGTCCTCATCCGACGTCCTGACGGTGCGGCTCGCGGCGGCCGCGACGTTCGGCTGTTGAGCAGCCCGCGCCGCTACGTCCGGCGGCAGGCTGGGCAGGGCGACCGCGTAGACGAGGCCGCCTTGGCCGCCGCGTCCGAGCGTGCGGCGAACCTGCAGGTACCGGCCGCGCCACGGACGGCCGGCCAGTCCCGCGCGCAGCGCGGCTCGCGCCGCCTGCGGGGTGATTTCAGCGGCGTCCGCAAAGGCGCGGGCGCTGAGCCAGGTTTCCTGATTCATGTTGGCTTGGAGCCGTCGGCGCCGGGCAAGCGTGGCCGCGGCGACAGATCAAATTTCTTATAATACGACGCCTGGCAACTCGAATCTTTTTGCCTGGGCTCGAGATGGCGTTGCCTCGATCTGCGGCAGCGGAGCTCGCAACACCGTGTCGCCACGGGCCCGAAACGGGCGTCGAAGCCTTGTTTCTTCGGCCTCTGCGATCCGCGACGCCGAGGGCAAGCCAAGCCTTCTGTCAGCTCCTAGTGGCGCCGAGCCGGTGTCCTGAATCAAGGGCATCGCCTTCTGCTTGGCCTTGGCAGGGGCAGCGAATGGCGCAGCATCAGCTCGAATGCGGCCTGCCGCCGGTCGCGAACGCATCCCTGGCCGCCGTCCGCCCGCCGCCCCTATACTCCATCCGTGGGGGTGTCATGCGGGTTTTGGTTCTTGGCGGCTATGGGCTGATTGGGCGGTACGTGGTCGCTGCGTTGGCGGCTGCGGGACATGAGGTGATCGGCGCCGGCCGCGATGTTCGGGCGGCGAAGCGGCAATATCAATTCGCGCGCTGGGAAAGAGCCGACCTTGCACGTTTCGAGGAACGCGACTGGGCGCCGCTGTTCGCGGACGTTCATGCCGTCGTCAACTGCGCCGGCGCCCTGCAGGACAGCCTGATGGATAAACTCGAGGCGGTGCACGTCTCGGGCCTTCAGGTTCTGGCGCGCGCGGCGAACGCCGCCGGGGTGGAGCGCTTTGTGCATATCTCTGCGGTCGGGGTCTCCAGCAGCCCCAGCGGCTTCGGGCGCACCAAACACGCAGGCGAGGGTGTCGTCATGGCAAACGCGCCTGGTTGGGCCATCCTGCGGCCAGGGCTGGTCCTTGCGCCTGCCGCCTATGGTGGAAGCGCGCTGTTGCGAGGCTTGGCGGGAGCGCCGTTCGTGACGCCGTGCGCGTGGCCACAAAGCCCCGTTCAGGTCGTCGCCGCAGAGGATGTGGCCAAGGCGGTCGTCGCCGCGCTTCAAGCCGACGCTCCGACCGGCGTGGTCCTGGATCTGGTCTCGGCTGAAATCTACCCGCTACGCGAGATCCTGACTCGCATGCGGGCTTGGATCGGTTTCGCGCCTGCGCCGATCATGGTCGTGCCGGGCGCTGTCGCAACGCTAGCCGGGAAGGTGGCGGACGGGCTGGCGCTCTTAGGCTGGCGCAGCCCACTGCGCTCAACCACTTTGGCCCAGCTTCGCCAGGGTGTTAAGGGCGAGGCCGCCTCTGCGGATGTCTTGAACGGATTGCGGATCCGAGACCTCGGCGAGATCCTTGCCGCCTCACCAGCCGGGGTGCAAGAGCGCTGGTTCGCTCAGCTCTATTTCCTCAAGCCGCTGGGGCTCGCCGCGCTCGCGGTGTTCTGGGCGGTGTCCGGCCTGGTCGGCCTCGTTCGCGCTTATCAAGCGGCCGCGGTCCTGGCGCCAGCCGGAGTCGGCCACGTCATGGCATTGGCTCTGGTGTGGGGGGGAGCCGCCGTCGATCTCACCTTGGCGATCTGCGTCTGCCACCGCCGCACCGCGGCTCGGGCGCTGTTCGGCATGATCGCGGTGTCGCTTGCCTATCTGGCGGGCGCCAGCCTCTGGCGGCCGGACCTCTGGCTCGATCCGCTGGGGCCTTTGCCGAAGGTTGTTCCGGCGATGGTGCTCGCCTTCGTCCTGGCCGGGATGATGGAGGAGCGATGAGCCTGTTTCTCCTGCTGAAGGTGGCTCACGTCATCGGGGCGACGGTGCTCCTGGGAACGGGCGCCGGTATCGCCTTTTTCATGCTCATGGCGCATCGGACCAAGGATGCGGCCCTGATCGCTCATACGGCTGGGACCGTCGTGATCGCCGACGCCCTATTCACTGCGACGGCGGTTGTGCTCCAGCCCCTTACCGGCGCCGCCCTGGCGACACTGGCCGGTTATCCGCTCTTCCACGGGTGGATCGCGATCAGCCTCGTCCTGTACCTTATCACAGGCGCCTTCTGGCTGCCTGTGGTGTGGATCCAGATCAGAATGCGCAATCTCGCGCGCGCCGCCGCGCAGCGCGATGAGCCTCCTCCGGCCGCCTATTACGCGCTTTGGCGCGTATGGTTCGCCTTCGGTTTCCCGGCGTTCGCCGCTGTGCTGGGGATCATCTGGCTTATGGTGGTCAAGCCAAGCCTCTAACCAATGTCGCGGTCCTGAGCGGATGGAAGGTCCGTTATGGGGCGGCCATGGCGGGGCGGCCCGGGAATAGAATAGGGCAGGGCTGGGGTGCACCAGGAGGTGAGCCATGGCTCAACTTGATCTCTTCCGCGTTCCGCCGCGCCCCTGGAACACGGGCCGGATGATCGGCCCGAAGCCGCCGCTGAAGCCGAAGCACATCTGGGCCATTCTACATCAGCTCAAGGCGGCGGGGCGCGTGCGCGACCTCGCCCTTTTCAACTGCGGGATCGATGCCAAGCTGCGGGGCTGCGACTTGGTGAAGCTCAAGGTCAGCGACATCGCGCCAGGCGGGGCGCTTCGCGACCGCGCCACCGTCATTCAGCAGAAGACCGGACGCCCGGTTCCGTTCGAGATTACCGAACCGACGCGCGACGCGCTGGTCGCCTGGCTTAAGCTTCGAGCTGAGAATGCTGATGATTGGCTGTTCCCGAGCCGAAGCCGCCCAGGCGACCACATCACCACCAGGCAATACGGGCGCCTGGTCGATCAGTGGGTGGGCGCGATCGGGCTTGAGCCGCGCGCCTACGGCACCCACAGCCTGCGCCGTACGAAAGTCGCCTTGATCTACAAGCGGACTGGCAATCTCCGAGCCTGCCAACTCCTCCTCGGCCACCGAAAGATCGAAAGCACCGTTCGTTATCTCGGTATCGAGGTCGACGACGCGCTCGCTCTGTCTGAGCAGGTGGAGCTCTGAGCGCCGGCGTGCCGATCGCGGGCGCCGCACTCGGCGCCGCGATCCGGACGTTGGGAATGACCGTTGGGGGTGGAGGCTGTGTGAGAACGCGTTGCCGGCGCGGCCGGGTATGGAAAAGGTGGCGGGCGCTCAGGCCCTCATGGCTTGGATGAGCGGCGCGACGCCGAGGATGGAGATCATTCGCTTCAGATTGTAGGCGAGCACGTGCAGGCTCATTTCTGTCTGGGTCTTCTCCAGGCCCCGCATCTTGAAGTGGGTCGAGCCCATCCAGCTCTTTAGGGTGCCGAAGACATGTTCGACCGTGGCCCTGCGGATACGCATGGCCTTGGGCATTCCCTCGAGCCTCGCCTGCATCCTGTCGAGCACGTCTTCGCGCTCCCAGCGCTTGAGCCGCTTCAGCTTGTCCGGCGTGCACTTCGGCTTGAGCGCACAGCTGAAACAGGCGGTCAGATGGCGATAGTGATCGATATCGGCCTTCCGATCTGACCGCACGAGCCCCTTGGTCAGCTTCTGGCCCGCCGGGCAGGTGTAATGATCGTTCTCGGCGTCGTAGACGAAGTCGCCCCGGGTGAAGAGGCCGCGCTCGCTGGGCCACACGACCTTCGGGATGCAGGGCAGAACCCCGCTCCCCTCGCAGGCCAGCACCTGTTCACCGTTGTAGTAGCCGCGATCGGCCAGCGCGGTCAGTTCTTCACATCCCATCGCTTCGCGCGCCTGGCGGGCCATGGGCTCGAGCTGGGTTCTGTCGTGGCCGACATTGGTCACCTCGTGCGCGACGATCAGGTGATGCTCGGCGTCGACCGCGACCTGGACGTTATAGCCGACCAGGCCCGTCCCCTTGCCATTGGTGGCCATGGCCCGGCAGTCCGGGTCCGTCAGCGAGATCTGCTGGCCCGGCGCGGCATGAACCTCGATTTCCAGAGCTTGAAAGTCGGCCATCTGTTCGCGCAGGGCGGCGATCTTCTCCTTGAGCCGCCCGGACTTGGCCTCGGCCAGTTCCCCCTCCTGACGGTCGGCCGTCTCCAGCATCGCCAAATAACGCGCGATGCTGGCCTCCACCTGCTCCATGCGCCGCTGAATCGAGGCGCGAGTGAAGTTCTTGTCGCGCGTGTTCACCGCCTTGAACCGGCTGCCGTCGATCGCCGCCACCGCATGCGCGAACAGCCCCACCTTCCGACAGAGCTCCACAAACTGGCGGCACGCCGCCTGGATCGCAGGGCCATTGACCTTCCTGAAGTCGGCGATGGTCTTGAAATCCGGCGCCAGCCGACCTGTCAGCCACATCAGCTCGACGTTGCGTCCGGCCTCCCGCTCCAGCCGACGGCTCGACGCGACCTGGTTCAGATAGCCGTAGACGTAGAGCTTCAGCATCATGCCCGGATGATAGCCCGGCCGTCCCGTCGCCGCCGGCTCCACGCCCGCAAAGCCCAGCGCGCCCAAGTCCAACTCGTCGACGAACACGTCGATCGCCCGCACCGGGTTCTCTTCACTCACCCAGTCGTCCAGGTATTCCGGAAGCAGAACGCCCTGCCGCCGATCCTTGCCCTCGACAAAGCGCTTCATCGATCGCCCCAACCCTGCGTCGACGTCAAAGTCTAAGCCGCTTCGCCGTTTTCACACAGCCTCGGTGGT
>Ga0207676_10001119_pt1 | contig 20319 bp, 19 predicted proteins | sample KBSSwiS72_FD_184307 | JGI IMG/M metagenome (GOLD analysis project Ga0207676, IMG submission 184307) | Switchgrass rhizosphere microbial communities from Kellogg Biological Station, Michigan, USA - KBS Switchgrass S7-2 (SPAdes) (version 2) | ecosystem: Host-associated > Plants > Roots >...
CCGCCAGTCCAGCGTCGGATCTTCCTCACACAGCTTGTGAAGAGCGGCAGAGAGCTTGACGTCGTCCTTGCGGTCCCGCGCCGCAATTGCCAGCTTCGCGTTACGCGGTGGATAGTCGGGCATGGCGACTCTGCTCGCGGCACCACCTTTGCGAGCGAGCACCATGCCCGCAGTGGCATCGTCCAATTTAGATATGGCGACCACCTCGCCTGCGCCGGCACTTGCCTGCTTCAGGGTCTTTTCGCCCTGCATGGCAAACAGGGTGCCGCAACGGGCGGTCTTGTCACCGATTACGAGTTCCTCGCCCTCCTGCAGCGGGCCGCCATAGACCCGCGCACAGGCGAGCCGTCCGACAGCATTCCCCTGCGCAACCTTGAATATATGAATGCCATTGGTCGTGCCAATCCGCGCCGCGGCAGCCTCCGGTCCAGGCGCTTCGTGACGCAGCAGCTTCAGCAACCGATGGATGCCCCCTCCAGTCAGCGCCGAGGTGAGCACCACGGGCACCACCCGATTGCGCGCGGTATCCTCGGCAAGATCGGCCATCACCATCGCAGGATCGGGCACTTCATCCATCAGCAGGGTTTCAAGCAACGCATCATCGAAATCGGCCAAAGTTTCGAGCAGTTTGCCGCGATCTTTTTGCTCGAGAATGGCGACATCCGCTGACATCTCGATTTTCTGGGACTTGCTACCCGAGCAGTATCGATAAGCCCGTTCCAAAGCCAGGTCGACGTAGCCCACAACTTGTTCACCTTCGCGAACAGGGATCTGTCGGAGCGCCAGCGATTCACGGCTGAGCGGCTGCAACTTGTCGATCAGGCCATGGACTGATCCAACGCGGGCGGTGTCTATCCGGTTGATGACGACGGCGTGGGGGATGCCCAGTGCATCCAGCCGCCGCAGAATGGGCTCGGCCAGACCTGCGCGTTCCGGTACCGGATCAACCACCACAAGGGCGAGGTCCGCAGATTGCAGGCCAGCAAATCCGTCGGCGACCAAGCCCGCCGCACCGGGCACATCAAGGAGGGTGAAGCGATCGCCCTGCCAAGAGAAATGCGAAAGATTGATTTCAGTGGAACCGCCACGTGATCGCGCCTCGTCGCTCGCGTCGCCAACGGTTGAGCCCGCCGCTATTGTTCCGGCCCGGTTGATAGCGCCGCTGGCGTGAAGCAGCGCTTCAGCCAGGCTCGTCTTACCCGCGCCCGCCGGTCCGACCAGAGCGACCATGCGGGCAGCTCGGCCGGCGGGAACTGTGTCGGTGGTGGGGAGTGTGCCCATCGGTTCGCCTCCTCTCATGCGAAGGCGCGCCCGGCGCTAGAAGCAGAGGTTCGCCGCGGGCGCCTTCCCCTTGTCTTGCGTCTGATGCGCAAGGACGTGGATACTCAAGCTGGGCCGTTCCTCTCACAGGCGCAAGCACATTTTGGATGTTCGATGGGTCTCACGGCGACCCGACGCAACGGATCATCGGGTCAACGCGCAATTTTGGTCAGTTCGGACTTATCACAGCGCTATCTTTCTGGGTGGCCTCGTTCTATAGTGAAAATGTCTGTTGGTTCCCGCGCGCCGGTCAGAACCTGACAATGGTCCCGGACGTGGGTGCGAACGCTCACAGACGGGGAAGATGCGTGGCAATAGCAATCGCGGTCGCTCTGTTGGTATTGGTGTCGATCGCCTTCCAATTGTTCGCGCCATGGTGGCAGACCCCGCGTGCGTCCAATTGGGGATCGATCGACGATGCGCTGATGATCACGATGTGGATCTGCGGGATCGTCTTCATCGCGCTCAATCTGTTCATGGCCTGGGCGATCATTCGCTACCGGCACAAGCCAGGCAACAGGGCGCATTACGAGCCGGAAAATGCGCGGCTCGAAAAGCGGCTGACGGTCTGGACCGGGGCCGGTATCGTCGCCATGCTGGCACCGGGCCTGCTCGCCTGGCATGAGTTCGTCACCGTGCCGAAAGAGGCGACAGTGGTCGAGGCGATCGGGCAGCAATGGCAATGGAGTTATCGCTTCCCCGGGCCCGATGGCGTGCTGGGCACCGCCAGCACAAGCAACGTCACGCCCGACAATCCCTTCGGGCTCAACCCACGCGATCCCTATGCGCGAGACGACATATTGGTGGAGAGCGGCGATCTGCATCTGCCAGTGAATCGCCCGGTAAAGCTCATATTGCGATCAAAGGATGTGTTGCACGATTTCTACGTGCCACAATTCCGCGCCAAGATGGACTTGGTTCCCGGCATCGTCACCTATTTCTGGATGAAGCCGACCAACACCGGAACCTTCGAGATCCTCTGCGCGGAGCTTTGCGGGATGGGGCATTACATGATGCGCAGCAACGTCGTCGTGGCCGACCAAAAGTCGTTCGACAGCTGGCTGGCCGGGCAATCGAACTATTCGCAACTTCTGGCGCGTGCCGATGCGGCCAATACCCGTCTCGCACTCGCGCAACCCGTATCGATTGGGGATAAATGATGGCTACCGTCACCATCGCTGACGACCTGATTCCGCTGCATCATCCCCACACCTTCATCGGAAAATATGTCTGGAGCCAGGATCACAAGGTCATCGCAATCCAATATTCGCTGACCGCAATCGCGATTGGGCTGGTCGCGCTGGTGCTCTCCGTCCTGATGCGGCTGCAACTGGGCTTCCCCGACACCTTCCATTTCATTACGCCGAACAACTATCTGCAGTTCGTGACCATGCACGGCATGATCATGGTCGTTTATCTGCTCACCGCGCTGCTGCTGGGCGGCTTCGGCAATTATCTGATCCCGCTGATGGTGGGCGCGCGGGATATGGTGTTCCCGTTTGTCAACATGCTGAGCTATTGGGTCTATCTGCTCGCGGTTATCGTGCTGGCAGCGGGCTTCTTCGTGCCCGGCGGGCCCGCCGGCGCAGGATGGACGCTCTATCCACCGCAAGCGATCCTTGAAGGAACGCCGGGGCATCACTGGGGCATCATCACGATGCTGACGTCGCTGGTGCTGTTCATCATCGGCTTCACCATGGGCGGGCTCAATTATGTGGTGACCGTGTTGCAAGCGCGCACCCGGGGCATGACGCTGATGCGCATGCCCTGCTCGGTGTGGGGCATCTTCGTTGCCAGCATCATGGCGCTGCTCGCTTTCCCGGCGCTGTTCGTGGCGTCGATCATGATGTTGCTCGATCGGATCGCGGGCACGAGCTTCTTCATGCCGTCGATCGTCTCGATGGGGCAGCAACTCGGCTATCATGGGGGCAGCCCGATCCTGTTCCAGCACCTGTTCTGGTTCTTCGGCCATCCGGAGGTCTATATCGTCGCGCTGCCGGCATTCGGGATCGTTTCGGATCTGATCAGTGTCCATGCCCGCAAGAACATCTTCGGCTACCGGATGATGGTGTGGGCGATCGTGATCATCGGCGCGCTTAGCTTCTTCGTCTGGGCGCACCATATGTATGTGAGCGGCATGAACCCCTATTTCGGATTCTTCTTCGCGACCTCGACGCTGATCATCGCGGTCCCGACCGCGATCAAGGTCTATAACTGGCTGCTGACCCTGTATCGCGGCGACATCCACCTGCGCGTGCCGATGCTGTTCGCGATCGGCTTCCTGTTCACATTCATCCATGGCGGACTGACCGGCTTGTTCCTCGGCAATGTCTCGGTCGATGTGCCGCTCAGCGACACGATGTTTGTCGTCGGCCACTTTCATATGGTGATGGGGGTCTCGCCGATCCTGGTAATCTTCGGCGCCATCTATCACTGGTATCCGAAGATCACTGGCCGGATGTGGAACGAGACGCTCGGCAAGATCCATTTCTGGATCACCTTCCTCGGCGTCTACGCGATCTACCTGCCGATGCATTATCTGGGCTTTCTGGGCGTCCCCCGGCGCTATTATGCGCTCGGTGATACGGCGTTCATTCCGCAATCGGCGCATAGCGCGAACGAAGCGATCACGATCGCCGCGCTGATCGTGTTCGTCGGGCAGGGCGTCTTCTTCTGCAATATGATTTGGAGCCTGTTCAAAGGTCCCAAGGCCGATGCCAATCCTTGGGGTGCGGCCTCCCTCGAATGGCAGACACCCGATACGCCGCCAGCACACGGAAACTGGGGGCCGAGACTGCCAACCGTCTATCGCTGGGCCTATGATTATAGTGTGCCCGGTGCGGCCAGAGACTTCATTCCCCAGAACGAGCCGCCGGACGGAACGGCGCGGCATCATCCGACATGAGCATCTTCGGCAGGCTCACCGAGAAGAGTTGGGAGACGCCGGGCGCTACCGCGTATCTCGAACCGGCAGATTATCGGCCGGAGGCGGCGCGGGTGGCACTGTGGGTCTATTTCTGTGTCGCAACCATGCTCTTCACTCTCCTGACCGCTGCTTATCTGATGCGGATGCTGTCGCACGGCGAAAGCTATGAAATCGTGCACGATTGGCATTCGATCCCCCGGCCGACGCTGCTGTGGATCAATACCGGCGTCCTGGTTCTTGCAAGCATTGTCTGGGAGGTAGCGCGCTCTGCTGCGCAACATCAGCAGACAGCAAAGATACGGGAATATCTGATTGCGGGCGGGGTGTTGGGCTTCCTGTTTCTGGCCGGCCAGCTTGTCGTCTGGCGGCAGCTTCATGACGCCGGCTTTTTTCTCGCGGGTCCGTCGCTATGTCTCGGTGACTGGAGCGATCTCAGCCAGCCGGTGGTGCATTTCCCTTCGTCCAATCCCGCGATCGGCTTCTTCTATCTCATCACAACGATCCACGGCCTCCATATCGGCGGGGGCCTCGTGGCGTGGGCGCGGGCGATCGGCCGCGCGACGAACGGAATCGACGTGCACGGAATTGTGAGCTTGAGCGCTACCTATTGGCATTTCCTGCTGGTGGTTTGGCTGGCGATGTTCGGATTGTTGTTATCGACCTGATCGAAAGCGAAGTGGACCAATCATGACGCAGACCGCAGTCCAAGCGGCGGACACCGCCCATTCGCCCCCCCAGGGCGTGAACGAGCTTGCCGCAGATTGGGCCGGCGATCAGGAAGTCTTCAAGGCGGTCCATTGGGGGAAGGCCATGATGTGGATCTTCCTGCTTAGCGATACCTTCATCTTCACCTGCTTCCTCACCTCCTACATGACGATGCGATCATCGGTGACGGTGCCCTGGCCCAATCCGAGCGCGGTCTTCGCCTTGACAATCGGTGGCCAAACCATCCCGCTGATCCTGATCGCGATTATGACCTTCGTGCTGATCAGCAGTAGCGGTACGATGGCGATGGCAGTCAATTTCGGATATCGCGGGGACCGCAGGAAAACGGCCGCGCTGATGTTCGCCACGGCGCTGTTCGGCGTGACCTTCGTCTCGATGCAGGCCTTCGAATGGCATAAGCTGATTTTTGAGGAGGGCGTGCGCCCCTGGGGCAACCCGATGGGCGCGCCACAGTTCGGCGCGAGCTTCTTCATGATCACCGGCTTCCACGGGCTGCACGTTTCGGCGGGTGTGATCATGCTCCTCATCGTCGCATCGAAGGTGCTGCGCGGCCATTACGACAAGCGCGGTTATGAGGCTGTCGAAATTGCCGGGCTCTACTGGCATTTCGTCGACCTCGTCTGGGTTTTCATTTTCGCCTTCTTCTATCTTTGGTGAGGAGCAGCCGATGGACCGCCTGACCGAACACCCCGAAGCACATGCTCCCACATCGGCTCACGCCAAGGGACAGCAGCATCCGATCGGTGTCTATCTCAAGGTCTGGGGTTATTTGTTCGTGCTCAGCGCCTTGTCCTACTCGGTCGACTATTTTCATTTCGAGGGCGCACTGCGCTGGTTCCTGATCCTCACCTTCATGGTGCTGAAGGCTGGGCTGATCGTCTCGATCTTCATGCACATGGCCTGGGAACGGCTTTCGCTGATTTACGCCATTCTTGTGCCGCCGCTGTGTCTGGCAACGCTGGTGGGCATGATGCTGATCGAATCCGATTACACCTTCTGGACGCGCATCCTGTTCTTCGATCGGGGAGGGTGAGCAATGGCGAACGGACGAAGGCCCATGATCGCTGCAGCGATCTCGTTCGGGCTCGCAACTGCATTCGGCGCCGGATGGATCGGAAATCTTGCCGTTCCAGAAATCTACCCGTCCATAGCCGGATACGTCGTTCCTGGCCTCGATCAACCGCTGGTTGACCGCGGCTCTTTACAACGAAGTTGGCCCGTGGGGCTCGATCAGCCGGGCAGCCAGGTGCGCCTGATCGGTTATATGACGAAGGTTGATCGTGGTGCGATCCCCCCGCCAGCCCTGACCAACCCCGCGGTTGTTGTAATCGCCGAGCCCGAGGTCGATCTCGGCACGCGACTCGCCTCAGCCGATCCGGAGCGTGGGAAGAGCACGGCCAAGATATGCATGAGCTGCCATAATTTCACGAAGGGCGGGCCGAACCTCGTCGGCCCTAATCTGTGGGGCGTCGTGGGCCGCGACATAGGCTCGCACACGGGTTTCGCCTACTCGCCGGCGATGACTACCCACCCGGGCAGCTGGACGTATGAAGAGCTTGATCAGTACATCGCCCGGCCTTCGCGGGTAGTACCAGGAAACAAGATGGCGTTCGGCGGTATCCATAATGGTGCCGATCGCGCCAATGTCCTCGCTTTTCTCGCCAGTCTGAATGACACTCGCGTTCCTTTCCCTGCTCCAAATTCAGTGACCAAGACAGGCGACACTGCGCGGTAGCTTCCGATTCATCATAGGCTTCACGCAGTTTCAGGCCCGACGATAGGCTAGCCGGGCAGCGCCGATTGCGCGCATTTCGGGTGAATTAGCCTAGGAAGCTTGTGTTTGCTGGCGGGCTGAACCGCGACTTTGAGGTAATCTGCCAGTCGAAGCGCAAGCGCAACGATCGTCAGCGTTGGATTTGCGTAGCCCGTGGTCGGAAATACCGAACTGCCCGCAATGAATAGGTTCGAGATACCGTGAACACGACAATCGGGATCGACGACGCCACACCGGGGGTCGGCGTGCATGCGGGTTGTTCCCATGTGATGCTTCCCGCCGGACATGCTCGCGTGCCAGCCGTCTTCGCGCGTCGTCGTTTCATCGGAGATCTTGCCTAACCCCATCCGTGGCAGCTCGGTCCGCATGAGATTGAGAAGACGGTCCAAGCCCCTGCGGTCGTCCGCGCTCATGCGCCAATCGACCTTGGCGCGTGGCATGCCCAGGCGATCCCTGGCCTCATCCAACATTATGCGACTGTCGGGCTGAGGGGTCGGCTCGAGTGTCGCGCGGAGTACAAGAACGGGATCGGGACGGACCGCTTCGCGCGCCTGCCTGGCCACTGTCGCCGCGACCGCGCTGAGGCCCTTGGTTGCGTTGATGATATCACGCCACATTCGGCCATCAGGCAGTTCCGAATGACGGGCGAGCTCGATCAATCGCGCGAAAGCGACGCCACCCGGCGAGAAGTAGGAGCCGAAGGTCTTCGACCGCGCGCGTCGGATGAAATAGACCGAAGCGCCATTCAATCGTTCTTCACGCTGGCGTTTTTCGGTCAGTCCGAACGCCGCGTTGACACGCAGCACACCATATTTCTCGATCACATGGAAGCTACGATCGAACCGGGACTCGGCGGGTTCGAATGCGCCCAGGAAGAAAAAGGGATGATCCATGAAATGACGGCCGACCAGATCGTGATCGTTGCCGATCCCTCGCTTCGCCACGCGGTTGGACGCAAGCAGCAGGCGCGGATTTTCGATCCCGCCGCAGGCGAGCACATAGGCCCTGGCCCTGACCGCCAACTTCCGCCCGCCGAGCGTGGTGAAACGCAATCCCGAAATTTCGCGGGCCGGTGGCTGCGTTTCGATTTCGACAAGATTCGTGTTGAGCAGGATATCGATATTGTCCGCTTTCGCTAGCTTGTCGCGATAGGCGATCCCGAAATCCGTCTGCTGGCTGAACTGATAAATGCGCGCTTCCAGATCGGCTGAGTCGATAGGAAGCGGTCCATCATCCGCATCTTTCCAGGCTTCGGGTCGGTAGTCGTATGGACCGAGCGAGCAGACCTGCTGCGCGCGACTATAATAGGGATCGAGCACCTCGCGGCCGAAGGGCCAGCCGCTTCGTGGAATCCAGTCGCGCGTCTCGAAATCGATCGGGTCCAGCGGGCGGCACTGGCCGGCCCATTGCGTGGTGGAGCCGCCGAACTGGCGCAGCCGCGATTTCGCGATCGAAAAGCTCGGCAGGCCGATATTGCGTCCGCGATACAGCAGCTGGGGGCCGTGCCGGAACGTAAACCCGCCACTTTCCATAAGCGCGACGCGTAGCCGCGTTCCGGCGAGTTCGCAGGCCATGGCGATGCCGGCCGCTCCTGCGCCAACGATGCAGATATCGGTCTCGATATCCGCCCGATCGAACCGCCGCGCGTCAATGAACGGCATCGGCTGCCAGTTGGGACGAGAACAGCGCTGCGCCGCGCATCTGCCTGGGAACATCAAGCCCGAGCAAGGCGTAAGCCGTGGGGGCCAGGTCCAGGATATGTCCTGAGACCGGAGCGTTCTCGCGCGCGATATCCGGGCCTGCCGCGATCAGAAAGCCTTGATCGCGATGATTGCCGCTGCGGCCCTGCGGATGCCTGCCGAGCGTGGGCCAGGCAACCGTCCCGAATTGCGGCGAGGTGACGCTGCGATGGCCGGCGGCAGCAGTGGGAGCCCACCGGACGATGATATCAGGTAGATGCGCCCGCATCCGGCCGTCCGGATAGATGTCCTCGACCCGCTTGGCTTCTTCCACGATGGGCTCGCCGGTGTCGGCATCGACGAAGGTCGAAAGCGCCGCGATGATGCGATCGCGCAGGGCTTCATAATCCTCGGGCGCCACGATCCCATCTGCTTCGCGCCCCTGGCGATTGATGCGGATGTAGCCGTAAAGGTCGCTGAAGTTGGCGAACGCATTGGTCTTCCGCCAATCGATGCCGCGCGTGCGCCAGAACAGAGTCAGCCAATCCTGCACTGCAAGCGGAAGGCGGCGCTTTGTCCAGCTTCGGACCCCAGCTGGAACCAGGCCCCGAAGCGTGTCCAGCAGGCCGGCTTTCGAAGTCCGCGCCTTGTCAGCAAGGATGAGCGACAACATGTCGGGCAGGATTTCGTAGCGTGACTGATTAGCTCCGATACCGTGGAGCGAAAAGGCCATCACGTTCGCGGCAGGGCCGGCCGTATCGATCAACCGGCCAAGCCCTTGGTCCGCCGCGATATAGATCTGCCGGAGGGCATCGCGGAGCGCGTCCTCTTCCTCGGGTGAGGCTTCACCCAGCATATTGGCGTCGTCCCATAGTTGGTGGCCGGCCCGGTGGCTGCCGGCGAAGCACAGGACGAAAAGATCGCAGCCTTCGTCCGTGAGCATGGCTGCGCCCGCCTCGGCCACGACTTGAGTGGTACGGATGCATTGATCACGAACCTGCAGAAGCTGCGACGCGGTCAACATATAGGCCTCTTCGTCGTCGAACGGCGGCCGTCCAAAACGGTTCTGGATATTTTCGAGTAGGCCCTGCGGCTGGGAACAGGCCGGCTGCAAGGTCTCGTGCGTTGCCCAGCCGCAAATTTCACGCCCAGGAAAATCGTCGGGCGCATAAGAAAGCGGCACGTCGACCGCCGCAACACGAAGTCCGCGCCGGGCGATGTCGCGCCAGAACGGCGCAAGCCGCATCCATTGCGGCGTGGGACGCTCGTGACGCATCAGCTCAGGACGCCACATCAGGTAATGATAGAGGCCATGCTCGCTTGGCGGCGTGCCGGTATAAAAGCTGGGCCAGGGCGACCCTACCAGCCAATCCGCGGTCGACTTAAGCGGCATGAACACGCCCCGGTCACGCAACCGTCTCAGATTCGGCAGGCTGCCGTCCTCGATCCAGCGCGAGACAAGCGTGATCTCCGCCGCATCGATGCCTACCATCAGGAGCGGGGCACGCTCATTCTGCGGCATAAGCTGAACTTTTCTGGTGGCGATCATCAGTCATTTCGAACTCGTTGCAACCCCGGCGGAAGCCGGCGCACCACGCAGCCAATCCGATCAGCAGAGCGGGGAAGAACAGAAGCATCTTCAGCAGTACCCAAGGCTGCCACGCCAAGGCGCGGCCCAGCAGCCAGCTCAGCCGCTTGACGGCGATGAACGGCGCCATTGCCCAATGGCGTCCCAGCCGGCGCTGTAAAGGGGTCAGATGCAATGCGAGAACGCCGCGCGCATGTCCGAAGCGATATTGGTGGGTCCAAAGCTGGCGGACCGTCTCGCGGCCGAAATGGCGAATGCGGGCGGCGGGGACGAACAGGATCTGGCCCGGCCGGCGTGCCGCGACGCGCAGGCAGAAGAGCCCGTCCTCGCCCGCAGGTTCGGTTATATCGGGAAAACCGCCAAGGGCTTCGAAATCAGCGCGCCGGATCGCCATGCTGCAACTCGGCAGAAGGCGCGCGGGGCCTTTCGGCCGGCCTACTGGCTGAACCGCGAATTGCAGATAATTGTCGATCGCCGCCACCGGGTGCCAAGGCTTGCCGTCCAGCACGGCACCCCCCGTCAGCACTGCCTCGTCAAGAGCGTCGACAAGAGCCTCAATCCAGCCCGGCTCGGCAACGCAGTCGGCGTCGATGAAAACCACGAATTCTCCCCGTGCTTGCGAAGCGCCAAAGTTGCGCGCAGCGCCCGGCAGCAAGCCTTCGGAGCGCCGGATCAACCGCACCGAAGGATAAGCCTCGCAAGCCTTCGCGACGGCGGGATCGGCGACTGAATCGACGACCAAGACCTCGAAACTGCCTGCGCAGCTCTGACGCATCACGCTGCTGACGCAGGCCGCAAGCGGACCGGCATGCCCACGGCACGGGATGACCACCGATATCATTGTCTCGTCGGCTGCGGCGTTCATCAGCCGATCCACCGTTTGCTGAGCCGCCAGTAACCCTCAAGAACGCCACCGAGCATCCTCGCCAGCCTCGTCTCGATCGACGATTCCAGAAACCCGGACGCGAGTGGGATGGCTCCCCCGACCAAAAGCTCACGGTCATCACGTTGGCGTAGGCGCTGCATCCTTCGGCGGCGGTCCGCGATCGAGCTCCAGTTGCGGAATTGCCAGCCCCACGCTCGGAACCATTGCCGTAGCCAGCCTTTTCGGATCGCAGCGACCACGGATGCGATCTCGTAAAGCGTCAAGGCAGGCGCGAGGATAACCAAAGTCCGCAATCTATAATGCACCAGCATCGTCAGCAGGCGATGCCGCATGGTGAAATAGGCGCGCCTGACCGGATAGCCGCCATTGCCGCGATAGGACAAGCCGGGCGTTCCGGAGCCACGCTCGTGAAAAACCTCGGCCGTCGCCTCGCACCAGAACCGGTGCCCGAGGGAGCGCATGCGCAACGAAAATTCATGATCCTCAAGATAGAAGAAGATCAGCGGATCGAAGCCGCCTGCTTCGATGACCTTGGCGCGATCAACGAACATACATGCGCCGATGCAGCCTTCGGTTTCGCCGGATTCGGGCGGCGTTTCGGCCAGCCGCCGGTAATCGTTGAACAGGATCATCGTGCCGAGGAAATGCGGCGCAGCCCCGTCGGCCTGCACGACATCGCGTTCGGGAACCAGGCGAATGCGCGGGCAGACGACGGCTGCGCGCGATCTGGCTTGCGCTTCCGCCAGCGTTTCGATGCAGCCATCCTCAACATAGATATCGTGATCGAGCATCAACGCGTAGTGCGTCTTCGCGGCGGCCAATCCCGCATTTCGCGCCGCCGACAGCCCCGCATTGCACCCCATGTCGAGCAGCTGAACATGCGGATGGAGCGCGCTTATCCTGTCGGGGCTGCCATCGTCGGAAGCATTATCGACGACGATTATCGCTGCCAGCGGAAAGCGCTGGCGATCGAGCGCTTCCAGCACCCTCAGGATCCGGTCCCCGCCATTATGATTCACGATCAGGGCTGTGACCTGGGCTTCCCGCGCGATCATTGCCGCCGCTTCCCGATCACCTTCGCGTAAACGTCCTCGACCTGTTCTGCTACCTTCCCCCAACTGAGCTCGGCACGCGCATAATCCTGCGCTGATTGCCCAAGCCGGGCGGCGAGGGGCCGATCATCCAGCAGCCGCAGCATCGCGGATGCCAACCCCTCGACATCATTGTCTGCAACCACGAGGCCGGTCCGCTCATGAACGATGTGCTTGGCCGATCCCGCAAAGGTTACGATCGGGCAGCCGGCGGCCATGTAGTTCAGCAGCTTCTGCGGCAGACCGGCGCAGTCGACGCGCGGATTCACCGCCACGTCCGCCGCCGCGAGGCGCCCGCCCAGATCCTGCAGCGGCGCGCTCGAAAGATCGATCGCATCATAGACGCCAAGCGCCTTGGCCAACACCGCATGCCCGTTCAACGGGTCATCGGTGATAAGTTGAAGCCGGATGTCGCGGCGCCTCGATCGCGCCCGCGCAAAGGCGTGAAGCAGGAGATCGAACCCTTGATACGCAGCCAGATTGCCGGCGTAGGTGAGGCGATTGCCGCTCCGGCCGTCACGGCCATTGCTCGGGGGGAATAGCTCATTTTCAACCCCATTGGGAATCAGCGAAACGGCATCATCTGGCCGGCGCTGGATGAATAGCGCGCGGATTTCTTCGGATACGGCTATGACATGATCGGCGAGCCGCGGAAGTGAACGGTCGATGCCACGGCCCAGCCACCCGAACAGACCACGCGGGAAGAGGCCTCTATAGTAGGGTAACTCACTGCCCAGCAGCGTATGCACATCGTAAACGATGGGCGTCCCAGAGAGTTTTGCGGCCGGCTGCGCCGCCAAGAGCCCCTCGGCATGATGCGCGTGAATGACGTCATAATGCTGCCTGTGAAGTCCCCGCAGAAGCGACCATGCAAGCTGCGGGTCGAGCACCGCCAATTTTATCATGCTCGGCCCGGGAGCGCCGCGGCGGTATCCCGGCATCCCCGCGATTCTGACAATTCCAAACGACGGCGAATCGGCCGGCGCGCCATAATGATAGGTGTAGATATCCACCGAATGTCCCCGCGCGACCAGCGCCTCGGCCATGCGCTGGATGCGTATCGGAGTACCGCGCGCATAGGGGAACGGGCATGCCGCCACCATCGCAACCCTGCGGGGAGTGCCCCTGGCGCTCACTTGCGCATCCTTCGCCCCTTGCCCCCCCCGCCGAGGAAATATACCGCAATCGCGTAAAATCGCCAAATATAGAGAGTTAACTGCGGGCGCGGGGCTGGCGGGAGGATCGATTTCGCGTCACATGAACGCCCCATGGGGCGTTCATCTATCTCGAAGCTGTTACAGTGGCTGACGATCAGTACTCATGGGCGGTTCTTCCGCGACGTCGGCATTGTATCGGCGGTGCGACTGTCGGGGGGCTTTCTCCTGTTCGTCAGCCAGATTTTCCTGGCGCGCTGGATGGATACGCGCTCGTTCGGCATCTACAGCTTCGCGTGGACCTGGGTAGCAGTGCTGGGCTCGCTCGCCGGGCTCGGCCTCACGTCGACCAGTGTCCGCTTTCTCGCTACATATCGCGAGGTCGGCCAGTTCGATCACATGCGGGGTCTCGTCAGATATTGCTGGCGTGCCACGGTTGGCGTTTCGTTCGCGATTGCCGCGATCGCAGCTGGTATTTTCGAATTCGCATTGCCTGGTTCACCTTATCTGCCGGCGCTACGCGTCGCGATGCTGGCTATCCCTGTCATGGCTGTTCTCAATATCGATGCCGCTTTCGCGCGCGGCATGAACTGGATGAGTCTGGCCACCTTCGCCGAGCAGGTCGGACGGCCAAGCCTGCTTCTCGTCCTCGGCACGGTGCTGGTGGCGATGTCGGCCGAGCGATCCGCGACGCTGTTCGTCATCGCCTGCCTAACCGCCTATCTGGCGGTGACCGCAGTCCAGCATCTTATCGTGCACCGCAGGCTGGGCCTCGTCATGGGTTCGGGTGCGGGCAGGCAGGATCTGTTGATCTGGCGCAAGGTGGCGACCATGCAGATGCTGATCAACGGTGCGCAGATGCTCCGCATGAACGGCGATCCGATCGTGGTTGGCGCGTTGCTTGGTCCGCGCGAAGTCGGAATCTACATCGCAGCTGTGCGCACCGCCACGTTGGTCTCATTCTTGCTGATGATCACAAGCGTTGTCGCTCAACCACGGCTGGCAGCGATCCATGCGAGCGGCGACCGCACGGCATTGGCCGCTTTTTTCGCGATAGCGCGGCGATGGACCCTACTGGCCTCCTTGGCCGCTGCGAGCATTTTGGCGATCGGCGGCAAGCTGATCCTGGGATTGTTCGGGCCCGACTATGTCGCCGCTTATCCGGCGTTGCTCGTCCTGTTGGCAGGCCATGCGGCCGCGGCGGCGTTTGGCCCGATCACAAGCCTGCTGGTGCTGATCGACCGGCAACATAGTGCAGCCTTCATCCTTGGCCTCGCGACGCTGCTCAACGCCATTCTCACGATGCTGCTCGCTCGTCCTTTTGGTGCGGCCGGGGCCGCTTTTGCCAGTTCCCTAAGCCTTGCCGGCTCCTACTGCGCCTTATTTTTCCTCGTGAAGGATCAGTTCAACGGGGAAACGGTATCTTGATAGGGCGCGAAACCGCAATTGGCCCACCTAACAGATATCGCGTTCTGCGGCCGCCGTGTGGCGCGCCGAAGGGCGCCACGGTGCGTGCTGTCACTCGTGAATGACTTCGTAGCGACGACCGGCAGAGTGGGTCGGCTTGGCCTTATCTGCCCCCAGGATTCCGGCAATTATCGCGGATCTTGCGTGTGCATGTCGGATATTCCTTCATCGGCTGATTGGCGGCCGGGCTGTTGGCTGAGGACGGCGACGACGAAGCGGGTGCGAGGCTCGGGGTCGAACTCATGCCGTTCGGCGACGGCATCGGCTCGGCAGGTGGAGGGGTGGTCTGGGATGTGGGCGCCGCGCTTGGATCGGTGGTCACCGGCCCATTTCCGGTCGGCATTGCGTCCTGCGCGACGGCGGGGGCGGTCAGCATCAACGAGGCGAGGACAAGGATCGTTTTCATAACAGGACCTTTCAAACGGGGATTCCGCGCCAGCGTAACGTTTCAATGGAAAATTGGTCGCACCGCGGAATCATGCATTGCGTGGGTTACGCTCGATGCTGCGAGGTCGGCTCTGCCGATGCGGCGTTGGGACGAAGATCAGTCGGAAAGATCGTCCGCGGCGCGCGTGATCTTTTCCAATGTTTCCGAAAAGCGGGTAAGCTCGTCGGGATCGATCGCATCAAAGATGCGCGCTTCGAGCGCCAGCGCAAGCGGCGCGACTTGCCGGTACAGCTCGGTGCCCTGGTCACTCAGCGAGAGCCGGCGCGAGCGGCCGTCATTCGAGTTCGGCGCCCGCAGGATGAGCCCTCGTTGAGACAGGGCAATTGCGGCGCGGCTGACCGTAACCTTGTCCATTCGCGTGCGTTTGCCGATCTCCTGCTGGGTCAGCCCATGTGCTTCAGCGAGCACTGCGATGACGCGCCATTCGGGTACGGACAGCCCGAACAGCTTGGCATAAGCGCGGGAGATGACGTCGCTGACGGTGTTGGATGCAATCGAGAGCCGATAGGGCAGGAAGCTGTCGAGCCGCAGGGATTTTTTTGGCATTGCCCAACAAGTATCATTTGACACCAGCCGGTTGAAGCATAAAATAGTTTCTAATGATACTATATGACGCTGGAGCGTGATGTGCCTGATATTTTTGAAAATCCGATCGGCCTCGACGGCTTCGAATTCGTGGAATTCTGCGCGCCCGAGCGTGGGGTGCTCGAGCCGGCGTTTGAAGCAATGAGCTTCGTGCAAATTGCGCGCCACCGATCGAAGGATGTCGATCTGTGGCGGCAGGGCGGCATCAATCTGATCGCCAATTACGAGCCCGGCTCGCCCGCTGCCTATTTTGCCGCCGAGCATGGTCCGTCGGCGTGCGGTATGGGCTTTCGCGTGCGTGATGCCCATAAGGCCTATCCCGAACTGCTGGCGCGCGGCGCAGAAGCGGTGGAGACCAAGACTGGACCGATGGAACTACGGCTGCCGGCCGTCCGTGGCATTGGCGGAGCGATCATCTATCTCATCGATCGCTACGGCGATGAGCTTTCAATCTATGATATCGACTTTGAATATTTGCCCGACGTTGAACGCCATCCGAAGGGGGCTGGGCTTCGGATCATCGATCACCTGACCCACAATGTTTATGGCGGCCGCATGGACTATTGGGCGCGCTATTATGAGCGGCTCTTCAATTTCCGGGAGATCCGCTATTTTGACATCAAGGGCGAATATACCGGGCTGACCAGCCGCGCGATGACCGCGCCCGATGGGCTGATCCGCATCCCGCTGAATGAGGAAGGCAAGGCCGGCGGCGGGCAGATCGAGGAGTATCTGCGCGCCTATAATGGCGAAGGCATTCAGCACATCGCCTTCCTCTGTGACGATCTGATCGAGACATGGGACAAGCTGAAGGCGTTCGGCACGCCCTTCATGCCATCTCCGCCTGCGACCTATTACGATATGCTTGAGGAGCGCCTGCCGGGTCATGGGGAACCAGTCGCCGAACTTCAGAGTCGGGGTTTGCTGCTCGACGGCTCGACCGAGCAGGGGGACCCACGTCTTCTGCTGCAGATTTTCTCGCAGACGATGATCGGCCCGGTGTTCTTCGAATTCATCCAGCGCAAGAAAGATGAGGGATTTGGCGAGGGCAATTTCACCGCCCTGTTCAAGTCGATCGAACGCGACCAGATGCAGCGTGGAGCGCTGGCGAAGGAGAATGCGGCATGAACGCGCCCTTTTCGCTTAGCCGGATTCATCACGTCGCCTATCGCTGCAAGGACGCCAAGGAAACGGTGGAATGGTATCAGCGCGTGCTCGGCATGCGCTACACCACGGCCTTTGCGGAGGATCACGTGCCGTCCACCGGCCAATATGATCCCTATATGCACGTGTTCCTGGATTGCGGCGGCGGCAATGTGCTCGCTTTTTTCGAGCTACCCGAGCAGCCCCAGATGGGGCGTGACGAGAATACCCCAACCTGGGTACAACACATCGCGTTCGCGGTTTCTGATCTGGAGACGTTGCTCGCAGCCAAGGCACATATCGAAGCGCAAGGAGTGGATGTGCTTGGCCCGACATATCACGGCGTCTTCCGCTCGATCTATTTTTTTGATCCCAATGGCCATCGGATCGAGCTGGCATGCGATATCGGCACCGAGGAGCAATATGCCGAACTTGAGCGGCTGGCGCCCCTGATGCTCGAAGAATGGTCGCATACGAAACGGGCGCCGCGCCACGCCGAATGGCTGCACAAGGAGCCGCAGGGCTGATGGTGCAGACCGATTTTACGCACGATCGCGCGGCGAAGAGCTGGATCGAAAGCGCGAACGGGCATCCCGATTTTCCGGTTCAAAACCTTCCACTTGGCATCTTCTCGCCGGATGATCAGTCGCCCCGCGGCGGCGTGCCAATCGGCGACGAAATCCTTGATCTTGGGGCAGTCGCTGATCTGCTGGCGCGAGAGGCAGGCGAGGCGGCACGGCTGGCGGGGCAAGCAACGCTCAATGATCTCCTGGCGCGGGGGAACGTCATATTGCGCGCGCTGCGGCACGGATTGTTTCGGTTATTGACCGGTCCCGAGCAAGCAGCGGCTCGCAACGCGCTGTTTCCAGCCGCGCGCTGCGCGCTGCACCTGCCGGTGAGAATTGGCGACTACACGGATTTTTACGCCGGCATCCATCATGCCATCAATGTCGGAAGCCTGTTCCGCCCGGAAAACCCGCTGTTGCCCAACTATAAATATGTCCCGATCGGCTATCATGGCCGCGTGTCATCGGTACGCGTTTCGGGAACTAATGTCGTTCGTCCCAATGGACAAACCAGGGCGGGCAACGCGAGCGCTCCCGCCTTCGGACCCAGCAAAAGGCTGGATTATGAACTCGAAATGGCGATCTGGGTAGGGCAGGGCAGCAGCCTGGGAAACCCCGTTCCGATCAGCCAGGCGCCGGATCACATCGCTGGATTGTCTCTTCTCAACGATTGGTCCGCCAGGGATATACAAGCATGGGAATATCAGCCGCTCGGCCCGTTCCTCGCCAAGAATTTCCATAGCAGCGTTTCACCCTGGATCGTGACGATGGATGCGCTTGCGCCCTACCGGGTGCCGCAGGCCCCCAGACCGACGGGAGACCCGGAGCCGCTGCGCTATCTTTTCGATGCGGCCGATCAGGAGCATGGCGCGTTCAATGTGACGATGGAAGTGCACATCCTCTCCGCACGCATGCGCGACGTGGGTATGCCGCCCCACCGGTTGAGCCGCGGCTCGATGACCGCCATGTATTGGACGGCTGCACAGCTGTTGACGCATCATATGTCCAACGGCTGCAACCTTCAGCCCGGCGACCTGCTCGGCACCGGGACGCTGTCCGGCGGGGAGGAAGGGAGCGATGGCAGCCTTCTCGAACTCAGCAAAGGTGGCAAGCAGCCGATCATGCTGCCCGGCGGCGAGACCCGGACGTTCCTGGAAGACGGCGACGAACTGATCATGACGGCATTCGCTGAGGCTCCTGGTTTCGTGCGAATCGGTTTCGGCGAATGCCGTGGCACGATTACAGCTGCGCCATGAGCGATGCGGATTTGGTCCTTCGTGGATATTGGCGCTCCGGGACGAGCTATCGCACGCGGATCGCGCTTAACGCCAAAGGCGTTGCTTATCGACAGGATCCCGTCAACCTGCTCGCCGGCGAACAAGCGTCCGACGCCTATCGTGCGCTCAATCCACAAGGGCTGGTGCCGGCGCTTGTGGTCGGCGAGACCGTGCTGACGCAAAGCACTGCGATCATCGAATGGCTGGAAGAGCGTTATCCCGATCCGCCGCTGCTTCCCGCGGACTCGGATGCGCGCGCTATCGTTCGGGCGATGGCGATGACGGTCGCCTGCGATATTCATCCGCTCAGCAACTTGCGCGTGCTGAAAGCACTGAAGCATGATTTTGGCGCAGGTGAAGAGGCGAGGAACGCATGGATCGCCCGCTGGATCGAAGACGGCTTCGCTGCCCTGGAGGTGATGATCGCCCATCATGGACGTACCTACGCCTTCGGCGATCGCCTGACGCTTGCGGATTGCCACCTCGTTCCGCAGGTATATTCGGCTGAGCGCTTCAATGTTCCGCTCGATCGCTTCCCCGCGCTGGTCCGCGTGGTGGAAAATGCCCGGCGGCATCCCGCGGTCGCGGCTGCTCATCCCGATCAACAGCCCGATGCACAATGATTTCCGTGCGCGCAGTTGGATCGGCGGAGCAGCAGTTTCGTCTCCGGTACTATCCTTAGTGCCAGGAGAGCGCGGATCTGCAATGCAGGGCTATGGTGTATCTCAAGCGATCGGAGGAAAGCGACTTGCTGCGGCAGGCTGCGTTGTTTCGACGCATGGCTGCCAGGGTCCCCGATCGCGGCGTGGCCGAACGGCTCACGGCTTTCGCCGCCGAGCTCGAGCACGAAAGCAAGAGTTTAACCTTCTCCAAAACGCCAGCCTTTATCGACTGACATCTCCCTCCAGTGCCGCATGGGCCAGAACTTCCGCACGGTAATGGTTGAGTGGGCGATCGTCGTCGCCAAAGGCTTCACGCAATATTTTCGTGGTTAGAGAATCCAGTTCCATCGCCCGCGGCGTTCGGTTTTCCGATACGCACTTCCAAACCGGGCTCACCAAAGAACGCGACATCGGCTCTCTCCTGCCTGCCGATAGCGGGGAATGAAGAGTGTATAACCGAAGTTAGTTAAAAAGTCGTGAAAATCTGCTCACGAAATAACCAAAGCAGCCCAAGTCGCGGCGGATCGAGCAGGTGCTGCGGCAATCTGATGGGATGCCTGCTCCGTAACAAACCTGAGCGATCATCCAGCGGATTCGTGCGATAACCAAGCCATGGTGCAATCCACGAGCTTAGTCGATATCCGCCAGGATCTTCTTTTGAAAGAGCAGGAAGATCGGCGGATGCGGATTCAGCATTACCTCCGCGCGGCCTTCGATGCTGCCGATCCCCAAGATGCTTTGCGCTTTCGCAGCCTTGCCGAGCATCTCATGGCGGCGAACAATCCCTCGCCGAAATCGACAATGGGCGCTGGACAAGCGGCGTTGCGCTACGTGCTGGCGCAGCAACGCTCTTCATACTGATCCGACCACCCCATATTTATAGGGAGCATCGCCGGGTGGAACGCTAAGGGATGGCGGGCGTAGATTGCGTGTCCGCAGTTTGTTAGCGGGGATGAATGGCTTCCGGTTCGGGTTCAATGCGGGCAGGATTATCGATCATGTCGCCGCCTGCTCTGGCGAGGCAGGC
>Ga0207676_10001120_pt1 | contig 20318 bp, 20 predicted proteins | sample KBSSwiS72_FD_184307 | JGI IMG/M metagenome (GOLD analysis project Ga0207676, IMG submission 184307) | Switchgrass rhizosphere microbial communities from Kellogg Biological Station, Michigan, USA - KBS Switchgrass S7-2 (SPAdes) (version 2) | ecosystem: Host-associated > Plants > Roots >...
GCGTAGATTCATCTTTCAAGAGCCCCATTACCAGAATTTTTTTGTACGATTGCACTGTTGCGGGTGTAAATGAAGGATCTGTCCAGGTTTTTTCGATTTTAGTGCTGGGGCCACAACCTGCCAGCAGAAGTATTGATGCGTAAAGTAAAATTTTGCCGGGATTCATATGTTTTTATTTTGAGTAACTAAACTGTTAGCATGGGGAAGTATCTCCCTCCTTCCGAAGATAGATAGCTTTAATTTTGGATAAGCTGCTTCATTTATTTAACGGTTAAACACTCCTACCATTTACCGTTAAACATTGAACGCATGGCCCAAAAATGTCTCGGCAGGTTTTTTATCTTTAAATGACAAGCCTCCATCAATCCGGCTTGGGCAACATTTCCGTGAAACGAAGACACTTCTTTAGGGTCCTCCTTTTAGCACTGCTTCTTCTTATAATCGTCTTATTTGGCTGGCTTTCTTCCACGGTGTTCCGTGATGTGAGTGGTTACGGATCTAAAAATTTATGCTCTGCGGTTTACCTTCAACACCGCGACCCCGGAAATGTGATACAAGAAGACCTTGCCGATTTTCCACTATCTCTCGGAAAATTTACCGTTAATAACAATGACTCTTCCGTATCAGGTTCTGTTTGGGGCATTGCAAGAAGTAAGGCCATCTATCGCAAAGGTTGTGGCTGCACGCTGGTCAATGACTTTGGCGAGGATGAATTACGTCGACAAAAATTTTCATTTCCGGCTAAGCCGGCCGTCAACAGCGATTCGATCGATTGGCCATATGGCGACAGGGTGGCAACCGCATTCCCTTCAAACATCCGCAAAGATCAGCTACAAAAGGCAGTGGATAATGTCATGAACGAAACATCGGCAAACGGTAAACCCGCTTTTACAAGGGCCGTACTTGTCTTATACGATGGCAATATCGTCGCGGAACAATATGCACCGGGCTTTGACAGGAATACTGTGATGTTGGGGTGGTCGATGTCAAAAGGCCTAACAGGTGCAATGACCGGCATCCTTGTTAACCAAAATAAACTTTCCGTTGATGATCCAGCTCCTGTGGCCGAATGGGAAAAAACGGAAAAAAGGGCTATTACTATAAAAAACTTATTACAACAAACAACAGGGCTCGATTTTACAGAGAACTATACAAGACCCAGCAGCGTCACAAAAATGTTGTTTCGGAAAGGGGATATGGCTGCTTATACCGCCTCATTGCCTTTGAAATATAAACCAGGAACCGTTTTTAATTATTCCAGCGGTAACTCGAACATCATGAGTAACATAATAAGGCATGTCGTTGGTGAAAAAGATTATGTGGCGTTTCCATACAAGGAATTATTTTATAAAATAAATGCTTATAGTTTTTTACTGGAACCGGATGCATCGGGAACTTATATTGGTTCTTCTTATAGCTATGCAACAGCCAGGGATTTTGCCAGGTTTGGCTTATTATACTACAACGATGGCAGGTGGAATGGGGAGCAGGTACTGCCTCTAAACTGGGTAAAAGAAACCGTGCAAGCGTCCTCCGCTGACAAACGAAAACATTATGGTTATCAATTCTGGTTGAATGGCTACAATGAAAATGACAGTACTAAACGCTGGTACCCTGATGTCCCCGACGACATGTTTTTTTGCGATGGATACGGTGGCCAGGATGTTTATATCATTCCTTCAGAAAAGTTGATCGTGGTAAGGTTAGGTTTGCATACCATTAATGAAAACAATTTTTTAAAGGAAGTTATTCAATCGATTCATAAATGATTGATCCGAAATGACGAAGAACATATTTTAGAAGAACAAGGTCCTGAGCTTTTGATTTCCTGGTCTTAGCGGAATGGATGAACTTTGTGATTATCCTTATCAAAAAGTGTCGAGATGCTGGAGAAGTTACGCGCCTTCTTAGAGCGGGGCTTTCCTGTTACGGATGAGCAGTTTGAATTTATCAGCACACTTTTTATCCCAAAAAAAGTAAAGAAAGGTGAGTTCCTTCTTCGCGAAGGCGAGATAACCAGGTACTCCATTTTTGTTGCCAGTGGGTGTTTACGCACTTACACAATAGATGATACCGGCAAGGAGCATATACTTCAATTTTCCCCCGAAAATTGGTGGACCGGTGACATGAGCTTTACGAGCAATGTTCCCTCCCGATGTTTTATTGAAGCACTTGAAGATTCTGAAGTTTTGCTTACCGAGCTCTCCTCCATCCAAAAACTAAATAAATATATTCCGGAATCAGCGGCTCAATACGAAACGGCATTGCAAAAAAGTGTGGAAGCAAAGAATCAGCGCATTATTTCTTCGTTAAGTGCTACGGCAGAGGAACGATACAATGATTTCCTGAAAAAGTATCCCTCTCTCTTGCAGCGAGTACCACAGCACATGATTGCATCGTATCTCGGGATTTCACCTGAGACGTTAAGCCGTATCCGGAAACAACAATCACACAAACGATAATATTTTTGTTGCCAGCCTTTTAGAAATATAATTCTTAAAGTGTATTTAAACATGTATCTTAGAAATGATTTGAAATACTCTTCCACCCTATCAAATTCTTCACATGGATAGCAAGGTTATTATTTTTGCAAAGGATGAATTCAAGAGCCAAATACCTGAACACAATCATGATTCGGATAAGAGATTCAAAGTTTACTGAATCAAAGGGCCTGGTCAAAAAGAGCTCTGAATGAAAATCAAGTTTTATGGAGTCCGTGGTTCTTTGCCGGTATGCGGTAAAGAATTTGAACGATACGGAGGAAACACAACCTGTCTAAAGGTTTATCGGGAAAATGCAAACAGGATTGCCGTCATTGACGCCGGTACTGGAATTCGAATTCTTGGCAAGGAAATTATTAACAGCGGTCTAACCCAGGATATCATCAATATCTTTTTTTCTCATTTCCACCTCGATCATATTCAAGGGCTGCCATTTTTTGCTCCGGCTTATAACAAAGAGCAGCGACTTGGCATACTTGCTATGGGACGACGGGGGAAAATTAAAAACCTGAAAGAGATATTTTCAACACAAATGCAGGAGGAATATTTCCCCATCGGTCTTGATATGATGGGAGCTAAGTTTGAGTTCTTCACTTATGGGGAAAGAGAAAAGTTATTTGGCGCAGTTGTGAAGGCTGCTCCCCAGCATCACATTCATCCCGGTGGTTCGTATGGTTTCCGTTTTGAAGATGACTCGGTAGTTGTTGCCTTCTGCACGGATGCAGAACACATTGATGGGATAGATGCAAACGTTGTGAATCTTGCCCAGGACGCTGATCTCCTCATCCATGACGGACAATATACCCCTGAAGAATACAAAAAATTTAAAGGTTGGGGGCACAGTTCGTATGAACACGCAGCAGAAGTGGCTGCCAGGGCGAATGTAAAAAGACTTATTATTACTCACCATGATCCCGATCACAATGATGACTTGCTTGATGCAATGGAATGTAAGTGTCAAAAACTTTTTACAAATTCAGTGTTTGCAAAGGAAGGTATGGAAGTAAACGTATCGCCAGTCCCCCGTGAAATTTGTTAACTTGAGAAAAGGAATTTTCGCCTGCACGCTCGCCTTGTGTCAAACGCAATAACGACGATACTCCCATTACATTTTAGGAGTTGGCACCAATGCATTGCAATTACCAGTTAAATACATTTATAATGGCAACAAACGTTTCAAACAAACCGCCGTTCTACAAAGAATTTATAGCAGATGACAAACTGCCATGGACATATAACTAAGATGAAAGACACTAAGAGGCTATCACATGCAAGGAAAATCAATACGGCAAAAAATAATAAAGACCATTTATATTTTTTTAAATTGCGCTCCGTCTCAGGATTGTCTTTTCACATTTAGCTTTGTAACCAACATGAACAAAACAAGCTTAGCCATTTTATTAGCTGGCGTTGTTGCGCTCTGCTCCTGCCGCTTGTCTCCCTTTGAAAAAGATCTGTCGTTTCTCCGGAAATACGATGATAGTATTGTTGTGCTCTCCCGAGGGAATTCGAGAGTTATTGTTTCGCCAAAGTACCAGGCGAAAGTATTTACATCTACCCCGGGGGATGGTTCCAGTTTTGGCTGGATCAATTACAAGGCCTTTGATGCCGAGCCCGACCCACACATGAATGCATACGGAGGAGAGAATCGAATATGGCTGGGGCCAGAAGGTGGACCATTTTCTCTTTTTTTCGCAAGAGGTTTTGAAATGAGTTTTGCGAACTGGAAGATACCGGGCGCTTTCGATACTGAGTCATGGGAACTGGTTTCGACGTCGGACACGATGGCCTCGCTAAAAAAAGATATGAAGCTGCCGAATTATGCTGGTACTGAACTACGTCTCACAATCAGCCGCAAGATCCGGTTGCTTGACAAATCAACAATTAAGCAATGGCTGAACATCGATTATGAAAGTGGGGTAAAAGCAGTTGGTTATTTCACAGAAAATAGTTTAACAAATACCGGTAAATTTCAGTGGAGTGATTCCACGGGCATGCCTTGTATTTGGATGCTCGACATGTTTCCACCTTCGTCAAACACAACCGTTATTATTCCATACAAGAGAGACAGTACGAATAAACCCGCTAACACGGGTTATTTTGGAGAGATCCCCGCCAGCCGGATAAAGTATATTGACAGTACGTTATTTTTTAAAGCCGATGGTAAGATGCGGGGTAAGCTTGGCGTTCTACCTGCATTTGCGAAAAATATTGCCGGAAGTTATGACGCTGATAAAAAAACACTTACCATCGCGCTTTTTGACGTGAACGCCGCGGCTCAGTATTTAAATATGGAGTGGGATACAAAAAAACCACCCTTCAGTGGCGATGCAGTGAATGCATACAATGATGGGCCTCTCGAGGACGGCAGACAGTTAGGTCCATTTTATGAACTCGAATCAGTTTCACCGGCTGCCTTTTTGGCCCCCGGTCAATCACTCATTCACCGCCACAGCGTTTTTCATTTTACTGCAGATGAAGAATCCATTGATTTCATTTGCCGTAAAACGCTTGGTGTTTCTCTGCAGCAAGTGAAGGGAGTATTCAAATGATGAACCTAATTCTTTATTCCAAATTCCGCATTCTATATTCTTTCGTGATTTAACGGTAAAATTCAAACGCGCTCGCTTTTTATGTAAAGGTTCAATTAAATCCATAGTTGGTTTATCCAGTTTCAACCGTTGAAGCTGCTTGCCACCATCTCATTTAACCGTATAATGCCAAAGACCTTGCTCTTTTCGACAATTTTTAAGTTTCTTTCAAAAAAAAATAACATGAAAGCCAAAACATTCTTGCTTGCAATATTCGGCCTGGTGATATCATTCGCTTTGTATGCTCAAACATCTGACGCCGAAGCCGACGCAATGGCTAACTTACTGGGTGTGCAGAAAAAAGAGATCATTATGAAATTGGTCTCTGTCTCAGGAAAGGATTCTGTCACCTTGTGGAAGCTCTATGATGAATACTTGCAGAAGAATAAAACGCTGACAAAACAACGTATCCAGTTATACGAGCAAACCGCGAGGTCATACAACACAATGACACCGGGTACGGCCGATTCACTGGCACGCCGGTATTTTGTGAATCGCGACGACCAGGAAAAAAGCCTCGAGGAGTACTATGCAAAGATCAAAACTGCTACCAATGCAGTCGCTGCCTTTGAATTTTACCAGGCAGAAACTTACCTGCTTACACAGGTGAGGGCAACGATCATGCAACAAATTCCTACTTACGGGGAGTACAAGAATGCGATCCAATTAAAAAAATGACATCTCATATTCCCAGCGAGCATTGCCAACTCATCTGTTAAAAAAGCAATTCAATACAGAAGCGCTTCTTAAAAAGGTTTTACCTGAGGAAATTTGGGTCACGCTAAAACCTTTTTTTATGAAAAAGATATTTCTTTTACTAAGCATTGTGATCACGCTTGGCAGTTATGCTCAAGGCGTGAAACCTATGACTACGGTACCCGCTGAATTGCTCACCAATGATTCTACTTACTGGATGATCTCGACTCTCTCGACGATAAGTTATGTGAATGGCACACCAGGCCCGAATTACAACACCTCCAAAAGCGGTGGTGGGATGATCGTAAAATTCAAATTCAAAGAAAATGGTCGCTTCGAATTTTTTTTGTATGTGCAGGCAAATACCTACGGCATGGATAACGAAGCATGGACACAGGTCGAAGGAACGGTAGAATTCACAAAAGATGCAAAAGGCCAGTCGGTATTTATTACCCGGGCTGAAAAAGGAACATACAGGACCACCCGGAATGGGTACACCAGCTCAAGGCCGATACCAAAGAATGAACTGGAAGGACAACATTCCTGTACTTACCTATGGGAAAAAGCAAGCCTTAAAGATGATCCCCACCATATTTATCTATTGATGGTAGATATGGAAGAGCATCCAAATATTGATCTCAAAGATCCTAAGACCATTGATCCGTCGTGGGTATCGAAATTTCACATTCCCGCTAAATCATAATAGTGCCTAATCCATATAAATAAAGTCGAGGGCCGGTTAAGGCCCTTCCTTTTTGTGCGGAGCTTAAGAAAAGTGCTCCCTGGAGAAATGATTAATTTCGACTTTTAAAAATGGAAATAAAATGCTTGTCGGTTGCTGTTATATTCATGTTGACATTCACTTTCTGGAACAACAATGCGAAAAACGAGAAAATTGCAAATAAACAAGTCGCAGACACAGCAGCGACCGGTGAAATAAGGACAATGGATATTCCTTTTACTGTTGCTAAAAATTACTTTGTAAAAAATACCGTTAAGCAAGGTGGCCTGGAAAATCCAAAAATTGAAACCAAAGAAAATTTTGATTCGGTCTTAGGTGCGTCAAGAACAATGAATAAAGATGGAAGAGCGACCGAAATAGCGCCTGTAAGTTTGCAAAAGGACGACAAGAACCGGGTAGAGTTAAACTATAGTTTAACCAAAGGCAATAAGCAATCATTCAAAATAAGACCCGTATTAATTGTTATCGTAGACAAGATTCATGACGGGCCTGTCAGCATAAAAGAGCAAACAGATTAAATCGTACAGGTATGGATTATACGAAGGCTCCAAAGGTAGAACTTCACCTGCATCTGGATTGTTCGCTCAGTTACGAAGTGGTTCAATTGTTGAAACCCTCTGTAACTCCTGAAGAATATAATCGATCATTTATTGCACCTCCTAAATGTCCTGATCTTGCTGATTACATAACACGAGCGATTAAAGGCTCCGAACTGATGCAATCCGAAGAACAGCTCCGGCTTGTTATAATGGATTTATTCAAACAATTAAAGTCCGACAATGTTTTATATGCTGAAATAAGATTTGCGCCTTTGTTACATACGATGAAGGGCTTGACGCCGGATGAAGTAATCATGGCAGCAAACGAAGCAACCAAAGAAGGGATAAAAAAATACGGTGTTGATGCAGGGATCATTCTCTGCACGCTAAGACATTTTTCAGAAGATCAGAGCATGGAAACGGCGGAACTGGTGAGAAAATACAAAGGCACGCACATCGTGGGCTTCGATATTGCTGCCGATGAAGCGGGCTTTCCGATCGACAATCACATAGAGGCCTTTCAATTTGCGAAAGCTCACGAAATTCATTGCACAGCACATGCCGGGGAAGCGAAGGGTGCAGAAAGTGTGTGGGAAATCTTAAAAAATTTTCGCCCCTCACGAATTGGGCACGGCGTACGAAGTGCAGAGGATAAAAAATTACTCTCTTATTTAAAGGAGAATAATATTCATTTAGAGGTCTGCCCCACAAGTAACATCCAGGTGAATGTATTCAACAAGATAGAAGATCATACAGCAGATGCGATCTACAATGCCGGAGTTTCAATGAGCATCAATACGGACGCCAGGACGATTTCAAATGTAACGCTGGCGGATGAATACCAACTATTGGAAAGAATTTTCAATTGGAACAAAGAGCATTTCAGGAAATGTAATCTCGAAGCGATCGACCATTCCTTTGCAACACCTGATGTAAAAAAGAAGTTACGAAAAAGAATCGAAGCGGGTTATGCATAACGGACATTGTTAACTTTGTAACCCAGAATCCAGCAATATGAAAAGTGGCCCCATTGCACTAATGATTTATGGAGAACCAGGTTCTGCAAGGAATGCCTTGACAGAAGAAAAGTATAAAAAGCTGGCGGCTCATTTTAAGGAAAATAAATTTGATATTGACTCGGTCATCTATCATGATTCAATAGCTGGAACGCTCGTTAAAGGACTTACCGGGTACAAAGCAATCCTCGTGTGGGTCAATCCTGTGGAACAAGGGCATGACAGGAAAATACTTGATGCTTTACTATGTGAATTGTGTAAACAGGGCTGTTTTGTTTCTGCACATCCTGACACTATATTAAAACTGGGCACGAAAGAAATTTTATACCTGGTGAAGGAAACCGAATTTGGAGGAGACATAAAATTGTATTCTTCATTTAAAGATTTTAAACAGAATTTTTTTTCCTCAAAAGAATTGACAGGTATCCGCATTCTGAAACCGTATCGTGGCAATGGCGGGAACGGGGTATTTAAGATTGATGCAGGGAATTATAAAAATGACAGGATAACCGTAACCCACGCCAAAAATGGGGGCGAAGAAAGAGTAATGACGATAGATGAGTTGTTTGCAGAATTTGAATCTTATTTTATTGCAAACGATATGCTCATCGACCAGGAGTGGAATCAAAACATTGTCAACGGAATGGTTCGTTGTTATCTGACTGGGAAAAAAGTGACCGGGTTTGGATACCAGGAGATCAACGCGCTTTATCCCAAAAAATCGCCCAGCCAGCGCTATTATTTTAGTGAGGACTGTGGATTGTTCGGGGATCTGAAAAATATAATGGAAACCAATTGGGTACATCAACTGCAGCAAATTACCGGTATAAAAAACGAAATGCTTCCCGTGATCTGGGATGCAGATTTTTTTATAAATGTCAATGCTGAAACCACAAGCAAAAAATATTCTCTTTGCGAAATAAATACAAGCTGCGTATCGCCCTTTCCCGAAAGCTCAATTCCATATATTGTGGAAGAGGTCGCGAAGAGGCTTTCGACATGACGATATCATATCAAAAATTCTTTTTAAGGCAGGGTTTAAAAACTGTATCTTGACGATAATTTCACCTCCCACCACCCTATCAATTCTCTCTCTGAATTAGTAACAACTGAGACAAAAGATCTTGTTCTAAATATCCAAATGATATGAAGTCGCCGTTAGCACCTATCAGTATTATTTCCGTTTACAAAAACGACCTGGGAGACAGTCTTCCACTGCCTTCACGGATGGCGCAATGCACGCCTGATACTTATACAGCAATCATGAACATAGCCAAAGACCTCGCAAAAAAAGGAGGAAAATTACTTTTAAGCGACCTTTTCAGAAGTTATGACATGCAAATGCAGTCACACCTTGATTTTATTTCTGGTAAAAAAAGAGCTTTTAGTCCGCCGCCGGGTGGAAGTTTTCATGAAGCAGGTCGTGCCTTCGATCTTGACCTGGATGCAATGAAAATTCCTCTTTCAGATTTTTGGATCATTGCCGCTAAATATGCAGTAACGCCGATCATCAAACAACCCAAGCCAAATGCTTCTGAAGCCTGGCATTTTGATTGCCGGGGAAGTCATCAATTGGTGTATGAATACTATGAAAATAAAAAAGGAAACAATTTTAAACCATACACGGCTGCGGCGGCCAGCGCGATTCTTTCAATAGGTGTGCATGTTGATGACTTTGGAACCAATCAACAGCAGGCCGCTCTTCAATCCTGTCTTATCCGGCTTGGCAGGGAAATCGGGAATATTGACGGACATATCGGACGAAAAACGCAAACAGCCCTGGAAGGATTAGGAATCGTTTTCGATCTGACTAATGTTAGCAATATGTTGATCCAGGCAGAGAACATGGTTCAGCAAAAATTCTCAAAAGAATTTACATCGCCATCACCCTGACTCCAGCCTTTGTAAAAAACGTCTTTAAAAAAATTCTGGAATCATTAAACACTGTGTTATATTGAGTAAGGGTTTCGGATAACTACAATAAAAAAAGCCTGATGAGAAAAATAGTTTTATCGATGCATGTTTCACTTGATGGTTTTGTTGCAGGATTAAAGGGAGAAATGGATTGGATCAAACTTGATGATGAGGTGTTTGATCTCGTCGGAGGATTTACCAAGGAAGCCGATACTGCTTTGTATGGCCGCGTGACATGGGAGATGATGGATGGTTACTGGCCCACTGCAGCGGATAAACCCAATGCCAGCAAACACGATATTGAGCATTCGCAATGGTATAATAGAGTAGACAAACTCGTTTTGACGAAGACAATGCGGGGTAAAAAAGCTGATAAGGTTAAATTTATCAGCGACAATATATTCAGCGAGATCAATAGTTTTAAACAGGCGCCGGGAAAGAACGTGATGATCTTCGGGAGCCCGACTGCCGCACATTCACTTATGGAATACAACCTGATCGATGAGTATTGGTTATTTGTCAATCCCATTTTATTGGGGCAAGGCATCCCGCTGTTTGCGAACATCAAAACCAGGATCGATCTGAAACCGCTGGAGACTCAAGTTTTTCACTGCGGCGTAACGGCTCTACATTATGCAGTAGAATAAATAACAATTGACATGGGCGGCGACAGCACAATCATGAACAAATTCTCTTCCGTTTTTGAGTCTGACTTACTTGCTGAACTAGAAAAAAAATCCATGATAATGCAGGTGAAAGCTGGTGAAATCATGCTCAATCCGGGTCAAACGATCCGGGCCGTGCCTCTTGTGTTGAGTGGTATATTCAAAGTGAGTCGCATTAACGAAGAAGGCCAGGAGTTGTTGTTGTATTATGTGAAGGAAGGTGAGAGTTGTGCTATGACATTTACATGTTGCATGATGGCTCACGCCAGCGTAATCAGAGGTTCGGCTGAAGAAGATAGCGAGTTGCTTTGCATTCCCGTCGATCTGATGGATGAGTGGATGATGAAGTACCGCACATGGAAAAGGTACGTAATGACCACGATCTTAAATCGCTTTGCCGAAGTGTTAAGAAGCATTGATGAAGTTGCCTTTAAAAAGCTGGATGACCGCCTCGTCAATTACCTGAAGGAAAAGTCAAAAGCCACCGGCTCTCCTTTGATCAATTTAAGCCACCAGCAAATAGCCGATGAACTTGGCACCAACCGCGTTGTTATTTCCCGTCTTTTAAAAAGGTTGGAACTTGACAAAAAGCTTCTTCTCTATCGTAACCAGATCAGGCTTATGAAGGAATTGTAACTTTTGTTACCGGAAATGACTGGGTTGTTGTTGCATATTTGTTCAGGAAAAACAAAAGCAACGATATTCGAAAAATGCAAAAAAACCCGGGTTGGACAGTCCTGCAGCAAGCTTCGTAAATTTCCAATTGACCTTTGATAATTTAATGATAAAACCTACAGTTATGTTCATCAGAATGCTTAACTTTCAAATACAGGAAACAAAAAAGGGGACGCGGTCATGATCATGGATAGTATGATCCCAAAGAGGTCACTAAGAGGTTGTAAAGATTGTATGTTCATCGTGCATGAAACCGACGACCACTATGCATTGTTAGTCTTTTGGGATTCGAAGGAAAATGCAAATGCTGCTGCAGGTCTCATTGGACCTCAGTTGCTTCCTGCCTTGAACAAAATCTCGAAAGAGAATGTTTTTCCCCGTCTTTATGAAGTGTATCAGCCTGCGTCAGTATTGCAGGAACAATGGTAAGATCTTGTGCATCTTCAAATCATTTTATAAAAAACTAAAATTTAAAAACTATGTCTATTCGATTAAATGGAATCGCTCCTGACTTCACTGCCGAAACAACACAAGGCCCTATTCATTTTCATGAGTGGATCGGAGATGGATGGGCCATTCTTTTTTCACATCCAAAAGATTTCACACCGGTATGCACAACTGAATTGGGTTATATGGCAAAACTTAATCCCGAGTTTAAAAAACGTAACGTAAAGATTATTGGCTTGAGCGTTGATCCTGTCGACAATCATGCAAAATGGGCAGAAGATATCAAGGAAACACAGGGAACCGAAGTGAATTTTCCAATGATCGGTGACCACGATCTTTCCGTGGCAAAACTGTATGATATGTTGCCGGAAGATGAGCCAGGAACATCGGAAGGAAGGACTCCGATAACGAATCAAACGGTGCGTACCGTATTTGTCATTGGTCCCGACAAAAGAGTTAAACTCATGTTGACGTACCCGATGACCACGGGTCGAAATTTTGATGAGATACTTCGTGTTATTGACAGCATGCAGTTGACTGCACAGTACAGCGTGGCAACACCTGTAAACTGGAAACATGGAGAGGATGTGATCATCACAGCAGCTGTTAAAGATGAAGAGATCCCTCAAAAGTTCCCAAAAGGGCATAAGCGTATCAAACCTTATATGCGAACAACACCCCAACCGAATATTTAATAGGTTCATTATAGAAAAATACAGGACAGGGTTCCGTAGGGCCCTGTTCTTTCCTTCATGCCTCACAGCTCCGGTCTATAAGTTTTGTTATAGAGAATTCCCCTTTGCGTGAATGTAACTTGGCAGCACTAAAACATAAATTTTATGTCTTCAGCTCCAGTACAGCTCAACCAACGGATTCAATACCTCGATGTACTCAGGGGAATCGCCATTAGCGGTGTTTTATTTGCTTTTGCATTCTGGAACCTAGGCACTGAGCCCACGGCAAACTGGACCAGCTTTGATAAGATACTTAACGAAGTTGGAGCATTCCTGGTCGATTCGAAATGTTACACAACGCTCGCTTGCCTCTTTACAATCGGCTTTGTACTCCACATGAATAAAACAAGAGATGAAGCCAGGAGCTTGTATACCTATCGAAGGAGATTACTGGGACTCCTGATCATTGGCGGTTTTCATGCTCTGCTGTTGCGCAACGGAGACATTCTCGCGCCATACGCGATGCTGACACTTATTGCCATTCTTTTTTATAAAGCGTCTAATAAAACAATTACCATCACGCTGGTCATTGTCTTTCTACTTGACGCTCTTTTGCCCCAAATCTGGCGATTGTCCGGGCAGGCATTTCCCCCGAGACCCGATACCCAAGGAGGGAATTACTGGATAGACAATTTTCAATGGGTAGCGTATTGGTATAAGACTGCCGTCTTTTTTTGGGAAACGACTTTGTTTTTGCTCCTGTTCGGATTGTTACTTGGAAAGATCTTTATTCAAAGAAAAGTAAAGCTTACCAATCGTCAACTGGTCGCGATTATTATAGCTGGTTTTATTGCAGGCACAGGCAGTTATTTGCTTACAATAGTTTACCCCGAGCGGCTCTTAAACTTACCTGATATTGGCAAAACCTATATCCTGAGATCCATTGTCTTTACCGCGCTGGATCTTGTTCATAAGATCGGCATGGCCTCCGCTTATGCGAGCATCGTTTTTCTGCTAACCAGGAATTTTCGCTTAACTGTTTTTGCTAACCTTGGGCGAATGTCTCTCACCAATTATATCCTACAAGCCGTGATCATCATACCACTGTGTATAATATTGGAGTTATTCGATCATGTCACGCCAACAACTGCTTTGGTGATGACCGTTGTAGTCTGGATTTTTCAAATAATCTTTAGCAGCTGGTGGCTAAGCGGCCACAAATTTGGTCCTATCGAATGGGTATTACGGTGGTTTACTTATGGCCAGACCATCGCTATCAAAAGAGACATAGAGCAAATTGAACATACCGACCTTTCGGTCATGATGCGTGTGCCATAAGGCATCCAGTCCAGTTTTAAGTCGCTACTATTTGGGTCAGAAAACTTCTCGCAGGGTCTTGGGCAGGGCCCTGCTTTGTTTTCCAAAGTCGGAAATTGTTGTTCAATTTATGCGGCCGGGTGACAAAATTTTCACTTCTATTTTTGGGATTTGAGATTATATTTAAAAGAAATTCCATGAAGTTGTCATTCCTGATTCCTGCTATTTTGCTCTTAAGCGCCTGCAATAATGAAGATAAAAGCGCACCGACAAACGATGAAAATAATGCTGACAAAATGTTTCAGCAGTTGTCTGATGAATTTTTACAGGGCTATTTAAACTGGAGACCCCAGGCGGCCGTTGCCCTTGGTTTTCATGAATACGACGGTAAGATAGCAGACTTTAGCAAAGCTTCTGTTGACAATGAATTGAAAAGGTTAAAAGATTATAGTCAAAGACTGGGGACCATTGATACTGCTTCGTTGAGTGAAAAAATGTTCTACGATTATCGAATCCTGGGGCTGGCGATCAAGAACGAAATATTCAACTTCGAGGACTTCAAAATATATACTCACAACCCGATGACCTATGCAGGACTCCTGGATGTCAATCTCTACATAAAACGCAACTACGCACCTATCGAACAAAGACTCCACTCGATCATCGAAGTCGAAAAACAAACATCGAAGATCGTTGCAGCAGCAAAGGCAAACCTCGATGATTCATTGCCTAAGCCGTATATTGAGACTGCCATGTCTATTGCAAGCGGCACCGTAGATTTTTTAAAAGGCGATTTGCTCGTGGCATTAAAAGAGGTAAAGAATGATACCCTGACGAAACAATTTAGGGCGGCAAACGACTCGGCCATCAATTCATTGAAAGATCTTGTGTCATGGTTGCAAAAAGAAAGGTTACCGAAAGCCAATAATAAGTATGCGATTGGAAGGCAGAATTATGAAAAGATGCTTTTGTACAATGAATTCATTACCCTGTCTCCGGAGAAAATTGTTGAGTTGGGCCTGGCGGAATTAAAAAAAGAACAGGAAAGATTCAATCATGCTGCGCATATCATCGATCCGAATAGAAAAGCCGTTGATGTTTATCACACAATCCAGGAAACTGAGCATCCAACGGCAGAAAGTCTTATTCCTGATGCTAAAAAGCACCTTGAAATGGTGCGGCAATTCATGATTGATAAAAATATTGTGACCGTGCCTTCCGAAGTGAGAGTACAGGTAAAAGAAACTCCCCAATATGCAAGAGCCACAAGCACTGCGTCAATGGATGTGCCGGGTCCATTTGAAAAGGCAACTGAGGCTTACTATTACATAACTCCTGTTGATCCAAAATGGACAATACAACAAAAGAAAGATTGGCTGACTCAATTTGACTATTATACTACTGATAATGTAACGGTCCATGAAGCTTATCCTGGTCATTATACGCAGTTTCTTCACCTCAATGCCAGTGATGCAACAAAAATTGAAAAGATCTTTGGTAGTTATGCTTTTATTGAGGGATGGGCACATTATTGTGAGCCCATGATGCTTGACGAAGGTTTTGGAAACAATGGCGACAGTGTGCAGGCTGCCAAATACAGGCTCGCCCAATCAGGTGATGCTTTGTTGCGCATTTGCCGTTTATGTGTGTCGGTAAAAATGCATTGCCAGGGAATGACTGTTGATGAAGGGACAAAATTTTTTATGGACAATTGGTACCAGAGAGACAAACCCTCCCGCCAGGAAGCCATTCGGGGAACATTTGATCCCGGTTACCTTTTTTATACAATTGGAAAATTGGAAATACTGAAACTACGTGACGATTATAAGAAACAGGAAGGAAATAATTTTTCACTTAAGAAATTTCACGACGAATTGCTTGATCACGGCATGCCGCCTATCAGACTTATGCGTGAAAAATTGTTGAAGGACAAGAAGAGCTGGGGAGAGATTTTGTACTAGTTTACCGATTATGGGTTATGCGTAATGAGTAATGAATAATGAGTGATGAGTGAATGGGTCGAGTATTCTAAATATTTTTTGAATAATAATCGTTGTGGATCCCTGCCTGCCGGCAGGAAGGTTTGTGCACTTCGTGGCAATTCTTTTACCAATCCTAGAAATCTAGGTCACAGCTCACAAAGTAATACAAAGGGCACAAAGGTTATTAAACGAATAATCAATATAAAAACTAAACAATGAAAACACGGGTTGTTGTTTTGGGTGCCGGCTTCGGGGGTCTCGAACTAACTACAATGCTCGCCGAAGAGATGGGTGACCGGATTGATCTTGCTCTGATAGATAAAAGCGACACGTTTTATTTCGGCTTCTCGAAGTTTGATGTGATGTTTGGGCACAAAACCTCCGAGGCTGTCAAACTTCCTTACAATAGGATCGTGAAGCCGGGAGTAAAATTTTACCAGGAAACGATTGCTAACATAGACCCTATCGCAAAACGCGTAACAACTAATAATGCAACTTATGAAGCAGATATTTTAGTAGTTGCATTAGGTGCTGATTACGACATGGCAGCCACGCCGGGCCTTGCCGAAGGAGGAAATGAATTTTATTCTTTCAAAGGGGCTGAGCGTTTACGTGAAGTACTTCCCACTTTTCAAGGAGGCAAAGTGATCGTTGGTGTGTGCGGAGCGCCGTTTAAATGCCCTCCCGCTCCGAGTGAAGCAGCATTACTAATGCACGATTATCTTCACAAGCGCGGCATACGAAATGATTGCGAGATCAGTCTGGTAATGCCCTTTGGTTTGCCTATTCCCCCTTCACCAGATACTTCCAAAGCTTTGCTGTATGCCTTTAAAGAACGTAACATTGAGTTTGTAGCAAAGCATCTTATCAAGGCAATTGACCCATTACGCCATGTTGCCATCACCGATGTTGGCACTGAAATGCCTTTTGATCTGTTTTTAGGTATTCCCAAACATCGTGCTCCGGAAGTGGTTGAGAAAAGCGGCATGACAGTAAATGGATGGATACCTGTTGAGAAAACAAATTTGAAAACAAAATATCCCGGCGTCTATGCCATCGGTGACGTCAACAGTGTTGGGACGCCAAAGGCCGGTGTATTTGCAGAAGGCGCAGCAAGAGTGGCGGCAAAGACCATTATTGCTGAATTAGAAAAAGGGGAAGAACCATCACCGTACAAAGGTGACGGTATTTGTTATGTAGAATTTGGCGATGGTCGCGTGGGAAAAGTAAACGTTGATTTCTTCTCAGGCCCCTCTCCTTTTGGAAGTTATACCGAAGCATCGGTCGATCTTGTTGCCGACAAACAATATTTTGGCTCCAGTCGCGAGGAAAGATGGTTTGGGAAATAAAGTTTTAAGGATTGAATCGCCGGAAGAAATTGAGCAACTATGGCTCCCTCAACTATATCTATTTCCATTATATTACCTAACTTGTACAAGGTGAATAAATAAACCAGCTATGATGAAAAAATTCTTTTTAGCATCTTTGGCAACTGCGATGTGCTTGCTAAGTCTGACAGGATTCTCTCAGAATAAAGAAAAAGCTGACACAACTAACAAGTTAGGCCTTGCGGGAGACGGCCTGGATCTCTATGCAGTATTGGATCTGTTCCAGAAGTCAAAAACGATTGAAGCTTTTGAAAAATCGCTGAATGATCCAAAAACTAAGATCAATAACCTCGATCTGGACCTTGACAAGAAAGTTGATTTTATCAAAGTAGTTACTGAAAAAAAGGATAAAAAGGACGACTCGTATATGTTTATTTTACGCGTTGACGTCAGTAAGACTGAATCACAGGATGTAGCCGTCATCTTACTGGACAGAGATAAAGATAAAAAAGTGAGCCTGCAGATGGTTGGTGATGAAGAATTGTATGGTAAGGATTATGTTATTGAACCAAAGGGAAATTCACCGGTTACCCCCAACCCCGCGTACAAGGGGGAGGACCCGGTTACTGTAACTGTGGAGGCACCCGCTACTACCGTAGTCGTTCAACAGGCGCCCGTCGTACAGTATGTTTATTCACCGGCATATGTGCCCTACGCTCCGCCTTACTATTATGGATATTATCCTGGATGGTTTGCATTTACCGCGGTTGTATCATTTGGCTTTTATTCTGCGGCCTGGGGCGGCTACCACGGCGGTTATTATGGCGGTCACTATCATGGAGGGAATAATAACGTAATTATTAACAACAATAATAATTTCAATAATTACAATAACAATAGTAGGAATCGGGCCACTCAGGTCTCGGATAACCAGGCCAAGGGTAATTACGGAAACGGGCGAACAGATCGACAGGCCGGAAACAGGGCGTCGGCGTCGACGCGGGAATCGGGCAATAGAGCGGGAACTTCAGATCGAGCAGGAGCATCAAATAGAGCGGGAACTTCAGATCGGGCCGCGGCATCCAACAGAGCAGGAACATCAGACAAAGCCGGAGCATCAAACAGAGCGGGAACATCAGATCGAGCCGCAGCATCAAACAGATCGTCGTCAAACTTTAATTCTCCATCTACATCAAACAGGTCATCAAACTTTTCTTCTCCATCGAACAGGTCGACTTCATCATATGGAGGCGGCGGCCGTTCAATGGGAGGAGGAAGCCGTTCAATGGGTGGAGGTGGAGGCGGAAGAAGACGATAAAGGCTAACGTCGGTTAATTTGAACCGGACAAATTTACACTTGCGATTGTGCGTACCCAGCGGAATCAATTCTTATATCTCAGGATAGTGGTCTTCACAAAAAAAGAGGCCTTCTGAAAGTAACTTCGAAAGGCCGAATCAAAAGCATAATCATTTTATTTAACTAACACCCCATCAGACGCACTCATATCCCTTAGCGCAACATATTTACCATTTCTCTTCTGAAACAGCGTCATGTAGTTTCCCGAATTAATGGGATTATTGGCAGAGTCAACGACTTTAAAAGAACCAATTTCTACAACCAACTCTCCATCGTTGGATGGAAAAACTTCATTTGTTTTAAACGAGATCTTGTCTGTCTTTGCCCCCAGGTCAGACTCAAAAAACGCTATTATTGCCGGCTTCCCGACCAAGGGAGCTGTGTTCGGTAAGAAGGTGGTGGCATCATCTGCATAATACCCTATATCTTTCAGCGTTCCACTATTGAAAACCGCGGAGAATTCGTCTTCCCTCGCCTGGATGTCCTTCTTGACTTGCTCTTTATCAACCGAGACCTGCTCTTTCTTTTCATTACATGCAAATAACAAACTAATGACGCAGGCTAATGATAGTCGTTTCATATTCCCGTTTTTCATAAAAATTATTCTTTTGTTACTTGTTTTAGTTAAAGCTAAGAACTAAAAATAATATAACAAATAGAGGATGAGGCTGTCTTTGCCTGTTTTTGTAATTTCAATCAGGTCGTGCACCCATTATATGATTTGTATTTTTTCAATTCTTGCTTATTGGAATTTTACAAGATTTGAAAGATAAGTTTTCGCATAATAAAACGCAGCGGGACAAAGCATTTGACTATGCATGGTTGACGTGTGCAATCATCTCCTTTGTCGAAACATCACATGATCCTCCTCACACGGAACGAACCGGATATATCATGTGTCACGTTTGAGGCGTCTTTGAATTGTCCATTGAAACTTCCCTCATAAAATCCCCCGACAGTTTGTGGAAAGGTCGTAACCGTTACGTTGAACGGTGTTACCACCGTCAGGTTATTAAAGGCTTGTACGGTCATATTTGTCAGCGGATAGGTACCAGCCACATTCGACGTATGTGCAAATTTGAACGACAGGTGGTCACCCGTCGCTGTCTTAGATCCGTCAATATAGGTGTTTGATGATCCATTACCCTGCGACTGGGTAAAAGCAGTTAAAGAATCTGCGGATGATATACTGTACGATGTTCCATCTAAAGTGTAATTAAGAAACTGCGCCGATGAATTGCCGCAGGCTGATACATTTCCCACATTAGTTGTCGGCGTCGTAATCGGAGAGCTTGCTGCTGTTCCCTGCTGTTGGGATGTCTCATCGACTCCGAGAACCTCCACGCTCGTTCCATTGATGTTACACAAGATATAGTTGGTAGAGAAGTTTCCACTGGCATCCACCTTTGCGTAATGCACTGAATTATCAATGACGACGATTGCATAACCAATAGCTACGGGCGAACCCGCACAGTTCGTGAGCTTACCTTGAACAGTTACGACGGCTGGTGTTGATGAAGGAACTGTTATCGTTCCGAGTTCCGCGTTTTCATTGTAAGGCCCGATGTTTTGCGAATATATCGCGGCGCCACAATTGTCTCTTACTTCGAAAACTAAGCTTGTACCCGCAGGCACCAGGCCACTCACTTGACCTAAAGAATCTGTGTAGCCAAACGCCGAATTACTCTTGTCTGCTGTTATAACCACCCAGGCATTGACCAATGGCTGACCAGTGGTAGTTTTAACGGTAGCGGACAGTGTAATGCCTTGCACACCGATGTCACAGTTCCAGAAAGAAAAATGACTGACGATTCCTACATAATTGTTCCCTTGCCTGGTCGCAACGCCCTCTTCTTTCCAAAGACCGGTTCGTT